>JACCEC010428468.1_pt1 | contig 18439 bp, 12 predicted proteins | sample 7450121 | NCBI WGS metagenome assembly JACCEC01 (sample SAMN15323455, study PRJNA562643) | freshwater metagenome | isolation source: river surface water | place: USA:Blue River Watershed | collected 2017-08-18 | reverse complement strand
GTACGCACGGTGGCGTTTACCGTTACGACCCTGTGGCAGACAGCGAAGGCCGAAAAAGTTTTTCCCTATTTAAAGAACTTGGCACGGTCAATATTGCAGGTATTATGGAAGATAAAAATAGAAACATTTGGTTTACGTCTTCTAATCAAGGTGCTTATCGCTATGATGGGAAAACAATTGTAAATTTTAATGAAAAAGAAGGTTTGGGCGAGAACTATGCAGGAGGAATTGCCCAAGACAAAGCAGGCAATATGTGGTTTACCATGAAAAATGGCATTTGTCGTTACGATGGAAAAATATTCACAGAATATACGTCTAAAGACGGCTTAGGCGGAACTGAGTTTTGGGGACTCATTATTGAACAGTCGGGTATCATTTGGATTACCGCCCGAGGCGCTACTACGAGGTTTGATCCTTCCGTTCCACTCCCCAACCCAAAAGCATTTACCGTATTTACCCCCGCTGACGGTTTAAATTGTTGCGTACAAAGCATGTTTCAAGATAAAGTAGAAAATGTATGGTGGGGTACGGGGCAAGGGCTCTATCGCTTTGATGGCCAACGCTTTTATCAAGTGAAAAATAACGGACCTTGGTAAGATGATGAAATCGAGACAGCAACTATTCAACCAGACTATTTTTCTCGCCTTGACACTCGTTTTCACTGCCTGCCACGGACAAGTGAAAACAAACTTGTCAAAAATAACCACGAACAGTCCGCCGAAAATGATACGTACACAGCGTGTCGTATCTGGGAATGTGGGTTGTGAGTTGCAGGATAAAGCAGGAAACCTCTGGTTCAGCACATCGGGAGAAGGTGTTTATCGCTTCGACGGGAAGTCATTTACCAATTTTACAACGAAAGATGGACTGAATGATAATGATGTAAGTGCAATAATAGAGGATAAAGCAGGAAATATTTTGTTCGGCACTAAAAGTGGAATCTGTAAGTATGATGGGGAAAAATTTAGTAAATATTTCAAATCAGATAGTTTGACTAAATTTGGAATCACCAGCCTTTTAGAAGACCGAGAGGGAAACATTTGGTTTGGCGTGATAAATAAAGGAATTTATCGGTATGATGGAACAAATGTTTCAAATTTTCTTTATAAGTATAAGCATCCATTCTATGGTGATAAGCACGAGAAATATATCAGTGATATTATACAAGATAAAAATGGGAATATTTGGTTTAGTTCCTGGAATGGCGGTGGCGTATGGAGATATGATGGAAAAGCTTTTAAGAACTTTCTTCCATCTGCAAACTATTATAAAACAAACCAAGACCAAAGAAACCACAATTATCCACAGAATACTTCCGATTATCTTTCAAGTACCTTCTATTCTCCATCGAAAGACCATATCACAGATGATATGATTTTTTCCATCGCCGAAGATAAAGCAGGAAACCTTTGGTTCGCCACCAGAAGACACGGCGCCTGCCGTTATAATGGGAAAACTTTTACAAATTTTGGAGAAAAGGAAGGCTTTGTAAGTTATGGAATATCTTCAATTTTGGAAGATAAAAAGGGAAATATTTGGCTTGCCACTGATAAGAATGGCGTGTTTTCTTATAATGGAAAAACTTTCAAAAATTTTACTACAAAAGACGGACTAATTAACGATTCTGTTAAAAGTATTTTAGAAGACAAAAACGGAAACATTTGGTTTGGTACAAGGGGCTTTGGTTTGAGCTGTTATAACCCTAAAAGGATAGTTGGAAAAGGTTTTACCAATTTTTTAGAATAAATGAAAAAACTATTAATCATTACCTTTCTGCCTATTAGCAAGAAAAAGTAGATTTCTCCCTTAAAGGACAAAACCATTAAGCTATTTCTACTAAATTTGATACAGAACTTATGGAGATCATGACTGGGAAATTGGCAATTGGGGCTTCCTTATTGGTAATGAGTTTGCTGTTTGGGCGGTTTGCTTGGTTTACTTCTGTCCCCGAATCGAGTACTTCGCAACGGTTTGAAGAGAAAGTCAATCTGGCCCTTCGCCGTACGGGGCATCGCCTTTTATTGGCAAGTGGTGATTCTACGTCTCGCATTACCGCGGTCAAAAAAACAGCGGAGGGTATCTATGTATTACAACTAAGTAGGGCCTTCAATTACAGTCAGTTACCATCGTTGTTACAAGAATCTTTTGACCTTCATGGTATAAAAAATAACTACGACGTAGCGGTCATCGACTGTAAAACCAATGAACTGCAACTAGGGTATAACTTTTTAGACTATTCTAAAAGTAAAGAAGTGGCTTGCACCGGACGGGAACAGCTATTGGGGTGTAATAACGTAAAAGTAACCTTTGCATCTTCGGCTAATCCTTCTAGCTCAACGAATCTCGTTTGGTGGACGTTGGGGCTGGGCTTGGTTTTGGTCGGCGTTTCGTACGGTGTATGGTCGCGAAAAAAAACAAGTACACCGCTAGCTATTGAAAGACCTCACGAGCAGACCATCGAAAAGCCCATGCGACTGACCTTTGGGGCGTCGGGCATGGACGTAGAAAATCAACTGCTTTATATTGCCAACACGCACCATAACCTGACCTATCGCGAGGCAAAATTGCTCCACTTGTTTGTCAAAAATCAGAATCAACTCCTTGAACGAGAGTTTATTCTAAAATCGGTGTGGGAAGACGAGGGCATCATTGTAGGGCGCAGTATTGATGTCTTTGTCTCACGCTTACGAAAATTACTTCAAGAGGATACTTCCCTAAAAATTGTTGCTGTTCACGGCGTTGGGTATCGTTTAGAAGTGGCTGCATCCTAAAATACACGGATGACCGTCAATAAATAACATTTTTCCTTTCCTTATGCTAGGCAAATAATTCAAAATAGAGCTTCGGTACCGAGCATTATGGGCTTATTATCTACCTCTTTTTTCAAGAGGTGTGGGTCTCACCATGACTTAACAAGCCGTCAAAACGGCGCCGAGAAATCCTGCAGACTCACTTCAGTCAGCGCAATACAGCGCTTTTGGTCACAACAACCCACTTCATAAAATCATAAATTTCCCTAAAAACCCCTAATTTTGCGATACAAGTAAAGCCCCTCACCCCAAAGGGGGATTTGTATATACCATAAAAAAGCTCCCCATTGGGGCAGGGGGCTGGGTTATCTATGAAAATTTCCTACAATTGGCTTAAGCAACTCATTGATATTCAAGAGTCTCCCGAAGAAGTTGGTAAATTATTAACCGCTACGGGTTTGGAAGTAGAAGGAATCGAACCCGTCGAACGTGTCAAAGGCGGATTGGAAGGAATCGTGGTGGGAGAAGTCCTCACCTGCGAGCCGTTTATTGTAAAAGAAAAAACATTACACCTCACCACCGTCGATACCGGTGCAAGCGAACCAAGCACGATTGTCTGCGGAGCAGCCAACGTGGCGGCGGGACAAAAAGTGATTGTCGCTACTGTAGGGGCAACCATTTATCCTACCGAAGGCGAGCCATTTACGATTGGAAAACGTAAAGTTTATGGCCAGCCGTCGGAAGGGATGATTTGTGCTGAAGACGAAATCGGTATCGGTCACTCTCACGCGGGTATCATGGTGCTAGACACCGACTTGCCCAACGGGACTCCCGCTGCGCAGTATTTTGGCGTATTGCCCGACTACGTGATTGAGATTGGGCTTACTCCCAACCGCGCCGATGCGGCGTCGCATCTCGGCGTTGCTCGCGATTTAAAAGCGGTTTTGGGTCGTGAATTGACCAAGCCTTCGGTAGAAGCATTCGATCAATTACCCATCACCAATCTTTCGTCACCCCTCGAAGTTAGTGTCGAAAATACCGAAGCAGCACCACGTTATACAGGTGTTTGTTTGGCAGGGTTGACGGTGGGTGAGTCGCCCGAGTGGCTCAAAGAGAAATTGCAAGCGGTAGGTGTGCGTTCGATTAACAACGTTGTGGACATCACTAACTTCATTTGCCACGAATTGGGACAACCGCTACACGCTTTCGATGCCGCGAAAATCACGGGAAACAAAGTCATCGTGAAAAATTTACCCGAAGGTACTCCCTTTGTGACCCTCGACGGCGTAGAACGCAAACTTTCTGAACGTGACTTGATGATTTGTAACGCCGAAGAACCCATGTGTATTGGGGGTGTTTTTGGAGGTACAAAGTCAGGGGTTAACGAAACCACAACGGCTATTTTCTTAGAATCTGCCTATTTTTCTCCAGCGTCGATTCGTAAAACAGGTACTTACCATACTCTCAAAACCGATGCCTCCTTCCGTTTTGAACGTGGAACGGATCCTAACATGCCTATTTATGCCCTCAAACGGGCGGCATTACTGATATTGGAAGTGGCAGGTGGGTATATTGCGTCGGAAGTAGTGGACATTTATCCTAATCCCATTCCAAACCACGAGGTAGCTGTGAAATACAGAAACATTGACCGTTTGATTGGAAAATCGCTTGACCGTGACATGATTAAGCAGATTTTGACAAACCTCGATATCGAAATCCAGAACGAAACACCCGAAGGTTTCGTGGCATCGGTAGCGCCTTACCGCGTTGATGTAACGCGTGAGGCGGACATTGTGGAGGAGATTTTGCGGATTTATGGATTCGATAACATCGAGTTGTCGGAACACTTGTCGGCCAACTTCCTCTCGGGCTTCCCGTTGGTGGACCCCGACAAACAGAAATTGCGCATTGCGAATATCTTGGCAGGAAATGGCTTCAACGAAACCATGACCAATTCGCTCACCAAACCAGCCTACAACGAAGCCGTGCGGGCAAGTTTGGTTGGGGAAGATGTAGTGATGCTCAACCCATTGAGCGAAGACTTGTCGGTGATGCGTCAGACGATGCTGTTCTCAGGGTTAGAAACCTTGGCCTACAACCTCAACCGCCGTCAGCGCGACCTCAAAATTTGTGAGTTTGGAAAAACCTACCACAAAGTAGAGGGCAAATACAAAGATGTTGGGCACCTTGTGCTGTTGATGGCAGGACACCAACAAGCTGAAAGCTGGGTAGCCAAAGACCAAAAGTTGGCGTTCCACGATTTAGCTTCTATGGTACATTTAGTGCTTAGTGCATTTCGAGTACAAGGAGTTGAAAAACAAGAGATTCAGGATAAAACAGTTTTTGAATACGGCCTTACTTACACCGTAAAGAAAAAAGCTGTCGTGAGTTTTGGACAAGTAAAAGGCAAGCATACCAAAATGCTCGACATCAAGCTGCCAGTGTTTTATGCCGACTTCGACTGGGCGTATTTGTTGAAACAATACCAAGACAAAGTCCGTTTTACGGAAGTATCAAAATACCCCGAAGTTCGCCGCGATTTGTCGTTGGTGTTGGACAAGACGGTTAGTTTTGAACAGATTCGTCAGTTGGCTCAAAAATACGAACGCAATTTGTTGACGAATGTGAACGTTTTTGACGTGTACGAAGGTGAAAACATCGGGGCAGATAAGAAATCGTACTCGGTGAGTTTTACCCTTCAAGACACCGAACAGACACTCACCGACAAGGTGATTGATAAAACGATGCAAAAGCTAATGATGGCTTTTGAGAAAGAGTTGGGAGCTGTTATTCGTAAGTAGTATCGCTGTAAACGACGTTCAATTCGGTGAGTAAACTTGTAACGCATGGGAATAGCGATGTACTGGAGAAACTAGGGGCGGAGTTTCACCAAATAGAACAACGTATCATTGCGTTGCAAGTGACCTTACAGTATGAAAAACTAAAGTACAATGACTTGAAAATGCAGTTTGAGCAACTCAATGACTCGTACGACAAACAAAGTCAAGAGCTAAAAGAAACCCGACAACAGTTAAGAACTTTAAAAACCGAACACAAACAATTGCGCGAAAAAGAAGTTTCTTTGAAGGAAAAGTTAAATAATTTCAAACAATTGTCTATAATTGTAAAAAACCCGAAAAACGCCAACGCGATAACGGAACTGAATAGCAAATTGGACGATTACATTCGATACATAGAAGAAACGATATCATTGTTACGAACTATTTGATTTGATACCAATGGAACCCAAAACAAAACGGCCTCCCATCAACATCACAATTGGTAACAAATCGTTTGAGCTTCGTACAAGCTCTGAGTTTGAGGAAGAACTGATACGTATTGCCGCAAAACTAGTTACTGAGCAAATAGAGCATCGAATGCGAAACACAACAAGAGAAGTTAATTTAGAAGAGATACTTTCGATGGTTTGCCTTGATGCCACAGTGGCACGCTTAAAGGGCGACTATGATTTAAAGACTCTCAAAGAAGAGGTCTTTGGTAACTTAGACACGATACAAAAACACTTCCAGCCGATAACACAATCGTAAGCCAATTGGGTTGTCGGAATCGTTCTTAAAACAATCAGTCTTACTCCGTCCGTTGCTGGCCGTTGGGAATATGTTAAACCAACAAACACACAGCACAAAAAAATGGATTTAATATTATTGCTTGATGCCGCCGTATCGGCCGCCGTTGGAGCATTTATCATGTATTTTGCCATCAAAAAAGCCAATAAAAAGATGGAAGATGATGCTCAACAGCGGGCTGCTGAGATTATCAAGAATGCAGAGATTTCGGCCGAAAATATAAAGAAAGACCGTATCCTTGAGGCCAAAGAAAAATACCTCAAGTTGAAAAGTGAGTTTGAAGATGATTCGAACAAAAAGAAGCAAATTATCCTTCAAAACGAACAGAAAATTAAACAACGGGAGCAACAGCTCAACCAGATGACGGAGCAAAACAAACGTCGTGAAAATGAGTTGGAAAACCTTCGTAAAAACCTCGAACAACAAACCGAAGTGGCGACTAAACGCCGTGAAGAGGCCGAAAAAATGCACCGCTCGCAGGTAGAGCAGTTGGAACGCATTGCAAATCTTACGGCCGAACAAGCAAAACAGCAGTTGATAGAGGCGATTCAAGCAGATGCCCAAACGCAGGCGTCGGCATTTATTAAAAATACCATCGACGAGGCAAAACTTACCGCTACCAAAGAAGCCAAGAAAATCGTTATCGAGACGATTCAGCGTACGGCCTCTGAGCACGCTATCGAAAATACAGTTTCGGTATTCAACATCGAAAGCGATGACGTAAAAGGTAAAATCATCGGTCGTGAAGGGCGTAACATCCGCGCACTCGAAGCCGCTACGGGTTGCGAAATCATTGTGGACGATACGCCAGAAGCCATCGTTATTTCGGGTTTTGACCCTGTTCGTCGTGAGATTGCTCGTTTGTCGTTGCACCGTTTGGTACAAGACGGCCGTATTCACCCTGCACGTATCGAAGAAGTAGTATCAAAAACCAAGAAAAATATCGAAGACGAAATCGTCGAAATTGGCGAGCGTACTGTCATCGAATTGGGTGTACACGGCTTGCACCCTGAGTTGGTGAAAATGGTAGGTCGGATGCGCTTCCGCTCGTCGTACGGCCAAAACTTGCTCCAGCACTCACGCGAAGTGGCACGCCTTTGCGCAGCGATGGCGGCAGAGTTGGGCTTGAATGCGAAGTTGGCCAAACGTGCGGGTCTTCTACACGACATTGGAAAGGTTTGGCCCGAAGAATCAGAATTGCCACACGCAATTTTGGGGATGGAATTGGCCAAGAAATACAAAGAAAACCCAGAGGTTTGCAACGCTATCGGTGCTCACCACGATGAAATTGAAATGACCAGCATGATGTCGCCGATTATTCAGGTGTGTGATGCCATCTCAGGTTCTCGCCCAGGCGCTCGCCGCGAAATGATGGAATCGTACATCCAACGTTTGAAAGACCTCGAAAACTTAGCAACCAACTTCCCTGGCGTAGATAAATGCTATGCTATTCAGGCGGGTCGTGAGTTGCGCGTGATTGTCAATTCAGATACTGTAAATGACGAAACAGCCAGCAAGCTTTCGTTTGATATTTCTCAAAAAATTGAGAAAGAAATGCAGTACCCTGGCCAGATTAAAGTGACTGTTATCCGCGAGATGCGCTCGGTCGCTTACGCTAAATAAGTAAGCAAAAGGCGTATAGGCAAAGGGTAAATGCGCTTTGCCTATGCCTAAATAATCTATATCCCCTTCGTCCGAAGACGTACAAAAGTTGTCCGTTTTTGGACGTTTTTTATTTTTGTGGCATATCTTTAGGTTTGATAATCAGTAGAATAGCATACTGTCACAACTCGTGTAATTACTACAAACGATACATTATAGAATAGGAGCGTTGGCGTTTTCAACCTACGTGATGGCACAAAAAACGGTATTACTCAAGGTATGTCCAAGTTTTTGCTACCGAAGCCTTGCACAAAGCCGCCCAAGAACAAGTAACGTCTTCGCGGCAGTAAGTAGAGCGGGTAGAACGCCAAGTATCGGTGTTCCAATTATTGAATTTTTCGCCTAATAAAATAGTTTTTGCGCCTGTCGAATCAAATGACGTATCTGCGGTGGTGGGAATTCTAACGAATTGGAGGTTTTTAAACGACCTTCGACCTGAACTTTTTTTTAAATGGTCTATATTTAACTAGCTTATAGTCAGTAATTTTCTGGTAAGATAGATGCTAATTTTAACATTTCGACTCAAAGCATTATGTACTTCTAATAATCTTTGTTGATTTTTGTAGAGGTTTTAGTATCATTGATACCTTTATTCAAAATCAGTCATTTATGTTTGGCTACATCATCTGGGACGTTAATCCCGAAATTTTTAACATTGGTAGTTTTTCGATTCGTTGGTATGGATTGCTATTCGCGTCAGGTTTTTTGGTAGGCCAGCGCATTATGTCGTACATTTTTCGCAAGGAAGGCTTAAAAGAAACGTTACTGGACTCACTCTTATTGACAATGGTCATCACGACGGTATTAGGTGCGCGTTTTGGCCATTTCTTATTCTATGAACCCGACGTTCTACTCAAAAATCCCCTTCAAGTCATTACTCCTCCATTTGCAGGTCTGGCAAGCCACGGGGCTACGATTGGCATCTTATTGGGCTTGTTTATTTATTCACGTTCCAAAAAAATCAATTTTTTGTGGGTAGTTGACCGCATCGTTATCACGGTTGCCCTGGCAGGGTGTTTTATTCGTATGGGTAATCTGATGAACTCTGAAATTGTAGGAAAAGTAACGGAAATGCCTTGGGGATTTGTGTTTACCCACAACTTCGAGTTTACGCAGTACCCACGCCATCCAGCTCAGTTGTACGAAGCTATGGCCTGCCTAGTATTGTGCATTCTCTTGTTTTGGATGTGGAGCTAGCGTAAGACTCAAACTTCGCAGGGTTTACTGTTGGGTATCTTTTTGATTTGGGTATTTGGACTGCGTTTTATTTTTGAGTTTTTCAAAGAAAATCAAGTAGCGTTTGAAAATGATTTGACCCTCAACATGGGACAAATCTTGAGCATCCCAGCGGTGTTGTTAGGTATTGTTTTCTTGGTATATGCTTACAAAAACAAAGACAAAGAACAAAAAATATTTACTGACCCGTTGGTAGAAGAAGCAAACCGCTTAGACTCAAACCCAGCGTAGCTATAATCGAATACTAATTTTAAAATTGAGATTCGGCCTTATGCTGAAAAATACGTAAATTAGGGGGAAACTTAACGTTCTCCCTTTTTTTATTCAAAATAATCATCCTAAACTCATGAAAAAGATTTTGTTTTTAGCCCTATTGGTATCACTGTCGGTGATAGTATGGAATTGCGCTGGCAAATCTGAGGAAGAAAAAGCCAAAGAAGAGCCAAAAAATGGCTTGGAAGCCCTGCAAAAAATAGCAGACGAAGCTGAAAAAATGTCTAAGGAAGGACCTAAAGAAACGATTGACCCTAAACTGTTGAAAGCATTGCTCCCTGAGGATGCTGACGGCCTAAAACGTAAAGAAGCATCGAGTGAAAAAACGGCGGCTATGGGCTTTGGTGTCTCTACTGCTAAGGCCGATTATAGCGATGATAATGGGCAAAACATTGATGTCGAAATTGTGGATGTCGCAGGGACAGGCGTAGCGCTGATGGGAATGGCAGCGTGGTCAATGGCGTCAGTGGATAAAGAAACCGAACATGGTTACGAAAAAACAACCGAATATGACGGGCACAAAGCGTTTGAAAAATACAATTCTGACTCAAAAGACGGCGAAATTTCGGTACTAGTTGCCAACCGTTATATTGTGAATGTGCGTGGTAATGGTGTAAGTATTGATAAAATTAAATCGGTGCTCGATGATATTGATTTGGGTAAACTGGCGGATTTGAAATAAATAGTAGAAACTGCTGAGACTCTCCAAGTGTCAAAAACTTGGAGAGTCTATGTTAGACCTTCCCAAAAGTTTCAAAAACGTTCAGGAAGGTGCTGCTTAAATCACCGCCCGTAAAATCTCCCCTGTTCTCCACACTTCTTCAAAGGTATTATAAAGTGGGGCGGGAGTAAGGCGGATACAATTGGGTTCGCGCCAATCCCCAATTACACCGTTTTCGACCAAATAATCAAAAACTACCTTCCCTTTTTCCGCAACCAACAGCGAAAGCTGACTTCCTCGTTGAGAAGGTTCGGTGGGTGTCATCACTTCAATTATAGTCCCTGATTCATTCAATCGACGAATGATTTCTATCAATAATCCCGTTAGTGCTTCACTTTTTTGACGAATAAGAGGCATGGTCGCTTCTTCAAAAATAGCCAACGAAGCGCGGTGAATGGCCAAAGCCATGATGTTGGGGGTGCTCAACTGCCATCCAGCGGCACCTTCCATCGGCATGAAGCCTTTGGCCATCTCAAAACGACGATTTTCTTCGTAGCCCCACCAACCTGCCAAGCGCAAAAGGTTAGAAGAATGGTGTTTTTGGTGAACAAAAATACCCGATACCCCTCCTGGACCAGAATTAAGGTATTTGTAAGAACACCACACGGCAAAGTCCACGCCCCAATCGTGCAGTTGCATCGGGATATTTCCAATGGCATGAGCCAAGTCAAACCCTACCTTAATGCCTAGTGCGTGAGCTTTTTCGGTAATGGTTTTCATGTCGAAGATCTGCCCCGTGTAATAATTGAGTCCACTCATGCAAACTAGCGCAAGGTCGGAAGCGTGGGTTTCGATGGCTTGAAGCAAATCCTTAAGTCGGATGGTGTATTCACCCGGACGCGGATTTACCTCGATGAGAGCATCGGAGGGGTCATATCCACGAAATTTTAAATGGGTTTCAAGGGCATACTGGTCCGACGGGAAATCGCCTGCAATGGTCAAAATTTTATGCCGCTGAGGGGTAGGTTGATAAAATGACACTAGCATCAAGTGAAGATTCACCGTAAGGTGGTTCATCGGGCAAACCTCCTCGGCCAAAGCCCCCACGACTCGTCCAAGCGCTTGTTGGCAATACCGATGATAGCTTAGCCAAGGTTGTTCCCCCTCAAACCACCCCTCTACACCATGCTGTTGCCAGGTGGTAAGTTCTTGCTCAACCGCTGCACGAGCCGTTTTGGGCTGTAAACCAAGTGAATTGCCGCAGAAATAAGTCAAAGGAATACCGTTTCGTTCGGGAATAAAAAACTGCGAACGAAATTTGCGAAGTGGGTCGATGGCATCCTGCTCCATAGCCCAAGCGTGAAGTTCATCTGATGAAAGCGAGTGTAGATCTGAAGTATTCAATGGATTATCATTTGTTGATGTACAAACCTACATAAACCCTAAATTTGAAACAATTACCTCCAAGAAACTCTTCAAACAGAGTAGGAGTAAGTGCCAACTTTCACTCGAAAAATTCGTAATTTTACGCCATCTTTCACAGAAAATATCAATTCATTAAATGGTAACGGTTTCAAATGTGTCGTTGCGCTACGGTAAACGAGTGCTTTTCGACGAAGTAAATATTAAATTTAACCCAGGAAACTGCTACGGGGTGATTGGAGCCAACGGAGCAGGCAAGTCAACGTTCTTAAAAATCCTTTCAGGTGAAATCGATCCACAAACAGGAAGCGTAGCGATTACGCCAGGCCAGCGGATGGCGGTTTTGAAGCAAAACCAGTTTGAGTTTGACGAATACCAAGTCTTACAAACGGTCATGATGGGCTACAAGCGTTTGTACGAAATCATGCTCGAAAAAGACGCGATTTATGCCAAAGAAGACTTTACCGAAGCCGATGGTGAGAAAGCCGCTGACCTTGAAGCGGAGTTTGCTGAAATGAACGGTTGGGAAGCCGAACCCGAAGCAGCGTCGTTGTTAAGTGGGTTAGGAATTAAGGAAGACCTTCACTATGCCCAAATGACTGATCTAGACCCAAGCCAAAAAGTACGGGTATTGTTGGCACAGACACTCTTCGGAAACCCTGATATTTTGCTACTCGATGAGCCTACCAACAACTTGGACGTAGAAACGGTAATGTGGTTGGAAAACTTCCTGAACAACTTCAAAAACATCGTCATTGTTGTATCCCATGACCGTCACTTCCTTGACCAAGTGTGTACGCACGTGGTTGATATTGATTTCAGTAAAGTGCAGTTGTACGGAGGTAACTATACCTTCTGGTACGAATCAAGCCAATTGGCGTTGAAACAACGTGCTGACCAAAATAAGAAAGCCGACGAAAAGCGTAAAGAATTGGAGGAGTTTATCCGTCGCTTTAGCGCCAACGTAGCAAAATCAAAACAAGCAACGGCGCGTCAGAAAATGTTGGATAAACTCAACGTGGATGAAATCCAACCTTCGTCGCGTAAGTATCCGTACATCAACTTCAAGCCTGAGCGTGAAATTGGAGATCAAGTATTGGCAGTAGAAGGGTTATCGAAAACAGCCGAAGACGGTACGAAGTTGTTTGAAAATATCTCATTCCGCGTCAACCGCGAAGATAAAATTGCCTTTATCGGACGTAATACCTTAGCGATAACGGCCTTGTTTGAAATTTTGCACGAGCAAGCTAAACCCGATACAGGTGACTTTAAGTGGGGAGTAACGATTACCAATTCGTATTTCCCGAAAGACAGCGACCATTACTTCCAAACGGAAGATAACTTGGTGGATTGGCTACGTCAGTTCTCGAAAGAGAAAGACGAAAGCTTTATCCGTGGATTTTTGGGACGAATGCTTTTCTCGGGCGAAGAATCGCTCAAGAAAGCAAGTGTGTTATCGGGAGGAGAAAAAGTACGTTGTATGTTGTCGAAAATGATGCTTTCGGCGGCGAACTTCCTTACGTTAGACGACCCCACCAACCACTTGGATTTGGAATCGATTACGGCTTTGAACAACGGGTTGATTGATTTCAAAGGTGCGATGTTGTTTTACTCGCACGACCACCAGTTCATCCAAACAGTAGCTAATCGCATCATCGAGATTACGCCAAACGGCATTTTGGATAAGATGATGACTTACGACGAATACATCACCGATGAACGTGTGAAGGTACAGCGCGAAGCGTTGTATGGGGCGTTGGTGTAAAGCAGCGCATCACATTAATTGCAGAATTTCGAGCCGCTTATTTAAGCGGCTTTTTTTAACCAAGTCCTTTTAATAGAATAAGAGTCTATTGGTAAAGTAATAGTGGCTTTTAATAGTCACTCATTCAAATATAGCCACATCAAACAAGATTTTTTCGCAATTATCACCGCATTCAAGAAGCAAAAAGAATTTTTGCAAACCTTGCTTCGCATTTAGGGCATCTTTTTCACAGCAACTTCCTCAAAACCTTCTACCAACATACCTACCTTTTTGCCCACCGACGAATACCGCCAACAAATGAACTTGGTGTGCGGGTCGTTGGATTCTTAGCCACTTGAAATGGTTGTCAGAGATATTTTTTAAAATATTATGCTTGCATACTATTTTTTTCTACTTTTGATTCACCAAAAATATCTCATTCAACATATACTGATTTAGATACAATGAACCGTAGCATTAAGAAAGTAGCCGTTTTAGGATCAGGCATCATGGGGTCGCGCATTGCGTGCCACTTTGCCAACATCGGCGTAGAAGTATTGTTGTTAGACATTGTTCCCAAAGAACTCAATGCGGCCGAGCAAGCCAAAGGTTTGACGCTCGAACACCCTGCGGTTCGTAACCGTATTGTGAACGACGCGTTCCAAAATACCCTCAAAGCCAGCCCTGCGGCCTTGTACAGTGCCAAATTTGCGAGTCGGGTTAAACTTGGTAATTTTGACGACAACCTCGCCGAAATTAAAAATTACGATTGGGTCTTAGAAGCGATTGTGGAGCGTTTGGATATCAAACGGTCGTTGTTTGAAAAAGTAGATGCGCTTCGCAAACCTGGAACACTCATTACTTCAAATACGTCAGGGATTCCGATTCATTTGATGTCGGAAGGCCGCAGCGATGATTTTCAGAAGCATTTTTGTGGAACGCACTTTTTTAATCCTCCACGTTACCTCAAATTGTTTGAGGTGATTCCAGGCCCCCAAACCGACAAGGCTATCCTCGATTTCTTGATGCACTACGGAGACTTGTATTTGGGTAAAACTACGGTACTGTGTAAAGATACCCCTGGCTTTATTGCCAACCGCCTGGGAATTCATGCCCTCGTAGAAACGATTCGCGTGGCAGCCGAAATGGGTCTTACGGTCGAAGAAGTTGATAAATTGACAGGCCCCGTGGTAGGTCGCCCCAAGTCAGGTACTTTCCGTTTGTCGGATGTGGTCGGTTTGGATACAACCGTCAACGTTTGTAATAACCTCGTGCAAATGCAGCACGACGAGTCAAGAGCCGCCTTTGAGCTTCCGCCAATTATGGCCAAGCTAATGGAAAACAAGTGGTTGGGTGATAAAACTGGTCAAGGTTTTTATAAAAAATCAAAAGACGAAAAAGGCAAAACGCTCATTTTGGCACTTGACCTCCAAACGTTGGAGTACAAGCCTTCGGTGAAAGTGAAGTTTGAAACCCTTGAAAAAACCAAAGCGATTGATGACCTCAAAAAACGTTTTGGCATTTTATTGAAAGGAACCGACAAGGCGGGCGAGTTTTATCGTCGTACGTTTGCGAGTGGTTTCCGTTATGCTTCCAACCGTATCCCCGAAATCTCGGATGAGCTTTATCGCATCGACCAGGCTATCTGTGCAGGTTTTGGTTGGGAAATGGGGGTTTTTACCACTTGGGATGCCATCGGAGTAAAAAATATGGTCGGTATCATGGAGTCGCTTCAGCTCAAGCCTGCTTCGTGGGTGTACGAAATGCTGGAAGCAGGGAATGAAACGTTCTACAAAGTTCAAGGTGGAAAAAAACTGTACTACGATATTCCGTCTAAATCGTACAAGGCCATTCCAGGCCAAGAGTCATTTATCATTCTTGAAAATAAATCACAAAATATCATCTGGAAAAACGCTGGAGCGTCGATTTACGACCTCGGTGATGGTATTGCGGGTGTGGAGTTCCATTCAAAAATGAATACTTTCGGCGCCGAAGTAGTCGAAGGACTCAATCGTGCCTATGCCATTGCCGAAAAAGATTTCCGTGGATTGGTCGTCGGAAATGACTCCAACGAAGCCTTCTCAGCAGGTGCCAACTTGGCTATGTTGTTTATGTTTGCGATTGAACAAGAATACGACGAAATCAACCTGATGATTGCGCAGTTCCAACAAACGATGATGCGCGCGCGCTATTCGTCGATTCCTGTCGTAACGGCGGCTCACTCGTTGGCGCTTGGAGGTGGTTGTGAATTGAACTTACATTCCGACAAAGTCGTGGCTCACGCCGAAACATATATGGGATTGGTAGAACTCGGAGTAGGGTTGATTCCTGCGGGAGGTGGTACCAAAGAAATGGCCCTTCGCTGCTCGGATTTATATAAAACAGGCGACCCTGAATTGAACATTCTCCAAACGGCTTTTATGAACATCGCGCAAGCGAAAGTTTCGACCTCAGCGCAAGAAGCAGTGGAAATGAACTACATCAAAGCCGACCGCGACCAAATTGTGCTCAATCGTAGCCGCTTGATTGCCGAAGCCAAACAAGCAGCGTTGGATTTAGCAGAAAACGGGTACACGCAGCCTAAGCAGCGCACCGACATCAAAGTACAAGGTAAAACAGGCTTGGCTTTGTTTAAAGCGGGAATTGGAAGTATGCGCATGGCGAATTACATCTCTGACCACGACGCCAAAATCGCCGATAAATTGGCCTATGTTATCTGCGGGGGCGACTTGAGTTATCCTCAAAACGTGACCGAACAATACCTCCTGGACCTAGAGCGTGAAGCTTTCTTGTCGTTGACAGGCGAAAAGAAAACGCTAGAACGTATTCAGGGGCTACTTACGGGTGGAAAGCCCCCTCGGAACTAGTCGTCAGTGCATATAAAATACTTTATCAACCAAAAGACCTTCCAAGTTTCAAAAGCTTGGAAGGTCTAGTTATTTAGAGGATTTATATTCTCTTTTATCGCAAATCAATTACCTCTACTCCTTTGTATTTGGAAGCGTCGAAGGCAAATGACTTATCATCTACTTTTACGTTTGGTACAAAACTATCTACCCTAAAACCAAGGCGTTGTCCGCTACGCTGAAAAATTTTCCAGCTTTTCACAGATTTATCTTTTTTATCGACTTTGATTTGGAGTTTAGCCACTTTTGAGTCTTTCTTTTCGGGTGTAAGTTCCACTACTTCGTAGGCTTTTCCAGCTTCGGTCACATCTTCCAAGAAAGTGTATTTGTATCCTTTTTTGTAAATCGTGTATACTTTCGTTGGGTCAATATCGCCTGCGTCTTTCGGGTCAAAATTATTGATGGTCGCTTCGTTACTTTCTTTAATGTATGTGGTCATGATTTTTCCATCATTAAAAATCTCTTGACCCGCCATTTTCAAACGAAACTTAGTCCCTTTCACCGTAGCATCGCCTTTGAGGGTTTCTTTGGTACTTTCATTGATGTATGTAAAGGCAACTTTGAACGACGTCATCGTCTTGTACTTATTGCTCATTGCATCCAAAATGGTCGCGGCTCGTTTGTCATTTTGGGCATTTGCGAACAGGCTCCCCAAAAGAGCCATTGCAACTAGGGCTTTTCTCATTTAATATCTGTTTTTGTTAAAGATGCTATATAGACGATATTCCAACGAAAACGTTTAAAACAATACGCCTATATAACCAAACTTGTTCGAGCAAAGTTACAAGAAGTACCGAAGTGTTCAACATTTATTGGTCGATGGAAGCCTCACATCTGTCGAGAAAAGAAGAAACTAGCCCATGTTTTTGAGCATTTGCTCCAGCGTGGCAATGTCGTTTATCAATACTTCACGGGCTTTGCTACCTTCAAATGGCCCGACGATTCCTGCGGCTTCGAGCTGGTCCATGATACGACCTGCACGGTTGTAACCTAGTTTTAGTTTTCGCTGAATCAGCGAGGTACTTCCTTGCTGGCTCACAACAATCACGCGGGCGGCATCGTCAAACATTGGGTCGCGGTCGGCTAAATCAATCGTTTCTTTGCCTCCTTCGTCATCATCTCCACTAAACTCAGGCAAATGATACGCCGAAGGATAGCCACGTTGGCTACCTATAAACTCACATACTTCGTCGATTTCGTCAGTATCGGCAAAGGCACACTGAAGACGAATCATATCCGAACCTGTAGAGAGCAACATATCCCCCATTCCGACGAGTTGCTCAGCTCCACCCGTGTCTAAAATAGTTCGCGAGTCGATTTTCGAGGTTACTCTAAAAGAAAGACGAGCAGGGAAGTTGGCCTTAATCAACCCTGTAATGACATTGACCGAAGGCCGCTGCGTGGCTACCACTAAGTGAATTCCAATTGCCCGAGCCAACTGCGCCAAACGAGCAATCGGCTGCTCTACTTCTTTACCCGCAGTCATCATCAAGTCGGCCAACTCATCAATTACCAAAACGATGTAGGGCAAAAAGCGATGACCCTTCTCTGGGCTAAGTTGACGTTTGGTAAATTTGGCGTTGTATTCTTTCACGTTACGAACTCCTGCTTCTTTGAGCAAATCGTAACGTGTGTCCATTTCAATACAGAGCGAGTTAAGCGTATAAACCACTTTTTTGGTATCTGTAATAATCGCTTCTTCGCTATTGGGGAGTTTGGCCAAAAAATGCCGTTCGATTTTATTGAACAGCGTCAATTCTACCTTTTTGGGGTCAACAAGCACAAACTTGAGTAGGGCTGGGTGTTTTTTGTAAATCAAGGAAGCCAAAAGTACGTTTAGTCCTACCGACTTCCCTTGTCCTGTGGCACCTGCCATCAGTAAATGGGGCATTTTGGCCAAATCGGTAATAAAAAACTCGTTGGAAATTGTTTTTCCCAATGCTACAGGCAAGTCAAACGAAGTTTCCTGAAATTTTTTGCTCGCCAAAACTGACCGAATCGACACCATCTCACGGTTTTTGTTGGGTACTTCAATCCCAATGGTTCCCTTCCCAGGCATAGGCGCAATGATACGAATCCCCAACGCCGCCAAACTCAACGCAATATCGTCTTCGAGGCTTTTGATTTTAGAAATACGAACCCCTGCCTCTGGAATGATTTCGTACAACGTAACCGTCGGCCCAATGGTTGCTTTAATG
>JACCEC011293544.1_pt1 | contig 18451 bp, 20 predicted proteins | sample 7450121 | NCBI WGS metagenome assembly JACCEC01 (sample SAMN15323455, study PRJNA562643) | freshwater metagenome | isolation source: river surface water | place: USA:Blue River Watershed | collected 2017-08-18 | reverse complement strand
GCGCCGTGCCCGGGTAAGCCCCGGATGCCGGCGACGCTGGCGATGCCCACCAGCCGCCCCGATCGGCGCGCACGCATCGCGGCCATGAAGGGGTGGAAGGTGTGCACCACCCCGAGCACGTTGGTGCGCATCACTTCGTCAAACACCGCCAGGTCCTCGGCCTCGGCCGTGTCCACTCCCAGGCTGATGCCGGCATTCGCGATCACGATGTCGGGCAAGCCCAGGCTGGCCATGCATTCCTGCGCCACCGCCTGCATGGCCGCAGCATCGGTCACATCGGCCGCCCAGACCCTCCAGCGCTCTGTAGGCCAGGACTGCGCTTGCAATTGCTCGCGCAAGGCGTCTGCGCGACGGGCCACCAGGGCCACCGACCATCCGCGTTCGAGACAGGCCTGCGCCAACGCCCAACCGATGCCACTGGAGGCGCCAGTGATGAACACCAGATGGGCAGCGCTCATCGCGTCTGTGGCTGAAGCGTTCCGCGGACCCGCCCGCTGAGCTGGTACTGACCGGACTTCATGTCGAAGTCCAGGCCGTTGGCCAAAAAACGGTCCCGGTCACGCAGGATCTCGACCGGGAGATCGGACAGCAGCTTTTCCTGCTTTTGCAAAGCCACCAGACGCTCGCCATGCAGTTCAATCCGGGGCGTCTGCCCGTGCGCGGGGCGCACCACATGCACCTGCCCCAGCAACGTTACACGCTCGCCATCGCCGGTGGCGATGCCGCGCCGGGCCGTGGCCGTCACCTCCACGCCCTCTTCATTGACGGCCGAGAAACGCACCTCGTCGATGTGCAGCTCATCGCTGTCCGGGTAATGCCGGGCCTTGTCACCACTGACGGAGCGGATGCGTTGCCCTTGGGCATTGAAGACCTGGGTGGTGAAACGCTCCAGGTGGTAGTCCGGGTCCTTGCGAACCGGCCGCTCGGAGGCATCCCCCCACAGATCGGGCATGCTGCGCACCAGCCACCAGCTGGCCATCGCCAGCACAGCCATCGCCAGCAGCGGCAAATACAGGGTCAGACGGTCCAGCGCCCGGCGCAGCGCCCACCGCGAAGTCATGCCGAGGGGCCTTTGTGGGCCGAAACACCCACCTGGGCCAGCAGGCGCGCATAGTGGCCGCCCGCCACCAGCAGCAGATCGCAGAAAGCACGTGCAGCTCCCTGGCCACCGCACTCGGCGGTCACGTGGTGCGCAACGGCTTTGTTCTGGACGTGCGCGTTGGCAGGGGCACAGGCAAAGGCCACACGCTGCATCACGGGCAAATCGGGCCAGTCATCCCCCATGGCCGCAGCCTGCGACCAGTCCAGCCCCAGCTCCTGCAGAAAGGCTTCTGCCGCCGGGCGCTTGTCTTCGGTGCCGAACTTCGCATGCGTGATGCCCAGCGCTTTCATGCGCAGGCGCAAAGGCGCAGAGTCCCGCCCGGTGATCACCACCGGTGTGATGCCCGCCTGCTGCAAGAGCTTCAGGCCCTGGCCATCAAGTACGGAAAAGCATTTGAGCGATTCGCCCGACTCGGAAAAATACAGGCCCCCATCGGTCAGCACACCATCGACGTCAAAGAAGACCACCCGGATGCCCTGGGCCTGGAGCAGCAGTTCGGGCGGGTAATTCAGCAAGGGCACCAGTTGCTGCATCAGATCACCTTGGCGCGCATCAGGTCGTTGGTGTTGAGGGCGCCACACAGCACGCCCTGCTCATCGACCACCAGGATGCTGGTGATGCGGTGCTGCTCCATCATGTCGGCCGCCTCCACCGCCAGTGCGTCCTGGCGGATGGTGCGCGGATGCGCATGCATGACTTCGGCAGCTTTGAGCGCTCGCAGATCCTGACCCTTCTCGATCAGGCGTCGCAAGTCGCCGTCGGTGAAGATGCCCAGCACACGCCCTTGTGCATCGGCGACGGCCGATGCACCCAGCCCTTTGTGACTCATCTCGCGCATGAGTTCGCTGAACCCGGCCTCAGGCAGAACGCAAGGCACCTGATCGCCTGAGCGCATCACATCGCTCACGTGGGTGAGCAAACGCCGGCCCAATGAGCCGCCGGGGTGTGAACGGGCAAAGTCCTCGGGCTTGAAACCCCGGGCATCGAGCAAGGCCACGGCCAGCGCATCGCCCAGAGCCAGCTGGGCCGTGGTACTGGCGGTGGGCGCCAGGTTGAGCGGACAGGCTTCCTTCTCGACCGAGCTGTCGAGGACCACATCGGCATGGCGGGCCAGCGAAGATTGCAGCCCGCCGGTCATGGCGATCAGGGGCACACCCTGGCGCTTGAGCACCGGCAGGATGGCCACCAGCTCATCGCTCTCGCCGCTGTTGGAAATGCCCAGTACCACATCGACCGCCTTGATCATGCCCAGGTCGCCATGGCTGGCTTCGGCCGGATGAACGAACATGGCTGGCGTGCCGGTGGAGGCCAGCGTGGCCGCAATCTTGCGTCCGATGTGACCACTTTTGCCCATGCCGGTCACGACCACACGCCCTTTCACGCCCAGAATCATCTCTACCGCACGCACAAAACGGTCATCGAGGCGGGCCTTGAGGCCTTGCAACGCCGCGGACTCGATGTCGAGGGTGTCACGGGCCAGCTGCAGCAAGTTGGGAGCAGAAAGGGTCATGCGGGCATTTTATCGGCCGCCTTGATGCAGGCAAAACCACCACCAGATTCCCGCCGCGGGCACCGGCAGAAGGCACATTCCATTGGTAGGATCAAGGCATGAACGCACTGGAGTTGACACTGCTGTATCTGCTGGCCGCCGTCCTGGGCGTGGTGGGCTGCCGCATGTTGCGCCTGCCACCCATGCTGGGCTACCTGGCGGTGGGTGTGGTCATTGGCCCCAACGCCCTGGCGCTGGCCCAGAATTCCTCGGGCATCCAGCACCTGGCCGAGTTTGGCGTGGTGTTCCTCATGTTCGTCATCGGGCTGGAGTTCAACCTGCCCAAACTGCGCGCCATGCGGCGGCATGTGTTTGGCCTGGGTCTGCTGCAGGTGCTGCTGACATTGCTCATCGTCACCTGCGCCTCACTCTTTCTGGCCACACTGGCGCCAACCCTCTGGAAGATGGAGTGGCAGACCGCCCTGGCCCTGTCAGGCGCCATGGCCATGAGCAGCACCGCCATCGTCATCAAACTCATGGCCGACCGGCTGGAAATCGAATCCGAGCACGGCAAGCGTGTCGTGGGTGTGCTGCTCTTTCAGGATCTGGCTGTGGTGCCGCTGTTGGTGCTGATTCCGGCGCTTGGTTCCCCCCCTGAAGAACTGTTCACCGCCTTGCTGATTGCCGGCCTGAAAGCCGCCGTGCTGATTGCCCTGCTGCTGACCGGCGGGCAGCGCCTCATGCGCTGGTGGCTCACGCTGGTGGCACGGCGCAAAAGCGAAGAACTGTTCGTACTCAACCTTCTGCTGGTCACCCTGGGCCTGGCCTGGCTGACCGAGCTGGCTGGCCTGAGCCTGGCACTGGGCGCCTTCATCGCCGGCATGCTGATTTCAGAAACCGAATACAAGCACCAGGTGGAACTGGACATCCGCCCTTTCCACGATGTATTGCTGGGTCTGTTTTTCATCACCATCGGCATGATGCTGGACTGGTACATCGTGTTCGAGCGCTGGCCGCTGGTGCTGATGTTGCTGACCCTGCCTGTGCTGTTCAAACTGGTACTGGTGGCGGGTCTGGCCAAGGTGTATGGGGCCAGCCATGGCGTGGCCCTGCGCACCGGCTTGTACCTTGCGCAAGCGGGCGAATTCGGTTTCGTGCTGCTGACCCTGGGTGCGCAAAACGGGGTCATCCCGCCCCAGCTGCTCAACCCAGTGCTGGCCAGCATGGTGTTGTCGATGCTGGCCACGCCCTTCATCGTCCTGCACAGCAACACCATCGTGATGAAGCTGGTGGCCAGCGAATGGCTGCAGCAATCGCTGCAAATGACCACGATTGCGCGCAAGTCGATCAACACCAGCAAGCACGTCATCATCTGCGGCTATGGCCGGTGCGGCCAGAACCTGGCCCGCATGCTCGAGAAGGAAGACATCCCCTACATGGCGCTCGACCTGGATCCGGACCGCGTGCGCCAGGCTGCAGCGGCAGGTGATTCGGTGGTGTTTGGCGACGCTGGCCGGCTGCAGGCCTTGATGGCCGCTGGTCTGGCCCGCGCCAGCGCAGTCGTTGTCACCTACCTGGACGTGCCGGCTGCCATGAAAGTGCTGGGCCACGCACACAGTCATGCCCCGCATGTGCCCGTGATCGTGCGCACCAAGGACGACCTTGACCTCGAAAAACTCCAGCAGGCCGGCGCCACCGAAGTGGTGCCCGAGGCACTGGAAGGCTCACTCATGCTGGCCAGCCATGCGCTGGCCTTGGTGGGGGTGCCCATGCGCCGCGTGATCCGTGCCGTGCAGGACCAGCGGGATGCACGCTACAACCTGCTCAAAGGCTATTTCCACGGCGCCGATGACGACACCCTGGAAGAACTGGAGCACGAACGGCTGACCACCGTCAGCCTGCCGCTGGCGTCTCCCTGGCTGGGCCGGATGGTGGCCGACCTGAACTTCCACGCCATGGGCGTGCGACTGGCGAGCCTGCGCCGCGCGAGCGGCAAGAACGAGTCCGTCGATGATGCCCTTGAGCTGCAGATGGGCGACACCCTGGTGTTGTCTGGCAACGCGCGCACGCTGGCCCTGGCCGAAGAAAAACTCCTGAGAGGCTGACACCATGACGGTGATGAATGTTCACGAATTCCTGAAGAGCCACATCCGCACCGTACCCGACTGGCCCGCTCCCGGCGTGCAGTTCCGCGACATCACGCCGCTGCTGCAGGACCCCCGCGTGTTCCGCGTGCTGATCGACGCGTTCGTGCACCGTTACATGGACCCGGCCCTGCGTCCGGATGTGGTGGCAGGCCTGGATGCACGTGGCTTCATCCTCGGCTCGGTCATTGCTTATGAGTTGGGTCTGGGTTTCGTGCCGATCCGCAAGAAAGGCAAACTGCCCTTCACCACCGTGGAAGAAACGTACGAGCTCGAATACGGCAGCGCCACCGTCGAGTTGCATACCGATGCGGTCAAGCCCGGCCAGCGTGTGCTGCTGATCGATGACCTGATCGCCACCGGCGGCACCATGATGGCGGGCAAGAAATTGCTGGAGAAACTCGGCGCCACCGTGACCGAAGGTGCCGCCATTGTCGATCTGCCCGAGCTGGGTGGCTCAGAGCGACTCAAAAGCGCAGGACTGAAGCTGTTCACCCTGGTGGAGTTTGAGGGACACTGATCAGGCTTTGCCCTGCACACGGCGAGCGATCACGCGACCCAGCACCACCATGCCAACGGCTGACACGGTGTAAGCCCACTCCACGCCACCGTGGTCCACGGTTTGAGCCACGAGCAGCACCCCGGTGGACTGACCAAAGAAGAGCAGACAAGCGAACAACGTGACCGCACTGCCCCGGGCATGTGGGGCCATCTGCGTGGCCTGTGTCTGCAAGGTGTTGTGCAGCATGTAAAAACCCAGACCTGCTGCCAGACAGCCCAAAGCGGCCAGCACAGGGTGTTGCCCCCAAGCCAACAGCAACAAACCCATGGCCACCAGGGCGCTGCCCAGGCGGGCCAGGCCACGCTCACCAAACCAGCCCAGCCAACGCCGGGCCATCTGGCTGTAGAGCAGGCCGCCGATGCCGTACAGCGCCATCAGGCCGCCGGCCAGTGAGGCACTGAGGTGGAAATGCTGCACCAATTGACTGGGCACAAAAGCCAGCGTGCCAAAGGCCATGGCCCCCTCCAGCCCGGTCACGATCAGGACCCAGCGCACGCGCGGCACGCGCAACAGGCCGATGCTGCCCAGCGCAGCCTGCCAGTAAGAGCCCTCTGAATGCACGGGCACCGCACGGCGTTGTGCACCCATGCGCACAAACAGCAGGCCACAGGCTGTGGCAAACATGCATGACAACACCACAAATGCATTGCGCCAGCCCAGCGACTCCACAGCCCAGCCTCCAAACCACTGCCCGGCCATCATGCCAGTCACCGTGGCGCTCATCAGTTTGGCCAGCGTCTCCTGGCGGCGGTCGTAACTGACCTGATCGCCCAGCCAGGCCATGCTCAGGGGAATGATGCCAGCCGCACTGGCTCCCATGGCCGCACGGGCAATGACCAGCAGCTGGAAATCCGATGCCATCGCCGTCATGGCGCTGAACACGGCGCAGCCCAGCGCTGCCGCGTTGATCACGCGCAGCTTGCCGACACGGTCACCCAGGGGGCCATAAAAGAGCTGCAGACAGCCATACGCCACGGCAAACGCCGAAATGACCCGCGAGGCCTCCCCGACGCTGACCTGGAATTCCGTGGCGAGCGCCACCAGCATCGGGTCGCACACGCGCATGGATGCCATGCTGCTGAATGCAGCCAGGCTGATCAGCCACAAACCGGGAACGCGGGAAGAAGACATGCAAGGCGACTGCAGAGGCAAACCTGCAGTCTAGCCGGGCAGGTGGCAAAAATCGGTCAGAGGGGTTTCTTGATCAGGTTGGCGATTTCGCCAATGATGCCGCGGCGGAATGCCAACACGCAAACCACAAAGATCACGCCTTGCACCACCGTCACCCAGGCGCCCAATTGCGCCAGGTAGTTCTGCATGGACACGATCACGGCCGCGCCAGCCACCGGGCCGAACAGCGTGCCCATGCCCCCAACCAGCGTCATCAGCACCACCTCGCCCGACATGCTCCAGTGCACATCGGTGAGCGAGGCCAGCTGGAACACCAGCGACTTGGTGGCGCCTGCCGTCCCGGCCAGTGCACCCGAGATGACGAACGCCAGCAGTTTGAAGGTATCGGTGTCGTAGCCCAGGGAAGTGGCACGATCCTGGTGCTCGCGAATCGCCTTGAGGATCTGGCCGAACGGCGAATGGACCACGCGCCACAGCAGCAAAAAACCCGCCAGGAAGATGGCGCATACGAACAGGTACATGTTGGTGTTGTTGGCCAGATCGATCAAGCCAAACAACTGACCCCGCGGAACCGCCTGGATGCCGTCTTCACCCCCGGTGAACGGCGCCTGCAGGCAGAAAAAGAAAATCATCTGCGCCAGCGCCAGCGTGATCATGGCGAAATAGATACCTTGACGACGGATGGCCAGCTGGCCAACGATGAGCGCCAGAACAGCAGAGGTGGCCGTGCCCAGCAACACGCACAGTTCTGGATTCCAGCCCCAGACCTTGGCCGCATGCGCCGACACATAACCGGCCGAGCCCAGGAACATGGCATGCCCGAACGACAGCAGGCCGCCAAAGCCCAGCAGCAGGTTGAAGGCGCAGGCGAACAGTGCAAAACACATCACCTTCATCAGGAACACCGGGTACACCCAGATCGGGGCCACAGCCAGGATCAGCACCATCAAGGCAAAGGCCACCCACTGGTGCTTGTAGGACTTGGCCGACGAGGAAGCAGGAGTCGCGTGGGTCATGGCTTTATTTCTGGGTACCGAACAGGCCGGCAGGCTTGATGAGCAGGACGATGGTCATGATCACGAAGATCACCACATTGGAAGCTTCGGGATAAAACACCTTGGTCAGGCCCTCGATCAGGCCCAGACCAAAACCAGTGACGATGGCGCCCATGATGGAGCCCATGCCACCAATCACCACCACCGCGAACACCACGATGATGAGGTCAGCGCCCATGGTGGGATTGACCTGGTAAATGGGTGCAGCCATCACGCCTGCCAATGCGGCCAGGCCCACACCGAAACCGTAGGTCAGCGTGATCATGCGCGGCACGTTGATGCCAAAGGCCTGCACCAGGCTCGGGTTTTCCGTGGCAGCACGCAGGTAGGCGCCCAGCTTGGTGCGCTCAATCACGTACCAGGTTGACAGGCAGATCACCAGCGAAGCGACGATCACCCAGGCACGGTACTTGGGCAGGAACATGAAGCCCGTGTTGAACGCGCCCTGGAACACTTCAGGCACGGCATAGGGCATGCCCGACGAACCGAATTCGTTACGGAAGAGGCCTTGAATGATGAGGGCCAGACCAAAGGTCAGCAACAGGCCATAAAGGTGGTCAAGCTTGTAGAGCTGTTTGAGCATCGTGCGCTCGATGATCACCCCGGTGGCCCCGACCACGACGGGCGTGACCAGCAAAGCCAGCCAGTAATTCATGCCCAGCTTGTTGAGGCCAAGCCAGGCCACGAAGGCGCCCAGCATGTACTGGGCGCCATGCGTGAAGTTGATGATGTTCAGCAAGCCGAAGATCACGGCCAGTCCCAAAGAAAGCAGCGCATAAAAGGACCCGTTGATGAGTCCGATCAGCAACTGCCCGAACAGCGCTTGAGAGGGAATGCCAAAAATTTCCATGGGTGACTTCGGCTTGCTTGAACAATGCGCGGATTACTTCTTGACCAGCGGGCAATCGCCGTCATTCAGGGGACGGAACGCCTCGTTCGCAGGGATGGTGGCAGCGACCTTGTAATAGTCGTAAGGTCCCTTGGACTCTGACGGCTTCTTGACCTCGAACAGGTAGGCCGGATGGATCTTGCGACCATCTGCACGGACCGTACCCTTGCCGAACAGGATGTCATCGGTGGGCAGTTCCTTCATCTTGGCCACGGTCTTCAGACCATCGTCGGTCTTGGCGGCATCCACGGCCTTCAGGTAGTGCAGCACACCGGAGTAAACGCCAGCGTGGTCAGACGAAGGCATCTTGCCGCCATGGGCTGCCGCAAAGCGCTTGGACCAAGCGCGTGTGTTGTCGTTCAGATCCCAGTAGAAGGTCTCCGTCAACAGCAGGCCCTGCGCCTTGTCCAGGCCCAGTGCGTGCACATCGGGCAGGAAGACCAGCATGCCGGCCAGGTTCTGGCCTCCTTTGACGATGCCAAACTCGGCGGCCTGCTTGATGGAGTTGATGGTGTCGCCACCGGCATTGGCCAAGCCAATGATCTTGGCCTTGGATGCCTGCGCCTGCAGCAGGAAAGATGAGAAGTCCTGCGTCGGGAAGGGGGTGCGGACCTTGCCCACCACCTTGCCACCGTTCTTGAGCACCACCGCTTCGGTGTCACGCTCCAGAGCATGTCCGAAAGCGTAGTCGGCCGTCAGGAAAAACCAGGTGTTGCCGCCGTTCTTCACGATGGCCTTGCCAGTGCCGTTGGCAAGCATCCAGGTGTCGTACAGCCAGTGCACCGTATTCGCGTTGCAGGATTTGCCCGACAGGTCGGCTGTGGCCGAGCCGGTGTTCACATGGACTTTGTTCTTTTCCTTGCTGATCTGGGCGATGGCCAGACCGACGGAAGAAGTGGGCACGTCCACAATCATGTCCACCTTGTCGGTGTCGTACCACTGGCGGGCCACGTTGGAGCCGATGTCCGGCTTGTTCTGGTGGTCCGCACTCACCACTTCCACCTTGAGTTTGCTGCCGGTGGCCTTGATGTAGTCCTCCACGGCCATCTTCGCGGCAATGACTGAACCCGGGCCGCCGATGTCGGCATATACACCGGACATGTCGTTCATCACGCCAATCTTGACGACACCGTCAGAGATTTGGGCCTGTGCCGAACCGGCAAATGCGCATGCAGCCAAAGCGGCGGTGGCAAGAAGTTTGCGTTTCATGGTGTGTCTCCTGTCGTTGGAAAGAAAAATCAGACGCCGAGGTATTCGTGCAGCATGGGCATCTTGGCCTGCAGCTCAGATGCTGCGAAGCCTTCGATGATCTGCCCGTGCTCCATGACATAGAAGCGGTCGGCCAGTGGCGCAGCAAAACGGAAGTTCTGCTCGACCATGATGATGGTGAAGCCCTTGGCCTTGAGAGAGAGGATCATGCGGGCGAGCGCTTGAACGATCACGGGCGCGAGGCCTTCGGAAATTTCGTCCAGCAGCAGCAGTTTGGCGCCGGTGCGCAGGATGCGCCCCACCGCCAGCATCTGCTGCTCACCGCCCGACAGGCGCGTGCCCGGGCTGTTCCTGCGCTCGAGCAGATTGGGGAACATCTCGTAGATTTCGTCCAGGGGCATCCCACCGCTGGCAATTTCGGGTGGCAGCAGCAGATTTTCTTCGCAGCTCAAGGAGGCAAAGATGCCGCGCTCTTCCGGGCAGTAACCGATGCCCAGTTTGGCAATCTGGTGCGGTGCCATGTCGATCGACTCGCGGCCATTGATCGTGATCGAGCCGCTGCGTTTGCCCACCAGCCCGACGATGGACTTGACGGTGGTGGTGCGTCCCGCACCGTTGCGGCCGAGCAGCGTGACCACTTCGCCCTTGTGTACGGTCAGATCTACCCCGTGCAGGATGTGCGATTCGCCATACCAGGCGTGCAGGTTGCTGATGCGCAGGAATTCGGTGGGCTCAGCCATGGGCACCCTCCAGCGCGTTGTCGGTGCTGCCCATATAGGCTTCGAGCACCTGCGGATTCTTCGACACCACTTCGTACGGTCCTTCTGCGATCACCTGGCCACGCTGCAGCACGCTGATGGTGTCTGCAATGCTCGACACCACATTCATGTTGTGCTCCACCATCAGGATGGTGCGGTTGGCGCCCACCTTCTTGATGAGCTGCGTGACGCGGTCCACATCTTCGTGGCCCATGCCTTGCGTGGGCTCATCGAGCAGCATCAGCTCGGGATTCATGGCCAGTGTGGTGGCGATCTCCAGCGCACGCTTGCGGCCGTAGGCCAGCTCGCCGGCATGCACCTCGGCAAACTCGGTCAGGCCCACCTCGTCGAGCAGCTCCATGGCCCGGTCGTTGAGCTGATCGAGTACCCGCTCAGAGCGCCAGAAATGCATCGACAGGCCCGTTGAACGTTGCAGCGCGATGCGCACGTTTTCCCGGGCGGACAGGTTGGGAAACGTCGCCGAGATCTGGAACGAGCGCACCAGCCCACGTCGCGCCACCTGGGCCGGCTTTTCGGTCGTGATGTCATTGCCGTTGAACAGAATCTGGCCACTCGTCGGGATCAAGAACTTGGTCAACAGGTTGAAGACCGTGGTCTTGCCTGCGCCGTTGGGTCCGATCAGTGCATGGATCTGCCCACGCCGAACCTGAAGGTTCACGCCGTTGACGGCAACAAAGCCCTTGAACTCCTTGATGAGGTCCCGGGTTTCGAGAATGAAATCATTGGACATGGGGTACAACCAACTTGTCATGAACCACTTAACGACAACCAGTCGTTTGCGTGCACATTCTGGTTGTTCGCCAACGGTGCCGCGCTAGTGGTTATCCCGAACGGCAGTCCCCAAGGTGTCTGACGCGCTGTGGCCCGATGCGGCCCCCGTCATTTACCGATGCAGAAACTGGAAAAAATCACGCCCAGCAGGTCGTCCGCACTGAATTCACCCGTGATCTCGTTGAGGGCGTTCTGCGACTGGCGCAACTCTTCGGCCAGCAGGTCCAGGCTTTGCGCCTGGGCGGCCAGATGCAGCTGCGCGAGTTCGAGGTGTTCGCGCACGCGCAGCAAGGCCTGCACATGGCGCTCGCGGGCGATGTACAGGCCTTCACTGGCCTGCTGCCAGCCAGCCTCGTGCAGCAAGCGCTGGCGCAAGGCCTGCAGACCGTCACCGGTTTTGGCCGACAACACCACCCCTTGACGGCCTGACGCTTGCGCAGCATCGGCCTTGTTCCAGATGTCGATGACGGGCACGGCCGCTGGCACGCGCTGCGCCAGCGAGCGTGCAATCTCGGCATCGGCCGCCGCGTAAGCCTCGTCTTCCGCCCTTGTCAGGTCGTGCAGAAACAGCACCGCATCGGCCTGCTCGATTTGCCCCCAGGCACGTTCGATGCCGATCTGCTCCACGGCATCGACACCCTCGCCTTCGCGCAGACCGGCGGTATCGATCACGTGCAGTGGCACGCCTTCGATCTGGATGGTCTGCTGCACCACATCGCGCGTGGTGCCGGCAATGGGCGTGACGATGGCGAGTTCCGCACCGGCCAGCGCGTTGAGCAAGGAGCTCTTGCCTGCATTGGGCTGGCCAGCGATCACCACACGGATGCCCTCGCGCAGCAGCGCGCCCTGGCGCGTACGCTGCAGCACCTGCGCCAGCCGCGCCTGCAGGCTGTCGAGCTGGCCCTGCGCATCGGCTTTTTGCAGAAAGTCGATTTCTTCTTCGGGAAAGTCCAGCGTGGCTTCAACCAGCATGCGCAGGTGGATCAACGCCTCGCGCAGTTCGCCGATCTCGCGCGAAAAATCACCCGCCAGCGAACGGCTGGCGCTGCGCGCAGCCGCCTCGGTGCTCGCATCGATCAGGTCGGCGATGGCTTCAGCCTGTGCCAGATCGATCTTGTCGTTCAGGAAAGCCCGCTCGGAAAACTCTCCAGGCTGCGCCACGCGCAAGCCCGCCAGCACCGGCTTGCCGGTGGCCGCATCCATGCTGGCCGCAGCCTGAAGACAGCGCTGCACCAGCAGCTGCAGCACCACCGGACCGCCGTGGGCCTGCAGCTCCAGCACGTCTTCGCCGGTGAAGGAATGGGGCGCCGCAAACCAGATGGCCAGCCCGTGGTCGATCGCCGAACCATCGGCATCGCGAAACGGCAGGTAAGTGGCGTCCCTGGGCCTGAGTTCGCGCCCGCACAGCGCTTGCACCAGCGCACCGATGCCCCGCCCGGACACGCGCACGATGCCCACAGCCCCGCGCCCGGGCGCGGTGGCAATGGCGACGATGGGTTCCTGATGGCGGGCAAGCATGGGCGGATTTTGCAAGAAACAAGGGCCGCTCACGCGGCCCCTGTCGAAGTGCTTTCAGTTCATTTGAACTTGGGCAAGTTGAACTGCGGCGGCACGCCCATGCGCGTGTTGATGATCCACTGCTGGGCAATTGACAGCACGTTGTTGGTGATCCAGTACAGCACCAGACCCGCCGGGAAGAAGAAGAACATCACACTGAAGATGAGTGGCATGAACCACATCAGCTTGGCCTGCATCGGGTCCGGCGGTGCGGGGTTCAGCGCCGTTTGCAGCAGCGTGGTCAGCGTCATCACGATCGGCAGGATGAAGTACGGGTCGGGTGCGGACAGGTCAACGATCCAGCCCACCCACGGGGCATGGCGCATCTCGACGCTGGACAGCAGCACCCAGTACAGCGCAATGAAAACCGGAATCTGGATCAGCATCGGGAAGCAGCCACCCATCGGGTTGACCTTTTCCTCGCGGTAGATCTTCATCATCTCCATCTGCATCTGCTGCGGGTTGCTCTTGAGGCGCTCGCGCATTTCCATGATGCGGGGGTTGATGGCCTTCATCTTGGCCATGCTGGCGTAAGCCTTGGCATTGAGCCAGTAAAACGCGATCTTGAGCAGCAGCACCAGCGCCATGATGGCCCAGCCCCAGTTCAGCAGCACTTTGTAGAGCTGGTCCAGCAGCCAGTACAGCGGCTTGGCCAGCATGGCCAGCCAGCCATAGTCCTTGAGCAGGTCCAGGCCCGGCGCCAGGGCTTCCAGGGTCTTTTCTTCCTGCGGGCCGGCAAACAGCTGGTTGTCCAGAACCTTGCTCTGACCAGGCGCCACTTCACCCAGCGGCGTGATCATGCCCACGGCATACAGATTGTTATCGACCTTGCGCACGAAGTTCTCGCGCTGGACTCCATCGGCAAGCAGCCAGGCCGAAGCAAAGTAGTGCTGCACCATGGCCACATAGCCATTGGTCGATGTCTTGTCGATTTCGGCCTTGTTCTTTTCGATGTCGGAGAACTCGATCTTGGTGTACTTCTTGGCTTCGGTGTAGACAGCGGGGCCGGTGAAGGTGGAATAGAAGGACGATTCGCCGGCGGGCTTGTTGCCATCGCGCACCAACTGCAGGTACAGCTGCGGCGACACGGCGGCAGCGCCCTTGTTGATCACCTCATGCTTGACGCCGATGGCGTAGCTACCGCGCTTGAGCGTGTAGCTCTTGACCAGTTTGACGCCGTTCACCTCGTCAGATTCAAAGCGCAAGGTCAGCTCGTTCTGGCCGTCCTTGAGCTTGCGCTCGCCGGCAAAGCGCATGACGCTCTTGTGCGTGGGCAGCTGCCCACCGATCAGACCGGACTGGGCCACATAAACACGGTCTTTGCTTTCGTCAAACAGCACAAAATTCTTTTTGGCATCCATCAGGTCCGGGTGCTGCACCAGCTCGGCATGCACCAGCGAACCGCCTTCGGTGTCAAAGCGCAGCTTGTACAGATCGGTTTCGACATCAACCCATTCGCGTTGTGCTGCTGGTGCCGCAGATGCAGGCACCTGACCAGGACCGGCAGGCGCAGCCATAGCGGTCGGCACCGCAGTCGACGCAGCAGGCGCCTTGGCGGCCGCTGCGGGCTCGACCTTGGGAAAGAAAGTGGCCTTGTGGCCGTTGTGGATCTGCCACTGGTCCCACAGCAGGACCATGGAGAAGCCAAAAATCACCCAGAGGATGGTGCGGCGGATGTCGTTCATGAGGACTTCTTAGAAGAAGGAGATAGGAATCGGGTGAACAGGCGTGGGGCCTCTTCAGGAATGGGGTCGTGCCCGCCAGCACACCAGGGATGACAACGCACCAGCCGGGTCAGCGTGAGGTAGCTGCCCCAGCCTGCGCCATGCTTTTCAAGCGCCTGCAGCGAATAGATTGAGCAGGTCGGCTCAAAACGGCAGGCCGAGCCGATCGACGGACTCAACAGCAGCCGGTAAGCCCGCACCAGGCCCATGAGCAAACGCTGCATCATCTCGCCACCCCACGCTCAAACAGCTGCTCCAGCTCCTGGCGAACGGCCAGCTTGAGTTGCTCGGACGTTGCACTGATGAACTGCTTGCGGTCAAACGAGGCGCGCAGACGCACCACATGGGCGGCGCTCGGCAGGCGTTCGGCGAAGCGGCTGCTCACGGCGTAGATTTGTCGCTTGATGGTGTTGCGCGTCACGGCACGGCGGGCCCAGCGCTTTGGGACCATCGCCCCGATCCAGACGCCATCCAAGGCAAAAAGGGCCTGCGCCTCATCGGGTGCAGGCCCTGCCGTTTCGGCGATTGCCTCAGGGGTGTCCACGCGTGCCACCAAAGGCAGGCGATGCAAGGCGAAATGCGCTGTGCGGGAGACCGTACCGCCAGCCAGGGCAGCCTGAAATTGCGGGCGTGTCTTGAGACGGTGCACGGCGATCAGACCCCGACTGTGGCCGCCAGCGTTGCCCGAAAGCGCGCCGGCAGCAGCAGCACAATCAGACAGCCAGACGCTTGCGGCCCTTGGCGCGACGTGCGTTGATCACGGCGCGACCACCGCGGGTCTTCATGCGAACCAGGAAGCCGTGGGTACGGGCGCGACGGGTTTTGGAGGGTTGGTAAGTGCGTTTCATGACAATTCCTTGGCGCTCCCTCGAAGAATGCAGTCGGGCAAGCCGGCACACGCCAGGCCACTCGACTTTTTGGAGCGAAGCCCGCGATTATCGCAAACTTTGGCGCCCTGGGCAAATACCGCCCAAAAACAGCCACCAATGCCCAACCCGATTCCATCGGGGAACACCATGAGCCCGCAGGCCTGTTTGTGGTTTATGATGTGCATCCGCGCACCCTCTGGCCTGTGGATAAGCTCTTGATAATTCAGGATCGACTGCACCAGAACAGCTGACTATCCACAAAAACAACATCCACCATGCCTGAGGGAATGTCCTCCGATCTCGCCTTTGAAGCCAGCCCCGCCCTGTGGCAGGCCTGCCTGGATGAACTCTCTCGCGAATTGCCGGAGCAGCAGTTCAACACCTGGATCAAACCGCTGACCGCCCAGATCCATCCAGACCAGAACAAGCTCACCCTTTTTGTCGCCAACCGCTTCAAAATGGACTGGATTCGAGCCCAGTACGCGCAAAAACTGACCCAGATCCTGGAACGCCTGCAAGGCCAGCCCGTTCAGATCGAGTTAGCGCTCACTCCTCGCGAAACCCCTGCCAGAACCGCACGTCCTACCCCGACTGCGCTTTCCCCAGCCAGCCCGGAAGCCCTGGACATGGCGGAAGAGTCCCCCAGTCAGGCCTTCCGCAGCCGACTCAATCCGGCCCTCACCTTTGACACCCTGGTAGAAGGTTCGGCCAACCGCATGGCACGTGCTGCCGCCATGCACGTGGCCGGCTCGCCAGGCCAGCTCTACAACCCGCTGTTCATCTATGGCGGCGTTGGCCTGGGCAAGACGCACCTGATGCACGCCATCGGCAACAAGCTGCTGGCCGACCGTCCGAATGCCAAAGTTCTCTACATCCACGCAGAGCAGTTCGTGTCGGATGTGGTCAAAGCCTATCAACGCAAGACCTTTGACGAATTCAAACAGCATTACCACTCGCTGGACCTGCTGCTGATCGACGATGTGCAGTTTTTTGCCAACAAGGACCGCACCCAGGAAGAATTCTTCAACGCCTTTGAAGCGCTGCTGGCCAAAAAGTCGCACATCGTGATGACCAGCGACACCTACCCGAAGGGTTTGACCGACATCCACGAGCGACTGGTGTCGCGCTTCGATTCGGGCCTGACGGTCGCGATCGAGCCGCCCGAGCTCGAAATGCGGGTCGCCATCCTGATCAACAAGGCCATCAGCGAAGGCAGTGAAATGCCCGAGGAAGTGGCGTTTTTCGTGGCCAAGAACGTGCGCTCGAACGTGCGCGAGCTCGAAGGCGCGCTGCGCAAGATCCTGGCGTATTCGCGCTTCAACCAGAAGGAAGTCTCGATCCAGCTGGCCCGCGAGGCCCTGCGCGACCTGCTGTCCATCCAGAACCGCCAGATCAGCGTCGAAAACATCCAGAAAACCGTGGCCGATTACTACAAGATCAAGGTCGCGGACATGTACAGCAAGAAGCGCCCCGCCAGCATCGCCCGCCCGCGCCAGATCGCCATGTACCTGGCCAAGGAATTGACACAAAAAAGCCTGCCCGAGATCGGCGAGCTGTTTGGCGGACGCGACCACACCACCGTGCTGCACGCCGTGCGCAAAATCGCCGGCGAGCGCCAGCAATTGACCGAACTCAACCAGCAACTTCACGTGCTGGAACAGACGCTCAAGGGATGACCGAAAAGAATGTGGTTTTGAGCCGTTTTCAGGCCAAAAAACACCCAAAAAACGGCGAAAATGTCAGCTGTTTGCTCTATCTGCCCGACGGGGCAGATACCTGAGAAAAATCACCAAAGGTAGACACCCATGATCGTCCTGAAGGCCACCCAAGACAAGCTGCTGTCGGTGCTGCAATCCGTCTCCGGCATTGTGGAACGCCGCCACACCCTGCCCGTGCTGGCCAATGTGCTGATCCGCAAGTCGGGCCGTGCCATCCAGATGACCACCAGCGATCTGGAAATCCAGATCCGCACCACCGCCGACATGGACGGCGATCCGGGCGACTTCACCACCACCGTGGGCGCACGCAAGCTGATCGACATCCTGCGCACCATGCCCGGTGACCAGACCGTGAGCCTGGAGTCCTCGCAGGCCAAGGTGATCCTCAAGGGTGGCAAGTCCAAATTCACGCTGCAGACCCTGCCGGCCGAAGACTTCCCGCTGGTGCAGGAAGCCGCCAGCTTTGGTCCCAAGTTCAGCGTGCCGCAAAAGACACTCAAGGCCCTGCTGGGCCAGGTCTCGTTTGCGATGGCCGTGCACGACATCCGCTACTACCTCAACGGCATCCTGTTCGTGGCCGAAGGCAAGAAGCTGTCTCTGGTCGCCACCGACGGCCACCGCCTGGCCTTTGCCAGCGCCACGCTTGACGAAGAAGTGCCTTCCAAGCAGGAGGTCATCCTGCCGCGCAAGACCGTGCTGGAACTGCAGCGCCTGCTGTCCGATGCCGAAGGTGCGATCGAGATGCAGTTTGCGAACAACCAGGCCAAGTTCAGCTTTGACGGCATGGAGTTCGTGACCAAGCTGGTCGAAGGCAAGTTCCCCGACTACAACCGCGTGATCCCCAAGGGCCACCGCAACAACGTCACGCTGGGCCGTCAGGCCCTGCTGTCGTGCCTGCAGCGCACCGCCATCCTGACCAGCGACAAGTTCAAGGGCGTGCGCCTGAACCTCGACCCCGGCACGCTGCGCGTGGCGTCCACCAACGCCGAGCAGGAAGAGGCCGTGGACGAACTCGACATCGACTACGGTGGCGACAGCATCGAGATCGGTTTCAACGTGACCTACATCATCGATGTGCTCGCCAACATGGACCAGGACATGGTCCGCATCGATCTGGCCGATGCCAACAGCTCGGCCCTGATCACGATCCCGGACAACGAGAACTTCAAATACGTGGTGATGCCGATGCGCATCTAAGGCCGTTGCACCTGGCCGTTCGCGCTGAGCCTGTCGAAGCGCACCACGTCAAACCCGCGCAGTGCTGCGGGTTTGGCGTTTAAAAGCGATAAAGAAAATTGACCATGACCGAAGAAAACAAGCCCAGCGAAGACGCTTTCACGACCGCCCAGCCCAAGATCGACGCGAACCAGGCGGGCGCCTCCGAAGGCTACGGCGAGGGCGCGATCCAGATCCTCGAGGGCCTGGAAGCCGTGCGCAAGCGACCCGGCATGT
>JACCEC011680546.1_pt1 | contig 18455 bp, 17 predicted proteins | sample 7450121 | NCBI WGS metagenome assembly JACCEC01 (sample SAMN15323455, study PRJNA562643) | freshwater metagenome | isolation source: river surface water | place: USA:Blue River Watershed | collected 2017-08-18 | reverse complement strand
AGGTCATCGCGCTGCCGGACGCCGACGTGGTGCACGTCTGCACGCCGCCGCACTGGCACGGCGTCATCGCCGCCATGGCCGCCCGCCGCGGGAAGGCCGTCTGGTGCGAGAAGCCGCTGACCCGCACCATCGGCGAGGGTATCGCCCTCAGCCGCGTGGTGCAGCAGACCGGCGTGCCGTTCCGCGTGAACACCTGGTTCCGCCTCAACCGCACCAACTATTACGGCGTCGGCCCGGCCCGCGAGATCCGTCGCGTCGTCGCCAGCGGCGTGCTCGGCGGCCCGCTCACGGTGCGTCTCGCCCCGGTCGGCGGCATCCAGTGGAAGGTCAATCTCTGGACCGGCAGGCCGGACCTCAAGCCCGAGCCCGTCCCCGCGCACCTCAACTGGGACATGTATTGCGGCCCTTCGGCGCTCATCCCTTATCACCCGCACCGCTGCCACGGTTCCTTCCGCGGTTATTGGAATTTCGACCAGGGCGGCCTCGGCGACATGGGCCAGCACTTCCTGGATCCCGTGCAGTATTTCCTCGGCAAGGACGGCGAATCGCCCGTCTCCGTCGAATGCGACGCGCCGCCGCAGGACGTCATGGCGTGCGGCGTCTGGAAGACCGTCACCCTGACCTACAAGGACGGCACGCGCATCATCCTCGAATCCGAGCTCGCCGAGCGTAATCCGGAGAATCCCTTCCTCGAAGGCCCGGAAGGCAAGCTCTTCGCCGGCATGCGCTGCAGCCGCCCCGAGCTCCTCGTCAAGGCCGCCGAGTTCCCGCTGCCGGAACATCAGGAGGATGACTTCGACGCCTGCGCGCGCGAGAAGCGCCCGTTCGGCTACGGCGTCAACGAGGCGTTCCGCAGCTCGACGCTCGTCAATCTCGCCGCGCTGAGCGTCCGTCTCGGCCGCAAGCTCACCTTCAAGGCCGACGCTTCCGGCTTCGTCGGCGACGACCAGGCCAACCAGCTCCACTCGCCCGCCTTGCGCGGCACATGGTCGATCTGAACCTCCAGTCCGCCCGCCGCCAGTTCCGCTGGCTCGCCGCGCTCGCGTCCGTCTTGGGGCTCCTGTCCGCCTGGGGCGCCCGTGACCACGTGATCTGGATGCTCGAGGTCCTGCCGGTCTTCCTCATCGCCGTCGTCGCCTGGCGTCTCGATTGGACGCCGAGCGTGTTCCTCGGTCGCTGGATGTTCTTCCACGCCCTCGTCCTGATCGTCGGGGCCCATTACACCTACGCCGAAGTGCCGGCCGGAGCCTGGGTGGCCGGGTGGCTCGGACAGACGCGCAATCCCTATGACCGGCTCGGCCATCTGATGCAGGGCGTCGTCCCCGCCCTGATGCTCCGGGAATGGCTGCTCCGCGGGCCGGCGGCCGGAGCCGTCGGGCTCAGCGCGTGGGCCGGCGTCTGCTTCGCCGGGGCTTTCAGCGCGGCCTACGAGATCTTCGAATGGGCCTCGGCGATCCTGCTCGGCCAGGCCGCCGACGCTTTCCTCGGTTCCCAAGGTTTCGTCTGGGACACCCAGGCGGACATGTTCTGCGCCTTCCTCGGCGCCGCCTTCGCCATGTGGGTCCTCGGACCTTGGCATCGTCGTTCGCTCGCCGAACTCCGTCCCGCCGCCTGAAATTTTCCTTCGTCACCATGATGTACCGCTGCCTCCCGCTCTTCTTCTTCGCCGGCCTGTTCGCCGGGAACGCCGTCCCCACCGACGCCACCTTCGCGGACCTCGCGGTCCCGGCGAAGCGGCTCGCCGCCCAGCAGGCGATCCTGGACCACTCGCGCGGCTTCACGAACGACTCGCCGGAAGCCAAGGCCTGGTTCGAGCGCGTGCGGACCGCCGCCAAGGCCGTCGAGAACCCGGAGGCCCAGGCGGCCTTGCAGCAGGTGCTGCAGTTCGACCCCACCCTCAAGCCGAAGCTGCCGCTCAACCCCAAGCAGCCGAACAAATATGAGGATCCCGAAGGCACCACGCCCGAGACCAAGCTCGCCCACCTCGAGCGCGTGCTCGACCAGCGTCGCTCCGCGAAAGAATACCCCCTGACCGTCGAGGAACTGGTCGCGCTCACCAAGCAGGAAGATTTCGCGACGGCGCAGCGGGCTAACCGTCTGCTCCGCCGCGTGAGCGCGACCGCCGCCGCCCCGATCCTCTGGGAGCGCCTAGGCAAGCTCTCGCAGCGTTCGCAGGTCCAGGAGGTCGAGGACGAGATCCTACGTCTCCCCGTCTCGCTGGCCACCAAGCACATGCCGACGGAGCCCGCCGGGACTTCGCTCGCATCCAAGGCCGCCTGGGCGCGGATCGTCGCCGTCCGCGCGTCGAAGAACCTGAAGATCCGCGCCGCCCTCAAGGCCGCGTTGCTCCCGTTGCTCAAAGGACCCGCCAACGAACTCACCGAAGCCGCGTGGGCGGCCGTGCCCCGGCTGTTCGCCGAGGCCGACCGCGCCGCCTTGACCGAGGCCGCGCAGGGGCTCTCCGAGCGGCTGGCGCCGAAGGCCAAGGCCGCGTTGGAAGCCTTGCCCGCGAAGTAAGCCCCGCGACGCTTGTCGCTTGCCGAGGGGCGGGCGGAGGTTTGCTATGGTCGCATGTCGCCCGTGGCCAACAAGGACAACTCGCCGAACCTGATCCTCGCCGGATTCATGGGCACGGGGAAGTCCGCGCTCGGACGGCAGCTGGCCAAGCGTTGGCGCCGTCGTTTCTACGACACCGACGAGCTCGTCGAGAAGCTCGCCGGCGCCACGATCGCCGACATCTTCGCCCAGCACGGCGAGGAGTATTTCCGCGGACTGGAACGCCAGGTCGTCGAGACCATGCTGCCGGATTGCGGCGGCGTCATCGCGTGCGGCGGCGGCCTGGTCGTGCCGCCCGGCATGGGCGAGCTCGTGCGCTCCAAGGGCATCGTCGTCACCTTGTTCGCCTCGGTGGACACCATCCTGCGCCGGACCGCCGGCAACTCGCGGCGTCCCTTGCTCAAGGGCGAGGATCCCGAGGCCCGCGTCCGCGAACTGATGAAGAAGCGCGAGCAGGCCTACATGCAGGCGGGCATCGCCGTCTACACCGACGGACGTTCCTTGCAGCAGCTCTGCGTGATCGTCGAGCGCGTGTATGAGCGCGAGGCCCGGGCCTTGCTCAAGTCGCGTCCGAAGCCGGAGTGACGAACGCGTCGCCGACGGGCGGCTGGTCCCGGAAGATCCTCACGGCGGCCAGGAATTCGTCCCGGTCGACCGCGAAGGCGCCGAGGCTCGCGAGGTGCGCCGTCGGTACCTGGCAGTCGATGAGGACGTAGCCGCAGGCGGCGAGCCGGGCCACGAGCGTGGCGAAGCCGACCTTGGAGGCGTCGGCCTTGAGGTGGAACATCGATTCGCCGTGGAAGAGCCGGCCGAGGGCCACCCCGTAGAGGCCGCCGACCAGTTCGCCATGCCAGCTCACCTCGACGCTATGGGCGACGCCCCGGCGGTGCAGTTCGCAGTAGGCGGCGATCATCTCTTCGGTGATCCATGTGCCGCCCTGGCCGGGACGGGGGACTTGGGAACAGCGGCGCATGACCGTCTCGAAGGAGCGGTCGAAGGTGACCGACCAACCCGGCTTCCGCATGGTCTTGCGGAGGCTGTCGGTCAGGCGGAAGTCGGCCGGCCGCATCACGAACCGCGGGTCGGGGCACCACCACTTCACCGGTTCGCCCGCGGAATACCAAGGAAAGATGCCGGCCCGATAGGCGCCGACCAGCGTGTCCGCGTCCAGTTTCCCCCCGCGCGCCAGCGGCGCCTGCGTGGGTCCTTTCGCCGGGTCGCCGCGGGTCCATTCCTGCATCGGCGGAGATTCGCCGAGACGGGCCCCGCGGGCAAGTTCAGTCCTTGGTGATGTTGTAGACCGACGGGATCGAGATGCCGAGCTCGGCGGCGATCTCGCGGACCGGGGCGCCCTTGCGGCGCATCGCCTGGGCCTTGTTGCGCATGCTGTCGGAGATCTGGGCGCGGGCGCGGTTGGGGCGCGAGAGCAGCTTGATCAGACGCTTGGCGAGTTCGGGCTTCGAGAGGCTGGCGACTTCGCGCTCGATGAGCGACTGACGTTCGCTGTGTTCGTCTTCCCAGGCCTGCACGGCCAGGTCGCGGGCCTTGGAGAGGGCTGCGCGGACATAGGCGTCCTTGGAGGTGAAGGCGGACGGGTCGAGGTCGATTTTCATGGTGAGAGGGCTGGTTCGGGAGAGGCCTTGGACTGTCTGCGACAATTCTAAGGCTCTTCCCGAGTCATCAAGGGTTTTATAATATTACCGAATGTCAAACTTTGGTAAAAGTTTTTCACCCTACCGCCCTCAGTACGCGGTCGTCCGGGTCCGGCTCACTTGCTCCAGTCGAGCATGCGTCGCAACGGGATCTCGGCGGCGGCGCGGACGTCCTCAGGCAGGTCGATTTCCGGCGTGCCGTCGCGCAGGCAGTCGCGGACCTTCGTCAGCGTGTTCATCTTCATGAACTTGCAATCGTTGCACGAGCAGCGGTCGGTCGGGGCGGCGACGAACGTCTTGCCGGGCACCTCCTTGCGGAGCCGATGGATCATCCCAGATTCCGTCGTAATGATGATGGTATTCGCGGTCTGCTCCTTGCACCAGCCGACCATCAGCTCGGTCGAGCAGACCATGTCGGCCAGGTCGCGCACGGCCTCGGTGCACTCGGGGTGCGCGACGACCGGCGCGCCCGGGTGCGCCGCCTTCGTGCGGAGCAGGGCGCCCGGCGTGAACTGCACGTGGGCATAGCAATTGCCCGGCCAGAGCTGCATCGCGCGCCCGGTCTTGCCGGAGACCCAGCGGCCGAGGTTCTGGTCGGGGACGAAGAGGATGTTCCGGTCGGCGGGCACGCGGCTGACGATCTTGGAGGCGTTGCCGCTGGTGACGATAACGTCGCACAGCGCCTTCACGGCGGCGCTGCAGTTGATGTAAGCGACGACGTAGAGGGAAGGATCCTTGGCCTTGGCGGCGGCGAGCTTCTCCGCCGGACAGGAATCGGCGAGCGAGCAGCCGGCGGCGAGGTCGGGCAGCAGCACGCGGCGCGTGGGGTTCACGATCTTGGCCGTCTCGGCCATGAAGTGCACCCCGCAGAAGACGATGGTGGACTGTTTGGCTTCGGCGGCCTTGTAGGCGAGCCCGAGCGAATCGCCGACATAGTCGGCCACGCCTTGGATGTCCTCGCACTGGTAGTTGTGCGCGAGGATGAGGGCGTCCTTGGCCTTCTTCAGCGCGATGACTTCCTGCTGCAGCGCGGAGAGGGGCGTCCCGCCGAGGGGCAGGGGAGGGAAGACGGAGGCGGTCGGGTAGGTGATCATGGGCGGGCGGGTTTGCGGCGCGGGCAACGGTCGTTGAGGCAGGCCGCGGTGACCTGCAGTTTCTGGGAGAGGGGCCGCATGCCGTGCTTGGCGGCCACGGCCTTGCCGTACCATTCCATGAACGGCGCGTCGACCTCGACGATCGAGTCGCAGTTCTCGCAGATCAGCTGCGCGCGGAAGGTGGCGCTGCCGGCTTCGGCCAGGTAGTATTTCTGGTCGCGGCCGACGTCCATCTCGCGGATGACGTTGCTGCCGACCAGGAGGGGCAGGGCGCGGTAGATCGTCGCGCGGGAGACGCTGCGGTCGAGCGAGCGGGCCTTCTTCAGCAGGTCCTCGGCCGTATAGTGACCTTGGATGCTCCGGGCCGCTTCGAAGACCGCCATCCGCTGCCGGGTCGCCCGGAGGCCCTTTTCGGCGATGAACGCCTTGAAGGCTCCGGATTGCACCGCGGATTCTGGGTTGGGTTGCTTGGGCATGCCGATTTGAGACACTTTTGATACTGAAAGCCCCCGCGTCAACTCGGGACGCGTCATTGACACCCGCCCCGGGGAGCCCTTCATTTACCCCCTTTTCCCTTCAGGAAAGACCACCTACCGATGACTCAGAACACGGACGACCTACGCATCCGCAGCCAGCACCCCCTGCTGTCTCCCGCCCTCGTGCTCGCCGAACTGCCGGTCTCGGAGCGCGCCGCCGAGGTCGTGGCCGCCGCCCGCCGGGACGCCGCCAAGGTCATCGCCGGCCAGGACGACCGTCTGGTGGTGATCGTCGGTCCTTGCTCCGTCCATGACACCAAGGCCGCCCTCGAGTACGCCGCCCTGCTGAAGAAGGAGGCGCAGAAGCACGCCGGCGAGCTGCTGGTCGTCATGCGCGTCTATTTCGAGAAGCCCCGCACCACGGTCGGCTGGAAAGGGCTCATCAACGATCCGCAGGTCGACGGTTCCTTCCGCATCAACGACGGACTCCGGCTCGCCCGCGGCCTGCTCGCGCAGATCGCCGAAGCCGGCCTGCCCGCCGCGACCGAATTCCTCGACCCGATCACGCCGCAGTACGTGGCCGACCTCGTCGCCTACGGCGCCATCGGCGCGCGTACCACGGAAAGCCAGATCCATCGCGAGCTGGCTTCCGGCCTCTCCATGCCCGTCGGCTTCAAGAACGGCACCGACGGCTCGGTCCAGGTCGCCGTCGACGCCTGCCTTTCGGCCCGTTCCTCGCACTGGTTCCCCTCCGTCACCAAGGACGGCGTCGTCGCCATCTTCCAGACTTCGGGCAACCCGGACGCGCACGTCATCCTGCGCGGGGGCTCGCGCACCGGACCCAACTACGGCGCCGAGTTCGTGACCGACGCCGCGGCGCGCATCCAGAAGGCCGGCCTCTCGACGCGCCTGGTCATCGACTGCTCCCACGGCAACAGCTCCAAGGACCATCGCCGCCAGCCGCTCGTCGCCGCCGAGATCGCCGCGCAGGTCGCCGCGGGTTCGCGCGTCATCGCCGGCGTGATGATCGAAAGCCACCTCGCCGAAGGGCGTCAGGATTGGAAGGGCAAGGAAGGCTCGGCCTACGGCTGCAGCATCACCGACGCCTGCATCTCCTTCGCGCAGACCGTGCCCGTCCTCGACGGACTGGCCGCCGCCGTCCGCGCCCGTCGCGCCCTCCCGGTCTCCTGATTTCCGCCATGAACTCCGTACTCAAGCTCATCCTCGACGGGGAAGCCCTCGATACCGCCCAGATCGGCCGCATCCTCGGCCTCGGCGCCGAAGCAGTCGACCGCGAGCTGGCGGCCTTGCGCCAGCAGGGCGTGCTCCTGGGCATGCGTCCGGTGCTCAATCCGGGCTTCGAGTCCGAGCATCGCGTCCGCGCCGTGATCGAGATCAAGGTGCGCACCGAAGGCGTGGGCGGTTTCGACGCCATCGCCGAACGCATCTCCGCCTTCGAGCAGGTCGAGAGCTGCTACCTCATGTCGGGCGGGTACGACCTGCTGGTCGTCGTCACCGCGGACAATCTCTACAAGGTCGCCGGCTTCGTCCATGAACGCCTCGCCCGCATCGACGGCGTCCAGGGCACGTCCACCCACTTCTTCCTCCGCGCCTACAAGAAGGACGGCTTCGTCGTCACGTCCGACGCCGCCGGCCGCGACCGTCCCTCGGTCAGCCCCTGAGCCCCAGCCCGATCATGGATTCCTCCGGACGATTCGTGGCGCGGCATGTCGCGACCTTGCCCAAGTCGGGCATCCGCGACTTCTTCGCCATCGTCTCCAAGATGAAGGACGCGGTGTCGCTCGGCATCGGCGAGCCGGACTTCGTCACGCCTTACCATATCCGCGAGGCCGCGATCGCTTCCCTCGAGAAGGGCCGCACCTCCTACACGGACAACCGCGGCACCCAGCAGTTCCGCGAGGAGATCTCCCGCTACGTCGCCCGTAACTACGGCCCGGAATACGACCCCGAGACCGAGATCCTCGGCACCATCGGCGTCTCCGAGGCGCTCGACATCCTCCTGCGCGCCGTGCTCAACCCCGGCGACAAGGTCCTCTATCACGAGCCTTGCTACGTGAGCTACGCCCCGAGCGTCACGCTCTGCCACGCCGAGGCCATCCCGATCCGCACCGTCGCCGCCGACCAGTTCGCGCTCGACCCGGCCGCCCTGCGCGCCGCCTGGCAGCCGGGCTGCAAGCTGCTGGTCCTGAACTTCCCGACCAATCCGACCGGCGGCACCGCCGACCGCGCCAAGCTCGAGGCCATCGCCAAGTTCGCCGTCGAGAAGGACCTGCTGGTCGCTTCCGACGAGATCTATTCCGAACTCACGTTCGAAGGCGACCACGTCTCGATCGCGTCCCTGCCGGGCATGCGCGAGCGCACGGTCTTCCTGCATGGTTTCTCGAAGGCCTTCGCGATGACCGGCTTCCGCATCGGCTACGCCTGCGGCCCCGCCGCGGTCATCGACGGCATGCTCAAGGTGCACCAGTATGGCATCATGTGCGCCCCGATCATGAGCCAGGAGGCCGCCGTCGAGGCGCTCCGCAACGGCCGCGATTCGATGCTGCACATGCGCGACAAGTATCGCGAACGCCGCGACTTCATCGTCCGCCGTTTCAACGAGCTCGGCCTGAAGTGCCATCTCCCGCGCGGCGCCTTCTACGCCTTCCCCGACATCACTTCGACAGGCATGGATTCCATGACCTTCGCCCAGAAACTGCTCGAGCAGCAGAAGGTCGCCATGGTCCCGGGCACCGCCTTCGGCGCGGCCGGCGCCGGTTTCTGCCGCGCGTCGTTCTCGACCAGCTACGAGCGCATCCACGAGGCCGGCGAGCGGATCGCCCGCTTCCTGGACGGTCTCCCGGGCCGCTGAGCATCCTTGCTTGCTAGGCGGGCGGGTAGCCCTGACTGTCCACCCATGGAACGGAACACAGAACTTTCCCGCGCGGTAGCCATCGTGGGCCGTCCCAACGTCGGGAAGAGCCGCCTTTTCAACCGCCTGGTCGGTCGGCGCATCTCGATCGTGCACGATCAGCCCGGCGTCACGCGCGACCTGATCACGGCCGACGTGTTCGAAGGCCGTTACACCCTGATGGACACGGGCGGCATCGGCCTGTATCGCGCCGAGCTGACGCCAAAGGTCGTCGCCGACGCGGTCGAGGAGCAGGTGGATTTCGCCTTGGCCGCCGCTTCGCTCGTGCTGCTCGTCGTCGACGCCTCCGAAGGTTGCGCCGCGCTCGACCTCGAGGTCTCCGTCAAGCTCCGCCAGGCCGGCAAGAGGGTGATCGTGGTCGCCAACAAGGCCGACACCGAAGAGCGCGACGGCCTGATGTCCGAGTTCTTCGCCCTCGGCTTCGGCGAGCCTCTCCTGATCTCCGCCGAACACGGCCGCGGCATCCCGCAGCTCCAGGCCCTCATCATCAAGCAGCTCGGACCTGAGCCCGAGACTCCGCGTGAAGAAGGTCCCCGTCCGATCCGCCTGGCTCTCGCCGGCCGTCCGAACGTCGGCAAGAGCTCGCTCGGCAACCGCCTGCTCGGCGGTTCGCGCCTCATCGTGAGCGAGGTCGCCGGCACCACGCGCGACCCCGTCCGCGCCCGTCTTTCCCGCACGAAGGCCGACGGTTCCCAGGCCAAGTTCTCCCTCGTCGACACCGCCGGCCGCCGTACCGCCAATAAGCGCGACACGCTGGACTTCTTCTCGCAGAGCCGCGCCGACGAGATCCTCGCCGAGACCGACGTGGTCTTCCTCGTACTCGACGCCGGCCAAGGCGTGACCCGTATCGACAAACAGCTCGCCGGCGAACTCGCGCTCCTGGGCTGCGGCATCGTCCTGGTGGTCAACAAGTGGGACCTCGCGAAGAAGGCTTTCCGCGAGAAGAACATCGACGGCTTCGAGGACGAAGAAGAGTTCCGCGCGAAGTTCCGTTCGGCCATCCGGCGCGAACTCTTCTTCCTGCCGGATCCGCCCATCCTCTTCGTCTCCGCCCAGACCGGCCTGCGCGCCGAGGACATGCTCGACGCCGCCGAAGGCGTCTTCGTGCGCGCCGGCACGGCGATCTCCACGGGCCGCCTCAACCGCGTCGTCCAGGACCTGATGATCAAGCGCCCGCCCCGCATGGTCTCCGGCAAGCGTTTCAAGTGCTACTACGTGACGCAGGTCTCCAAGCGTCCCATCCGCTTCCGCCTTTTCTGCAACTCCGAGGAACGCCTCGAGGACGCCTACCAGCGCTTCCTCGTGAAGGGCGTGCATGAGAGCTTCGACCTCGCCGGCGTCCCGCTCTTCCTCGACATCGTCGGCAAGCCCAAGCAGACCGGCCGCCGTCAAGGCGGGCCCGGCGCCATGGGCGGCGCGATGCCGGCCGAGGAAGGCGAGGCCCGCAAGCCGGCCGCCAAGGTCCCCGGCAAGGCCGTCGTCTCGGCCGCGCCGAAGAAAGCCGTCGGTCCGTCCGGTCCGCGCCTGGGCAAGTCCAAGAACCCGCGCGCCAAGGTCGGCCCGGTCCGCAAGAAATCCTACACCCGCTGGGATAAGCCGCGTTCGCTGAAAGGCCGCGCCGCGCGCCAGGCCCGCAAGTAAAGCATGCCGCGGAGACTGGTCCTGCTCGGTTCGGATGAGATCGCGCTCCCGGCGTTCGCCGCGGCCCGCGCCTTGCCCGACACCGAGGTCGTGGCCGTCTACGCCCAGCCGGACCGGCCCGCCGGACGCGGCCAGGAAGTCCGTCCGAACCCTGTCGCCGCCTGGGCGAAGGCCGCCGGGCTCCCGCTCCGTCAGCCGGAGAAACTCGGTCCGGAAGACGCGGCCCAGCTCGCCGCGCTCGGCGCCGACCTCGGCGTCGTGATGGCCTATGGTCAGTTGCTGAAGGCTGACTTCCTCGCCGCGACGCGACTGGGCTTCGTCAATTTCCATGGGTCGCTCCTGCCGGCCTTGCGCGGCGCGACGCCCGTCGAAGGCGCGCTCGCGTTGGGCCTCGCGGAGACGGGCGTCTCGCTCCAGCAGGTGGTGCTGAAGCTCGACGCCGGCCCCGTCCACGCGTCGCGGAGCCTGCGACCGCTGCCCGGCGAAGCCCGGGCCGCCTTGCGCGCTCGTCTCGGCGAGCTGGCCGGCGAGCTCGCGGCCGCGGCCTTGCCGGCGGTCCTGGCCGGCGCCTCGACGCCCGTCCCGCAGGACGAATCCCTCGTCACTTACGCGCGACGGCTCAACCGGGCCGACGCGCCGTTGGATTTCCGCCAGCCGGCCGCCGTGCTCGGGCGGCGCGTGCTCGCGCTCGAAGGTTGGCCGGGTTCGACCTTCGAGCATCGCGGGGTCACGATCAAGGTCGGCGCCGCACGTGGCGAGGAATCGGCTCCATCGGGTACTCCTGGCCAGGTCCTCTCCGCCGATCGGGCGGGCGTCCGCGTCGCCTGCGGACAGGGCGTGCTCGTCCTGCTGCAGCTGCAGCGGCCCGGCGGCAAGATGCTCCCCGCCGGAGAATTCCTCGCGGGCTTTCCGCTGGCCGTCGGCGAGACGCTGGCCTCGGCCGAGATGCCGGCCTTCGTCGCGTCGGCTCCCTTTCCCCGGACGCCTAAGGCGTAATCGCTTGATAAGCGTTACTGGCGTGCTGTCATAGCCTCATGCGCGCCGCCATCCTCTGCCTTTGCCTGGCCGCAGGCGCCTGGGCGCAGCCGAAGGACCTTTCCTTCCAGCAGGTCACGGGCGGCGTGTTCGCCGGTTTCTCCGAGGACGCCAAGGCCGAGAAGACGTGGGAGGCCGCGGCCCGGCAGATGCGTCCCGGCGCCAAGGAAGGGCAGTGGGACATGGAGGACATCACCTTGCGTTCCTTCCGGGACGGCCGGCCGCTCGCCCGTTTCGTGAGTCCATCCGGCGTGATGACGCCGGCCGCGCGCTCCGCGGAAGGCGCCGACAAGGTCCGGGCGACCTCGCCGAGCTTCGACCTCGCCGGCAAGGGGTGGAGCTGGCGTTCCACTCCGCAAGGCGACACCTTCGCGATCTTCGCCGACGTGGTGGCGGAGCTCGACCTCACCAAACCGGAGCCTCGCCGCCTGCGTCTCCGCGCGCTCCGACTCGACGCCTCGCCGGCGCCCGGCGGCACGCTCATGATCTTCACCGGCGGCGTGGTCGCGGAACGCGCCGGCGAGCGCACGACCTGCGAACGACTCGAATGCCTGGTGAGCGACGGACCCGGCGGCGACACCGACGTGCGTTCGCTCGTCGCCACCGGAGGCGTCGTGCGCGTCGTCGGCGTCCAGACCTTGCGGGGTGACCGCGCGACGTTCGAACCCAAGGAGGACTCCGCCGAGCTCGTCGGGCATGTCGAGATCGACGAGCCGGAGGCCAAAGGTTCCGCCCAGCGTCTCCGCCATCAGCCGAAGCTCGGTCTGACCGAACTTCACGCCGGGGACGGCCAGCCGGTCCGCATGCAGCTTCGCCGCAAGCAGGAGGCCCCGGCCGATCTGACCGGCGCTCGCATCATGCTGCGTCGCGACCCTGCCGCGGGCCTGACCCGCATCGAAGTGCAGGACGAGGCGACCTATGTCTCGGCCGATACCCGGCTCGCCGCGCGTCGCTTGGTCGCCGTCGAGGCGAAGGCCGGGGGCGGACAGCTCGAGGCCGAGGGCGACGTGAAGGGACGGCTCGAAGGTTCCGAATTCACCGCGGGCAAGGCCCGTTGGGACCGCAAGACCAAGGTGGTCGACCTCGCCGACTCCCCCCGTCTGCGCGAGAAGCGCGGCCTCGAGGCGGCCGGTTTCTCGATCCGCACCGACGCGCTCAAGGACCGCATCGAGATCCGTTCGGCGCCCGGCCTCCGCGCCGCCCTCCGCCTGCCGCCCGAAGAGAACGGCGGCGTCCCCGGCCTCGCCGAGGCGGATCAGATCGTGGTCGTGACGGAAGACGGCGCCATGCAGGCCGAGCTGCTCGGTTCGGTCCGTTACGTCGCCGGCCAGGTCGTGACTTCGTCCGACCAGATGGTCGCCTTCGGCTTGCCCGTGCCGAAGAAGCGCGGCGAATACGCGCTCAACAAGGTCATCCTCTCGGGAAGCGTCCGCTATGCCCAGCCCGGGCTGCGTTGCCTCGGCGAACGGCTCGACCTCACCCCGGCGGTCCAGATCGAGGAGGTCCTCGCGCAGGACGCCCTCGTCGGCCAGCCGCGGCTCCTCACCTTGTCGGGCGGCGTCGGTCCGACCCGTCCGCGGCTCTTCCTTTCGCAGGGCGTCGGTCAGGAGGTCGCCTTCGTCGCCGACGCGCACGAGGTGCTCCATACTCCGGCGCTCACCAAGTTCTTCCTGCGCGGCGCCGTCGCGATCGATTCCCTGGCGACGGACGCCACGTGCGACCTGCTCGAAGGCCTCGCGTCGCCGGACAAAGCCGGACGGCTCGTCGCCCGCCGGATCGTCGGCCGCGGGAATGTCGGCGTCGTCGCGGGCGGCGCGAGCGCGAAAGGTCGGGCGTTGGAGATGAACCCCGAACTCGGCACGGCGAGGCTGCTCGGCGACGCCCGCATCCTCGACAAGAACGGCAACGAAGGCGTCCCGGCGAAAGAGGTCACCTACGACCTGAAGACGAAGTCCTGGCGGATGGATTCGGCGCCTGACGACCTGAATCCCGGCCAGGTGGTCCGACCCAAGATCTTCCTCGGCCGTGACTTCACCTTGCCGGAGGTCAAAAGCCTCGACAAGGGACGCTGACCGCTTTCCTCTTATCCGCATGGCCGCATCGAGCGAGAAGGGCGTCATCCGGGCGCAGGCCCTGGCCAAGCATTACGACGCCAAGGTGGCCGTCCAGGACGTCAGCCTGTCCCTGCAGGGCGGCGAGATCGTCGGCCTGCTCGGGCCGAACGGGGCCGGCAAGACCACCACTTTCTACATGGTCGTCGGACTGATTCCCTCGACGCATGGGCGGGTGTTCCTCGACGGCCGGAACATCACGGCTGAGCCCATGTGGCGGCGCGCCCGCGCCGGCGTGGGTTATCTGCCGCAGGAGGCTTCCGTCTTCCGCAAGCTCACCGTCTGGGAGAACGTCATGGCCGTCGTCGAGACGCTCGATCTCAACGAACATGAGCGCAAGGAACGCACCGCGCAACAGCTCGCCGAGCTCGGTCTCGAGAAGCTCGCCCGCCAGCCGGCCTTCACCCTTTCCGGCGGCGAACGTCGTCGCCTGGAGATCGCCCGGGCGCTCGCCACCCGGCCCCGCTTCCTCCTGATGGACGAGCCGTTCAGCGGGGTGGACCCCATCTCGGTCGCCGAAGTCCAGTCCATCATCCGCAAGCTCAAGGAGCGCGGCATCGGCATCCTGATCACCGACCATAACGTCCGCGAGACCCTCTCCATCGTCGACCGGGCCTACCTGATCCACCAGGGCAGGGTGCTCGTCTCCGGGACCCCCGCCGAAATCGTGGACAATCCCGAAAGCCGCCGCTACTATCTGGGCGAAGGCTTCAAACTCTGACGTCCATGTCCGACCCCGCTCCTGATACCCGCCCCGAATCCGTCTCGGTGCGCGAGTTCTTCGAATCGTTCAAGGACATGCTCCGGATGGAGCTCCTCGGCGGCGCCGAGGGGCTCGACAACATGATCTCCGAGAAGTCGCTGAACCGTCCGGCCCTCGCCGTGACCGGATATTTCAAGGAGTTCGCCTTCCGGCGCCTCCAGCTCCTGGGCGCGGGCGAGATGGCTTATCTCCGCGACCAGTCGGCGGACGTGCGCGAGAAGCTCCTCGACGACGTCTTTTCCAAGAAGATCCCCGCGGTCGTGATCTCCCGCGGCCTCGAGGTGGACGACCTCCTCCTGCGCATCGCGGACCGCCATCGCGTCCCGCTCATCCGCACGCAGCTCAAGTCCAAGGATTTCTCGGCCGAGGCGACCGTGCTGCTCGAGGAGAAGTTCGCTCCGCGCACCAACATCCACGCCACGCTCGTCGACATCAAAGGAGTCGGCGTGCTCATGCGCGGCGCCTCCGGCGTCGGCAAGAGCGAGTGCGCCCTCGCCCTCATCGAACGCGGTCACTCGTTGGTCGCGGACGATTACGTCATCGTGACGCTCATCGGCGACCGGGAGCTCCAAGGCACCGCCAAGGAGCTCAACCGCGGCTACATGGAGTGCCGCGGCATCGGCATCATCAACGTCGCGTCGATCTTCGGCGTCCGCTCGGTCCGCCGCGAGAAACGCGTCGACCTGGTCGTGACCTTCGTCCTCTGGCAGCCCGGCATGGACGAGGAGCGTTCCGGCCTGGAGGTCGAGACCTTCGAGATCCTCGGACGCAAGGTGCCGCACATGACGATCCCGGTGCGGCCCGGCCGTGACATGGCCCGCCTCGTCGAGGTGGCCGCTTCCGTCCAGGCCCTGCGCGGCATGGGTCACGATTCCGCCAAGGAATTCAGCGACCGCCTCATCCAGTTCATGGCGAAGGGCAAGGCCGGCGAGGCCTGAGCTACTTCTTCCGTCCGTCCCAGCGGCAGTCGGCCATCACGCGCAGGCAGACTTCGCGGAGGTCGAACAGCGTGGCCTCGAGATCGTGCGCCGCCTCGGCCGAGGAGAGGCGCGCGCCCGCGGGCAGGCCGGCGGTGAGGCCGATGGAGTAGTTGATCGCGGCGAGCGCGCGCTTCATGTGGACGAGCGCGAGAGGCAGGTCGCCGGTGTCCGTGGCGTTGATCGCCATGATCATCTGGTGCTGCGCGTCCCAGAAGGAGTGCATGATGTCGGTCGCTTCGAGCGCGCTGAGCTGCGGTCCGGCGTCGAGGTTCAGGCGGCGGAAGGACTGCGTCAGCTGCAACGACAAGGCGCGCGCCACGACATAGACAGGGTGCTGGTGGATGCAGTAGGGCAGGTCGGGTCCGTCGTCTTCGTCGTCGTTGACCTCCTCGGGGCCGTCGCCGGGCGCCCAGTCGGCGTTCTCCCAGCCCATCCTGCGGGCGCTGATGTCCAGGCGATCGGGGAGGTTCTTGACCTCGTTGTAATAGGAGAGGAAGCGTCCGACCTCGAGGTCGTTGCGCTGCAGGTAGCCTGACCAGTCGGCCTCGCCCCAAGAGGCGTTGCCGGATCCGTCGAAGTCGCCCTGGGGTTGGTCGCCATCGTCCATAGGGCTTATCATTGGGTGCTTTCCCCCCGTTGCAAACCCCTTGTGGCGAAAATGCCTTGTCCCGGCCGCCCCGAACGTGGCTAATCCGGCATGGCCCCGGCTCTTCCTGACCTGACCGCCGCCCTGTCGGCCGGTCGCGACCTCGCCCCCGCGGAGGCCGCCGCCGCCGCCTTGGCCATGGCCGACGCGACGGTCACCGACGCGGACAAGGCGGCCTTCCTGCTCGCCCTGGCCCGCAAGGGCGAGACGGCCGCCGAGGTCACGGGCTTCGCGCGCACTTATCGTGACCTCGCCCGTCGCACCGATTTCGGCGACTGGCCGGCGCGGTCGATCGACATCGTGGGCACGGGCGGCGACCGCTCGGGGAGCTTCAACATCTCCTCCGCCAGCGCGCTCATCGTCGCCGCGGCCGGCGTGCCGGTGCTGAAGCACGGCAACCGCTCGATCACCTCGAAATCCGGCAGCGCCGATTTCCTCGCGGGGCTGGGCGTCGTGCTCGAGGCCACCGACGATCAGCTGCGGCGCGGCCTGTGCGAGGCGAACTTCTGTTACCTCTACGCGCCGGCCTTCCATCCGGCGTTCAAGGCCGTGCTCGGCGTCCGTAAGCAGATCGCGGAGAGCGGCGCCAAGACCGTCTTCAACGTCCTCGGTCCGCTGATCAATCCGGCCCGGCCGGCGCACATGGTCGTGGGCGTCTATGACGAGCGCTGGGTCGAGCCGATCGCGGCCACCCTCGGCGAGCTCGGCGTGAGGCGCGGCCTCGTCACGCATTCCCGCGCCGGCGGCGGGATGGACGAGATCACCACGGCCGGCGAGGTGCGCGTGCGCGGCTGCGGCGAACTCGCGTCGGTCGACGCGGTCTGGCTGCCCGGCGATTTCGGTTTCAAGGCCTGCGCGGTCGCCGACCTGCGCGGCGGCACGCCTGAGGAGAACATCGCGATGTTCAGCGACCTGCTGGTCGGGGGCGTCTCCGACGGACTCATGGACACCCTTTGCCTCAGCGCCGGCACGGCCCTGTGGGTCGCGGGCCGGGCGGCCGATCCGGCGGCGGGCGCCAAGCGGGCGAGGGAGATCATCCTCGGCGGCGAACTGCGCGAAGAGGCCCGCCGTCTGCGCGAGGCTTTCCGCGTCGCCTGATCAGCGTCCCAGCAGCAGGGCCAAGGTGCGCTCGGTCGCGCCGCGGTTGCCTTGGTGCCAGGCGGCGCCGTTGCGACCCATCTCGGCGCGCTCCCGTTCGTCGCCGCACAGGGCCCGGATTTTCCCGTCCAGCGACTCGGCGTCGGCCGCCCGGAACGCCGCCCCGGCTTTCTCGAGTCCGCGGCAGATGTCCCGGAAGTTGGTCATGCGCGGGCCGTAGACGATGGCGACGCCGGCCGCGGCGCATTCGATGGGCGTCTGGCCGCCTTCGTGCGGGGCGAGGCTCTTGCCGCAGAAGGCGAGGTCCGCCGCGCGGGTGAGGCGGCGCAGTTCGCCGGTCGTGTCGGCGAGATGCACGACCGTGCCGGCCGGCGCGACGGGCCCGCCGGAAGAGCGCTGGTGCCAGCCGAGGCCGCTGGCGCTGACTTCCGCGGCGACCTCGGCGCGGCGTTCGGAGTGACGCGGGACGAGCAGGAGGCGGACGTCCGTGCCGGCCGCGCGCAGCTTGCGGACGAAGCCGATGAGCGCGGTCTCTTCGCCTTTCCAGGTGGATGAGCCGAGGAGCACGACCGTGCGCGGGTCGGCGCCGAAGCCGAGGTCCGCGCGGAGACGCGCGCGTTCTTCGGCGGACATCGGCGCGTCGCTGGCGACGTCGAACTTGATGTTGCCCGTGACCGTCGATCCGAAGCCGAGTTCACGGAAGCGTCGCGCGTCTTCCTCGCTGCCCGCGGCGATCAGCCGGAAGTGTCCGAAGACATGGCGGGAAAACATCCGGAAGCGCCGGTGCCGGGCGAAGGACTTGTCGGAGATGCGACCGTTGATGAGGTAGGCGGGGACGCCGCGGGCGCGGGCCTGGGCGAGGTGCTCAGGCCACAGCTCGCCTTCGACCAGGATGACCACGTCGGGGCGGATGCGTCGCCAGGCGAGGGCGCTGCAGGGCCAGAGGTCGGCCGGGAAGATGCCGATCGCATGGGCCACGTCGGAGTATCTCTCCTTGGCGAGGCGGTAGCCTGTGCTGGTGGTGGTGGTCAGGATGATCTCCGCCTCGCCCGTGGCCTGCAGTCGGCGGAGCAGGGGGCCGATGGCCTCGATTTCCCCGACGGAGACCGCCTGGAGCCAGAAACGGCGTTTTCCGGGGGTCTTCGGCCTCGGGGAGGGGAAGAATCCGAACCGTTGGCTGAAGCCTGTCCCGTATCCCCCTCGACGGAGCATCCGCCAGAAATAATAAGGGAGGGCCGGTATCAGCAGCAGCGGGAAGAGTATCCGGTAGGCCCAAGACATCGCGTTGCGCCGACCCTGCCGAGGCGGGGTCCCCATGTCAGTTCCAAAGGAGCCCCTTTCGGTTGATTTTCCCGCTTGCCCCGGGCGGGCAGGGGTGTTTGAACCCACTTTCCACCGTTTGAAGCGACCGCCGATCGCCTCGGACATAAAACCCAAAACCCAGTCAGTCCTACCTGATCCAATGTCCCCT
>JACCEC012287646.1_pt1 | contig 18457 bp, 14 predicted proteins | sample 7450121 | NCBI WGS metagenome assembly JACCEC01 (sample SAMN15323455, study PRJNA562643) | freshwater metagenome | isolation source: river surface water | place: USA:Blue River Watershed | collected 2017-08-18 | reverse complement strand
GAGGAGCTACAGGCAATTGGGCGAAAGGGTTACCCAATGACTGTCCCGCGATGAAATCAGTTATCCCTGATCCCAAAGCTTCCAACTGAGCAGTTGGATATGTGGACCCCGACAAGTCCAGGACATATGTAGCCACCTCGGGAGCTGGCATCTGAGGGAAAGGCGCACCCTCATATGCTGATTTGAGTGAGCTCACAGGAGAGCAAGCTGAGAGCGACATGACCAGTGCCGCTCCACTTAAACCAACGACCACAGCTCTAAAAGCATTGTTTCTTACTGCTTTTACTGAATTATTACTTAACATTTCTGCCTCTCTTGAAGTGTCTATCACTTCTATAAGATTTATAGTATTTATAGAAAAGGCGAATGTCAACTCATTTTGGCCAGTTTTTCTCTTGGGCGTGTCGGGTTAAGCCTAAAATAAGCTCAAAATGAGGCTTTTGGTTTTGCTTACCCTGATGGCCAATTCTTATAGATATTGATATAGTTCTTATAGATATCAACTGGAGGCATGATGGCGGAAATGACGGGCATGCAGATCAAGGAGCGCTTAGAGCGCGATCTTGGCTTTGAAGCTAATAGAGCGCGTCTACTCACCGAAGCGGCTGCCAGCTCTGAGATCGCCACCTACTGGATGCGCAAGGGCCTAGAAGAACAAGATGAAAAAACTTACCTTGGGCTCGCCAAAGCAGCGATGGTTGCTGGGCTTGCAGGTCGTCAAAAGCTCAGTGAATTGATTTATGCCTTGAATTTCGGAGCAACGAAGCGAGGTCTTCTTGAAGAAGTAATCCTTGAAATAAGCGCAATAGTGTTTGAGCACCAGAAAACCATTAACTTGAGCCGAAATCGGGCCAGCTGCGTAAATGCTCACCTGAACATTTTGGACCCAGAGCGCTCACTCCCCCAGGTGTACTCGGCGTACTTGGATTCCGACGAACTGAAGAAATTTGTATCGAGATCAAATTTGCTATTGAAGAAGGTTGTCACCAGTGCACCCGAGTTTGTTTTATGGGTGAAATCGGCACATGAATTGCTCGCAGAGATAAGCGGTGGAGAACAGTCTGAAAACGGTGATGGGGATAATGCGGAAAGTTCCAGCAAGAAGGGATTAATTAGTCGCAAAGCAATTACGACTTATTATAAACAGTGGGAGCTTTTCTCTTTAGAAAAGCTTGGGCCCGTATTTTCTATTGAAATCAAGGAAGATGACGCCAGCCCATTGACCGCGAGGTTAAATAGCCTTGAGGAAGGCGCCTCACGTACGTGGACGACGATGCTTGGTGATATCACTGAGGCAAAATCATCTGCCGTATTCCAGAAAAGGGCGAATGCAGTTACTGAAAGAGGAACAATCTCAAGCGCCTCACGGCACTTGGACAACTATGACTTAGAAATCAATGGAAGACCTCTCAAAATTCAGCTGTCCTCAAGAACATCAGAAGACACGGTCAATCAGTTCGTGAAAGCTATGAAAGCCCAATTTCTCGTATATGCGGGAAAGGGGCCTTTTAATGTCTCTCTCCAAAGCGGGGGCTCTATTGTCACAGTCTCACTGTTGAGCGCAAGTAAGACTGATCTGAAAAAAATTGAGGAAATCCTCCTGCAACTGATCTAAACAAACAGATTGTCTCGAAATCAACTAGGAATACCTCTGTAGGCCATACATAATTCAACCAAAGGAGGTGCGCCAAGAATATGGAACCAATTAAGGAAAACGACCCCAAGCAATTGGGTGATTGGCGCATCATGGGTCGCCTGGGCCAAGGTGGTGGGGGAACCGTTTTTCTCGCTGAGCGAGGTGCTCAAAAAGCAGCAGTAAAAATGCTGCTACAAGATTTTGTAGATGACGAAATTGGCAGGGAACAACTCGCTATAGAAGCCGAAGTACTAAAGAAATTAACAGATCCTTCCATAGGGAAAATTATCGACGCTGATCTTGAAGGAGTAATTCCATGGATTGCCACTGAGTTTATTAATGGGCCAACTCTCGAAGTTAAGGTCAAATACGAAGGACCTTTGCGTGAATTGCAATGGTTTAGGCTCGCATCTGATTTATTCCACGCAATCACCACTGCCCATGATCTTGGGATCACTCATAAAGATGTTAAGCCGAGCAATATCGTATTAGGAGAAACAGGAACCAAGCTCATTGATTTTGGCATCGCGCATGTTTCTGGACGTACGCGAACAATGCATTTTGGTGATCGAGAAGGCTCCACTCCATTTAGTTCTCCCGAGCACTTCTTGCCAAAAAGCAATCCGAAGATGGATGTCTTCAGCGCTGCTGCCACCTTGGCTTACGCCGGCAAAGGTCAAAGTATTTGGTCAGGCAAGAGCGAGCTTCAATTAATGAGAAATATAAATGAAGATGAGCCTGACTTCAGTAATCTAACAGAGCGACAGAAAGCTTTCTTAACCCCGCTTCTCTCAAAAAATCATTCGGAACGTTCAAGCGCCCGCGAGGCATTGAATTCTGCGAACTCATTCATCGAAGAGTTAATTCCATTAGTGGAAAAAACTGAAAGAAAGTCCTTAAGGCAAAATTTGCGCCCCAGCAAACGATCTGAAAATTTCTCAAAGAAAACTATCGCATCCGGAATTTCATTGCTACTAATAGCGGGATTTTTTGCCTATACCAACAGCAATAATGAAATAGACCCTCAAGTAGCCAAGGAATTAGGTGCCATATCTTCTGCGGGAAAGAATGCTGTAACGCCAACCCCGGCTACAAATTTGGAGGATGCGCCATCAACGGATCCGACTCCAGATACCTCAAAGAGTGCTCCTCAGAATAGAACTAAATCTTCCGGCGCAAAGCCAGACTCAAGTGAGTTATCGAAATGTTTTAGTTTTGTCGAAGCAGAAGACTTCCTTAAGGCGACAACTGCATGCATCAGTGCATCCAAAAAAGGAAACTTAGATGCCCTTTACAATCTCGGCCTTTCCTACAACGGTACTAAAGAGCTACAAAAGGCTCGTGCTACTTTTGAGAACTGCTCAAAACGCCAAGACTATCGATGCTCTTCCGAGTTAGCTTATTTTCTCTCTCGGGAGGGAAAAACAGATGAAGCTCGTGAAATGTGGAAGAGCGCCGTAGATAAAGGTTGGGGAGACGCGGCTTTGGCATTGGGTGTGAGCTATAACATTAAAAAGGACTTCGATTCCGCAATCAAATGGTGGAAGAAAGCCGCTGAACTTGGGGAAACGCAGGCTCAAACTTACATTTCTGACGCATACCTTAATGATTTAAAGGATTATGAAAAAGCATTGACGTGGGCGAAGCAAATGTTAGAGGACAAGGTTCCTGGCGCAGACCAAAGAATTGGATATATCTATAACTTGCAAGGTAAAAAGGATGAGGCCAAGCAATACTTAACAAATTGTGGAAACGCTGGGAATGTATCTTGCATGTCCATGTTGAGTCTTATTTATTACGACGAGAAAGATAGTCCAAAGGCCGTTATCTGGGCCAAGCGCGCCGCAAAAGAAAACTTTGCTCCTTCCTACAATCTTCTAACCAGAATTTATATGTGGCTCGACTACGACCTGGCCCAGGCAAAGATCTGGGCACAGAAATCTGCATCTACTGGGGATTTGGAGGGAATCTTCACTATGGGGGGACTTTTTGCATTGGTCGATAATGACATCAAGGCCTCATGTCTTCAGTATTCACAAGTGATTGCTAAAGCCAACGCAATGTTTAAAAACAATACTGACACCCCTGACACAACTGATTGGCTGGCAAAAGCAAATGAGCAATATCAGAAACGCGATTGCAAGACTATATTGAGTTAATTGAATTCAGGTAGTGGAGTTTAGCTTTTGAACTATCCCAACCAACTCATCAATCACATTGATAGGAATTCCCCCTCCCATATTTTGCATGAGATCTGATCGCATTTCTTCTGCTGAACTCCAATAGCTCTCCCAATACTGTTTGAGCTTTCCCTCTTGGCCATAGATAGATTCGGCGGTGAATCCAGCTACTTGCCCGAGAGTGCTTTTCCAGATTTCGCTTTCTTGAAGTAGTGCGAGCGCATCATGGGACAAGCGAAGTTTCTTGATCACAGTTATTCCCTTTAAATCCTCGCCCATGGTGATGAATCTGCGTGCCCTTGTTGCTTTACGAACCGCAGCTGTCGTTCCTTCCCATTCGCATTCGATGCATTGCATCTGTGCGCTTCTATCTTCGGGAGTGCAGCCGGCCATTACATAGATATCTGGATCTGGTTCGCTTGCGGGCATACCGTAGAGAATTTTGCGCAGGCCGGTGCAGGAGAAACATCCTGGGCAATACTTTTCATCCATGGTTCAAAGGTAGCCACTCCGGCTGACATCTTCTGGTTTTGTCACCCCTCTCCCCTAGTCTCGGGACATGAGCCAAACACCTGCCAATAAGTTCATCGCTGCCATCGTCATCGTTACTGCTCCATTTGCGATGGGTGCCTTTTTTCTAGCGTGGTCGCCTGCTGCGCAATATGAGAATTCGGATCCGAAGCACGACGGGTATGTGCAGCCGCGGGATATTTCAGGTTTGGTTGAGCGAACTCAGAAGTCGACCGTCACTGTCTATTGCGACAGTAAGAAGGGTGCCTCACAGGGAACGGCGTGGGCGATTGATCTTAAGAACGGTCAAGATAAGAGGTACCCAACGTCGCTCATTACAAATCATCACGTGATTGAAGATTGTATTGATGGTGGGTCAGTCACTATCGCTGAACTCTTTGAGAAAGAGATTCGCGCAACGATCATTAAGTGGGATAAGAAGAATGATTTAGCCGTATTGGCAACGGATCTGAAATTGGAGCCTCTCGAGCTTTCTGACGCTACGCCTTGGCCAGGGTATTGGGTGATGGCATTTGGCAGCGCAAGTGGATTTGAAGGATCAGTTGCATTCGGGTCGGTGCTGAATTTAACCGTGGATGAGGTTCTGATGACCGCCAATATCTCGGGTGGGAATAGTGGTGGGCCGCTTGTCGATAACGAAGGCAAGGTTGTAGGCACGACGAGCTGGAGCAGCACGAAGGAGCAGTACAACGGTGCGATGTCTCTGAATGCGATGTGTCGCAAGATCATCGAGTGTGATGGGAAGTATTACTGGGATTACGAGGAGTGAGATTGAGTTTGAAAAGACGTAAACAGCTTCGCAATTAGATATACCCGTCGTTTAGTGAGTAATGGCTCCCGTAAGGTTTTCAACGAAGATAAAGAGCGCCATAGCGACGACAAACCAGCCAAATGCAATATTCAATTTCTCAGATTTCACCTTGGATGAGAAGAGTGATCCGATCACCGAACCGACTGAGGCTCCCAGGATTGAGAGCAGAATGATTCTGAAGTCGAAATCTATTTTTGAATTCAAAGAGACAAGTGAGCCATCATTAAACTTCAAGGCAAAGCCTGCAAATGCTCCAAGTGCCTTCATGATGACAACCAGCAAGGAAGTGGCGATTGCATCTTTGATTGCTAGTCCGCCAAATAGAACCAGGGCGGGTACGACCATAAACCCGCCACCGGCTCCAACGATTCCAGTGATAAAACCGACCAGGGCGCCATCAAGAATTAAGCGACGGGTTCTTGGTTTATGGCCATTTGTTAAGGCGGAGTTTTCGCCGCGGCGAATCATGGCAAATCCAGTGACAGCCATAATGATCGAGAATGCGAAGAGGAGAATTTCTCCGGGTAAGTGTGCGCCAACTTGTCCACCAACAAATGCACTGAGCATTCCAGAAATTCCAAAAATGAATCCAGTGCGCCACTGAATGTGTCCACGCATTCCGTGTCGTACCAGTGCAAAAGCAGATGCGGCAGCAACAACCAGAAGGCTAGATGCAATCGCCTCTACTGGAGGCATATGCTCCGCGTAGATAAATAGCGGAGTTGTCATGATCGATCCGCCTGCACCGAGCAGGCCGACGACCAATCCGATAACTACGCTGAGCGAGAGAACTAGCACCTAGATCAAATCCGATTAGATGTGATGGCTAGAGTCGGTGGAGCGGATACCCTGGTGGTGATAAATCTCTAAGGTCTTTCTAAATGGAATGACACCGTACTGGTCGGCTAATTTCTGCCATTCATTAGATAGTTCGGCTACAAGATCTGGGTTAGCGCTGGCAAGATTCTTCAACTCATTTCTATCTGTTGTTAAGTCGTAGAGCTCCCAATCCCAGTCATATTGGCGAACGAGCTTCCACTTTCCGCGGATGATCGCCGCATTACCAATGTGCTCCCACCAAAGTTGAGAATTTTCGCTCTCTGAGCTCTTAAGTGCAGTAAGCATGCTGCCACCGGCAAGTGGCTCTAGCTGGTTGCCATTGAGCGTTGCTGGATAAGTTACTCCAAGTGCTTCGTAGAGCGTAGGTGCAACGTTGACCAATTGGTAAGTACTTGTATTGACCTTTCCAGTTGTCAGATTTCCTGCTGGCCAATGGAAGATAAATGGTGACATCACTCCACCTTCGTGGGTGTATCGCTTATAGAGTCTAAATGGAGTGTTAGAGACGTTTGCCCAGCCGACGCCATAGCTTGCGTAGGTATCTTCGCCGCCAGGCATTACATCTGGGTCGTTACCCAAAGTTACTTTGCGACCATCGCGGGTGCGGGTGCTCATGAGATTTGTTGCGCGGCGGAATTCAGCGATTTCATCCAGTGGAAGTGTCTCTGCGCAAGCGCCATTATCTGAAAGGAAGATGATGATGGTGTCTTCCCATTCCTTATTTGCTTCAACTTGGTCAAGAATCTGGCCAATTGCGGTATCCATCTCGGTGATCATCGCTGCATAAACTTCCATGCGGCGTAGTTGCCACTCTTTATCTGTCTCTTCTTCCCATGGAAGAACACGGGCATCGCGAGGGCTGAGCTCTGTCTCCTGCGGAATGATTCCTAGAGCTTTCTGTCGCTCAAGTCGCTTGGCTCTGATGACATCCCAGCCTTCATCAAAAACTCCGGCGTAAGATTTAATGGTTGCTTCGCGTGCGTGTAACGGCCAGTGTGGCGCAGTAAATGGGACGTAGAGGAAGTAAGGCTTATCTGCTGGCTTCTCACGTAAGAACTTCACCGCTTCATTAGCGATGGCATCTGTGTAGAAGAAGTCAGGATTCTTATCAGCCTCTGTCTCAACATTTTCCATTCCGCGAGTCAAAGTTCCGGGACGGAAATATGTGGCACAGCCATCGAGAGTTCCGAAGAAGGTATCGAAGCCACGTTCTGTTGGCCAAGCACCGTTTGGCTTATTGGGACTGTTGGTGAGGTGCCACTTTCCTGTAATCGCGGTGATGTAGCCATTTGATTTCAAAACTTCTGCAATGGTTGCACACTTATTATTAAGGTTTCCTGTGTATCCACCTTCGGCGCCGTTATTGCCTGTCAAAATTCCAATACCGGTTTGGTGTGGGTGAATGCCTGTGAGTAGTGAAGCGCGGCTTGGGCTGCAACGAGGGGTGTTGTGGAAATTTGAGAGCTTTACGCCAGCGTTTGCCAGGCGATCTAAGTTAGGGGTACGTATTTCGCCGCCATATCCACCAATATCTGAGTATCCGAGATCATCTGCTAAAAAAATAATTACATTGGTGGATCTGCTAGCCATGGTGGTATCCCTCTCGTCGGTTTGAACTACTGAATTGCCAGGTAGGCATTCATTACTAAATTCTTATTGTCGTAAATTTCCATAATCTGCCTAAATGGAATTACGCCATTCTCAGTTGCGATTTTTTCCCATTGCGCTGCAAGATCTTTCACAACATCAGGGTGCTTAGCACTTACGTCGTGAATTTCACTTCTATCTGTATCGATGTCGTAGAGCTCCCATGGGCAGTCATATTGACGGACTAACTTCCACTGACCGCTGCGAATTGCAGCATTGCCGCAGTGTTCCCACCACAGAGTTGGGTTTGCGACATCTGCACCTTTCCAGGTTTGGAACATGCTCTGGCCAACTAGTGGTGGCAAAGCTTTTCCTGCGCGCTCTGCCGGGTAATTTGCCCCCAGGAGTTCGAGAATTGTTGGCACCACATCTGTTAATTGGAAAGGTTGATGAAAGATTTCACCGTTTCGCAAATTGCCCTTAGGCCAGTGCGCGATAAATGGTGCGGCTACCCCACCTTCATGAGCCCACAATTTAAATAATCTAAATGGAGTATTAGAAAGATTCGCCCATCCGCGACCGTAGCTCAGATAAGTATCTTCTCCCCCAGGCATAACAAGTGGGTCATTACCGATACGTACATCGCGGCCATCTTTAGTCTTATGGCGCAAAATATCCGTGCGCTGCTTCCAATACTGAAGTTCAACAAGTGGCATTGGATCTGCCGAGGCACCGTTATCAGAGATAAATAAAATAACGGTATCTTCCCAATCACCGTTCTCTTTTATCTGATCCAAAATTCGGCCGATAGCTTGATCCATCTCGGTAACCATCGCTGCATAGACCGCCATGCGACGGACTTGCCACTCTTGAAATGCTTCATCTTCCCAACTTGGAACACCAGGATCGCGTGGGCTTAGCTCTAAATAGGAAGGAAGAATTCCCAGCCCTTGCTGACGAGCAAGGCGGGTATCGCGCAGCGCATCCCAGCCAGCTTCATATACGCCGTCATACTCTTTGATTGTATTTTCGCGAGCATGCAGTGGCCAATGTGGGGCGGTAAATGGAACATAGAGGAAGTAGGGCTTATCCGGATTGCTAGCCTTATGCGACTTTAAGAAATCAACTGATTCATCGGCGATTACATCTGTGTAGAAGAAATCTTCGCGATCTGCTTCATGTTCAATATTTTCAGTTCCACGAGTCAAAGTTCCTGGCTGGTAATAAGTTCCGCAACCAGTCATGGTGCCGTAGAAAGAATCGAACCCACGCGCCAGTGGCCAGGCATCATCAGGAATGTGATTGCTCGGAGTCAAATGCCATTTGCCGCGGATTGCTGTGGTAAATCCTTCCTGCTTCAAAATCTCAGCAAGAGTGATACAGCGATCATTGAGCTTGCCGGTGTATCCGCCATGTTCTGAATCATCTTTGGCAAGGATTCCCATACCAGTTTGGTGTGGATGCAGCCCAGTCAGCAGCGATGCTCGACTTGGGCTACAGCGCGGAGTGTTATGAAAATTACTCATACGAATTCCGTTATTGGCCAAGAGATCAAGATTAGGAGTCTTGATTTCCCCGCCGTAACAACCTAAATCTGAGTACCCCAAATCATCTGCCAAGAAGATAACGACGTTGGTCATGACTTAACTGCTCCTGCTGTAAGTCCGGCGACAATCTGTCGGCTAGCCACTGCGGTAATAAGAATGATTGGAATTGCAGCGGCAAAACCAGCTGCTGACATTTCACCAAATGTAATTTGGAAATCCTGAACCAGTGATGCGATACCTACTGTCAGAGGCGCTGAGTCACCACCTGTGGTCATAATCAAGCCCATCAAGAATTCATTCCAGGCCATGATTGCAACGTAGATTGATACTGCGCCAAGGCCCGGTCTGGCAAGTGGCAGTAATACTGAGAAGAAGGTGCGCTTTTCAGATGCTCCATCCATCAAAGCTGCTTCGCGCAGTTCTTCAGGGATTTGATCGAAGTAAGACTTAATCATCAAGATTGCAAAGGGCAGATTAAATACCGTATTGATCATAATCAAACCAGTTACCGAACCGAGCATGTTGAGATTAGTCAAAGTGACATAAATGCCAGGAACAAGAGTTACTGGAGGCACAATCGGCAGGAAAGCAGCCATGATGAACACAGGGATTGTTGCCCACTTTGGTGGCTTTAGTTTGGAGAGTGAATATCCAGAACTCGCACCAATTGCCAGCGTTAATAAGACGGTGCCGAGGGTGATAATTAAGCTGTTACCCACTTGGCGAGGAAAGTTTTGGGTTGGTTGCAGCAAGGTGCGGAAGTTATCGAGCGAAAATTCAAAATCAAATCCAGAATTAATAATTGACTTATTTGGCAGGAAGGCCAAAATCACCGTCCACACAATAGGAATCAGCGTAATTAAAACTGCCAACAATAGGGTGAGCTCGAGTAAGAGATTGACTTTCTTCTTCTGTACGGAAGTCTTATTTCTCATGACTGAGCCCTCTTCTTCTTTCTTACAAAGTATGAAGCCGCAACAATTGCACCTAAAACTGCGACGATACAAAGGCTAAGTGCACTGGCATAACCAAAATCGAGAATCTCAACAAATATCTTTCTAATATGGAGGCTGATTAGTGAAGTAGCTCCATCGGGTCCGCCCTTGGTAAGTAGATACATCTCATCAAATGCCTTGATGCTCATGATTGTTCTTAGTAGCGCAATTACCGCAATGGTTGGAATGAGAATAGGCAGGATGACTCTACGAACAATCTGTCGCTCGGTTGCGCCATCTACTCGCGCAGCTTCAAGTATCTCTTGATTAATGCCGTTAAGTCCGGCGTAAATAAAGAGGAAAACAACTGGAGTCCAGTGCCACACATCTACAACTACAACAGATATGAATGCGCCAGTTTTACTGTCGAGCCAAATCTGAGGTTCCCGTCCTATGGATTGCAAAATCTTATTGACGAGCCCAACTGTTGGGTCAAGGATCAAGAGCCACATCACGCTTACGACAACTGGCGCAACAACAGATGGCCAGATAAAGATGTTACGAGCCGCATTCTTAAATATCCTGGAGCTTTGCACCATGATTGCGCCCGCAATTCCAAGAATTAGGGTAAAGAGAACGCAGAGCACCGAGAACAAAATGGTGACTTTGATGGCATTGATGGCTAGTGGGTCTTCAGGAATCTTTCTGAAATTATCCAGCCCATTAAATTCTGAGAGGAACTCGCCATCAAAGACTTCTGTCCGCATAAATGACATGCGAAATAGTTGATAGAGCGGATAAACCGCAAAGATACCTAAAAAGACCACGAACGGTAGAAGGGCAATAACAGCACTTGCCCCTCTTCCCGAGAAGGGCGTAGAGAATTTGCGCTTACTTTGCACTACAGCTTTGCTCAAATCTCTACGCCCCTTTTGTCCCGTGGATTACTGCTTGATTACTTCTTCAATGTCCAGCCTGGAGGGCACTTTGGATCAACGCCAATTCGCGTGACCTTGAGCTCTCTCTTGGCCTTGGTGCAAGTAATTGTCGTCGCTCTTGATTCATTCATTGAATAATCAAAACCACTGACAATCTTCTTGAGATCTGCATCAAGTGCTCTGATACCAGCAGATGGAGTGATGTTTCCAGCAGCGATTGCAGCCAATCGAACTTCGGTTGCTGCAAGCATTGGAGCTGAGAATAGGTAGCGCACATTTGACGTCACATATTTCATACCCTTTTGGTAAACATCAAGGTAATCGCGTTGCACAGATGTGAGGTTTGCATCAGCAATAACATCTGTACGAGTTGGGATTCCACCGTATTCGGCAAATTTGGTTTGTGCCTTCTTGGAAAGAATCCAGTTGATGTAGCTAAGTGAAGCCTTCTCACGCTCTGCTGAAAGACCTGTTGGAACTGAGAGAGCAAATGTTCCAGAGACGATTCCTGGGTTACATGTTGCACATCCCTTTGGCATTACAGCGAAACCAATCTTTCCTGCAACCTTTGAAAGTGCAGGGTTGTTCATCTGGTTAGCAGCTGCAAAGACAGTGTGAGCTTGTGCTGCGTCACCAGCAAGCATCAGAGCAATAACCTGAGCCTGACCGATTGTGTTGGTAGCTGTTGGGCCATACTTCACAAGGTTTCGCATAGTTGTTGCAGCTGCAACACCTGCCTTGGACTTGAGAACTGGGTTCCAGTCTTCGCCCTCTTTATTGAAGTACTTGCCACCGTAAGAAGCCAAGATATGTGTGTAGTCGTAAGTAACGCTTGAACCACTTGCAGCTGCCTGTGTACGCATTACATATGGATACTTGACCAAGTTTGCGTCTTTGATTTTTGCCGCATTTGCAAGCACTTCATCCCAAGTTGTTGGAACTTTGAGATCTAGCTTCTCATAGATGTCCTTGCGGTATAGGAAGACGTTTGTATTTCCGTTTAGAGGCATACTCATGACATCACCGTTTGGATCGCTGAACTTCTTAGCAGCATTCCAATAAATGAAGTTTCCGTATGAACCAATATTTGGATCAAGCTTGAAGTTTGGATCTACCTGCTTAAAAGGCTTGACCCACTTATTTGCAGCAAATTCATGCGCAAAAAGTTCATCATATTGATAGACATCGTATGTTCTATTTGATGCCTGGATATCAGCAACGAGTGCTGGACGCATTTCAGGATATGGCAATACGCGCACATCAACCTGAACACCAGTTTCTTTGGTGTAATCGAGAATCAGTTTCTTATACGCCTCAACCCAAGGAGATTGATTTGTCTGGATCGTTATCTTTGTTACTTCAGCGTTGGCGATAGAAGTTGGTAGCAATGTAGCTAGAATTGCAATAAACGCAGTTCCGGCGACGCCCACCTTCCGCCATTTCATATCTTTCATCATTGCTATCCTTCTTTCGTTTTGCATCTTTACTTTGTTCACAGTGAACCAAGTAGGTCCTTATTTGTTTCTACATCACTGACACATCGGAATCCGATATGTGCAGTGAAGCCATGTGGAGAATGTGATGTTCTTGCTGAAAGTCGATATCTGTTGCAGTAAGAATCGTGACAGAGAAATGATCCACCTTTAATCACTTTATCTTCGCCCCATGAATCTGCGCACCATTCCCAGACGTTGCCGCAGACGTTGTAGAGTCCAAATCCATTTGGTTGAAAAGATTTCACAGGAGCTGTCGCTAAATGTCCATCTTCTGCTGAATTGAATTCAGGAAAATCTCCTTGCCAGATATTGCACATGAATTTTCCTTCGACCATTAACTCGTCGCCCCATGCATATAAGGAATTTTCTCTGCCGCCACGGGCAGCTTTCTCCCATTCGGCCTCAGTAGGTAGACGCTTGCCATTCCATTCGGCGAAAGCGTTTGCATCATTCCAAGAGATATGAACAACGGGATGATCTGGAAGTTCTGCGCTAGTTGATTGCGGGCCTTGGGGGTTTCTCCAATTGGCCCCTTTTACTCCGACCCACCAAGGAGTTGTTGAAGATCTTCCAAGCAAGAATTCGTTTTCGAGTTCACTGGCGAGGTACTCAGGAACGAAGGACCAACCGGTAATTTCGGCCTCAGTTTGATAGCCAGTTGCTTCCACGAATTCTGCAAAGTCGCCATTGGAAACAGTTGCCGCATCGATCCAAAATTCAGCGACTTCAACGGTGCGCTTGGGACCTTCGGAATCTGCGGGGTAAGCGATTGCGCTATTTGTGCCCATGGAAAATGGCCCAGCAGGTACCTTGACCATGCCTTTTAAAGTTGGGGATTCGGATTGAGAGAAAACTGGAGTTTCTAGGCGTGAAATTGCCACATTTAAGGTTGATACAGCTGGACTGCAGCACCCGTTTGACATGCTCCCCCTTAAATAATCGCAGTTAACTAAACTTATTGCCCTTTATGGGGCTTAAACAAGGGTCCAACTTGGACTTATCATTTAATTAGTTAAGTGACTATACAAAAAATAATCACTCTTTAGGGGTATGTCAAGGCTCTTCTGCACGCTATTATTTCGGCGAGTCGAGAGGTCGGCTCCTTAGGAAATCAAGGTCCCCGGATGGAACTAGCGAGATCTCGCCCTCTCAACCGAGAAGATATAGGGATCTTGGAGCAATCTGGGCTCCGTCGTCACAACCTAGGCATCATTTTTAGGGCTATCCGCGATGCAGGCCCTATCTCCCGCGCCCAGTTAGCCCAGATTACTGGCATGACAAAGCCGGGAGTCACCAACATAGTCGATGAGCTCCTGGAGCGAGGGCTTCTTAATCAAGGTGAGGAGTCGCTACGCAAAAGCAGAGGGCGGCCTGGCGTCCTACTCACAATCAACTCTCAGGCAACATCAATCATAGTTTTGGAGTTAAGAGCTTTTCACACTGCCGTTGTTGCATTTGACTTACTGGGGCAAGAGTTTTATCGAGAGCGCGCCACAACGCTATATAACCTAACTCCTAAAGAACGAGTTGAGGAAGTTCAACCAATGTTAGATCGTGCCATTCAATCGGCGAATCGACAATCTTCTCGTATCGCAAAAGTCATTGTGGTGGTACCGGGCATTATTGATCGAGACTTTAAAATTACCTCATCTTCTCTAAACTGGGAACAGCTAGAGCTATTACAACATCTCAAGAACGTGGTTCCAGAGAAAGTTGTCATCGAATTAAATACAGTGGCAAAACTAGCCGCCCTTGCAGAGTACACAAATCTTGTCGAGATGAAAAAAACATCTCAACAACTATTGCACGTCGAACTTGGAATTACAGCCGGCATCGCTCTTGTGCAAAATGGAGAAATTCAAGAGGGTGCAAATCAATCGATGGGCAATATTGCTCATATTTCAATTAATCAATATGGAAAATTATGTCGATGCGGAAAAATTGGCTGTATCGAGACTGAAATTGGTTTCAAAGCACTGATTGAACATACCTGCCCAGACCTGGTGAGGGACTGGAGCAAAGATAGCGAATTTTATCTAAATCAAATCCTTGAAAGAGCTGGCAATGGGAATAAAGAGGTTCTAGACGGAATTGAGGTAATTGCCGAATCAATCGCGACAACTCTTGCCTTTCTGATTCCTGTTTTAGATCCAGACCGAGTAATTCTGGGTGGCTATCCAGTTCGAATTGCCAGCTTGTTGATGCCAAGAGTTAAGTATTTTTTAGAGAGAAAAAATAAGAATGCTGGCACATTCTCCCTTGAAGTATCTGCTCTTGATACTGATGCTGCACTTTTCGGAGGCTGCATCTTGGCGCAGGAAGAACTCTTTAACGAACCTCACTCAATTTCTTAATTACTGAGTTTGTGATGGATTGAGGGATTCCCAAGAAGAGCGCGCTGAAAAAGGCGTTTCGTAAGTTGGCTGATTAACATATTGAGTGTATTGGAAATCAAGTACTGCTCCAGCTCCTGCGCCGAGTTCCAGGGAGAACCACTTATTATCGATCTCAATCTTCTGAACTTCCCCATCCTCAGTAGATATGGAAACCGAGTCGAATCTGTTCTCGCCAAAGTTCCCTGCCTGCATCGTTAAAATTCTAGATTCGCTCTGACTGAGGTTTATAACTTGCACCCGGATGAGATTTGCGGTGAGCTTGTCAACCATCGCTGCCACGTTATCTGGAAGACCGGATCTTTTTTTCTCTCCATCAAAATATCTAACTTTCGCAAACTGCAATCCCCCATGAGAGATATGCATCGGTGCACCACTGAGCAATTGAAATAAACCTTCGAAATAGATGGGATTAAATTCCTGCCAGGCATGGATGCTGTATCCCGGGATGCGCAGATCGAGACCAACTTCAACATCGGCAGTTTCAGGATCATAGGTTGGCCAATTTTTCGGGTCGCCTGTATTTGAGCGCATCTTCTTCAATTGATTTTCTATAAGTTCTAGATTGCATTTCAAGATTTCATCTGGGTAACTTGGAAAATTACCCAGAATAAACTCAAACCAGGCCAGAGTGTTTCCTATGTAGTGTTTAGTGTTTCTACCTGTGTTTTTATCGCGCCCGGAAACTTGCGGCAGGACAACTTCATCGCGATCTTTTTCGTGCGGCAGAGCCTTAATTCGATCCAAATCCTCTTGCGCCATCGATGCTGTCCAAAGATAAATCATATGGCGAGCCGTAGGTGGTCGATAATCAGCCCATCCGCTATCTAAGTGTCGGTGCGGCACTGTTATCTGACCGTCGATTTCTTTACGCAGAGACCAAATCAGATCAAATTGGGATCGCGGTAATTCGAAATACTTATGGTCACCCGTTAAGAGGACAGCATTCATCGCAGAATTCGTCAGTGGCTCGATGATTGTCATGTAGCCATGCGGCCAACGCCAACCGTAATAACCGCCCCACCATTTACCGCCGTTAAATTCACCGATTTTTCCAGAAGTGCCTATATTGTCGGGAACAATGCCTTTATTTTCCTGACAACGGTCCATCCAAGCAGATATGTATTCGATTACAGTGGCTTTAAGCGACTCATCATGTGAATACATGTAAGCATGGGCCAGCAAAGATGTGGAATTCAAATTGAGGGGAACATCGCCACGATTCATACGCTCGTTCATCTTATTGATTAGGTCTTCATATATCTCAGGATCAGACCAGTTACACAGCATGGACGAGAAATCTGTCTTGATTACATCTTCATATGGAGCGGGGTAAGCATCGAGCACGGTTCGATGTGTCTCCCAGTCCTCTTTAGTAACAAAATGGCGCGGTCCTTTACTTCCGGTTAGTGGAGAGCGCATTAATTTTCGAACTGGGTCATAATTGTTGGCTTCTGAATCCGCGCCGGTGTAAAAGCTTGCAAATCTTGCGGCACGCTGGCGATCAATGAGAGATTCGGGTTTTGTTAAACCAAAGAAATAGTGGAATAAATAGCCTTCGCCGTGATGCATCCAGTCGTAATAGCCATCAAACTCTCGATAAATTTGCCCGTACTCTGTCCATTGAATAGTGATTGCATCCCACATTTTTTGTGCGAGCTCGTAAACCTCCTCTGAACCTCCAATGCTGTACAGCAGTGCGAGGTACATGAAGCCTTCATAGGGATCGTCAGAACCATCCATCCCAGGCCATTTATCGTGCCAAATGAGCGAGCCATCGCTGCGGGTATAGCGGGCTACGAACTCCGGGGCTGCGGCATTGAGTTTGTCGATGATTTCTCGCTCTAAAAGTGCCCACTCTGGAACCTTTGCGTGGTTTTTGATCGCGACGTGTGGGTGACTTGGCGAACTCATTCCAAAATGGTATCTCATGGAAAATCTGCACTTCACGACACACTTACTAATCTATTCATGCCCTACTCTCAACGCATGAACTTCCGCTCCGCTTCATCCGTAATCGGTATCGCGCTGGTGCTGGTGTATGTCGTGGGTTCGGGGCTATGGGTCAATACTGGAGATGGTTGGTATCGCAGCCTGAATAAGCCATCTTGGCAGCCGCCGGATTTCATCTTTGGATTGATTTGGCCATATAACTTTATAGTTCTGGGAATTGCAGCTGTCGTTGTAAGTCAACGTGCGAGTAAGCCAGTTGCGACTACATATTTGGCTTTCTTTGCAGTATCTGTTGTGGCAGCACTTGTCTGGGCGTATCAGTTCTATCGTCCACATGATCTTGTTGCGGCTTCAATTGCGCTGACTGGAACTGCTGTGCTCACGATTCCGATGCTCGTTATTTTGTTTACCGTTTCGATACCAATGGCAATTGCTGTGATTCCATATCAGGTATGGGTAGCAGTTGCTTCCACGATTAGTTGGGGTTATACCCGGCTTAATTAGTTCTAAACTTTTACCTCTCCTTTACCCAAATCGGGGCATCGGTTGCTTTAAGGAATTTGTAAACTTTTTTTGCCGAATTCTTGTCGATAAGTACGGAGCCATTTGAGCATGGTGCATCTGACACTTGATCAATCCCGGCGATGGCTAGCCCTTTATAGAAGAAGACTGAGTAGTACAGAGATACTCCTGATTTTGTCGGTGTATATCCGGCCTTAAATCTCTGGGCCTTGAATACCCACGGGAACGTTGGGGTAGAACTCTTTCCAGCACAAGCTTTTGTTGCAAGAACAAGATTTAACTTCTCATCACAAATTTGAAGTAGCCCTGACTTGGTATAGATCCAAACACCGCGGGCTAAACAGGATTTGACTTTGATTTCTTGAGTTTTATTTTTTTCTATGAGCTTAGCTTCTGGCTCCTTTTCAGGGACATTTAGATTGACTTCTTCTTCAACTTTTGGATTCGAAACGAGTTCCTTCTCTGGTATGGCCACTGGCGTCTTCTCGAGCGTCACATTTTCGATAGTTGGTGCAGGTTGAGAGTACGTTGAGACAGGCGGTGCCGAAGGTGCAGTCGGCGTAGGAATAATTTCTTGCTCGGGCGCAGCAAGTGTTAAGGTCAAAGTGCTCCCGTGGTTATAAGCGGCATCTGAATAAGTAACTCCTACTAGATGATCCTGTGTTCGATCAAATTCCCAATCACCATCCCAATATTGGCGACATTCAGCGATGAAATTAGCCTCGGTAGGAAAGAGATAGCTGTGATCGTCACGTGCGGCAAATGGGAGTATGCAGAACCGCTCTGTATTCGAAGGATCAGTTGATGTCGCCTCAGGTAATGAGACGATCATTTCTAGTAGGTATGCCGTAGCTGGGTTTCCGACTTCAACGGTGATCGTGTTACCAAAGAATATTTTTCCAGGGCTTACCCTCTGAGCGTCTTGGCTAATAACGGTGTATGCGAGTAAATCTGGTGGAAGAGTAATTGTTATCGTTTTAGTCTCTACCGCCGTCGTTAAGTCAGAGAGGTTTTCCGGAAGAGTCGAGAAGAGTGCGAGGGTTGCAGTTGAGCTTTCCACTCCCAGCATTCCCGGAATGTAATTTTCT
>JACCEC010137378.1_pt1 | contig 18471 bp, 17 predicted proteins | sample 7450121 | NCBI WGS metagenome assembly JACCEC01 (sample SAMN15323455, study PRJNA562643) | freshwater metagenome | isolation source: river surface water | place: USA:Blue River Watershed | collected 2017-08-18 | reverse complement strand
AATTACATAATAAAATAATAGATCGTTTTCTTGAGTTTGATTGGCATTCAAATATTAATTATAAAAATATATACTATGTCAATGGTGTTAAAATTAAAAATATATTTGAATATTGTGAAATAATACAAAATAAGATGAATCTATATTTACAAGGCAGAAACTATTATAATTTAATACACGGAGATATTCATCTTGGAAATATTTTGATAGATAAAAATAAAAACATATATTTTATTGACCCGCGAGGATATTTTGGAGAGACAAAATTATTTGGTTTATATGAATATGATTATGCAAAGTTAATGTTTGGATTATCTGGATATAGTATTTTTGATACTATGGAAATTAATAATCTACTTATAGAAAATAATAATATAACTATTGATTTTATAAAAAACTATGAATATATATTTGAAAGTGGTATATTTGATAAAATAACTATATTATTTTGTCTAAGTATATGGTTAGCAAATAACAGTTGTTTTATTAATGTAAATAAAAAAATAACTAGTTTGATGATTGCGTGTTATTATTGTGAAAAATATATTACAGCCTATTAAAAAATTAGACAATTTTGTCTAATTTTTATATTTTTATTTGATAAATACTAAAAAAGAAATAAGTTGATATAATTACCATTTTGAATTTATTTTGTTTATCCAATAATCCATTTTTAGTTTTTCATAATTAAACTTTTTTTCAGAAAAAATCTTTAATGTATTTGTTAGTAAAGTTTCATTTATATCATCCCATTCATTTACAATTAATACAGGTAAATCTTCATATATACTATCTAAAAAACTTTTTTTCATAATAACTATACACCCTAAACATAATGCTTCAAATGTTCTTATACAATCAAAACCATGACCAAATGGACTTAATACAAAAGTAAACTTTGACATATTTTCATATACATGTCTTCTTGGTAAAAATGATTGTTGATATAAAATTATATCGGATGGTATAATTTGTAATAATTTTTGTCTCCAACCACCATTTCTTTCATCTGTCAAATTAAGATGAAAATTACCATATATTTTTGGTATTCTTTTTGAAAAATGTTGAGATTGTATTATTATATTTTCAATAACTTGATTTTGTTGATTATAATCTTGTATAGGTTCACCAAAATATGGAGAAGTAGTTAAGGTCCAATAATTTAATCCATATGGTATACTTGTAAAATTGTTATTATCTGGTATTGTTTTATTAATAGAAAACCAATGTTTAAAGTAAGTATTATTTATTATTTTATTCATAAAATGAATATCAATTTCTAAGGGTAATTGTGTATCTTCCATTGCAGAAATTAATATAAAAGGCTTTTTTACACTATCTAAAAATGTATCCAATTTATTTAAATATCCCATTGAATGTAATGAATAAATTATAATTTTTTCTTTAGAATTTAAGTATTCAATATCAATATTACAATTATGATATTGTGTTAAATTTAAATCCGCAATTTTTGAAAATAATATTGGTGAATAATACATATATGAATATAAATATAAATATTTTTTATATTTATATATATGAATAATATTATAATATCTCAACCATGGGGAGGTCTTGGTGACAATTTACAATATTCTACACTTCCAGAATTATTTAGTAAAAAAGGATATAATGTTTATATATCTATTCATAATAAAGTAAGAAATCAAGAAATACTAGATTTAGTATGGGGTTATAATCCATATATAAAGGGGATTAGTGATGAAGCAAATAATGCTGGAGAATGTAATAATAGATTCTGGCCTCCAGACGAACAAAATGAATATAGTATTCATCGTATTGAAATATCACATGGTTTTGAAAAAACAAACTTTTTTCCAAAAATTTATTATAACCCAAATATTATAAAAGAATTAAATAATGATATTTTAATAGATTTAACTGGTTCTTCACAAGTATACGAATTAAATAAATATATTGAATATATTGATTATTTTACTCCTTTAATATGTAATATAAATAAAAATATAAAAATTATTGTATTTAGTAAAATAAATATTTCACCTATTTTTAATGATGTATATAATTATTTAAAATCAAAAATAGAAAATATTGATTATTTACAAGTTGATAGTTTAATTCAATATTGTGATATTATAAATAGTTGTGATACTATTATAATTGTTAATTCTGGAATAAATTCATTAGCTTCTGCTATAAAACAAAATAATATAACACCAAAAATATTATGTTACAATCCGTGGTCTAATTTTACTCCAGAACAAATAAAAGGATGTTATAATTATAAAAATGTTGATTATTTTCAGTCAAAAATTTAATAAAAATAATTAAACAAACAATTATCATATTTAGTACCAAATCCAGCACATGCAAAATGACCCCATAATGGCATATAAATATAACTATGTTCTCCAAAAAATAATGAAACTAACGCATAATTACTTCTTGATAAAATTATTTTTTTTGATTTTGATAATAAAAACAAATCATAATTATAATCTTCATTTTGTATTAACATATCATAATTAAAGTTTAATTCGGGTATTTTTGTTAATGGACTTGATATTACGACTATTTTAGATTCTGGAAACTTTTCTAATAATATATTTAACTGTATTTTTATTTTATCAGATGATAATGGATTTTGTTTATTATATTGATTATTTGGACCATTCGTAAAAAAACATTCATTATTATTATTTATTAAATCGATATAATGATTACTACAAACTTTTCCGTCATAATCATTTTCCCACCATTGGTCATCTAATCTTAAATGTATTATTATACTATTTTCAATATCAAATGGAATTATATAGTTTGTATTTAATTTATAAAAATCTTTAATATCATTATAAAAATTTTTTTTAAAAAATGATAACATATCACTTTCAATTATTTTAACTATTTTACCCATTCCATAACACATATCAGTTTCTCCAGGTCCGGGTATATTTATATTGTCATCTAAAACTATACTGTCAAGATTAATTATTTTACTATTATGTTTATCAATAATTTTTAAAATGCTTTTTATAAATACCGAATCTATAAAATTAATATTATTAATATCATATTTTAAATAATATCCATTTATATAACAATAATAGAATTGAAACAATATTGATAAAATTTCTGTTCCAATTCTGTCTGGTCTATTTTTCAATAAAAATATCATTATAATATTTAATAATAATAAATATTATATCTTTTACGCACAATATATTCTAGAAAAATCATCAAATAAGTAACAATCATTATTTTTAAAAATATTTTCATTTTCATAAATATAAATTATATCTGTTATACATTTTAAAGAATTATAACCAACATAACTATCTTCAAATCCAATTATATAATTTTCATTTTTATAATATTTTTTTTTTGCCAATTTATAACACTCATCATCTGGTTTTGGTAAATTATAGTCTTCTCTATAAATCCATTGTTTTATATTTTTCAATAATGGTATTTTTTCTTTAAATATTTGAACAGACTCTTTTCTTGTATTAGTAACTATGCAAAAGTTAAAATCATTATCTAATAAATATTTCAAAAAGTTTTCACTTTTTTTAGTAAATTCAAACATTTCATATTTTAAATATTCTATTTTTTCTTCTTTGAACTTTTTAAAATCATTTTCATCCAGTATTTTATTTAAATAAATATCAATATTACTGTTCAATATAATATCATTCCATTTGCTTTTATCCAAAAAAGTTTTGCCATATTTTTCAAAGACTTTTTTATAAGAATTAAAATGTGCAGTATTTGTATCAAGAATTGTTCCATCTAGATCAAGACAAATAAAAAAGTCTTTTTTATTTTGAATATTAATTCTGGGATGTTTAAAATTACGAAAACAATTATCAAGAGATTTATCAAAATCTGTAAATATATAATCACATATATTATACTGATTATCTAACAATTGTGTATCATAAGGGCGTGGTGCTATTCCTTCACTTTTTGTGTTATTAGGAAGAATATGATTTGTATATATATTTAAATAGTTTCCTATTTTTTGACAAATTTCATATTTTGTATATTTGTTTACAGGATTATAAAAATGATAAATACCACTATATTTATAAATACAATCATAAATAAAAGCACACAAATCTCTTATATATAAAGGCCTACGAATACAATAATTATCTTCTTTTTGTGTTTGAATATTTCTTAAATCCATAATATTTTTTCCAATTAATGTTACTGCATTATCGTGAACTTTACTAAGTTCAGAATACAAAACTGGTGTTCGTATAATACAATGATTTTTACAATTAGTTAATACTCTATATTCAGATATTAACTTAGAAATACCATAATTTTGTAAAGGATTTTTTAAACTATCTGGATAATTTGGTTGTTTTGAACCATCAAACACATAATCAGTGGATAAATGAATTAATTTTATATCCAATTTATTACACAAAAAAGAAGTAATATGAACTATATCTACATTTGTTTTTTTAATTTTATTCCAATTATTTTCACAAACATCGGTTACTCTTTCTACAATACAAAATATACAACAAGTTATTTTATGAAATACCAAAAAGTTTTCTAATTCACAATAATTTGAAAAATCTATATAAAACATATTATTTTTATCAATTTTATTTTGATTATATGTGCCAATGTATTCAATTTTTTTTGTATCTAAGAATCTACACATTTCTTTTCCAACTAATCCAGAAGCTCCACAAATGAGTATCATAATGATTATTATAATATAATATTTTTATACTATTATATTACTATTTTATTAATTCACAAGTTATGAAATATTTATTACTTTAATTTGTTATACCAAAATGAAAGTAAATCTTTAATAGTATCTCTTATTCCAATTTCTGGTTTCCATCCTAATTCATTTAAAATAAGAGATGAATCTCCATCTTGATATTGAATATCAATTGGTCTCCATAATTTTTCATCAATATTCATTTTAATATCGTTCAATCCACTAAACTCAATAAGCATATTTGTATATTCTCGCATTTTTAATGGGGTTCCGCCACAAACATTATATACTTTTCCGTTTGATATTTCTGATTTTGTAGCAACCAAATAAAATGCTTTTGCTACATCACGAACATCTGTAACTGCTCTTACTGTATCTAAGTTTCCAATTCTAAGTTGTTTATCTTGTCTTCCTAACATCATATTTGCGATTTGAACAGCATCAGATGCAATTGAGAATCTAGCTCCTCTTCTGGGTCCAGTAAAACAAAATGGTCTAATTACAGTCGCTTTCATTTGTTTATTTTTCATACGTTCACAAACATATAAATCAATTGCACATTTAGATGCTCCATATGGATTTGCAGGTAGAATTGTATTTGTTTCAGTTATTTTTCTTCCATCTATACCTTCATTACCATAAACCTCAACAGTTGAACAAAATATAAAATGACAATTTGGTTGATGATCTTGTAAACATGTTATTAAATTAATAGAACCCATTACATTTGCTTCCCATGTTCCAATTGGGTCTTTAAAACTAGTTGGTGGATGTGTTTGTGCTGCCAAATGAAATATTACATCAAATGTTTGTTCTTTTAATAGTTTATCAATAGTTCTAAAATGTACTATATCTCCATAAAAAAATGTAATTTTATTAAATTCATCTTCATTTAATAAATCCTTAATTTCTTGTTCAGAACCACGTGTTCCTCTTAATAATCCATAAACATTATGTCCTTCCTTGATTAATAATCTAGCTAAATGTGGACCTAAAAATCCAGTAATACCGGTAATTAAACAATGCATATAATTAATATTATTTAATATTATTTAAGTATTTTTATTTTATTAATAATATTTGTTGTACTTTTTCCTTGTATTAAATCAATTAATTCAATATTTCTTAGACTTGGATGTTTTAATAAAATATTTTCTTTTGTATAATCAGTTCCTTTAAACCAAACTTGTGGATTAATAATATTCATTATATTGTCTAATTCTGTTTCATATTCATCATTTATTTCATCATACAATATTATTAAATCTATAAAATCATAATGAATTAACATCTGAATACGATCTTTTAAATTATTAATAGGTCTAGTATTTCCTTTTATTCTTTTTATTTGTTCATCAGAACTTAGACAAACATATAATTTGTCACATTTTTTCTTACATATTTTCAAGTTTTCAATATGTCCTTCATGTAAAATATCAAAACACCCACACGTTAATCCTATATTTTTATTTTCATTTTTTTTTAAAAAATCATTTAAATGTTGTTTTGAATATATTACTTTTTTTAAATATTTATAATTCATATTTGAAATACACAAAACTTTTAAAGACTCAGAAAGAAGTGATATGTTTTCATTTTTATCAATAAATGAGCCAGGTGTTATTCTTTTTCCATTTGTATATACTGACCCTTCTAATAATAATATTTTATCAAAATCTTTCATAAAATCTATAGTTTTTGTATTAAAAACAGATAAAAACGTTTTTTCAAGAATATAACTATTATTTTCCATAAAACTCATTATTTCATTAATTTCTGGAACTCTTTCTACTACTGATGTTTCATATTTATTCTTGTCTCTGTTATATATATCATTTATTCTTAATAGGTCATTTTTATCTGTATAGTTAATAACTTCTGTATAAACTTCAATTTCCATAATAATTCCATTATTTGTATAAGAGTGAATACCATGAAATGTATTTCTTGGTATATATAATATATCTAGTTCAGAAAGCAGTTTAAAATCATTATATAAGTTTATTTTAAATTTACCATCTAGTGGCATTAAAATTGTGTCTTTTTTAAAATGACAATGTAGAGATGTTTCTTGTTCTTTATTAATACATAAAATCCATATTCCAATAAAATCATTTTGATATGCTAAGTATTCTTTCCCCCAAGGTTTGTCGTTTACCAGATTAAAATAATCAATTTTTTTTGAGTTTTCTCTTTTTCGAATTAATGATTGAAAACATAATTCTTCTTCTTCTTTAAGATTTTTAATAAAATCCATTTATTAAAAATATATATTTCATAATTCTATATTATTTATATCATAAAAGAATGAATAATTGTTTTATCTGTGTTCAATAAATATTTATTATTTTGATTCAATAAATTATAATATTTATTTCCATATTCAATTATGAATAATTGATTTTCTTTTATTTCTTTTATTTTATGAAAAAATGTCCAAGCTGAACCAGTTGGTAATAATATAACTTTACTACATTTTATTGCTATTTCCCATATTTTAATTAAGTTTCTACAACTTGGTTCTGGCAAAATATTATAATGTCTATCTAAAAATGTTATATTACTATTATTTTCAAATATATTGTTATAATTTGCAAGTATGATTTTTGTAGTCTGACTTAATTTTTCTATAAATTGATTTAATATGTTCATATCAAAATTAAGAGATCTTGGAACATAATTAAATATAAATACGGTTTCATCAAAAAAATGATTTTCATATTTTTCTGTAATTATATTTTTATAATAGTCAGCATCATTATCCATTATTTCTATAAAATCATTTGAACCTTTTAAATTAAATATAATATTAAGATTTGTGTTTGTATTTACTTCATTGATTAAATTATAAAATGGTTTTTGTGCTCCTATTATGTCATAATCAGTATATGATAAAGCGGAAGACCATGTATTTATAAAAACTATTTTTTCTCCATTTATTTTAAGTATTTTATACTTTATATTTTCCATTTTACAATTAAGTAATACATTAAGCAATTCTTTATCTAATAATTGTTCAGGTGGGTCTCCATTATTTATTTTGTTTTTATAATTATTTTCTATGTCATAATAAATTCTTTTTATATTTTTTATATTTTCAAAAAATACATCTCCCAGTATAGAAAAATAATAAAAAAACATATTTGGATTTTGTTTACAAATCATTTTTATAAAAAAACTATTAAAATAAACATCTCCAATATGATTTAAATTGTAGAAACATATTTTCATATTATGATATGATTTTATATCATTGATTATCCAATGTTTACGTGGAGGATGCCAAAAGTTTAAATAATAAACTTCTCCGTCAGTTAATAATCCAGCTACATAACTAAGACTACTAACTGATGTTATTAGAATATCAGACGCAACAAGACCAATAAATGTTTGAACTATATCTTCATTTAAATGCATTTGAACATCGTTGTCAATAATTTCTCTGAACTCGGATACATCACCTTGAGAATAAATATGAAACAAAAGTTCTTTACCCTTGTATTTATTTCTTATCTGTGTCATTATATCAAAAAAATATGAAAGAGGTGCATATCTCTTACTATTATAATTTTCTACTTTTGAATCAACTATATTAAGTTTACGTATATGGACTGAAATATTTATTTTATTATTTTTATAATAGTTTTTGTCTTTGTTTTTCCAAAAACATTCTTTAATAAAATCAAAATGTTCATTATTACAACATTCATCAATATTATTTTCAAAGTGTGAATAAGCGTCTTTAATATTAATTTCTTGTGTTAATAAATTATTATTAGGTATGTTATTTTTTACATTCATTAAAAACTCTAATTTTTCAAGAAAGTTTTCATCATTATTATAATTATGTTCTACATAAGATAATGGAGTATATAAATAATTTAAGTTTTTCATTTTACAAAAAAGATAGGTTGTTATAATTCCTTGGTATTGAGAACCAAATCCATCTGGTTTTTTCATTTGTGTATAAGACATTTTTAATACATATTAAAAATGTTTTATATGTTTTTATAACAATATTCTATAGCATATTTATTTTATCAATAAAGTTTTTAACAACATGTACATATAATCCCTCTTTTTTTATCCATTCATATCCACATAATTGCAGTTCTTTTCTTTTTTCTTCATTAAATAGAAGTTCAAAATATATTTTCATAAACTCTTCTTTTGTTGTTGCTACTTGAACAATTCCATCAGTTATAACACCAGCAATTGGATTATCACTTATAACAACGCATCCATATGCCATTCCTTCAAAAACTCGTTCAACAACTACATTATTTAAAACATTTGTATCATGGTGAAATCCAAATGCTATTTTTGAATGTAAGAAACATTGAATACGGTCTTCTTCATTTAATTGTTGTCCGTGATTTAATCCTGCACGATATATAATATTTGGTAGTTCATTAACCCAATGATATTTATATGCTGTTCCCATAAAACAACCATTTATTGTTTCATTTCGTATATATTTTCCAACAGTATCTGGTAAAAGATTTGAAGCAAAAGTTAATGGAACATAATTATTTATTTTTTTTTGCAATTCCCAACATTCAATATGTTCTTGTGTTGTCGGTTTTTGATGAAAATGTTCTCCAGTTAAAATAAACTTTTTGAAAGGTATTTTTTTGTAAAAACTATGAAAAAACCAGCAAATAAATATACAATTTGGATAGTTTAAAGCTAACATATTTAATGCATTCCAACCAATTTCTGATGATATTTCCGGGTGTTTAATTCCATGGTTGCTTATTAAAACAATACTTCTATCTTCAATCTCATTTAATTGGTTGGCTTCTCTTGTTTCATAACCATAATATTTAAATCCAGACATAAACTTTGAAGAAGTAAAATAATGTGTTCCTGGTGTAGGAAGTTCTGGACTATTTAATAAAAAAAACTTTTTAACTGACATTATTATATAAAGATTTGAAAAATACCTTTATATAAATTATGAAAACTTGTTTGATAACTGGAGGATGCGGATTTATAGGAAGACATTTTACAAAAAAAATGTGTGATCTTGGGTACAATGTTGATATTGTTGATAATATGTCTTCAAATAGTTCTTTAGACCCGCAAGACTGGATGGAAAAAATTAAATGTAATTTTAATTTTTACAGAGAAGATATGTTATCATATTTAAATAGAACGCAAAAACATTATAATATTATAATACACGCTGGTGCTATTGTTGGTGGTAGAGATACAATTGAAAATGATCCGCTTTCAATTTCATATAATATTACAACTGATAATGAATTATTCCGATGGATTGAAAAGAATCCTGTAGATAATTTTGTTTATTTTAGTTCTTCGGCAGTTTATCCATTAAATATTCAAACTATTGAAAATCATAGAAAATTAATGTTATCCGATATTGATATTGATAAAAATCAGATATCAATTCCAGATTTGACATATGGCTGGTCAAAACTTACGGGTGAGTTTTTATTGAGAACTTTAAAAAAACGTTGTCCTAATATTTGTATTAGCGTATATAGGCCTTTTTCTGGATACGGAGAAGATCAACATGAAAGTTATCCATTTAAATCTATTTTTAAAAAAGTTTTAAGCCAACAAAATCCAGTAGAAATATGGTCGGATGCGGTTCGTGATTTTATTTATGTAGATGATATTGTTGAATATGTTTTGCAAACTTGTTTTCATAGAGATGGATTACGAACAATGAATATCGGAACTGGCATAGCAACATCAATGTCTCAATTAGCTAATCGCATTTCTAATATTGCTTTTGGAAGAGATGTTGATGTTAAAATACTTGACAATAAACCGAAGGGTGTTTATTATCGAGTAGCAAATGAATGTATTGATTACAAAATAACTTCATTAGATGAAGGAATTAGAGAAACACTTAATACAATCAAATAATGGTCGCATATGCTTAATGGTCGCATATGCTTAATGGTCGCATATGCTTAATGGTCGCATATGCTTATACAAAGAAAATATAAGCAATCATAATAAACATAATCACATATGGAAGAAGGAACAAGAACCATGAAACTGATTCATATCCATTCTTGCATAAAAGATTCAAAATAAAAGTCCAGAACAATACGTAGAGAATCTTAACTACAAAAATCAAAAATGTGCTTGTTACACCACATGTATAATCTCCTAAACAATAGATATCTGTATTTCCATAGTTCTGGATTGACATAATTAAAATACCAATCATTGAAATGATAAAGTAGAAGTACGCTGGGGTACACCAATTGCGAATATTTAATTTCATTTATATGTTATTCACAGAGAAAAAAGATGATTCTCTTATACTTTGAACGAACTTGCCTCAATTGGTCTCTCAAGACTAATACCAGTTATTTGTTGTGCTGTCTGGTTTGACCCAAGCATTGATCCAAATTGGCTAAAAAACCCACTATTTCCACCGATGATTTTTATTTTTTTGTTCCCAGTTTTTCTCTTTAAATATTTGCGGGAGTGATTCTTTCTTGAACCTCCGACCGAAATCATTCGTGAAGGATCCGTTTCATACATGTTTTGGGGATAAAACTTGCTGATAGGAACAGAGAAAGTACCACCACGTTGATAAGTATCATACTGATTACGGTGACTCTGACTCTTTTTTCTTAAGTTATTGTGTCTTTTATTTTTTTTCTGTGTACGCTTGTTTGCCATATTATAAAGTAATATAGCAAAAAAAAGATCACTCCCCTTTATTCAATATCAACATGTGTCAACATATGTCTGCGACAACACGGATCTACTAATCCAAGGTCATCAAGCACTTGTCCTTCCGCTGTTTTCTTTGTGTTTTCCTTTGTTAAATAAACAGTGCGTGTCAATAATGCTACATCTTCTGTTCCCATTGATTCTTGCTTTTTCTGTCTAACTTTCTCCAAATAATATCGGTATTTATTGGCTAAAACCTTGCCACACGTTACGCATTTTACTGGAATAATCATTTTATATATGTATATGTATTTGTATTATACTTTTTTTGTTTATATGTATTTTTTTTTTCAATTTTCTATTGGATGAACGGCGAAGGCGTTCCGCCTTAACCAAGGTATTCAGCGAAGCTTCCGCCCTATGACCCATCATTTATTATTCCCCTATGACCCATCATTTATTGTTATTTATAACCAAGTCCCTTCCGCGCAAATGCATCTGCAATATTATTGTTGAGAGAATGCTCATCTAATAGTCCCGTATGTGCTCTTACATGTTGAAATCCAATGTTTGGGCTATTTTTAAATATGGTTATCATCGGTATAAGCAAGTCTGTATTTTTCACTAATTCTCCATTCGTTTTTCTCCATCCATTAGTTATCCAAAGTTTGCTATATTGTGTGAGAGATTTAATCGTATATTCTGAATCTGTGTAAATAATACACTGCTTATCTCTGAATAATAATGTATGGATTACCATTGCGTGAGAAACTGCCAAAAGTTCACATCTTTGACTTGTTGCTGGAAGTTCAAGAGACTTTGGATAACTCATACTTATATTTTTATACTCTCCATTTGGGAAATAAATACCAATTCCACCTCTCGTTCCCCCTTTAAGTCTGTTTCCAATACAAGAGCCATCTGTATATATACGAAGTGTTGAAAATAAACGTCTCATTTTGATTAATATATATATAAATAAAATATTTATATCAATTTTTATTCGCTCTTTTTGCAATTACCATAGCATTTTCCTTGATAATAGTAAAAATCTTTATTACGCAATGTCATATCCGAATAACTTGCCGGATTTGATGGTCCATTTTGGTCTCCTGCCACACATTTTTGTCCTCCAATTAGTGCACAACAACTTGTAGAGGCACAAGTATTCAAATCGAGTGTTCCGCATTTCTCTTCAATCGCAAACTTGTCATTTTTAAATTGTGTACAAAATCCGCCTAACATTCCTGCCGTATTATAAACTGGTGATGATTGTGGAAGACGTGTTGTTCTACTTAAATAAACACTATCTTCATAGTTTGGAACATAATTAGAAGCCCCATATTTATATGCTCCTGGAACATAATATAAAACTGGAGCAAAACTGGCATCAACTGTTTGTTCATAAACTAGTTTGCCATTTTCATCAAACTTGTAATATTTTCCAAGCTCATCATTATTAATAACTTCTTGTTTAATATCAGGAGTGTCTTGGTGATATTGGGTATCCAGATTTGCTGGGTCAAAAGAGGAAGAGAATGTTGCCAAAGCATATTTTGTTAAATTAAAAACTAAATAGTTCTTTGGATCTACTTCATATCCTGTTGGTATTGGGTCCGGCATTTTTTTCATTACATATGTATTATTATTTTGGCTTGATGGTTTGATTCTGTAATATGTGCTTGATAACCCTGTAGTTGGGTCGCTTTCGGGTAATGGAGTGCTTTCGCTTGGAGTACCAGTTTGCCCAATAGGAATAATATCTTCATATGGTCCTTGGTTCAACAGTTTGTCAGTAGAGGTTTTATATGAATCAATCGCATAAGCCAATTTTTCATTTTTTGGGTTAACAATAAGTTTTTTATTGTCATTGGGGTCAATTATATATCCATATGGAATTATTGGTTTCATTTTCCAAATACTTTTGCCTTCTTCGTCTTTTTCTTCTACTTTGGTATATCCGGAGGGAGGGTCAACACCATCTCCATTTTTTGTCCCAGGACCATATGTTGCGCCAGGAATAGGAACAACTGCTGTTAAATCGGTTCCAATGTTTACCATTGATTCAGTAGTTGACCCTTTTCCAAATGTAAAATAAACAAGCAAAGATGCTAAAATTACCAACAATAAAAAAATAATATAAGTTTTTTTCATCTATACTATTATATACAGAAGTTCTATCAGTTGTATATATTTATCTTGGTCTATAATTATTCCAATACATTCTATGAAGTATAAGTGGTTTTATATTGGGTTTGCGTTTAATTTGTAATGGTATTGTGTTATTTGTTTTACATGGTATTTCTTCGCGGTTTTCATTATTCATTACTATTGTCGTTAGTAGTGGCGATTTTATAATCAGGATTGCTTTTGCAATTAAAACAGCAACTATAAGGCCTAACATTTTTGGTTTCTTTATGTTATAAAAGAAATCAAAAGTTTAAATCAATTTTTGCTATTGACTTTACTTATTATAATTAATTTAAAAATTAAACTCATAAAAAATTATATATTACAATTATAATTAATATAATCTATTAAAGAACCTTATAATTAAAGGGAGGTTTTACTGGAGAGGACGCGAAGCGTCCCACCGTCGGTGCCTTTGGCGCCTTATCCGTAGGTTCCAATAAGATCTTTCATAACATTTCTGATTGCTAATTGTCCCGAAGAATACCATACACTATTTGTTGATTTTGTAAGTTCGCGCGTTATTTGATAAATCGGAACTTTTGCCGAAGAACTTAGTTGCGGAATCTGTGTAAATCCATTTTTCAACATAAATGACACAACATCAATAAAGAGTTTCTTCACATCAACGTTATGCTTATTCCATCGTAAACATTCCATAATAGCATTCGACATTGCTCCGCAATATTGTTGAGAAGACACATTATAAACATCGGCACTGCTCTGCTCATCTCTACAACCCGATAAACAAATAATGTTTTGGTTTAAAATATTGTTATTATTTGTTTTTGTTATTGTTAATTGTTTTGATGAAATATTTGCATTAAAGTTCCACATTAAATCACAAACTGTTCCACTATTACAACTATCAAATATAAGAACTGTTTTACAAAGACTTTGTCTTACTATTCCATAAATTATATCATCTGTAATAAATCCACCAGTATAGTAATCACATGGAACAATAATCTCATCTAAAGAATCTGATTCTTCCCCATTCATATCTTGTATTTGGCTTCCATGTCCACTATAATGGATCCAGATTTCAGAGAGAGATTTGCTCTGTGAAATAAGCGCATTTAAACTTTTCATAATATTTGCTAAGGTTGGTTTACTATTAGAACTGTCATCTCTTAACACAATAATATTTTCGGAACTATATCCATACGCATCTATTAACATATTACGCATATTTACTACATCATTAATACAACCATTCAATTGGATTGATGGTGTATCATAATAGTTTATACCAATTAGAAGAGCTTTCTTTGACATTTATATAAAATAGAAATATTTTATTATTTTTGTATAGTTCAAAACAATAAAATAACAAAATATTTTACGCATCCATTAAAATATTAACACCTGCTTCTAGACCAGCATTTTTTCCTACTTCTGAAAGGATTTGTTCATTTCTAAATCTCTGTAAAACATTGAAAATAGTTCCGCGCTCAACTTTTACAAGACATTCTTCTTTGAAAACTAAAATAATATTTTTATCTGACCTGAATATACCAAGTGCGGATTCTTTTGTTTGGCTATAGCAGTTTGGATTAAAACTAATATTATAATTGGCACTGTTAAATATAAACGCACCTGGTGAAAACTTGTAAAAAATTGTATTTGTCCAAGCAGAGAATACACCACTATTTAGAGCTCTAAAAATACGCATAATGGCATACCATTCATTGTTAATTAATACAAGATAGTTAATAAACTTCTTTCTACGTTTCAAATTACAAGAAATATATGTATTGTTCATAAAAATATTGAAAGCTGGCACTCTTAATGATGCTACATCTTTGAATACAATTGTGTTGCTCGGAATTACATAAACAATTTTATGGCCAAGTGTCTCTGTTATAAAAAACCGGTTTCCAGAAAGGTTTTGCTGATTTTTTATACTTTTGTCATTAATAATTGCTGAACCATGTTGAATACGTTTTCTTGATTTGCCTCCTTTTGCTGTTTTTATTTTCTTAATCTTATTTATTTTTTTCGGTTTTCTTTTTTGGGTTTTCTTTTTTATCTTCTTTTTTTCACTTTCTACCATTGTAGATTCACTATCTGTAAACTCTTCTTCTGTCTTTCTCTCATACGGAAGTTCCTCAATTGTTATATTTACATAATTTCCATCTGTATAATCTATATGGTCACTATAATCAGTATAATCTTTTGAAACATAATCTTTTGAATCCATTATATATAGTATAAAGAAACTTTTAGCAACATATATAAATGAGCTTTACTGAACCATCTAAAAAATTACAATCATTTGTAGAGAATGCGATTTTAATACCCAATTTTCATTTCTCTCCACAAGCAATTCCGATTATTGAAAAAATATACGACCAAGCAATTCAAGGATATAAGTCTGAACCTAAATATACTGAACCAAAAATAATTACAGATTTTCCAAAAGGAGACAGTTATTCATATATGGAACAAAGTATTCGGACACATATTGAAGAAATGAAAAAACAGATTTATCAAGTAGAACTAACTGTTGGTAAAAGGGTTTATAATATTTATTTTGTTTTCTATTTGACAGAGAAAATAGACATACATGTATATATAAAAAAAATAAATGCTTGGTTAGAACTTGCTACACATTATTCTAAACCATCTTGTTCTAAACGTGTAAATGTTTATCTCTACTTTACTGATTTGAAAAAAGTTTTTCCGAAAAAGGGAAAAGCGCCGGACCAAGTAAATGCCAACACTGCTTTTACAACATCTTGTCAATTAGAAACTGAAATTATATTGTATCGTAGAGAAGAATGGTTTAAAGTATTTATACACGAGTCATTTCATAATTTGGGTCTGGATTTTTCAAGTATGGATATTAGTTCTACAATACGAGTTCTAGAAGAGGTTTTCAAAATAAAGTCGGAGTTTAAGTTGTATGAAACATATACCGAAATGTGGGCGGAACTTTTGAATATTCTTTTTATAAATATTGAAATACATGGTGAAAAGTCGTTTTCTGTGGTTCTGCCATTTGTAGAGAAAAACATTGAAATTGAACAGAAGTTTTCTCTCTTTCAGTGTGGAAAAATATTAGAACATTTTGGAACAACATATGGAGAAATACTTTCTGGAAAAAGCAATTATAAAGAGAATACTGAAGTTTTTTGCTATTTTATTCTCAAAACAATTTTGTTGTTTGACCCAAACAATTTTATTATATGGTTAGAAACCCATAAAAAAGAAAAAACCCAAAAAGTTGAAAAGTTTGCGAAAGATTTAATTATTTCAAAACATAATGAAATCAATTTTATTGAAGCGCTTAATAGAGCTCAACAAGTAGCCAAAAATGTATCACATAAAATATTTCTAGGAAGAAGTTTGAGGATGACTTGCCTAGAAACAAGAGATGAAAAGTTTTAATTCAAAATCTTAATGTCTTCATTAAGAATATATCTATAATTATATATATATATATGCATAACAATAACATTTTTCAAAGAGGTGGTCATAAACCTTATAATGTAAATCCACACACAATAAATAGATTTACTAACCCTGAAATGGAACAACATATGAATCCTATTTATGGATTGTTCATGTGCGAAAGTGGTTATCTGCCAAATCTTTATTTTTTAAATAAAAGTAGATTGTTAGAAAGTTTTAGTGAAAACTTTTGCAAAAATATAATTGAAGAAGAACTTTTAAAACATCATACAGAAATAATTAATAAAGCATGCACTCAAGAACATGGTTCTAATATAATAATACCTACAAAAGAAATAATGAATAAAAAGTTCACACCGCTAGATATTGGGCGATATATTGCTGTAAAATATATAATTAAATTTATAGATCCAGAATTTGTGATAAAAAATAAAAAAGGAGATAGATATATTGTTAATGAAAAATATAAAAAAATATTACCATCAGAAATAGAGAATATAAAAAAATGTGTAACACTTAATAATTATATTCATATTTATGAAAATGATATTCTTGCTTTTAAGATATTACTATTTTGTTTATGGTGGAAAGCAGATAATCAACTTGGAATTGAAAAATACTATGAAGGTATTCAAGAGATTTTTACTATTTTTAATAATTATAATCCTAACCCAGGAAAACATCTTATTATTGATGATATTTATACAAGTTCAAGTCTAAGTTCAAGTTCAAGTTCAATTAAAACTTTTGAAGAACTTGTATTATACATAACTAATGATGATTTTATGATATATTTACAAGAATCTTCTCAGAACTTTTGCAAACCATTAAAATATGATACATATGCAGATTGTGGAGAAACGACTGTACGAAATATAATTAATATATTATGTTTTAATGAAGGAACACGTAATTTTGATATAGAAATATTAATAAAAAAAGGTGCTTCAGAAGAACTTATTACATATTACACTGTATTCAATAATTTTAATTTACAGAGCAATCCAGAACCAATAGAAATATTTGGAATGCAACTAAATGCTCGTGACGCATGGAGCAAATTGGTTATAGATAAATCACAATATAATATATTTTTTAATGATATTTGTGAAGGTAAATATGGATATAATATGAAAAGTGGATTAACGAGTGATAAAACAAAACCTAATCTGTTACAAATGCTTAATAATTTACTTAAAGATATTGAAAAATGGGAAGACCTAGCTGTTGATACAAATGTTACTGATATTGATATAGATATAAATAAAAATGGGTTTGGTAAAATAATTATAACAAATAATTCTAAAAAACAGTTTGAAGTTAATTTATTAAACGGACATTATTATGTTGAATTGATTCTAGAAAAAAATGAAATACGTTATAATCATTTATCTCAACCACAGAAAGTTATTCTAGATATTTTATTAAAAAAAAATATTACAAAAGAAAACATTATACAAATAAACTTT
>JACCEC011191077.1_pt1 | contig 18483 bp, 14 predicted proteins | sample 7450121 | NCBI WGS metagenome assembly JACCEC01 (sample SAMN15323455, study PRJNA562643) | freshwater metagenome | isolation source: river surface water | place: USA:Blue River Watershed | collected 2017-08-18 | reverse complement strand
GCTGCCGGCAGCGCTGGAGGCGCAGGATCTGCTGCTGGTCGGTCATGTCACCGGCCTGCCGCGCGCCGGCGAGCGCGGCGTGCAGTTCGAGTTCGAGTCCGAGCAGGCGCGCTGGAACGGGCTGCTGGTCGCCCCACCTGGGCGGGTGCAGCTGGGCTGGTGGCGCGGGGAAGCCGAGGGTGAAGCGGTCGAGCCGCCGGCGCTGCGGCCCGGCCAGCGCTGGGAGCTGGTCGCACGCCTGCAGCGTCCGCATGGCCTGGCCAATCCGCAGGGATTCGATCTGGAGCTGTGGCTCTGGGAGCAGGGCCTGCAGGCGACCGGATCGGTGCGCACGGGCAAGCGCCAGCCTGCGCCCCGGCTGCTGCCCGGCCAGTCCTTCGAGCCGGTGGCGCAGGCGCGCGACGCAGTGCGCAGCGCGATCCGGCAGGCGGTGGCGGATCAGCGTGCCGCCGGCGTGCTCGCCGCGCTGGTGGTCGGCGACCAGGCCGCCATCGACTCGGATGACTGGGACTTGTTCCGCCTGACCGGCATCGCGCACCTGGTCAGCATCTCGGGGCTGCATGTCACGATGTTCGCCGTGCTGGCCTCGGCGCTGGTCGGCGGGTTCTGGCGCCTGCTCGCCAGGTTCTGGCCGGGGCTGCTGCTGCACTGGCCGGTGCCGGGCGTGGCCGCCGTCGGCGGCCTGCTGCTGGCGCTGGCCTACGCGGTCTTCGCCGGCTGGGGCGTGCCGGCGCAGCGCACCGTGCTGATGCTGGGCCTGCTCGCCGTGCTGCGTCTGGCCGGGCTGAGCTGGCCCTGGCCGCTGCAGCTGCTCGCCGCCATGGTCGCGGTGCTGCTGCTCGACCCCTGGGCGCTGCTGCAGCCTGGCTTCTGGCTCAGCTTCGTCGCCGTCGGCGTGCTGCTGGCATCGTCCTGGCTCGGGCGGGCCGAAGCGGGCGGCTGGCGCGCCTGGTGTGCAGGCCTGTTGCGTACCCAGCTGATCGTCAGCGTGGCGCTGGCACCGCTGACGCTGTTGTGCTTCGGCCAGTTCTCGATCGTCGGCCTGCTGGCCAACCTGGTGGCCGTGCCCTGGGTCAGCGCGGTCGTCACGCCGCTGGCGATGCTCGGTGTGCTCTGGTCGCCGCTGTGGCGGCTGGCTGCCTGGTGCGTGCAGACCATGAGCACCGGCCTGCAGTGGCTCGCGGCGCTGCCCTGGGCGGCCGTCGAGCGCCCCGATTTGCCGCTGGTCCTGGCGCTGGGCACGCTCGCCGGTGGCGTGCTGCTGGTGCTGCACCTGCCCTGGCGCTCGCGCGGCTGGGGCCTGCTGCTGGCCTGGCCGCTGCTGGTCTGGGCGCCACCGCGCCCCGCGCCGGGCGAGTTCGAGCTCATCGCGCCCGATGTCGGGCAAGGTGGCGCCGTTGTGGTGCGCACCGCGCGCCACACCTTGGTGCATGACAGCGGGCCGGGGCAGGGGGCAACGAGCGCCGCGCAGCGCGTGCTGCTGCCGCTGCTGCGCGCCGGCGGCGACCGGCTCGACCTGCTGGTGGCCAGCCACGATGACCTCGATCATGTCGGCGGCCTGCCCGAGCTGCTGCGCCGCCATTCCCGCGCCGAGCTCTGGGCTTCCTACGACACGCGCGCGACCGGCCGCGACTCGCGCCGCTGCGAGGCCGGGCAGCGCTGGACCTGGGACGGGGTCGGCTTCGAATGGCTCAATCCACGCGCCGGCGCTGCGGCGCTGCCGGACAATGCGCTGTCCTGCGTGCTGCGCGTCACGAGTGCGGCGGGCCGCGTCGCGCTGCTGACCGGCGACATCGGCCTGCGCGAGGAGGCGCGCCTGCTCGGTGAGCAGCCTGGCCTGCGTGCCGACCTGCTGATCGCCGGCCACCACGGCAGCGCGTCCTCGTCGGGTGCGGCCTGGCTCGACGCGTTGCGGCCCGGCCAGGTGCTGATCCAGTCCGGCCATCTCAACCGCTTCGGCCATCCGGCACCCGAACTGCTGCAACGCCTGCAGGAGCGGGGCATTCCCTGGGACGCCAGCCCCGACTGCGGTGCGGCGAGCTGGCGCAGCGCCAGTCCGCAGCAGGTCGAATGCTGGCGCCACTCGCATCGACGCTACTGGCAATCCGGCGCGATTGCCGACCGGAATTGACGCCGATCAATGATCCTGAGACCACCGGCCCGGGATTGGCCTGATAGTTGCTAACATGGAAATGCGACCATCAAAGCGAGCCTCCCATGAGCCGACACCAATTCGACGAAATGTATGTTGCACCCGACCGGGTGCGAGAGCACTATCTGCAGTACGCGCGTTGGCTGGCCGAGCAGCCTGAAGACGTGATGCGCGCGCGCCGTGACGAAGCCGAGATGATCTTCCGGCGCGTCGGCATCACCTTTGCGGTTTACGGCGCCAAGGACGAGGACGGCTCCGGCACCGAGCGCCTGATTCCCTTCGACCTGATCCCGCGCGTGATCCCGGCGCAGGAATGGCGTTCGATGGAAAAGGGCCTGGAGCAGCGCGTCACCGCGCTCAACCGCTTCCTGCACGACATCTACCACGACCAGGAGATCCTCAAGGCCGGCATCGTGCCGCGCGAGCAGATCGAGGGCAACGCGCAGTTCCGCCCCGAGATGGTCGGCGTCGATGTCCCGGGTGGCATCTACTCGCACATCTCGGGCATCGACATCGTGCGCGCGCCGGTGCCGGGCGGTGCCGGCGAGGCCGATTACTACGTGCTCGAGGACAACCTGCGCGTGCCCAGCGGCGTGAGCTACATGCTCGAAGACCGCAAGATGATGATGCGGCTCTTCCCCGAGCTGTTCACCGAGAACCGCGTCGCGCCGGTCGCGCACTACCCCGACCTGCTGCTCGATACGCTGCGCTCGGTCTGCCCCGACCACCCGTCCGATCCGACCGTCGTCGTGCTCACGCCGGGCATGTACAACAGCGCCTATTTCGAGCACGCCTTCCTGGCGCAGCAGATGGGTGTCGAGCTGGTCGAGGGCCAGGACCTGTTCGTCAAGGACAACTATGTCTGGATGCGTACCACGCGGGGACCGAAGCGCGTGGACGTGATCTACCGCCGCGTCGATGACGACTTCCTCGACCCGCTGGCATTCCGTCCCAATTCGACGCTGGGCTGCGCCGGCCTGCTCGACGTCTATCGCAAGGGCAACGTGACGCTGTGCAACGCGATCGGCACCGGCGTCGCCGACGACAAGTCGATCTACCCCTATGTGCCGCAGATGATCGAGTTCTACCTCGGCGAGAAACCCATCCTCAAGAACGTGCCGACCTACATGGGCCGCAAGCCCGATGAGCTCAAGTACATCCTCGACAACCTCAAGGACCTGGTCGTCAAGGAAGTGCACGGCGCCGGCGGCTACGGCATGCTGGTGGGGCCGGCCTCGACCCAGGCCGAGATCGAGGAGTTCCGGCGCGCCGTGATCGCCAAGCCCGAGGGCTACATCGCGCAGCCGACGCTGAGCCTGTCGAGCTGTCCGACCTATGTCGAGCGCGGCATCGCGCCGCGCCACATCGACCTGCGTCCCTTCGTGCTGTCGGGCCAGAAGGGGGTGCAGACGGTGCCGGGCGGCCTCACGCGCGTCGCGCTGAAGGAAGGCTCGCTGGTGGTGAACTCGTCGCAGGGCGGCGGCACCAAGGACACCTGGGTACTGGAAGACTGAAGGAAAGCCGAATATGCTGTCGAGAACCGCCGACCATTTGTTCTGGATGTCGCGCTACACCGAGCGCGCCGAAAACACCGCCCGCATGCTGGATGTCAACTACCAGACCGCGCTGCTGCCGCAGTCGGCTGCGGTGGCCAAGCTGGGCTGGGAGGGGCTGCTGCGCATCAGCGAGCTGATGCCTTCCTACGAGTTCCTGCACGGCGAGGTCAACAGCAAGGATGTGCTGGACTTCATGGTGCGCGACGACTCCAACCCGTCGAGCATCTACTGCTGCCTGAAAGCCGCGCGCGAGAACGCGCGTGCCGTGCGCGGCGTGCTGCCGACCGAGGTCTGGGAAACCATCAACCACACCTGGCTCAAGCTCAACCTGCTGCTCAAGGGCCGGGATTTCGAGCGCGATCCGGCCAAGCTCTTCGACTGGGTCAAGCACCGCTCGCACCTGTCGCGCGGCGTCGCCATCGGCACCATGTTGCGCGACGAGGCCTTCTACTTCTACCGCATGGGCACTTTCCTGGAACGTGCCGACAACACGGCGCGCCTGCTCGACGTCAAGTTCCACGCGGTCGAGAGCGACTTCTACGGTGCCGCCTCCGAGCAGGACCAGGAGTACGACTTCTACCACTGGAGCGCGATCCTGCGCAGTGTCTCGGCGTTCGAGGTCTATCGCAAGGTCTATCGCGACGTCATCACGCCCGAGCGCGTGACCGAGCTGCTGATCCTGCGCTCCGACATGCCGCGCAGCCTGCATGCCAGCCTGCAGGGCGTGGTGGCCAACCTGGGGCGGGTCAGCAACTCGATCTCGGGCGAAACCGAGCGCCGTGCCGGCAAGCTGCTGTCCGACCTGCAGTACGGCAACCTCGACGAGATCATGGAGACCGGGCTGCACGCCTACCTGACGCAGTTCCTCGACCGCGTCAACGAGCTCGGCGGGCGCATCAGCCGTGACTTCCTGGTGCCGTCGCCGGTCTGATCTCAGCGCCCGTCAGGTTCCAGCGCAGCCTGCACCGCCTGGCCGAGCTCGATCACGGCCATGGCGTACTGGCTGCTCCAGTTGTAGCGCGTGACGACGTAGAAGTTCTCGGTCCCGGCCACGAAGCTGGGCGCTGCGCCGCCTTGCCGCGGGTCGCCGTTGCGCAGCTCGATCAGGGCCAGCGGCCCCGCATGCTGCGGCGCATCCAGCCGCGCGCCCAGCGCCTGGAAGCGGTCGGCGTCGAAGCTGGGCTTGATGTCGGGCGCGAGCAAGGTGGCCAGGTCCTGGTCGCTCGCTTCCAGCCTGACGGGGTAGTGGGTCGGCATGCCGCTTTGCCAGCCGTGCTGCCGCAGGTAGTTCGCCACCGACCCGATCGCATCTGCCGTGCTCGTGCGCAGGTCGATGCGGCCGTCGCCGTCGAAGTCGATCGCGTATTTCAGCCAGCTGCCAGGCATGAACTGCGGCAGTCCCATGGCGCCGGCGTAGCTGCCGCGCCAGCTGTCGGGCGCGACGCCTTGCTCCTGCGAGAGCTGCAGCAGCGTCTCGAGCTCGCCGCGGAAGTAGGACTGGCGTGCGGCCGCGCGCGGGTGGACTGCCGGAAAATCCAGGCTCAGCGTCGCGAGCGCGTCGAGCACCCGGTAGCTGCCGGTATGGCGGCCGTAGTAGGTCTCGATGCCGATGATGCCGACGATCAACCAGGCGGGCACGCCATGGCTGGCCTCGGCGCGCTCGAGCGCCGTGCGCTGCGCCTGCCAGAAGCGCCTGCCCGCCTCGATGCGCGCCGGCTCGACCAGGCGCGCGCGGTACGTCGCCCAGTTCCTGGCGGCCGCTGGCACTGGCGTCACCAGCCGGATCACGTCGGGGAGCTGCCGCGACTGCCCGATCCAGTGCTGCACCCATTGCGGGTCCCAGCCACGGCGCTGCGCGATCTCGTGCGCGAGCTGCTCGGCTGCGGGTTGGCCGGCGTAGCGGACGGCGTCTTTTTTCCTGGTCTGGCCTGCCGGGCTGGAATCAGTCTTGCGATTCTGGGCGGGCTGCGCCTGGGTCGGCCCGGTCTGCTCCCGGCCATGGCAGGCGGCGATCGAGCCGGCCAGCACCAGGCCGATTGTCGCCAGTTGCGCCACCTTGCGCCTGGCCTGCTGGCGCGAGGCGGTCGTGCTGGGCGCCGGCTGTGCGGCTTGGGGTGTCTCGGGCATGGCGGGTGAACCTGAAAAAACCGCTAGCGTAATGCAGAAACTCCGGTGTGCATCGCCATCGGCTGCGTCGGCACGAATCCTGGCCCGGCATGTTCCCGCCAAGTCGCCGGCCATGCACCAGAAGCCGGCATGCACCAATTTTGTAAGGCTTTGCCAGCCATGGCCGTGTTAAGCTGGTCAAATGGCAAGGCGATTCGCTGTTGAGTCCAAGCGTCGCCTCGGCCTGAAAGAGACAAGCCAACCATGAACGCCACAGGTTATTACACCCACCCCCTGTTCCGCAAGCATGAGATGGGTGCGGGACACCCCGAGTGCCCGCAGCGGCTCGACGCGATCGACGACCGCCTGCTCGTCACCGGCGTGCTCGACGCGCTCGAGCAGCGCGATCCGACGCCGGCCTCGCTGGCCGAGATCGAGCTCGCGCACGGTCGCATGCACATCGCTGCCATGCGTGGCTTGTGCGACTTCCTCAAGGAAGACATCGCCGCTGGCGGCCCCACGCACTACCATGTGGATGCCGACACCGCGCTCAACGAGTACAGCTACGATGCCGCGCTGATGTCGGCCGGCGCCGCGATCTGCGCGACCGATGCCGTCATCGCCGGCGAGCTGGAGAACGCCTTCTGCGCGGCCCGCCCGCCCGGCCACCATGCCTGCCGCGACAAGGCGATGGGTTTCTGCATGTTCAACAACATCGCGATCGCTGCCAAGTACGCGCTCGAGCGCCACGGCCTGGAGCGCGTCGCGATCATCGACTTCGACGTCCACCATGGCAACGGCACCGAGAACATCGTCGCCGGTGACGACCGCATCCTGATGTGCAGCTTCTTCCAGCATCCCTTCTATCCGGAAGGCGGTGCGCAGTCGGACGCGCCCAACCTGGTCAACGCTCCGGTGCCGGCGTACACCAAGGGCATGGAGGTCCGCGAGCTCATCGACCTCTACTGGCTGCCGCGCCTGGAGCAGCACAAGCCGCAGATGCTCTTCATCAGCGCCGGCTTCGATGCCCACCGCGAGGACGACATGGGCCAGCTCGGCCTGGTCGAGCAGGACTACACCTGGATCACGATGAAGCTCAAGGCCGTCGCCAAGCGCCATGCGCAGGGCCGGATCGTGAGCTGCCTCGAAGGCGGCTACGACCTGAGTTCGCTGGCGCGCAGCGTCGAGGCCCATTTGCGCGTGCTCGCCGACGTCTGAAACCCGGCTGGGCGGTGGGGGCGGAATTTTGTGGCAAGCTCGTCGCTTTGCCTGACCACAAGTGAACCTCGCGCCCGTTCCCATCGATGACTTCTCGCTCTGGCTGGCCTCCTTCGGCCGGCCCGAGATCCTGCGCGAGCTCGCGCTGCTGTCGCTCTGCGGCCTGCTGGCCTGGGCCATGGTCGCGTTGCTGCGGCGCGTCTTCTCGCCCGACACCAGCTACTCGATCTGGTTCGGCAGCAGCGTGATCGACGGCGTGCTGTTCCCGTCCACGCTGCTCGCGCTCGGCTTCACGGCGCGCACGTTCTGGGCCGCGTCGCATCCCATCCACATCTTCGCCGTCGCCATCCCGGTGCTGGTCGCGCTGGTCGTGATCCGCGTCGGCGTCAAGGTGCTGCAGGTCGCCTTCCGGGATGCCGCCTGGCTGCGCCCGATCGAACGCACCATCTCCTGGGGTGCCTGGCTGTCGATGGTGCTGTGGGTCAGCGGTCTGCTGCCGGTGCTGCTCAACGAGCTCGACCAGATCGTCTGGAAGATCGGCGGCTCCAAGCTCTCGGTGCGCACCCTGCTCGAAGGCGCCTTGACGGCCGGCGCCGTGCTGCTGGTCACGCTGTGGATCTCGGCGGCGATCGAGTCGCGCCTGCTGCGCTCGGCCAGCGGCAGCGAGTTGTCGCTGCGCAAGGCAGCCAGCAATGCCGCGCGCGCGCTGCTGATGTTCGTCGGCCTGATCGCGGCGCTCACCACGGTCGGCATCGACCTGTCGGCGCTGTCGGTGCTCGGCGGTGCGGTCGGTGTCGGCATCGGCTTCGGCTTGCAGAAGCTCGCCGCCAACTATGTCAGCGGCTTCGTGATCCTGACCGAGCGCAGCATGCGCATCGGCGACATGGTGCGTGTCGACAACTTCGAGGGCCGCATCACCGACATCAAGGCGCGCTTCACCGTGATCCGCTCGGTCTCGGGCCGCGAGGCCATCGTGCCCAACGAGACGCTGATCACCAGCCGGGTCGAGAACCTGTCGCTGGCCGATCCGCGCGTCCTGCAGTCGACGGTTGTCGGCGTGGCCTATGACAGCGACGTCGATCGGGTGGCGAGCCTGCTGGTCGAGGCCGCCAGCGCCCAGCCGCGCGTGCTCGCCGACCCGGCGCCGTCGGCTGCGCTGTCGGCCTTCGGTGCCGATGCGCTCGAGTTCACGCTGAGCTACTGGATCGCCGACCCCGAGAGCGGCACGCTGGGACTGAAGTCTGACATCAACCGTGCGATCCTGGCCGCCTTTCGCGCGCAGGCCATCGACATCCCCTATCCGCAGCGCGTGCTGCACATGAGCCCGCCGAACGCGGCGCCAGCCCGGGTCTGACGCTGCGCACGGGCCCCCGTTCGCGGTTCAGGCGGCCCCTGGCGCCTCGATCGCTGCCAGCGCCTGCTCCAGTGCGCCGGCCTGGTCGCAGGCCAGCACGCGACGCTGCGGCATGCTGCGCAGCCAGGTCAGCTGGCGCTTGGCGAGCTGGCGCGTCGCGAAGATGCCGCGCTCGCGCAGTGCGCTGGATTCGGCCGGGCTCAGTGCCGGGCGGCCCTCGCGCCCGGCCGCGTCGAGCGCCTCCCATGCCTGGCGGTAGCCGACGCAGCGCATGGCCGGCAGATCGGGCGTGAGGTCGCCGCGCGCGCGCAGCCGCAGCACTTCAGCCACGAAGCCCTGCGCCAGCATGGCGTCGAAGCGCTCGGCGATGCGGCCGTGCAGCCAGGCGCGCTCGACCGGCTCCAGCGCCAGCAACAGGCCGGGCAGACCGTCGATCTGCAACGGCCGCGCGGCGGCTTCGGCCTTGTCGCGCGTGTGGAAGGACGAGATCGGCCGGCCGCAGGCGCGCCAGACCTCGAGCGCGCGCCCGATGCGCTGGCTGTCGTTGGGTGACAGGCGCGCAGCGGTAACCGCATCGACCTCGGCCAGCTGCGCGTGCAGCGCCGGCCAGCCCAGGCAGGCCGCCTGCTGCTCGATTTCGGCGCGCAGTGCGGGCTGTGCCGCCGGCATCTCGTCGAGGCCCTCGAACAGCGCCTTGAAATACAGCATGGTGCCGCCGACCAGCAGCGGCAGCCGGCCGCGCGCGCGGATCGCGTGCAGCAGCTCGCGCGCGTCGCGCACGAATTCGGCTGCGCTGTAGGCCTGCAGCGGGTCGCGGATGTCGATCAGGTGGTGCGGCACCGCGGCCAGCTCCTGCGCGCTGGGCTTGGCTGTGCCGATGTCCATGCCACGGAACACCAGCGCCGAATCGACACTGATGATCTCGACCGGCCAGCGCTGCGCCAGTGCCAGCGCCAGCGCGGTCTTGCCCGATGCGGTCGGGCCGGCAATCGCCAGCCAGGGTAGGGGAGAGGAACACTGTGACATGGGGTTTCAGAGCAGGCGGCGCGGCGGCAGCTGGACCTCGCCGTGGCGCTGCACGGCGGTCCAGGCGTTGAGTGCGACCAGCACGGCCCAGAACAGCACGCCCCAGCTCAGTGCCTGGTGCGGCGTGAACCAGCCTTGGCTGATCAGCCAGCCCAGCGTCTGGCCGTTGCCGAAGGCCAGCACCATGGCCAGGCAGCCGCTCCAGGCCGACGCCGCACCTGCCGCCTGCGGGAAGGGGGCGACCGATCCGGTCTGGGCGCAGGGCTGGTGGATGCCATGCGCCATGATGTAGAACCCGAAGGGCAGTGCCACCGCCCAGACCGATTCGAACTCCAGCCAGCTGCCGAGCGCCAGCCCCAGGCCGCCCGTCAGGCTCAAGCCCGCGGCGACCGCGATGGTGCGGCGCAGCCCCAGGCGCGTGAGCAGCCGGCGGCAGACGACGGTGCCGGTGATGTAGAGCAACGACATCGAGAGCATCACCAGTCCGAAGGCCGACTGGCTCAGCCCGAAGTCGCCGACCAGCACGAAGGACGACAGCGACAGGAAGGCGAACAGGCCGCCAAACGAGAAGCCCGAGATCATCGCCTGGCACCAGAAGGTCGGATGTTTCAGGATCAGGCCCCAGTTGGCCAGCAGGCGGGCCGGCCGCAGGGCGTCGCGGTCGGGCTGCCGCAGCGTCTCCTGCTGCCGCCACAGCAGCATCGCCAGCACGACAGCGCCGATCAGCGCGATGCAGGCCAGCGCCGCGCGCCAGCCCAGGTGCTGCGCCAGCCAGCCGCCCAGCGGTCCGCTGAAGCAGGCGATCAGACCGAGTCCGCCGAGCGCCTTGGACATCACGCGCGCGCCGTCGGCCGGCTGGTACAGGTCGCGGATCACCGCGCGCGCGCCCATCATCGACGCGCCCATGCCCAGCCCCTGCAGGCCGCGCCAGGCAATCAGCGCATCGACCGAGCCCGCCAGCACCGCGCCGACCGATGCCAGCGTGAACAAGCTCATGCCGGCGATCAGCACCGGCCGGCGCCCGATGCGGTCCGACAGCGGCCCCCAGGCCAGCTGCGACAGGCCGAAGCCCAGCAGCAAGGCGGTCAGCGTCAGCTGGGCCTGCGCCATGTCGGCGCCCAGGCCGCGCGTCATCTCGGGCAACGCGGGCAGGTAGAGGTCGGTGGCGATCGGCTGCAGCCCCATCAGCAGGGACAGCAGCACGATTACCAGCGTGGGCGACATGCGCCGGGAAGAGGTGGGATTCATGGTTCAGCGTCCGCGCAGGAACAGTGCGTCGAGTTCGCGCAGCGTGAGCTGGCGCCAGGTCGGGCGGCCGTGATTGCACTGGTCGCTGCGCTCGGTGGCCTCCATCTGGCGCAGCAGGGCGTTCATTTCCTCCAGCGTCAGGCGCCGGCTGGCGCGCACCGCGCCATGGCAGGCCATGGTCGCGAGCAGCTCGTTGCGCGCGCGCTGCACCACGGTCGAGGCCTCGTGCTGGCTGAGCTCTGCCAGCACGCTGCGCGCGAGCTCGACCCGGTCGCCCTGAGCCAGCGCCGCGGGTGCCGCGCGCACCGCCAGCGTCTGCGGCGAGAACGGCGCGATCTCCAGCCCCAGCCGCTGCAGCGTCCCGGCATGGGTCTCGGCCGCCGCGATCTCGGCCGGCGTGGCCGCGAAAGTGGCCGGGATCAGCAGCGGCTGGCTCTGCAGGCCGGCGCCGTCGCTGGCGTCGAACTGCGCCTTGAGCTTCTCATAGACGATGCGCTCGTGCGCGGCGTGCATGTCGATCAGCACCAGGCCCTGCGCGTTCTCCGCCAGGATGTAGATGCCGTGGAGTTGCCCGATCGCGCGCCCCAGCGGCCAGGCCGGTGCGCCGTCTTGAGCGCTGTCCTGCCCGGCGTCGCAGGCCGCCACCGGCTCGGCGCGCTGCGGCTGCCAGAGCTGCGACAAGTCCTCGACCCGGTTGCCCGGCGGAGCCGGCCGGCTCCAGGCGCCGTTCCAGGCTGGCGTGGCGGCCGCAGCGGGATGGATGCCCAGCCCGAGCTGCACGCGCGGCATGGCGGGCGCTGCCCAGGCGGCGGGCGTGTCGGCCACAGCCGGCTGCCGGTCGGGCGTGGCCGTCTCGTTTGCAGCGGCTGGCGCCACGCCAGCGGATGCCGAGCGCGGCGCCGCCAGCGCGTTCTCGATCGCCTGCCGCACCGCCTGGTGTACCTCGCGCCCGTCGCGAAAGCGCACCTCGATCTTGGTCGGGTGCACGTTGACATCGACCCGGGTCGGGTCGATCTCGATGAACAGCGCATAGGCCGGCTGGCGCTGGCCGTGCAGCAGGTCCTCGTAGGCGCTGCGCGCGGCGTGGTTGATCACCTTGTCGCGCACGAAGCGGCCGTTGACATAGGCGAACTGGCGATCGGCGCGCGCGCGTGCCGCATCCGGCAGGCCGGCGCGGCCCCAGACCCGCAGGCCCTGGCCCTGCCAGTCCAGCGCCAGGCTCTGCGCGATGAAATCCTCGCCCAGCACATCACCCAGCCGCTGCGCCAGCGCCGCCTGCACCTCGTCCTGCTGGCAGGCGCGCCACTGCTCGACCAGCTTGCCCTCGTGCCAGACCGCAAAGCCGACATCGGGCCTGGCCAGCGCATGGCGGCGCACCGCTTCCAGGCAATGCGCCAGCTCGGTCGCATCGCTCTTGAGGAACTTGCGCCGCGCCGGCGTGCTGTAGAACAGCTCGCGCACCTCGACCGTCGTGCCGTGGCTGCGCGCAGCCGGTGACAGCTCGCCGGTGCGGCCCTGCAGCATCCAGGCATGTCCGTCCTCGCTGTCGGAGCGCGACAGCAGGCTGAGGTCGGCGATCGAGTGGATCGCTGCCAGCGCCTCGCCGCGGAAACCCATGGTGTGGACCGATTCGAGCTCGGCCAGGTTGCTGATCTTGCTGGTCGCGTGGCGCTTGAGCGCCGAGCCGAGCTCACCGCGCGGGATGCCGCAGCCGTCGTCCTCGACCGAGATCAGGCGCACACCGCCGGCGAGCAGGCGCACCGTGATCTGGCGCGCGCCGGCGTCGAGCGCGTTGTCGACCAGCTCGCGCACCACCGAGGCCGGGCGCTCGACCACCTCGCCGGCGGCGATCTGGCTGATCAGCTCGTCGGGCAGTTCGCGGATCGGGCGCCGTGGCGCCGGGGTCTGGGCATGGGGCAGGGAATTCACCTCCGCGATTGTAGGTGGGCCCGACGTCGGCCGCCGTGGTCGCCTACTGGACCGATAATCCGCCCCATGGACATCATCCCCTTCCTGATCGATTTCATCCTCCATGTCGACAAGCACCTGCACGCCTTCGTTGACAGTTACGGCGCCTGGGTCTATGCCTTGCTGTTCCTGATCGTCTTCGTCGAGACCGGCCTGGTCGTCATGCCCTTTTTGCCGGGCGACTCGCTGCTGTTCATCGTCGGTGCGCTCGCCGGCGCCGGACTGATCAACCTGCCGCTGGCCATGGGCCTGCTGGCGCTGGCGGCGATTCTGGGCGACCAGCTCAACTACAGCATCGGGCGCCATTTCGGCCCCAAGGTGTTCCAGTGGGAGGACTCGCGCTTCTTCAACAAGCAGGCCTTCAACCAGGCCCATGCCTTCTACGAGCGCTACGGCGGCATCACCATCGTGCTGGCGCGTTTCATGCCCTTCATCCGCACCTTCGCGCCCTTCGTCGCCGGCGTCGCCGCCATGTCGCGTTCCAAGTTCAGCGCCTACAACGTCGGCGGCGGCCTGCTCTGGGTCTGCGGCCTGACGCTGGCGGGCTACCTGTTCGGCAACCTGGCCTGGGTGCAGGCCAACCTGAGCAAGATCATCTGGGCGCTGATCCTGGTGCCTGGCCTGATCGCGCTGTTCGGTGCCTGGCGCGCCGGGCGCCAGCCGGCCTGAGGGGCTGGCGGTCCGGCTCCGATTCCGGTAAGTTACGCTGCTCGGGGCAGCATTTCTGCTGTCTCAAACCAGGGAGTCGAAGATGACAAAACACCACAGTCCGGCCGACCAGCAGCAGCCTCACGCGCGCAAGGTCGAGAACGACCACAACAAGATGGGTGAGCAGGACGCCACCCAGCTCAACCAGGGCCACCGCACGCCCGACAGCCGCAGCGACCGCGAGTCCCATGTCGGCACCAACAACCAGTCGCAGGAGCGGCGCCACGCGCCGGGTCACGGCGACTGACTGCAGCGGCGGGCGGTGTTCAGGTGGGCTGCTTCAGGATCGCCTGCAGCACGCGCCTGAAGGCCGCGATGTCGGATTCGGCCAGGCCCTCGAGCCTGTCCTTCATGTAGCCGTCGGCGCGTGCGGCAACCGCCGCGCGGCGCTCGTCTCCCGCTGCGGTCAGCTCCAGCCGGCCGGCTGCGCAGCGCACCAGTCCCTGCTGGTCCAGTGCCGAGAGTCCGTCGCTGAGCTCATCCTGCTCGAGCAGCGTAGCGCGCGCGAGCTCGTCGGCGCAGCTGGCGCCGTCTGACAGGCTGTTGAGCAGGCGTATCGTCGGGATCGTCAGTCCGAGTGCCTGGCGGTGCGACTCGAAGTCGTGCGACAGGCGCTGGCTGGCCTGGATCAGTTCGCGCAGCAGGCCCGGCGCGGCGCGCTCGGCCGCTGCCGGCTGGCTCGCCGGCGCCGGCAGCTCCTGCGCGACGCCGTAGGCGCCTTGGGCGAACAGCAGCGGCGTGCCCTCGAAGCGCGCGTAGCGCTCGACGCGACCGAGCAGGATCAGGTGGTCGCCTCCCTCCAGCACCTGTTCGAGGCGGCATTCGAAATGCGCCAGCGCGCCGTCGATCAGCGGTGCGCCGTGCAGCCCGGCCTGCCAGCGCGCGCGCTCGAAGCGATCAGCCTGTCCCGATCCGAACAGCTGCGAGAGTTCGACCTGCTCGTCGCCCAGCACGCTGACCGCATAGTGGCCGGCTTGCAGGAAATCCTGCGCGCTGCCGGATTCGCGCCGGACCGACCACAGCACCAGCGGCGGCGTGAGCGAGACGGCGGCGAAGGAGTTGACCGCCATGCCGGCCAGCCGCTCGCCGTTGCGCGCGGTCACGATCGTCACGCCGGTCGCGAACTGGCCCAGGCAGCGCCGGAAAGCGCGTGCTTCAGTGGCCGGATCGCCGGCTTCGATCGGTGCGCGCGCGCTGCGGATCGCAGCCTGGTCGGGTGACGGATGGGCGCTGGCCTGGTTCATTTGCTGATCTCGCTGTCGGGTTGGCAGGGGACAGAATGATAGCGGCTGCCCATGGTCACTGCAGCCGGGCCGCTGCGGCCGGTTCCATACCGCCCCGACTATACTGGCGGCCGATGATCCCAGCCCTCCCGTTTCCGGCATGAGTTCCCGGCTCCAGCGCTTCCTGCCCTTTCTTGCCTGGCAGCGGCCCGATGCGGCGCTGCTGCGCGGCGAGGCGCTGGCCGGCCTCGCCGTCGGCCTGATGGTGATCCCGCAGGGCGTGGCCTATGCGGTGCTCGCCGGCATGCCGCCGGTGACCGGCATCTACGCGTCGATGCTGCCGGCGCTGCTCGCCGTGCTCTTCAGTGCCTCGACCCGGCTCTCGGTCGGGCCGACCGCGCTGAGCTGCCTGCTGGTTTCGGCGTCGCTCGGCGGCCTGGCCGAGCCGGGCAGCGCGCGCTGGGTCGAGCTCGCGGTCTGGCTCGCGCTGCTGTCCGGACTGCTGCAGGCAGCGCTCGGCTGCCTGCGCTTCGGCTGGCTGCTCAACCTGGTCAATGCGCCGGTGCTGACCGCCTTCACGCAGGCGGCGGCGCTGCTCATCATCGGCTCGCAGCTGCGCGACCTGCTCGGCATCGCCTTGCCCTGGCGCGACTGGCTGCAGTCGCGGCTGTTGCACTGGCCGTCGCTGGCCTTCGGCCTGGCCAGCCTGGCGCTGCTGATGCTGTCGCGGCGCTGGAAGCCGGCCTTTCCCTCGGTGCTGCTGATCGTGCTCGCCAGCGCCGGCCTGTCCCGGGTGCTCGACTTCGAGGCCGGCGGCGGCCGCGTGATCGGTGCGCTGCCGCAGGGCCTGCCCGTCCCTTATCTGCCATCCTGGCCCGGGATCGAGGTGTTGTCGCAGCTGCTGCTGCCGACGCTGGTGATCACGCTGGTGAGCTTTCTCGAAACCGCATCGAGCGCCAAGGTCGATAGCGAGCGCCAGGGCAAGCGCTGGGACCAGGACCAGGACCTGATCGGCCAGGGCCTGGGCAAGCTGGCGGCAGCCTTCAGTGGCGCCTTTCCGACCAGCTCGTCGTTCTCGCGCTCGGCGCTCAACCTCTACGCCGGGGCCCGGACGGGCTGGGCGACGCTGTTCTCGGTGCTGGTCGTGTTCGGCGCGCTGCTGCTGTTCACGCCGGTGCTGCGCCATGTGCCGCAGGCGGTGCTGGCGGCGATCGTGCTGGTCGCCGTGATCGGGCTGCTGCGCCCGCGCGAGTTCGTCCGGCTCTGGCGCATCTCGCGCGTCGAGGCGGCGATCGCGGGCGCCACCTTCTTCATCACCTTGCTGTCGGCGCCCGAGCTGCACTGGGGTGTGCTCGCCGGCGTGCTGATGGCGCTGAGCCACTTCGTCTATCAGTACCTGCGCCCGCGCATCATCGAGGTCGGCCGCCACCCCGACGGCAGCCTGCGCGACCGCCATCTCTGGCGCCTGCCGCCGCTGGCGCCACACACCTGTGCGCTGCGCATGGACGCGGCGCTCGACTTCGCTGCCGCCGCCGACTTCGAGCGCGCCATCGTCGAATACCTGGGGCGGCATCCGGACACGCGCCATGTCTGCCTGTTCGCGCAGCCGGTCAACCGCATCGACGTGACCGGCGTCGATACCTTCGTCAAGCTGCGCGGCCAGCTCGGCGCGCACGGCATCACGCTGCACCTCAGCGGCATCAAGCTGCCGGTCGAGACCGCGCTGCGCCGGGTCGGGGCGCTTGACGGCCCGCTGCTGGCGCTCTATCGCACCGATGCCGAGGCGCTGGCGGCGCTGGCGCGGCTGGCCGTGCTGCCCGACGACATCGCCGCGGCAGCGATCTAGCGATGAAACCGTCCACCGACCTGACGCAGCAGATCGCAGCCGCCCGCCAAGGCAGCCGCGTGCTGCTGCGCATGGGCTGGGCCTTGGTGGCACTGCTGCTGCAACTGCTCATCGGCACGATGGGTTTCGTGCATTTCGGTCGCGCCGGCACCGATCCCTTCGACGCCTTCTACATGACGGCGATCACGATCACGACCGTGGGCTACGGCGAAGTGGTCGATCTCGCGCACAGCGATTCCGGCCGGCTGTTCGCGGCCTTCGTGTCCTTTGCCGGCTTCGGTACGCTGACCTTCATCTTCTCCAGCCTGACCGTCTTCTTCCTCGAAACCGATCTCAACGAGGCGCTGCGCCGACGCCGCATGGAAAAAGCCATACTCAAGCTCAAGGAGCACTACATCATCTGCGGTCTCGGCCGCGTCGGGCGCAACGTCGCGTCCGAGCTGATCGCCTCGGGCCGGCGCTTCGTCGCGATCGAGCCCGGCGCGGATACGCTGGGGATCTTTCTCGAACGCTACCCCGCGCTGCTCTACGTTCAGGGCGATGCCTCAGATGACGACCAGCTGCTGCGCGCCGACATTGCCGATGCGCAGGGCGTGTTCGCCGTCACGGGCGACGACAGCCTGAACCTGATGATCTGCCTGACCGCGCGCCAGCTCAATCCGGCCGTGCGCATCGTCGCGCGCTGCCACGAGATGCGCAACGCCGACAAGATGCGCAAGGCCGGCGCCGACGTCGTGGTTTCACCCGACTTCACCGGCGGCATGCGGATCGCGTCGTCGATGATCCGGCCGCATGTGGTGTCCTTCCTCGACGAGATGCTGCGCTCCGAGCACAACACGCGCATCGAGGAGGTCGGCGTGCCGGCCACCTTCCAGCCCTGCAGTCTGGCCCAGCTCGGGCGGCGCAGCCCGCACCATGTGCTGCTCGGCGTGCGCGCTGCGGGCAAGCTCGAGCTGAATCCGGCTGACGATTTCATGATCCGACCCGGGCAGATCCTGGTGATCATGGGCAATGCCCAGGGCCGCGAGGCGCTTGAGCGCCAGTTGGCCGCCTGAGCGGCGGCTCCAGCACGGCGTTTGGCCGGCGTTCGTGCAGCGCTTGCTCCAGTCGCTGCGCCGACTCGCAGAGCGCCATGGCCCCGATTTGCGCGGACACGCCCTTGGGCGTATGCGCCACACGCGCTTGGCGCTGCCGATCCAGGCCATGGGGTTACCGCCGGAATCGACGACGCTGCAGATCCCGGTCGGCAATTCGGTCTCGGAGCCGGCCCGGGCCATGGCCTCGGTAAACACGTCCTAGTCGGTCTGCCTGAGCAGGTCGGTCCAGTGCTCGGCCGGGCTTGGCATCGATCATGATGTGTCATTATCACCACTTTGGCGCGGATTGCCAGGTGGGCGCCATCACGCCGCAGCATCGAGAACCTCTTGCAGCCTGAGCGCCAACGCACGCAAGTCTGCCAGGTAGGCCGGTAACAGCGTCAGCGTCTCCTGGGCGGGATTGACGCCATGGTCAGCTGCGGTGTGGTTATGGGCGTGATAGAGCCGCCAGCGCTCGACGCCTTCCTGTTCCAGCAGGCCATGGTTGCCTGCGTGGAGCAGCACATCGTTGAAGACGAGGTTGTCCACGTCGGGACTGCCGCCAACGGCCTTGAGCGCTTTTCGCAGCAGCCTGCCTGCGGTTTCCAGCGAGAGCCCGAAACTCCTGATCGCCGCGTTGCGATAGAGATCGTACAGGACGTCATCGTTGTCAGGGGTCAGCTGCACGGCCAGTATCGCCTGCTCCCGCGTGGCGGCAGTGCGCAAGAGATGATCGACGTTCAGTGTCATGGCAATACCGATGAACAGCGCCCGGCTGTCGCCCTGAGATTGGCGATGCTGCACAACAAAGAAGCCGCTGTCCTGCGGGAATCAGCGGCTTGCGCGACGTTGTGAGATGCTGTGATACACCAAAATGGAGCGGGTGAAGGGAATCGAACCCTCGTATGAAGCTTGGGAAGCTGCCGTTCTGCCATTGAACTACACCCGCGTGCCGGCTAGTTTAGCGCAGAAACCCGCCTCACTTCAGGATGTCGCCGATGC
>JACCEC012213505.1_pt1 | contig 18485 bp, 18 predicted proteins | sample 7450121 | NCBI WGS metagenome assembly JACCEC01 (sample SAMN15323455, study PRJNA562643) | freshwater metagenome | isolation source: river surface water | place: USA:Blue River Watershed | collected 2017-08-18 | reverse complement strand
TGTCCATAATAGTACTGTGGCGAGTTACCAACTCTTCCATTTCCCACGCTTCATCCATGATTTTAAAATACTCTTGCTCATTGAAATTCACCGAAGGCCCTTTTTCATTCCAATTTATCACCGAATAGTGATGCAATGCCACAGCCGAAAGCATGTTATGAGGAATGTTTTTCATCAACGTCTCCGTCCATTGGTAATCGTTGTCGCTGGCACCCGATGCAATTCGATACAATTTATCTGTGTTGTTCCAATCGGCCATAAACGTTGCATACTGACGATAGATGTTTGCGTAATAGTCGGCCGTCATGTTACCGCCACAGCCCCAGGCCTCGTTGCCCACGCCCCACATTTTTACGTTCCAAGGTTTTTCACGACCGTTTTGTTTACGTAATTCCGCCATCGGGCTTCCTCCTGGGTGGTTTACGTACGACACCCAATCCACCAAATCCTTCACAGTGCCGCTTCCAACATTACCTGCCAAATACGGTTCGGCGCCAATACGCTCGCAAAGGTCCAAAAAATCGTGTGTCCCGAAACTGTTATCTTCCGTTACTCCTCCCCACCACACATTCACCATTTTTGGACGTTTTTCTTTGGGACCAATCCCGTCTTTCCACTGGTAAGTATCAGCAAAACATCCTCCTGGCCAACGAAGGTTAGGAATTTTCAGGTCTTTTAGCGCCTGAATGATATCATTTCGGACTCCTGCTGTATTGGGAATTTTGGTATTTCCTTCTCCTACGTAGATTCCTCCGTAAATACAACGCCCAAGGTGTTCGGCAAAATGGCCGTAGATGTGCTTATTGATTTGGGTTTTGGCCAAATCAGTCGAGAGGGTAACTTTGGTTTGCGCCGATGCGGCAAATATTGCAAACCCCGCCACAAATGATAGTATTACTTTCTTCATGTATAAAACGTTTATGCTTATTATAATAACCTTACTACACTGTTCAAATGAATGATTTGCCCGCAAATACCCTTCAAAGCGAAGTTTTATTTATCTATTGGGTATGGTACAACATAAAGTAGGTACCTAGCTTCCAAAAAGCTATTGTGTTCAAACTGATTAACCCCTAATTTGCGCACTCACAAAGCATCACTGCTTATTTAAAGAACACTAAACTACGATGAAAAAAGTATTTTACATCTCAGCTATACTCATAGGTACTATGGCCTGCCAAACGCAACAAAATCAAAACGAAAAAGCGGATTCAACAGCGGTTGACGACGTCCCGATGGTTGGAGGTGACCAAGACAAACACGGTTGTAAAGGTTCCGCAGGTTATACGTGGTCAACGGTAAAAAACAATTGTATTCGGGTATTTGAGGAAGGTATACGGCTCAATCCTCTTGACTCTACCTTAAACCAAACTGTGTCGGCGTTTGTAGTTTTTGCCAATGAAGCCAATGAAAACGAAGGAGAGTCCGAATTGTTTTTACCGACCTTAACAGATAGTTCGCTCATTTTGAAGCCACTCAAAGACAACGGCGCAGGTAGTTGGAGCAATGGTACGTACCTCCTCACTCAATGGAAGGGTATGTACACCCTAGCAGAAAACAAAAAAACGCTCTACCAAGGGAACCGCCAATAGGTTTTATTTTTTTACCAACTCTGCCATAGTATAAGATTTAAGACCCATTCGTTGGGCATCTTGCAGCAATTTCTCCAATAATTGGACTGAAAAAGCGTAAGGCTCTTCTGAAGGCGTAAACAATGGGCGGTGCCCCAGCAATATCAAGACGGAGTTGGTATTTTTGGCTCGTATGAGTCCGTCTTTCAATTGGGCGTTAGTCAGATGCGTGTATTGGTCAATCAGCAACGCATGTACCTTTTGTGAGCCATCGAACTGATAATAAATATCGTCAATGGCAAAAATTGGCTGACGAAGCGTGATGAAAGGCAAATGCCGCTCGGTCATCGAAACGTCGCGTAAGAGTTGGAAATAATCACGCAACAGTCGTCGGTCGGTCCACCACGTTTGTTGTCCTCCTACGTGGGCAAAAGTAACAGGGCGAAAGCCCGCTTTGTTCATCGAATGTACTTCGGCTTCAATCTCTAATTTAAAAAAGTCATCCAACGCCCCTCCCCCTCGGAGCCAGTCTAGCACTCGGATGTGGGCCGCGCCATGCGCCCCAATTTCGTGCCCGTCTTTTACTAATTCATGCAACAATCGAATCTCGTTGGGGCTTAGACTATCAAATTGAGTTACGTAAAAGGTCGCTTTAGCACCGTATTTTTTTAGCAACGGTCGAAGCTGTGTCCACTCCTCTACATAGCGGTCGTCAAATGTCAAAGCAATGCCCGCAGCATGGGGCCGTTTTGGTGCTTGATTACAGCCCAACAAAAAGGCAGTTAGTCCTCCAAAAAGCAAAAAAAATAGCTTTTTCATACCCCAAATTTTCAATTTTTATTCTCCCAAAAACTCCTTTGTTTTTTGTTACAACTGGTTTTTGGTTTTCTATGAATGTCTTTGTATTATCGTCTCGGCAAATGTAGTGCCCCAAAACCAAACCACCTACTTACTCATGTTTATTTTGACCCAACAACCCTCCGTCGCCAACCATTTTTTAGCCGAACTTCGTGACGTTGATGTTCAACAAGACCGCATGAAGTTTCGTAGAAATCTAGAACGGATGGGGGAATTACTGGCGTATGAAATCTCAAAATCGTTACCCTACCGTCAAGCGCAAGTCACCACTCCTCTCGGTACTGCGCAAACAAGGCTGTTGCGACAGGCTCCCGTTTTGGCCACTATTTTACGAGCTAGCTTGCCTTTTCACCAAGGGTTTCTCAACATTTTCGACCAAGCCGACAACGCTTTCATTGGTGCCTACCGTGGGCATCACATTGGCGAAGAGGATTTTAAAGTAGAAATGGACTATATCACCGCCCCTGATTTACAAGACCGTACGCTTATTTTGATGGACCCCATGTTGGCCACAGGTAGGTCGATTGAAAAGGTATATCATGCCCTCTTGCGGTTTGGTATTCCTGCCCAAACACACATCGCAGCCGTCATTGCTAGCCCTGAAGGTGTCAAATATCTCCAAAGCCGAATGCCCGAATGCCGTTTATGGATAGGTGCCATCGACGAAAAACTTGATCCTCATTACTACATCGTACCAGGTTTAGGTGATGCTGGCGACTTATCGTTTGGCTCGAAAGTTTAAAAAGAAAATTACCAAGGGGCAAAGGGCAAGTTTGCAATAGGTAAATAAGTAATGGCAAATTTGCTTCTAGCCTCACAATAGAAATAACCATTTATTCCAACATTCAGATACCTAATGTCATCCATTAAAAACGATACTCCTACGACCGTACGCGAAGGTGAGCAGCTTGACCTTTTACAACTTAATGCCTATTTAGGGACCCAAATACCCTCAATCGGCACTGTAATAGAAGTAAGTCAGTTCCCTGGAGGATACTCCAATTTGACCTATTTTCTACAAACCGATACAGGAAAAGAATACGTGCTGCGACGTCCGCCGTTTGGGGCTAAGAATATCAAAGGAGGCCATGATATGGGTCGGGAGTTTCGGGTGTTATCAATGTTGCAGGCAGCAGGCTACACCAAGATTCCTAAACCCATTGTTTTTTGTGACGATGAAAGTGTGCTCGACTGTCTTTTCTACGTCATGGAACGGGTTCAGGGGGTAATTCTTAGGGCACATTCGGCCCCCAAACTGGGTTTGAGTGAAACAACTATGCGGCAAATTTCAGAGGCATTGGTAGATAATTTGGTGGTTTTGCACAGCTTAGATATTCAGCAAACAGGGTTGATTCAACTCGGTAAGCCCGAAGGATACGTACAACGCCAAGTGGAAGGTTGGTACCGTCGATATCAAAACGCCCAAACCGACGATGTGCCTGCTCTTGAACAGGTGTATCAGTGGTTAGTCAAAAATCTTCCCGCTGAAAATGCCCCTACCCTGATTCACAACGATTACAAATACGATAACGTTGTACTTAATTCCCCCAATTTAAATGAGATAGTGGCGGTGTTAGACTGGGAAATGACTACCATCGGCGACCCACTCATGGATGTAGGCACGGCACTTTCTTACTGGGCACAAGCCACCGATGGGTCTTTTGAGAAAAGTTTTAATTTGACATGGCTGCCTGGCAACCTAACTCGCCAAGAATTTGCCGCCCGCTATGCCGAAAAAAGCAACCGCGACTTATCAAATATTCTCTATTACTACATATTTGGCTTGTTCAAAAATACTGTTGTTATCCAGCAGATTTATGCCCGCTGGAAAAAGGGTTTTAGCAAAGACGAGCGTTTTGGAGCCTTGTTGATGGGTGTTCATGCTTTGATAAACTCAGCCTCCAAAGCCATTGAAAGAGATAAAATCTAGGAAAATTTCTTTTCGTCCCTGCATGAACAAACATTAGCAACAAAGCACTGGTATCATAACAAAAAAGTAGACTTTTTCAAATAGTTCTGATTAGGAGAAAAAACAAAGAGGCAAGCCCCGTTTTTGAGGGTTTCGATGATGTCTTTATGAATACCGTAGGGCACCGCTGGACACCCAAAACTGCGTCCCAAACGTCCAATTTTACGAATAAAATCTTCACTCACGTAATCTGCACCGTGCATCACCACCGCTCGGTCAAGGGCGTTGGTGTTAAAGCCAATTTCCAATCCTTTGAGTTTCAGCGATAAGCCGTGTTTGCCTTGATACGTCCCCATTGTTTGGTAAAAACCCAAACTCGACTGCAACGAGGACACCTCATTAGAGAATTTTTGGGCAAACAAATCCCCCGAATTACGCCCATGAGCCACGTAGGTACGGTAAAGGAGTTTTCGTTTCACCAAATCAATGACATACAAGCGCTTGTTCACTGAAGGTTGGCTTAAATCCACAATCGCTAGAATGGCCTTGGCAGGGTTTACTTTCTGTACACCGCGAATAGCGTAGTCAAAGACACTGTGGCTAAGTCCTGCCTCGTCCAAGCAAAGTTCTTGATAGATAGTTACAAGTGAACTATAGGTAGTTAAGCGTGGTTTGGCAACAACAGTAAAAGAAGCAAATAAGAATAAAACAACGACTAGGCGGGCATGTAATGACTTCATAAAATCCAGTTTCAATTTTCACATTTCTATTTCACAAAAAGGCTAACGCAGAAATAAAAAAAATGTTGCAGCGGCACGAATTCTTTTCCTCATAAAAATCAGCCTCCTAGAATCGGCTCTGCCTAAAATGTTCCCTTTAGTTATTTGAAAGTTTTTCGAATAAAACTGCCTAAAAAACTACCTGTAAAAGCAGGGAAAAACTGCAATAAAGCGGTAAACTGAGTTGCTTCGGCATCAAACGGAGCCATAATTTTGAACGTATTGACTCCAAAGTAACATACCGCAATCAAAGCAGTTTGTTCAATCGCCAATAGCCACCCTTTGTTAGGTTGTAACCAACCTAGTCCCAGCGCTGTCAGCATCCCTACTAGAAAGGGCGTGTGAATCGTTGGACCAATGAAGCAAAATACCGTAACGAGTAAGCTCGTTCCTACTACGACAAAAGCGTCTCGAACCAATGATTTTGTCCAAAAAGGTGCCATATCGAAGTGATTATTTTCTACAAAAGTAACGTAAATACCGCTACTTTTCCCCCTTTTTCTATCTTAGTGTTCCAAAATAAACCCCAACCAATTATCCATAAAAAACCAAGCTATTGGTATTTTATGGTCTCTATGTGCAGTAGGGGGTGGCTCAAAAGATACCCAAACTAAATCGATGACATTGCCCACAGTAGGCACTTGGAAACTGATGCAAGATATGACTATCAAGGGCAAGGACACCACTCGCACCGACTATACCAAAGCACAAGATGTGCCTGATTACCTCGACATCTACATCAATCACGTACTTAAAGAAGTTGCCCAAACTGACACAGGGGGGTTGGCGACCAAAACCAAAGAAATGGAAGGCTTTAAAGAAATGTACAAAAATCCGTTATACGTCGTTCTAATCACTTATACCGAAGTAGTATTTTTGTAATCATCACCCCCCCGAAGATTTTTAGCTTTCGGGAGGGTGTTAAAATAGACGTTTATTGAGCGTTAAAAACCGAATCCATGCGTTCGCTAATGACTTGCAAACGCTTACGGTCTCCGCCTGGAACTTCGGCTGAACCCCAACCCGAGTAACCTATCTTTGCCAAGGCTTTATTGACTACGGGCCAATTGCAATCACCGTCCATCAACTCTACGTCAAACCCTTTCCATAGGCCCTCGTCTTGTTGTTTTTTGCGGCTAAACTCTTTGATGTCGACTTTCATAATGCGCTTTCCGAGCGTCTCAATCCAATGTTCAGGCCAACCGTACCGAAGAATATTGCCCACGTCGAAATACCAGCCTACCAGTGGGTGGTTGATTTCATCGACAAAACGAGCCGCTTCCACGGGACTGATGAGGAAATTGTTCCAAACGTTTTCGAGCGCAATTTTTATCCCTGTTTTTTCTGCTTCAGGAATCAACTTAATAATTTCCTTTTGAGCACGTTGGTACGCATCTTGGTAGCTTGTTCCTGCGTTGACCACCCCTGGCACCAACAATACCGTCGTTCCGCCATAGAGTTTACAGTCGTTCAACGATTTTATCATTGATTTTGAACAGGTTTCTCGCACTTTAGGGTCTGCGTCCGAAAGTGGCGATTTCCAGTGTACCGAGTTGACCACCCCAGGAAGTAGCAACCCCGTTTTATCACGGGCTTCTAAGATTTCTTTCGGGTCTAGATCATTGGGAGAATCAAGTTCCACCCCGTCGAATCCAAGGTCTTTGAGTAGCTTAAACTTGTCAAGCACCGAAAGCTTTTCGGTCACCATGCCATATTTAAGGCTCTTTTTTATCAACGGACGCGCTACGGGCTTTGCCGCAAGAGCAGCGCGATCTATCCCCACGACCACAGCTGTCGTCGCGATGGTGGAGTTTTTTAAAAATTCTCTTCTTTGCATAGGGTGATTAGAAGAAAGGCGTAAAACCTGGACGAGCAACTTCCACTTTTGGAGCAGGCATATCCCAGCTTGTAGTGTCTGGTGCCAATACTTCGTTCGACTTAATCGCTTCGTCCCACGTAATTTTCTTACCCGTATAGGCTGCCATACGTCCCATAATCGCAAGCATGGTACTGTTGGCCATCCACTCACCGTTGTTGATAGGTTTGCTATTGCGAATCGACGCAAACAGTTCATTGTGTTCTGTTTGGTACATATCGTTTTGAGCACCAGAATATTCCCAAGGATTCGCGCCTTCAATTTTATGCGTTGGGCGTGAGCAGTTGGCCATTGCACGTCCTTTCGTACCAAAGGTTTCTACCAAATAGCTACGCTCACAGTTTTCTTGCTGACGCGAGAAGTGAAAACCTTTCGCCCCGTTCGGATAATCGTAGGTGATAGCAAAGTGGTCAAAAATGTGTCCATACAAGGGGTCAACGCGTACTTGACGCCCACCTGTACCTACGGCACTTACTGGCAAGACATCACCCATTGCCCACGACATCATATCAATGCTGTGTACGGCTTGCTCTACGATGTGATCCCCAGCCAACCACGTGTAATACATCCAGTTACGTAGTTGAAACTGCAAATCGTTCCAACCTTCTTGGCGAGGGAATGACCAGGCTCCACCCGTGTTATAAGTGTTATAAATCGACATTACTTCGCCAATCGCGCCTTCGTTGATTTTACCGAATACCGCACGTTTTGGCTCGTGAAAACGCCAACAGAAACCTGATACTAAAGAGATATTTTTCTCTTTGGCTAATTTTGCCAATTCCAATACTTTACGAATACCAGGCGCATCAACGGCTACGGGTTTTTCGCAAAAAATATGTTTCCCTGCCTTAATAGCAGCTTCCAAGTGAAGCGGACGAAAATGCGGTGGAGTCGCCAAAAGAACGACATCTACGCCTGAGTCGATTACTTTTTGGTAGGCATCAAAACCTACAAATTTACGACCTTCGTCTACCTGAACTTTATCACCGTGTACTTTCCGAAGACCTTCGAGGCAAGTATTGAAGCGCTCTGGAAAAATTTCACCGAGGGCATAAAGAACAACGTTGGGGTCGGCTTTCAAGGCTTGCATCGCAGCTCCCGAACCACGTCCACCACAACCAATAAGTCCTACTTTAAGTGTTTCCGAATTCATACCAGCAAACGCCTTGTTCGGAATAATGATCGATGGGAATGCAGTTCCTGCCAAAGCAGCACCTGCCAATTTTAGCACTTCACGGCGAGAGGTGTTCATGAGAATTGAAAGGATTTAGAAATGAATGAGCTAACTAAATGAGAGCTCGTTTTCAACAAAAATACGATTTTATCGAAAACCTTACTCCCAAATTTGAATTCAAATTTGATACTATTTTTTTAAAATATATAGTACAAATAATAATTTTTTTTAAAAATATACCTATACTTCCTCCAAATGATAAAAACGAGTCGCATTCAAGCCCAAAACTTTGACTTGGTCATTTTCAGAAAAACCTACCCGTTTCATATACTCTTGGACGATACCGAGCACCTGTTCATACTCCGCAGCCACCAAGCAAACGGGCCAATCGGCCCCAAACATTAATCGTTCGACGCCGAATGCTTCAAAAACGACGTCCAAATACGGAAAAAAATCTTCGGTTTTCCAGTTTTTCCAATCCGCTTCCGTTACCATCCCTGATACTTTGCAGTGAACGTGTGGAGAAGCTGCCAACTGACGCATGTAATTCGACCATGTATTGATTTTTTTATCTTTGATGTAAGGTTTAGCGATATGATCCACCACAAACTTTACCTGGGGCACCTCGCGCACCAATTGCAATGCGGCTTTTAATTGGGTCGGATAAATCAGTATATCGTATGTGTAGTCAAATACGCTCAACTGCCGTATTCCTTTAATAACTTCGGGACGCGCCAAAAAATCGTCGGGTTCGCCCTGCGCTACGTGCCGAAACCCTTTCAATAATTCATATTGAGAGTAATAATCAAGGCGGTCGTAAAGGTCATTGGCCCGTAAATCAACCCACCCTACTACTCCTTTTACGAAAGAGGAATACTTTTCAGCCAAAGCCAACAAAAACAAGGTTTCGGTATCCGATTGGTCGGCTTGAACGGCCACGCAGCCCGTCACCCCGTTGGCCGCATAGACAGGTAGCAGATCTTCAGGGAGAAAATTCTGACGGATGCGCGTCATTTCGTCGTTAATCCACGCGTCGCGTTCGGCATCGTATATCCAAAAATGTTGGTGCGAATCAATAATCATAATTAAGTCAAGTTTTACAAATGTTATGCATCTTTGATGCGAAAATGCAATTTTTTTGTCTATTTCAAAATTTCCATTGAGGTCAGTTCGGGTCCACCACCTCGGTTGCCCGAACCTGCTGCTACGTACACCTTTTTCTTGTAAATTGTCGCGCCCGTTCCGTGACGACCTTTGTTGAGGTTAGGGAATTTTTCCCATTTCATCGTCTTCGTATTCAGGGCTTCTACTTCTGCGTGAGCTTCTACTTGGGCGGCACTTTCTCCCCCCATAATCAACAGTTTATATCCAAATGGCACAGCTGCATTTCCTGCCCGTTGCGTTGGTAAATTTAACTCGGCAGGCAAGGTCGTCCACGTATTTGTTTTAAAATCAAAGACATCAACGGCGGGTTCGGTAAGGTTGAGCACCTGATTGATGCGCGCTGTCGAACGACGACCACCCGCCACGTAGAGTTTGTCATTGATGACGGCCACTGAAACGTGGTCTCGCACGTGTGGCGCGTCGGGAAGTTTGCGCCAAGTATTGGTTTTAGGGTCATATTCATCGAGCCAACCCACGTGCCCGTCGTAATGCCCATCCTGAATACCACACACCAAATACAGCTTATTGTTGTAATTTACGGCGCCCGTCGCTCCTCGAAGTCTATCCGCAGGAATGGCAGGGCCTTCGCGCCATTCGTTTTTGGCAGGATTAAAAATATAGACAGATGTCAAAGGTTTTTCGTGCGGGTACTGTCCCATAAATGCACCCATGACGTAGGCTTCGTTGTTGTATTCAATCGCCTGAAAATGGTTCATTTCTACGGGAGGAGCCGAGAGTTGTTTCCACGCATTGGTTTTGGGGTCATATTCATCGACGGGGCGTGTGCCACGTCCGCCAATCAGGTATAATTTATCCCCGACTTTGGCAAACGCATTTTCGTGCCGTGCTGTGCAGCTATTAACGGTTTGCGCTGTTTCCCAGCTAGTCGTAGCCTGAGCCGATGCAAGGTGTGCAAAGCCCATCATTAAGCCCAAAAGGCTCATTTTAAGGTGAGTTGACTTCATGTTTGGTCATGTCAAAGTTATGTTATAAAAACTGCCAAGCAGGCTTTTTTACTCACCATCAAAAATTTAATTAAACTAACAACTTTTTCGTTTAAAGCTCATTTTTTCTATTTTGTTCACGGCAAAAAATGTGAATTTCACGGTTTTGAACTAATCAACTACACAATTTTATATCTTTCTAATACCCTCTTAACAAGCCCGTTTTGGGCGTGGTAGCTTTTAGCCGCTTTAGGCCATGACATCAGCTACTGCGCCTAAAGAACCCAATTTAGGGTATCCCAGACCAGCTTTGTTCCCAAGAGGAGTACTATAATGGATATACGAAAAAGCCCAAAAATCAAGCAGCGGAAAGTTTGGGGGAATCGAGCCATTGGTTTGGGGGCAATATAGTAGCTTTAGTAATCATCCGTGCTAGGCAGCGATAAAAGTAAGGATTTAGTCAAGTGCCTACAGCATCGGCGTCACTAATTTGTTCCAACGCCAAACGTTGGTTTACCATGAAATTGATAAATGGGGTTGGAACGGGCGTCCTATTTATAATAGTTTTATTGTAGGGCCGATTTACAAAAGGCGCTTTAAATATGGTATGTGCGTTGTCAGTGCTGAAAATAAAAAAAGGGTGTTTTTTATCCCAGCCAAGCGGGTAAAAACGACAAGCTTGGTAAATCGGATAGTACCCCCCTTACGAATAAAGAAACTGATTGTCTGAAATAAGAAATAGTAGCGCCTTACACGAGTACGCTACTATTGTATTTCATGCTTACCTATCAGTTTTAGTGGGTTAATTCGTCCTTTCAAGTTTCGCCAAAGTCGAAATTTGAAAGGACTTTTTTACAAAATCTGGTTAAACTCCAAGCGCTCCCCGTCGGGGCCTGTGATGTTGAAAAATTTGCATCCGTTCAACCAGAAAGGGAGAAAAACGGGCGCTTCTTCGATGATGTTAAATCCTTCTTTTTTCAAAAGCTGAAATGTCATATCAATGTCTTCCACGTCAAACGCTACGTGGTCGATGTGGCCATCTTTACGAGAGCGAATTTCATTTAGAGCAGCATCGGGCATTTGATAAATCTCAATAATGATATCTCCTTGCTTCATCATGGCCACTTTCCCCTCCCCTCCTTCGTACTGAAAAGTAGAAGACATCACGTTGGTAAACCCTAAGCGGTTATAGAATGCCTCTGAGCGCCCCAGGTCTGCTACGGGTATTCCTAGATGCTGAATTCGGGTTAAATTAAGATTCATGGGGGCTAATCTGTTTTAAATAAAAACGAAAAGGCTGTTTGTTAACACCTTCAAACAGCCCATCGTTTATCGTTCATCATAGGTTTATTGTGCAACAAAGGTAATAGCACTTTACAGCACAATTTTATTCTTACCAGTTTAATTTTATTAAATTTATAACAAAAAATTGAAATATATTTGGAACAATTTAGCACAAAAACCTAAAATGAACATCAATAAAAACCTCTGCGAAAAACTGTACTCAGAAGTCAAAACCAAACTTCAGAAAGAGTTTATAACGCGAGGAATGACGTATCGCGGTTCTGAAACATCCATTTGGAAATTGGTCAACCCAAGCACCGACAAAACGTATTTTCAAACGATTTTGGAAGAGCATACGCAACTATCGTTCTCTACCACTTTCAATACCATGTATTTGTGGCGAAAAAAAAACGAGGTACAAAACCGCGAAATAGTTAATTTTCAGGAAGATTACTTAGAGTTGTTTACCAAGTTTTTGGGGTATCCCAATCCGCAATCGTACATAAGCGAGTTTTCGCTCACGTTACACAACTATTTTGGCATCAAAAACGAGGGGAAAATTGTGGTCGTACAACCCATTTTTGATGCGAATAAAGACGTCCCTCCGCCTGATATGCAAGGCAAATTTCCTCGCGCCAATGAGCAAACCGTCGATTCGCGCGATACCGAATGTTTACTAGAGCTAATTCAGTTGTTTCACAGCTACCATCAAATCCTACCGCAACGCGTCTATGACCAAGAATTGATTACTTATGAAGACAACAAATACGAATTTAATGAAACAGTTTTAAACCTGAATAAAACAAATTGTATCTTCTCAATTGGTTTCTACTCCAATTACTTTTTTCGCTGGGTATTGGCGAATTACGCCTACCCATATCTTGAATTTGACGACAAAAACATTCGATTTCGTATTAAATATTTTCATCCTATGCTAGAACAAGCTGTTTGGAGTGATTTTTATGAAGGAAGTGAAGAGTTTGATGTGGGGTTTTTATGTAAGCTTCCCATTCAGTTCGCAACAAGTACTGTCCCTTGCTATTTTTTTTGTGGGCTTGAGAATAAAGCTACTCTGGCTATGACGAAGTACCTTTGCCATAACTGGAAAAACCTCGCACAAAAACAGGACACTGAGCGCGGCGTGCCAATTGGCGATGCGTCATTTACGATAGTAATGCGCGTCAATCGTGGCAATTTAAAGGAGATTTACTGCGAAAAAGTAGCATTATTAAACTTTAGTTAGAAGTTATTCGTAATAATACACTCGAAGATAGGCCATATCACGCAACAAATCAAGCTTTTCTACTTCTACCCGAATGATTCGTAAGCCCGTTCGTTCTTGTAAATCTTCAATAAGCGCTTGGCGGTGGCACTTGGCCGTCAACGAAATATTATCGTACATAATTTCCTTCATCGATTGTCGGCGATACAAAAAATTGCCTTCAAGTATAAATGTTAAGAGCAGCAATAGCGTCGTAATAATAGCTGAAACTCCTACCGAGTTGGTTGAAATCCCATGAATAAGCCCCAACGCAATTACCAAAAAAAGGTACGTCATATTTCGGGTTGAAATACCTTCTGTTCGATACCTTAACATCGAAAATACTGCAAATAAACCAAATGCCGCTCCCATTGATACCTCCACTTTGTTCAATAAATACGTTACTGAAAAAATGATAAGGTTGAAAATAAGAAATGTAAAGACGAACTCGGTATCTCGATATATTGGGTAATAAATCAAACATAACAAAATTGCCATGCTAAGCAAATCAAGACCAAGTTGAAAGAACAGTTCGTATGGTAAATCGTTCGACATAATGAGTAGACTTCCTATGGTATTTCAATATTCGTTAAGTTGGGTAATTTTGTGATACATGGGTTTAAACAAATTAGCTTTAATAGATGGCTCTACACACATTAGCCCTAAACAATACTTGCTTAAGCCTCCTTCTCTAACTCCCATTTCACGCATTAACGTCGTAAAAGGACTTCGCAAATCCTGATTTTGTTTTGCTTCGGCCACCACAATGTGTGGGTAAATTTCTGATTGGTCTTGCCAACGAAACCACAAATTAAGGTCAAAAGTCACTCGTTCTGGGCAGGTTTTATTTACTAATGTAAATCGATGATAATACACCCAAAGTGTGGGTTTTAATACTTGAGGTGAAACATTGCCTATAGTACTACTCAAAAAATCCGTGCTTATTGGGCATAAATCTAACGAAATATCTTCAATCGCAATTCGTTTTTTTGTTGTTCTGCGCTTGTTATCCTTTAATTTCACTTCCAAAAACTGGGTGTCAGTATCTACATATCGTCTCACTCTCACTTTATAACGATTGAGTTTACCATGCAAGTGCTGATGGTAAAATAACCGCTCGGGTGTATCGAAATAAAGAGTATCGTAACGAAAAATCGTCTTTGAGCTTAGTCGTAAAACGTGATAAAAAGGCTGTAACGTACTCAAAACATTTGCTAATTCCTCCCGCCTAAATACGTATTTATAATCGATACGATTCATCAAGCGAGCTGATGCCATATCATTGAGTGAAATCTTAGAAAACGAATCAAGGCACCTTTCAATCATATCATTTATTTCTACAAACAAAGTGGCTATTTTATCGAGTTGTGATTAACCATAAGCCTAATCCCTAATAGAGGTAAAAAGGGTACAATCAAAGACCGTACCCTTTTTGGCTTTCTTAGCATGTTTTTTTTGAAAAAAATGCGTTTCCACTAGAATTCAGGGGATTAATTAATCACCTCTTCTTCTTTTTTCTTCACCGTTATCACAAGATTGTCACTTCCGTCTTCATGGTCGGCCAACAGCGTATCTCCTTCGCGAAGATCACCCTTCAGAATTTCTTCCGCAACAGGATCTTCAAGGTATTTTTGAATGGCGCGATTGAGCGGACGAGCACCGTATTGTTGGTCGTATCCTTTTTCTGACAAAAAGTCTTTCGCTTTTGCTGTCAACTCAACTTTATAGCCTAAAGTAGTGATACGATTGAAAAGTTTACCCAAAGAAATATCAATGATGCGGTGAATGTCTTCACGTTGAAGTGAGTTAAAGACAATCACATCGTCCAAGCGGTTCAAGAACTCTGGAGAAAATGCTTTTCTCAATGCGTTCTGAATCGTGGTCTTCATTATATCATCTTGGTTTTCAGTTTTTGCTTTGGTAGCAAAACCGATACCCGAGCCAAAATCTTTCAAATCACGTACCCCAATGTTTGACGTCATAATGATGATGGTATTGCGGAAATCGACACGACGTCCCAAACCATCCGTCAAAATACCATCATCGAGTACTTGAAGAAGGAGATTAAATACATCGGGGTGCGCTTTTTCGATTTCGTCTAACAACACTACGCTGTAAGGCTTACGGCGGATTTTTTCAGTCAATTGTCCACCTTCTTCGTACCCAACGTAGCCTGGAGGCGCTCCAATGAGACGAGATACACTGAATTTCTCCATGTATTCGCTCATATCAATGCGCACCAACGAATCGTCTTTGTCAAAAAGATAGGTCGAGAGTACTTTGGCCAATTCTGTTTTCCCTACCCCTGTTGGGCCGAGGAAAATAAACGATCCAATAGGCTTTTTCGGGTCTTTCAAACCTACACGAGTACGTTGAATGGCCTTCGTTAATTTTTCAATTGGGTTATTCTGACCAATTACTTTCGCTTTGAGTTCATCAGCCATTCCTAACAACTTCTGACCTTCGTTTTGAGCAACACGATTTACTGGAATACCCGTCATCATTGCTACTACTTCTGCCACGTTATCGTCCGTTACGGTATAGCGGCGTTTTTTAGTCTCCTCTTCCCACGCAATTTTGGCACGGTCAAGCTGGTCAAGTAGCTTCTTCTCTCGGTCGCGGAGTTGCGCTGCTTCTTCGTATTTCTGGCTTTTCACGACGAGGTTTTTCTGTTTCTTCACCTCCTCGATTTGTTGTTCCAACACCACGATATCTTCTGGCACAGTGATGTTGCTGATGTGTACGCGCGCTCCTACCTCATCCAATACATCGATGGCTTTATCAGGCAAGAAACGGTCGGTAATGTAACGTTCCGACAATTTAACCGCTTGCGCAATAGCTTCGTCTGTATAATTTACGTGGTGGTGGTCTTCGTACTTATCTTTAATGTTATTAAGAATTTCAATCGTTTCCTCTACGCTTGGCGCATCTACCATCACAATCTGAAAACGACGTGCCAAAGCTCCGTCTTTCTCAATGTACTGGCGGTATTCGTCGAGTGTGGTGGCTCCAATGCATTGGATATCGCCCCGGGCTAACGCTGGCTTAAACATATTTGAAGCATCCAAAGAGCCAGACGCTCCTCCAGCCCCCACGATGGTATGTAGCTCATCGATGAACAAAATCACCTCAGGTGATTTCTCCAATTCATTCATCACCGCTTTCATACGCTCTTCAAATTGGCCACGGTATTTGGTACCTGCCACGAGCGAAGCAAGGTCAAGCGTCACAACGCGTTTGCCAAATAACACACGTGATACTTTCTTTTGTACAATTCTAAGAGCCAAACCCTCAGCAATCGCAGTTTTACCAACGCCAGGCTCTCCAATGAGGACTGGGTTATTTTTCTTACGACGACTCAGTACTTGGGCTACACGTTCAATTTCTTTTTCACGGCCTACGATTGGATCTAACTTACCCAATTCGGCCATTTTCGTAAGGTCACGGCCGAAATTGTCTAATACTGGTGTACGCGACTTTTCGGCACTTTTGGGGTCTTTCCCTTGCTGCGAACCGCCGCTGAACATACTCCGTTCATCGTCGTCTTCAGTATCGGGCCCCGCGTGGGGTTTGGTGCCTGATGATTGATACTCTAACATTTCTTTAACGATTTCGTAGTTAACATTAAACTTGGCTAGAATCTGCGAGGCTAAATTGTCCGGGTCACGCAGAATAGACAGGAGTAGGTGCTCCGTGCCAATGAGTGGGCTTTTAAAAATCTTTGCTTCTAAGTAGGTTATTTTCAACACCTTCTCCGACTGTCGAGTCAAAGGAATGTTTGCCAAGTTTTTAATATTGTTGGTAGCAGTTCCTTTGGTAACTTGCTCAATCGTCACGCGCAATTCGTCCAACGAAACCCCCAATTTTTTTAGTAGGGCCAGTGCGACCCCCTCTCCTTCTCTAATCATCCCCAAAATGAGATGTTCCGTACCAATATAATCATGTCCCAAACGGAGGGCTTCCTCACGACTGAATCCGATGACTTCTTTTACGCGATTTGAAAATTTTGCTTCCATTCGTTGGAGTTAAGCTGTTGTGAAACGTAAAGTAGGCTAAGTATTTAGTAAAAAAACTTAAGACCTAAAACTGAGGGCAAAAGTCAGATTTTGAGAAGGATTGAGCCACTATGTAGTACCACCAACGTTTCAAAATCTTTTTTAAGTTAATATTTTATCAATTCCAAATATAGTGAATTAACGTATTCTACAACGCAATTCATCGAATTACTACTTCTTTTCTTTTAATTTCTCCTTCTTTCCAATGATGTATTCCGTGATATATACAAAAAAAATATATTTTTCATTCCCAATTGGCTGAATATCGGCTAGTTAGTTCGATTTAGAATTACTCTACACTTAGTTTATTGCCTGTTTTAGAATACGAGTAGCCTCCGCACCTTGGCACATAAGTACGTCTAAAATACTTAGATTAGGAACAAAAGTTTGCTCGAAATTCTGTTGATAAACAACGAGTTTACTGAAAATGTTGTGCCCTGCTGTGTTTTTTGGGTGAATCTGCGAAAGTGCGTCAAATTGACCTGCCGAAAGTTGCTCTTCGTAGATTTCTGTCAGACGTATTATCGGTTTTACTCGAAGTAACTTGAGACATATTGTCAGAAACTCCCAATTGAGGTCAAACAAAAATGTCGGCTTTTTGTGGTACACCCGCTCAAAATCGCTCCCGAAATACTCAAAATAAGGAGCTTTTCCGTAAGCCGCTACTATTGCCCCCCAATGCCGTCTTACCCACCCTTGTGAATAATCAATTTTCACCTCCCGAATAGGGATTTTAGGGGCTGAGTGAATGACCGGAACAATGAGCGTATCTATTCCATTGGCTGCCAAAATATGACACCGATTTCGGTAGGTCTGCTTTACAAAATGTTCCTGCGCTTCGAGTGCCACCTCACCATATTTCAATAAACAGGCAAAATAATCGATACTCGGTAAATATTGTAATTCTATTCGTACTGACAATGCTTTTATCCAGATAAATGTGATTAACGTAAGTAAGACAATTTGATTAATATTATCAAAAAAATCACAAAAAAAATTACAACAAGCATCTAAATAAGCACATTAGGTGAGGAAAGTACAAATTAGAGGTATAATTGATTCAAATCAGCGTCGGCCAAATCCACAAAAAAAGGCGAATGATAATTATGGGCATCAGTGGCAACCCATGGCAAAACTGCTAGTTGGCACTGGGTTTCTTTCACTGTTTCCCAATGGGTTTCGGCTGCTGACTAATCGCCACATTCACCTCAACATGCCCATTGGCTTTCCTTTTTAGGCCAAGATACCGCTTTTTTCCCTAGAACTGAAAAAGTAGCGTGTGCAACCCAAATGCCCGTATTATATGGAGATATTTATCGGCAGCGGCGAGGGCATTGTGTAGTTCGATTTGAATTCATAGCCCAACCACCTTATCAATCTTTGCCCGAGGGTGGCATTAACGAGAGGTATAAAAACAAACTAGAAGAGAGCATTCGTCAGCATCCATCAGATTAGATTGGCTCTAGTCCCACAATCGGTGGAGGCACAAAAGAAACTAGAGTCCTTCCAAGTTTTATTTATTCGTTGAAATCGAAACTTGGAAGGACTATGTATTAAAGCATTCCGAAGTTGTTCAAATAATCCGTTACCGAATTGCGAATCACTTGATG
>JACCEC011052010.1_pt1 | contig 18488 bp, 15 predicted proteins | sample 7450121 | NCBI WGS metagenome assembly JACCEC01 (sample SAMN15323455, study PRJNA562643) | freshwater metagenome | isolation source: river surface water | place: USA:Blue River Watershed | collected 2017-08-18 | reverse complement strand
ATTTAACGTTACCGGAACAGCAGTGAACATTCCCACCGTTTGCTTCAATGAATGCGAAAATTGCATCATGGCCGGCTGCACCAATCCGAGCGCATGTAATTACGATGCCACCGCCACTACCGACGATGGCTCTTGTTTGATCACCAACGCGGCTTGTGATGATGGTAACGCCAATACTTCCAATGATATCGTTAACGCCGATTGCGTATGTTTGGGTACTCCTATTGCCGGTGCTTTACAAGTAACTTTCAGAGTCAATATGTCTCAGCAAAGCGTTTCTGCTCAGGGAGTGCACATAGCAGGCAATTTCCAAAACTGGGATCCCGCTGCCACTGAAATGACTGACGGAGATGGAGATGGCATTTTTGAATACACCACTTTCTTGACCCAAAATCAAACCATCGAATACAAATTCATCAATGGCAATAGCTGGGGAGCTGGAATTGATGAGAGTGTCCCAGCTGCCTGCGCTACTAACAACAATAGAACGTTGGTATTAAGTACAACCAATGTTACTACTCCCGCCTACTGCTTCGGCTCTTGCTCTCCATGTGAGTCCAATGTGATAGTGGTATTTCAAGTGGATATGACAAATGAAACCGTAGCGGCAGGTGGCGTGCATGTTGCTACCAATTGGGATGGCTTCAATCCTAACGCTAACTTGATGACCGATTTGGGAAATGGCGTCTATGAGGTAGCGGTGACCTTACCCGCCAATGAAACTACCCTCTTCCGCTTTGTCAATGGAAACGGCACTAACCAGTTTGAAACCGTTCCGTTGACATGCGGCGTTGCGGATGGCATGGGCAATTTCAATCGCGCCATCGCCGTGGGCACAACTAACACCATTTTTGGACCTGTATGTTTTTCAGGTTGTGCCAATTGCCAACCTATTGTGCCGGTGCAAGTAACCTTTCAAGTGGACATGAGCAATCAAACCGTTGATCCCAATGGAGTGCACATCGCAGGAGAGTTTCAAAATCCGCAGTGGGATCCTGCAGCCACCATCATGACGGACAATGGAAACGGAATTTGGTCCTATACCACCACTGTTAATAGTGGAAGTACTTTCCAGTATAAGTTCATCAATGGGAATGCATGGACAGGTGAAGAATCCGTACCCATGGAATGTGGAAACCCCAATGGTTTGGGCGGTTACAACCGGATTTTCACGGTCGGTACGAATGATGTCATATTGAACACGGTTTGCTTCAGTGAATGCGCAGGTTGCAACACAGGAGCGGATATCGCTGTTACTTTTCAGGTCAACCTTTCAGAAGTGGCCGCCGTTTCTCCCAATGGCGTGCATTTAGTGGGTTCATTCCAAAACTATGATCCTGCCGCAACACCAATGACCGATCAAGGCAATGGCATATACAGCGTTCAGGTAACGATCCCTTCTGGATCTTTTATTTTTTACCGCTTCATCAATGGCAATACCAACGCAGACGCAGAGACAGTACCTTTTTCATGCGGTGTTTTGAACAATGGAGGATATTTTGAGCGGGTGGCTCAACTGGATTCTACTACCACCGAAATGCCATTGGTTTGTTTCAGCGAATGCAATGATTGTGGCAATGCGATTGAAGAAAATGCAAACCCGCACATCCAAGTATATCCCAATCCTAGTTCAGTCTATTGCACCTTACAATCGCAAGAGCTGATTCAGCATTATGCTATTGTGGATGCTACGGGAAGAAAAATTGCGGAAGGGAATGGAATCGGTCAGTATGCATTGCCCATCAACATTCAAAATTGGGAGAACGGGATATATGTGATCATTGTCAATCATCAACATCGTTTACCGTTGATGAAAACTGAATAATGTCAATATTTTTTTAGTAAAAAGGTGGCTTGGGTCACCTTTTTTTGTTCGAGCTCATTTAGCCCTATTTTTGAAACATGAAACAATTTGCAATTTCCACCACCCTTCTTCTCATCAGTCTTGGATTCGGTATTCAAGGTTCTATTCAAGCACAAAACAATACCCTCAAAACTGATATTCTTGTGCTTACTAGCGACTCCTTAGAAGGTCGATTGGTAGGCAGTCCCGGTGAAGCCAAAGCGGCTCAATACATTGCCCAAAGAATGAAGTCGATGGGCCTTACTGCCAAAGGAAATGTAGATTACTTTCAATATTTCAATTTCACCCCGCATGCCTCTCCTCATAAAATGGAAAATGGAGACAAGGTAACGCTCGGACAAGGCTATGTGAAAGAACAAACCGGAAGAAATGTCATAGGATTTTGGGACAGACAAGGATCTAAAACAATCATTATCGGAGCACACTATGATCACTTGGGAATGGGGGATGAAAACTCCCTGTGGAGTGGCGCTCCTGGGATACATAGAGGAGCAGATGACAACGCCAGCGGTGTAGCCGCATTGTTAGAGATTGCTCAATATTTAAAAAATTGTCCTGCCGAAATGCTGAGCGATGCCAATTTTTTATTCATTGCTTTTAGCGGAGAAGAAAAAGGTTTGTATGGAAGCAATTACTTTTGTAAAAACCCCACCATACCGATTGAAACCATCTCCTGCATGTTCAACATGGACATGGTGGGAAGACTAAAAGCAGAGCGCACCTTGGCCATCAATGGAACAGGAACCTCTCCTTTTTGGGAGAAAAACATCAAAAAAATGAACAAAAAAATGGACCGCTCTTTCGAACTAGTGCTATCGCAAAGCGGAGTAGGACCAAGCGATCATACCTCTTTCTACAATGTAGGTATTCCTGCCATTCATTTTTTTACAGGACAACATGGCGAATATCATAAACCCACAGACACTGAAAATCTCATCAACTATGAAGGGCTCACTGATATTGTTCGCTACATAGAAAGTATCATTATCAAGGCTGCCACTGAAAAAAAATTGACTTTTAATACCACCAAAGACGAAAGCAAAGCAACGGCCTCTAATTTCAAAGTTACACTAGGGGTAATGCCTGATTACTTGTACAACGGCATCGGCTTAAAGATCGACGGTACCAAAGAAGGCAGACCTGGAGCCAAAGCAGGATTGCAACAAGGAGATATCATCCTCAAAATGGGTAAATATGAAATCAACGATATTTACGGATACATGGACGCACTGGGTAAATTCAATCCAGGTGAAAAAACGGATATCGAAGTAAAAAGAGGAGAGAAAAAACTCAAACTCAATGTCACCTTTGAATAATCCCATTGTACTTTAGAACAACCCGCATTGAGTATGATTTCACGCAGCACCATAGATCAAATTTATCAAACCGCTCTCATCGAAGAGGTGGTAGGTGAATTTGTTCATTTGAAAAAAGCGGGCAAATCATACAAAGGTTTATCACCCTTTAGCGCTGAAAAGACACCCAGTTTCTATGTCGTTCCTTCCAAAGGAATTTATAAGGATTTTTCTTCAGGAAAGGGAGGAAATGTAGTGGACTTTTTGATGCAACATCAAAAATTCACCTATCCAGAAGCCCTGAGATGGTTGGCCCAGCGCTATCAAATTCCCATCGAGGAGGAGGAAGATACAGAGGAGCAGAAAAAAGAAAAATCAGAAAGAGAGCAACTCAGCATTGCAGTAGAATTTGCCCAAAAATGGTTTCAAAATCAATTGCATGAAACAGACAATGGGAAAGCGATCGGGCTTAGTTATTTTCAAGAAAGAGGATTTCGAGAAGACACGATACAAACTTGGCAACTGGGCTATGCTCCTGATGGTTGGGAGCATTTAAAAAATGCTGCACAAAAAGCAGGTTACGATTTACAGTATTTTGTAAAGGCCGGATTACTCAAGGAAAAAGAGCAGGAAGAGAGCACCGATCCTGAAAAGGAAAAGCGTCGATATGATGCTTTCAGAGATCGCGTGATGTTTCCCATCCACAGTGAATCGGGAAAAATCATTGCCTTTGCCGGCAGAACCATGCAAGCCGACCTCAAAGGGGCAAAGTATATCAATAGCCCCGAGAGTGAGTTGTTTCACAAGAGTGATATTTTGTACGGCATGCACTTGGCCAAGAATCAAATCATCAAAGATGATTTGTGCTATTTGGTAGAGGGTTATACCGATGTGATTTCCATGTACCAAGCGGGAGTGCACAATGTAGTGGCCTCTTGTGGTACAAGTCTCACTGAAAGTCATATCAAAAAAATAGCTCGTTACTCCAAGAACATCACTGTATTGTTTGATGGGGATGCAGCCGGAATCAAGGCCAGCCTGAGGAGCATTGAAATGATTCTCAAGCAGGGAATGAACATCAGAATTGTACTTTTCCCTGATGGAGATGATCCTGATAGCTACGCTAAAAAACATTCCGCTGAGGAAATCCAAACTTTTCTGCATCAAAATTCCAAAGACTTCATTCGATTCAAAACACAGCTCCTATTGGATGATGCCGGCAAGGATCCGCTTAAGCGTGCAGAACTGATCAGAGATATTGTACAAACCATTACCCTGATTCCAGATCCTATTCAAAGAGAGGTGTATATTCAAGAGTGCAGTCAATTGCTCAATGTAAGCCAAGAAACCTTGTTCTATGAGCTGAACAAAGCCCTGCGCAATCAGATTAAAAAAATCAATCAGGCCGGAGACGAAATTCCCGAAATTCCGAAACCTTCCAGCGTAACCTACCAGCCAGAAGAGTTCATTACCCATCCACAAGAAAGGGATATCATTCGGCTCCTGTTGAACTATGGAGACGCAGCGGTTACCATAGAACATACCAAAAATGATCAAACTCAATATCACGAGGTCACCTTGGCTGAGTTTATTGTGGTAAGCCTGCAACAAGATCAATTGCAATTAGAAGATCCTGTCATGCGAGAGATTTTTCAGGATTATACCCAGTGCTTGGATGAACTGATTTTTCCTGATTTGAAGAAATTTACTTTCCATGAGAATCAGGCTGTTTCCCATACCACCTCTGATTTGATAGCCAACCCCTACGAGCTCAGTAAAAATTGGGAAAACAAACACAATATCCATACAGAAATAGAAGAAAGGAATCTCACCAAAGCGGCAAAAGACGCGGTATATAGATTAAAATTGGTGAAAATCATGCGCCTCATCAAAGAAATCAATGAAAACCTGGAGCAATTTCAGGAGCAGGAAGAAAAAGTCATTGAATTGATCGAATCCAAAAAGATATTAGACGCTGCTAAAATGAAATTAGCGCAATACTTTGGAAGTGTTATTTTATGATCATTTCAAATGGTTGAGTTGCACCACCCAGCGATGCTCACCAGATGCGTAAATCTGCACACTCATCAACGTTTGTCCTTTGATTAATGTCCAATTGATGGGCATGAGCTCGCTAGATCCAGCATTTCTATGGTAACCTAGCACCACAGGATGATTGGGGAAAGAATGTTCAAATCGTAAATCTTTGAAACTCGCGGTATCTTTTTGGAAAGAGATCAAGGCCAAAGAATCACTCGACACAAAGAAAGATTGCTGCTTTTTTACAGCCCATTTCCACTCTACATTCAAATCCGGATAGATCGTACCTCTCAAAAATTCTTTGTTACGCACTTTTAATAATGCACTGGTTGTATCAGAAAACAACTTTCTGAATGAACGGATAGGGTTCTTTTCAAATCGCTCATGGAAAACTACTCCCTGATTAACAGAGAAGTGTATACTCGCCAATAGGGGTTGCCACTCGTACATGATTTCCCATGCATCGCATTGACAGGCCGTATCCATAGCAAAACTGCTAGACTTTACCTTTAAAGCACTGTCAAGCGAATGATCCTCTAAATTCTTAATGTAGGCCGCGCTGCACCAATCACCTTTCTTCAATTCCATCAAAGTATCCAATGGCACATTGCCCAAAAGATTATCCTTGGCAGAGATATAACCCCACCAATCGCCATTTCTATTTTCCAATGCAAATCGACACAATGCATTTACTCCCAACACCGCTATGGGTGAAGCGTGATCGATGGTTTGGTAATCGGCTCTCCAAAGATCTAATTCCGCTTCATTCACAGAACTTTCTACATCTAAGTATTGACCATCCACTGACCAAATCACACCCTCTCCTTTTCGCAGAAGATGAGGAACTTGTTTACACAACTGATCCACTCTGGTGTCGGACCAATTATCGGGAATTCCAAAGCACCAAAATCCCTCTTGCATAGATGAATCCTTTGAAGCCCAGAGTATGCAATTTTGATTCAACAACAGTTGGATATCAGGATAACTTGCTGCCCATTCCTTCCAAATTTCTACATCACTTATATGAGCCTTTAAAAAGGGCAAGTCTTTATTCTCTTCATTCATCTGAACCACCTCATTCCAATTTTGAATCACCCAAACCCATTGCACGCGCTCAGGTAATAACAAAAAAGGATCTGAACTAGTACGCAAATGCGTTCTGAAATTCCACCAACAAAAGAAAAGAATGATCCCCGTCATCAATACAAACAACCATCTTCCCAAATATTTAAACACCATGATACGAAAATAAATTTGAATGGCCAGTGCTCGATGCTTTCTGTTTCGAAGTATAAACAAACCTTTGTTCAGTAGCCCCTTCCCCTTATATTTGAAGTCCATGGCACGCTCCGTATTTCTCTTTTGCGCTTTGATTTCCGTGATTACCACATTAGGACAAACCATCTCTATTCAAATCAAAGACCAAGAGTTTAAAAGCCCAATAGCCTTTTCCGTTGTAATGAATGACAGTAAGGACAATGGTGGGACTACGGATGTCAATGGTCAGATTTCTTTGGGGGTTCGACAAAATGAATGTTGGACATTCACCGCCTTTGGTTATCAATCAACCAAACAATGCTGGAAAGGTGAAAACCCTTGGATCATTTATTTAGAAAATAAACAATTGGATTTGCCAGAATTAGTGATCAATGTGAAGGAAGATCCTGCCTACAAAGTCATGCGCAATTGCATTGCCAATGCTCCTCAAAACGACCCTCAACAAAGCCTTTCTTTTCAATATCAACAATACAGCAAACTGATTCTAGATTTCATCAAAGGAAAAGATCCCAAAATCGATTCTTTTTTTAATGAAAAACACCTCATGCTCATGGAAACGATGAGCAAAAGAAAACACTCGCCCCCGAATTATGATCATGAAGAAATCATTGCCAATCAAATGAGTGGATTTCAAGTTCCACAAACCACTATCATCGGCACTCAATTACAGTCCTTCAGTGTTTATGAAGCAGACTTTCAAATATTCGAAAATGTGTATTTATCGCCTGCCGGACCTCGAGCCATGGATCGGTATGAATATAAAATGCTAGATACACTGTACTCTGGAAAAGACTCCACTTTTGTGATTGCCTTCTCTCCCAAAAAAAGATTTATTACCACAGGGATGAAGGGCACCTTTCATATCCACTCCAGTAACTTCAGCGTATGTCAATTGATTGCCGAACCCGCAGAGAAAGATGTTGATTTATATGTCAAAATTCAACAATCCTTTTCACCCATAGAGGGCACCTTTTTTCCTACTGAAATCAATGCATTCTTTGAATTGCCCAATTTAGCCAATCCCTTGAGCGGAGAAATTCAAACCAAAATTCAAAATATTTCAAAGGAAAATTATTCCTTCAAAGACTTCGATAATGTCTCATTGACACTAGAGGAAAAGGCCAATCAAGTGGATAGCTCAGAATGGGCTAAAATCAGATATTCTCCATTGACAGAAAAAGACTTGGCTACCTACCAATTCCTGGACAGCCTCAATCGCGCGCAGCATCTAGAAAAAAAAACACAATTTCTTACTTCACTTGCCCAAGGGAATATCCAATGGGGCAATATGATGATTCCCGCTCAAAGGCTATTTCGATTCAATGCATATGAAGGCTATAGATTAGGCCTTGGCATTAAAGGGCATCTGGAAAACCTACCACCGCTTGAGTATGAAACCTATGTGGCTCATGGAAGTTTTGACAAAGACTTCAAATGGGGGGCCAGTCTTCATTGGAGTTTCGAGCCCGATGTCAGTGGAGTACGGATTCAATACTTCAATGATGTAAAAGAAAGTGGTCAACAATTTTTTCCTTTTTACAGACCCAATCTTAATCAGTCTGTTTACGAGATTTTCGCCACCCGAATGGATAAAGTAGCCGGGGGGGATGTCAGCACTTATTTCCCCATTTACAAATCACTTCACGCTGATATATGTTATCAAAATCTTCAAAAACAACCACATCAAGATATTCATTTTTTTTCAGAAGGCAATGGAAAAATAGTAGTAACAAAATACAATCTTGAGGAATATAGAATCATCTTACGATGGGCTCCCGGAGAACGTCGAGTTAAAATTTTACAAAGACAATATCTTCTGAACGGCTATTGGCCGATCATCAAATTGGGCTATACACTCTCACATTGGAAGCTACCAGGAATGAGCCAAAGCCATTCTTTTACCCGTTACCAAGCCGAAGTAGAAAAAACTTTTAAAACCGTTTATTTCGGTGACTTTAAATTTTTTGCAGAGGTAGGTAAATTGGTGGGAGATGCTCCACTTACTGAAGTCCACGCTGCCAAAGGAACCATATCGCCGGCAAGAAGAGTCTCCCTATCGGTACCGCAATCCTTTGAAACATTGCCCAACAGCCGATGGTACGCGCGTCAATTCGCCCATGTGTTCTTGCGATATCGATCCAACCTTCCTTTGTACCAGCATCCCTCCTCTGCTCCCTCCCTTACTGCCATTTTCAATGCCGGATGGGGCAGTTTGGGAAGACAAGATCAATACGGGTTGAATGTTTGTAAGGATTACCCCAAAGGATTGTATGAAAGCGGTTTACAATTGGATAACCTACTGAAAGCATCCACCGGCGGACTGGGAATAGGAGCCTATTATCGCTTTGGTCCCTACCACGATCCGGTATTTAAACACAATTGGATGATAAAACTGACCTCATCGCTACTGTTTTAATCATTTGATTTTTGATTTTTTTTCATCTCGTCTATTCACTCGTTGTTGTATCTTTAAGACGTGGAAATTTTTGAATTCATCGGAAAGCTTGCCAATCCTGAAATGATCATTCATTACGGAGGATTGGCTCTTCTTCTAATTACCATATTTGCAGAGAATGGCCTCATCATCGGATTCTTTTTACCGGGTGATTCGCTCTTATTTATTTCAGGCCTCATCTGCGCATCTCAACCGGATCTTCTGGGTGTTCCCGTTGAACTGCTCATGTTTTACCTGTTTTTAGCAGCGGTGTCAGGTTGTACTTTTGGCTACTGGTTTGGATTTAAACTTGGTAAAAAAGCTTTGGAGCGGAAAGAATCATGGCTGTTCAAAAAAAAATATGTTGATCTAACTTCTGATTTTTACCAACGACACGGTGGAAAAACCCTGATACTGGGAAGGTATCTTCCTATCATCCGAACATTTGCACCCATCTTGGCTGGAGTGATCAAAGTAGAATTTAAATCCTTTATGTTTTACAACATCGTTGGAGGTGCAATGTGGATTGCGACGATCACCTCGGCGGGATATTTTTTAGGACAATTTGAGATTGTGAAACACAATATCGATTGGATCATTCTCGGTTTTGTGATTGTCACCACGGGAGTGCTGGCCAATACCTATATCCGACAGCAAAGAAGAAAGAAAAAAAATCAAGAAAACGAATCATGAAATTTGGTACCAAGGCCATCCATGCTGGCCAACAACCGGATCCTACCACAGGAGCCATCATGACACCCATTTATCAGACCTCCACCTATGTGCAAGCCGCCCCCGGTCAACACAAAGGATATGCGTATGCACGAGGAAAAAATCCTACTCGAGTAGCACTGGAAGATTGCTTGGCGGCTCTTGAAAATGCGAAATATGGCATTTGTTTTTCCAGCGGTATGGGTGCCGCCGATGCCATCATTAAATTATTGAATCCGGGCGATGAGGTCATTGCCACTGATGATTTATATGGAGGTAGCTACCGCATGTTCACCAAGGTATTTGCCAAGTATGGCATTCAGTTCAAATTTGTGGACATGCACGATGTTGATGGATTGAAAGCCCTGATTTCCTCCCAAACCAAGATGATTTGGGTAGAAACACCCACCAATCCGATGATGAAAATCATTGACATTGAGGCCATGGTCAATATTGCCAAAGAATACAACTTGATATCCGTTATCGACAATACATTTGCTTCTCCTTATTTGCAAAACCCTATAGATTTGGGAGCCGATATCGTGATGCACAGTGCCACCAAATACCTTGGCGGACACAGCGATGTGGTAATGGGGGCTATCTGCACGAGCCATGACGCTTTGTATGAGCAGTTGGCTTTTATTGCCAATTCATGTGGTGCCACTCCTGGGCCACAAGATAGTTTTTTGGTGATGCGAGGATTAAAAACTCTGCATGTGAGAATGGACAGACATTGCAGCAACGGTAAAGCTGTAGCCCATTTCCTCAAAAATCATCCAAAAGTAGGAAAAGTATATTGGCCAGGGTTTGAGGAGCATCCCAATCATTTAGTTGCGAAAAAACAAATGAAAGATTTTGGCGGAATGATTTCGTTTAGTTTAAAAAACGACTCCTTCCAATCCGCTTCGGCATTGGCCTCAAGTATGAAAGTATTTTCTCTTGCAGAATCGTTAGGGGGCGTAGAATCATTGATTGGACACCCTGCCAGTATGACTCACGCCTCCATTCCTAAAGAAGAGCGAATCAAAACTGGAATCACCGATTCACTCCTGCGATTGAGCGTAGGCATTGAAGATGAAGAAGATTTGATCCAAGACCTCGCACAAGCATTAGATAAAGCTTAATAATGAAAGAACAAAATATTTCCATTGTCGGATCTGGACTAGTGGGTAGTCTCTTGGCTATATATATGGCCAAAAGAGGTCATAATGTCCATGTATTTGATCGCCGTCCTGATATAAGAAAAATGAAAGTGGTGCAGGGAAAAAGCATCAACCTTGCGATGAGCGACAGAGGATGGAAAGGATTAGAAGGTGCCGGCATCCGCAAAGAGATTGAGAAAGTAGCCCTGCCTATGTACGGAAGATTAATGCATGGCATGGATAGTTCTTTGACTTATCAACCATACGGAAAAGAGGGACAAGCCATATACAGTGTTTCCAGAGGTTTGTTGAATCAAACATTACTCAACTGCGCTTCTGCACTTCCCAACGTTTCATTTCATTTTAATCACAAATGTGCTGATGTACAACTAGAACATAAAAAAGTTGTTTTTGAAGACAACGGAGAAGAAAAAGAATACGCTTACGATCGCTTGTTGGGAACAGACGGAGCTTTCAGTGCTGTCAGAAACAGAATGATGCGATTGGATCGATTTGATTATTCCCAATCCTATTTATCCCATGGTTATAAGGAACTAGAGATCCCTGCTAACGCAGATGGCAGTCACCAAATGAGAAAGGATTGTTTGCATATTTGGCCGAGAGGAGAATTCATGATGATTGCACTTCCCAATCCAGACGGTAGTTTTACCTGCACATTGTTCATGGCGTTTGAAGGTGCAGTGAGTTTTGAAAAAATAAAAAATGCAGATGACGTTCATGCTTTCTTCAACCAATATTTTCCCGACGCTAAGGCATTAATGCCAGAGTTGATTGATGATTATTTCAATCATCCCACCAGCAGCTTGGTGATGGTGAAATGTCTGCCTTGGAATGTGGGCGGAGATGTTTGTTTATTAGGCGATGCCGCCCATGCCATTGTACCTTTTTACGGACAAGGAATGAATTGCGGATTCGAAGACTGCTGGGAGATGAATAAAATCTTGGATGAAACCCATGAAGATTGGGACATGGCCTTTGATCAATTCAGCCGAGAGCGAAAACCCAATGGCGATGCGGTATTAGAACTGGCCCTTCGCAACTATATCGAAATGAGAGACAAGACGGCAGATCCGCAGTTTTTGTTACAAAAGAAAATAGAAAATTGGTTCAGTACACAGCATCCAGACAAGTGGCTGCCCTTGTATTCACAAGTCACTTTCAGCGATATTCCTTACCACCAAGCCCTACAAAATGGTTTGCGTCAAGACGAAATCATGAAAGAAGTGTTGGCCATACCCGATATTGAAGAGGTTTGGAACACTCCATTGGTGGAAAATAAAATCCTGTCTCTGTTATAACGCGTTTTTATTTTTCATCTTTGAAAAAAATCGAAGATGAAAAAATATTTCTTCCTCCTTTTATTCATTCCTGCCTTATCGCAAGGTCAAAGGCAGCACCGTCCTTTGCATGCAGAATCTGATTTCCTCAACAAAGGATGGAATTTCGGTATTGGAGTTACCACTATGCTCCCAGTTCCATTTAGATATGACATCACATTAAAATATGCAAACAACAGAACCTATGATGGGAAAATACTAGCTACTCCTAAGGCGGGTTGGGCAGTGGAAGCCAATCGCCATTGGCTCAAAACTAAATTCAAGTATTTTGACTATTGGGAGGTGGGCGGACGATACTATTGTTTGAGAGGCATGGAACGATACAATGGAGATTATGCCGGAAAAACAGATGATGGTATCCTCAGCTCTGACAGAAAAACCAAATTCAATTTGCACACCCTTGGAGTGGAAGCACGCGCCATTGACATGTGGCAATTCAGTGATCTCAAATGGCTCCATCACGGCCCTGTCTTTTCTGTGGATTACCAATTCTTGCAGAAATACAAAATACCCAACAATATCAATACGAGCATTCCCTTGCCTCGCAATGCCCCCTTCCCATTTCAAACAGCATTGCATTACAGCGTAGGCATTGGCAAAAAAGTGGATGCCGGGATATATTACTTGCTCTCACTAGAAACACCAGTGCTCACTATTATTCCGTGGAGAGAAAAATGGCCCACTATGAGTGTCATGAGTACAGAATGGCAACCCATTTGGCTCACTTTTCGCATCATGCTGCTAGACAAACGACCATCAAAATCTTGCGAAAATCTACCCAATGCCATGGACGAAATCGACCTAGAGAAGACAGGAAAACACGGCAAGAAGGATTTATTTGATCAGAAAATCAGAAGGGCCAAAGTACGCCGAAGAAAATAGTCACTCTCGATCTTGACACAACTCCACCAATACCCCATTGGTAGATGTAGGATGTAAGAAAACTATTTTTTTTCCATCCGCTCCGGGCTTCGGCTCGTCGCTTAAAAGCACAAAACCCTCTGCCTTTAGACGAGCAATCTCGAATTCAATATTATCAACATCTAGCGCAATATGATGAATCCCCTCTTTAGACTTTTCTAAATATTTCGCAATGGGACTGTCCGAATGGGTAGCTTGTAAAAGTTCAATCTTACTTTCTCCCACCTGAAAAAAACTGGTGATTACTCCCTCTCTCTCCACTGTCTCTGATTTATAGGGTGCGGTGCCCAACAATTGAGCAAACAAAGCGTTAGATTCCTCTATGTTCTTTACGGCAATTCCTAAATGCTCAATCTTCTTTATCATCCCATTATTTTTTAAATACAAAGTACACAGCACCCAATAAACATAACATCGCGGCTACATGATTCCATTTTAATGTTTCATTCTTAAACATCACCGAGACCACTGCGGTGAATACCACCAACGAAATTACTTCTTGAATTACCTTCAATTGAAACAAATCAAATGGACCTCCCAATTCCTTACTTCCCATTCGATTAGCAGGCACCTGCATCGTATATTCAAAAAAGGCCATTCCCCAGCTCACTGCTATGATGGTCCATAAACCCCACGACTTAGACCATTCAAAATCCTTGAATCTGAGATGTCCATACCAAGCCAATGTCATAAAAACATTACTTGCCACCAATAACAATATGGAACCAAAGGCTTTCATCAATTGTAAAAATGTAAAACACCTGTAGCCGCATCAAATGTGTAATCATACGTCAATAAAGACTGCGCCGCAGGCCCATTGACTAGACTTCCGTCAGATAAAAGCCACTTGGACTCTGAGCAAGGATCTTCAATAAATGCCTCGTCATCTGTCACACGACAAATACAAGGATCCGTGGGATTATGAGTACTCCTGGCATCGTATATCTTAAATTCATCGATCGCACTGCGATAAATGATCAATTTCACATTCCCCGCGTCATAATACAAGAAACCTGTAACCACCGTCAAATCAAAAAAGGCCGGCTCATTGATGTTGATGGTATATGAAAAATTTAAAACGGGGAGCAGTTGCTCATTCCTGCATCGATCACATGAGGCCGTCAGAACAAATACTGTCAATAAAGCAAAAATCCACTTCTTCATTTTTTAGCAACGGTTGGAATAAAAGGTTTTACATACTCTGGTTCAAAATACGCTAAATTTTCCAATTGAAAATAAGTCTCCGCTGTCTTCAAAGCCATGGTTCTAGCACTGGGTAAAACATCTAAAAAAAGAGTGCTCTTATCCAAAACACTAGACAATTTGCTGGCATTCTCGCCCACCACATACTCCAAATCCAAAAATTTAGATATCTCTGCTGCGTCCTCAAAAATCATTGATCCCGGTAGATCCAATGGTTTCCCAAAATGATATTTCGCACCGAATACCTCCATTCGCCGGGCATCCATTACGGCCAATACTTGGGAGCATTCCATCAACTCTGGTTGAGCCAAGACCATCAATGTTAATGAAGAAATAGAATACAACGGAACGCCCAAAGAAAAGCAGATACCCTTGGCGCAAGATACTCCAATTCGCAAACCAGTATAAGACCCCGGACCCCTTCCTACGACTACAGATGTAATTGCCTTTCCTTCAATATCAGCCTCCTTCATTACATCTGATATCATCGAATGCAATTCCTCCGCATGCACAAATTCATAGGTTGACTTTTCTCTTACAAACAATCTTCCTTGATTGTCCCAAAGTACAACACTACAATTACGGGAAGACGTTTCTATGCCTAGTTTCATTCTGCTTTGTTGAGGGTCACCAGATCACCCTTTTTTACCACATCGCCATTATTGAGCGACTTCGCTATTTCATCATAAGGTCCCGTAATGACTTGTTCCTCTATCACCATCCCCTCTATCACCTGTATGTATTGATCATCTTGGATTCCTGTCTTGACATATCGCAATAATGCCTTCCCCTTGGATTCATCCAATAAGAAAACGCATGTTCTACTTTCGGTTCCCCCTGCAGTATCCGGGCGCATGGTGACCGATTTTATAGGTATGCTCAACACACCCTTTTCCCTTTTCGTCAACACATCCACTGTAGCCGTCATTCCTGGTCGGAATGGAGATTCCGAAGAGGAGGTTAAATGAGCATAGGAGCTCGCCAAGATGCTAATTTTTACAGAAAAGTTAGTTACTTGATTATTGGAACCTCCGGATAAATTCCCTGTTGTCATTAAGTTCAACGCGGTATTTCCAATCTCCGTCACGACACCAAAAAATTTCTCATTTCTAAAGGCATCCACTTGAATCTCCGCTGTATCTCCCAAATGCACACGCACGATATCACTTTCATTCACCTCCACATTTACTTCCATTGCAGACAGTCCCGATATCTTCATGATCACATCACCACTGGTCATATTATTTCCAAGAACAGCTTCCCCCACCTCTTTGGTTAGCGCAGTTACCGTACCACTGATAGGCGCCACAATAATAGTTCTCTTCAAATTGTCGGCTGCTTCATTTCTACCGGCCTCTGCACTGGCTATGGAAAACTCAGCGCTTCTGATGCTTTCATTGGCTGCAATCACTTCTGCTTCACTGGTCTCAAATGAAGAACGTGCATTGTCCATCTCAGCCACTGATATGGCCTTATCTGAAAATAATTTCTCGTTGCGCTTAAAAGATAACTCTTGCACCTTTGCTTGAGCCTTTGCTTGAGCCAATCGGGCTTTAGCACTGGCCAAATTACTCTTCGCTGAATTCAATGTTGCCTCAGCACGCTGCAAGGCGGAGGTATATAAATCTGGATTGATCTTGACCAACAACTGACCCTTTTCCACATGATCACCCTCTTTCACTGGCAGCTCTACAATTTGACCGCTCACATCGGATTGAATTTTCACCTCTGACGAAGGTTGAACTTTCCCACTGGCGCTCACCTTCTCAGTGATATCCCGCAATGCAGGAATTTCAGCTTGAACAATCCTATCCTCTTTTCCTCCACTGAACTTCCAAATCAACAACAATACAAGGACTAATGAAATTGCAATGATCCAATTTCTTTTCTTTTTATTTTTCATGGCTGCAAACGGATAGGTTGATTCATATAAAATTGAATGATATTTTGCTTAAATATTAAGTCCAACTGAGATCGAATCATTTGCGCTTTGGCGATATCCAATCGATTCCGAGCAATGCTGAGTTCCATGGCATTGATCATTCCATTCTCATACCTTGTGCTTGCCCAATCATAGGCCTTCTGATTAGACTCCCAACTCTTTTTATTGGCTTGAAGGGTTTGAGCGGCCCCGAGAGCGCTGGCATAGGCCGTTTCCACATCAGTGGTCAATTGCTGCTTAGCCAACTCTAAACTCAAGGAAGCATTTTGAACATTGATCGCTGCGCGCTTTATATTGTTATGAGTTTGAAATCCATTGAACAATGGAATGGTCAAACTCAAGAAGAATGATCGATTGACATTGTCTTGAAACTGATTTCCAAACGACTTCACTTTATAATCGTCTGCGCTGTACACCAACTGTGGGAAAGAGAATACAATGTCATTACTGCCCATTACCGTCCCGATGGGAAAGGACAAAGAATCTGGACTTCCGTTCAACACTTTTGCAGCTCCTGAATAACCTGTTCCTAATGACATTGAAGCAGATAAACGAGGGTACCTGGCTCCCTTGGCAGATTTCTCAGCCCAATGCGCACTCAACACGCCCACTTCTGCGCTTTTGATGGAAGGTTGTGCATTCAAGGCAGATTCCAAGACCAAAGACTTTGGTGGTAATGGAATATCGAGTTTGAACTGATCAATATTCGGATAAGAAACCTCAAAACTATTGGCTTCTGCAGAAGAGAGACGCAACAACTGGACTAAATTTAACTTTGCGAGTTGATAATTATTCTGAGCACTCACCAAGCTGGCGGCATCTGCGCTGTACTGGGCCTCCATCTCCGCAACATTGCCTTCACTGACAGTTCCTATTCCCAGCAATTTGTTTAAGCGATTGAGTTGTTGCAAAGAATTATCTGCAGTTGCCTGCGCCATTTTCACAAACTCCGCGTTCATCACCACCGTTAAAAAAGCATTAGCAACCGCCAACGCTGTTTGATTGCGGGCATTTTCCCAATCCCATTGAGCCTTTCTGACATCGGCCACAGATCGTTGATAGTTCGACCAATTTTGCCCACCCGTAAACAAGTCGATAGAACTGGAAACTCCGAAACTATTGCTTTGAATCCGCTGGCTCGCAAAACTATTGGTAAAAGGGTCTATTCGCTGACCCCAATTATATCCATGGCTCGCTTGTCCATTCAAGTTGGGTAAAAAGCCTCCCATTGCGTTTTGAACACCTATTTCAGCATTATCCAAGTTCAGGGAAGATTGAGCCAATTGAAGATTGTTGGCCCAGGCCTTTTCAACACATTGTTCAAGCGTAAGCTGTGCGTGCGAACGAATGATGAAGATAAAACAAAAGAGAGCAAAGAGAAAAATACGATTCATTCAACGAAGTTACAATGGAAAGCTTTGAAAGAAAGATTTTTTGGCTTTTTTAAAGGAATCACAATCCCATGATCACCACTTCCACTCGTCTGTTGTATTCCAATTCCGCTTCAGTCTGTGGATTAGGGTACTTGACCCCTTCTCTACCCCTTCCCATTACGCTCACTCGATGCTTGGATATGCCATGCAAAATGAGATATTCCATAATACCTTCTGCTCTTTTCTTGGCCAAATTCACCAATTGTGAATCGTTCAATTTGGTCTCTGGCGTAACATTCACATGGCCAATTATTCTGATACGCACATTGGAGTGCATGTTCATGAAATCCAACAAGGTTTGTAAACCATCCACAGAGGTAAAATACACATTTGTGTTGTCGCCTAAAAATGTAATGCCCTCCGCGATAAAAGAAGAATTCTCCTCAATATTTTTCATGACACCTATATGCTCCGGTGCTTTCAAATCCATGGGAAACAAAGAGAAATAGTGTGGTAAATAACCATTAGATAAAATGGACCCTCGCAATTCTCGATAAGGATAAGCCACTAAATTTTGTCGGCTAAGATCTAATAATTCAGTTTCTCCCGTGTCCAATCTCCCAGATAATCGCAAAGTTCCGGGCAAATTCGCTCCCCCCTCATTCTTTACTTTGAAAACAAAAGGTAACATTACCTCCTCACCGGGATAATCCGTTCTTTCTTTTACAAATCTAGGTTGAGACCATGCTTGTAAGATGGCAATCAACATAAAGGAGAGTAAAAATACCTTTTTCATATTTCTATTTTTGAAAGAAAGATTTTTTGGCTTTTTTAAAGGAATCACAATCCCATGATCACCACTTCCACTCGTCTGTTGTATTCCAATTCCCCTTCAGTCTGTGGATTAGGGTACTTGACCCCTTCTCT
>JACCEC010490670.1_pt1 | contig 18488 bp, 8 predicted proteins | sample 7450121 | NCBI WGS metagenome assembly JACCEC01 (sample SAMN15323455, study PRJNA562643) | freshwater metagenome | isolation source: river surface water | place: USA:Blue River Watershed | collected 2017-08-18 | reverse complement strand
TGTCATAGATCCAATTCTAGATGTTACAGAATTAGACTTGTTTGATGAATTTAATAATCTAGTACAAGTACCTGTATTAGAAGATACTAGTCTTGAAATTCCAATTATACAAATCGGACAAATCATCATTGATGTCATAGATCCAATTCTAGATGTTACAGAATTAGACTTGTTTGATGAATTTAATAATCTAGTACAAGTACCTGTATTAGAAGATACTAGTCTTGAAATTCCGATTGTACAAACAGGACAAGTCATCATCGATGTTGTGGATCCAATTCTAGATGTTACAGAACTAGACTTGTTCAGTGAATTTAATGATCTAGTACAAATACCTGTATTAGAAGATACTAGTCTTATAATACCACAATATGATCAAGAGATAATAGATATATTGGATGAAATTATAGATAATAATAAAATAATTATTGAATTAAATATTTATTATTTAAATCTTGTGCAAGTACCTATATTGGAAGATACTGATCTTGTAATTCCAATAAAACAAACAGAACAAGTTATAGAAATACCAATCGATTTGCCAATATTACCACCTTTATTACCAGATGCCCCACCTTTACCTACAAAAATATCAAAAGGAGATATTTTAAAAAGATTATTAAAGATTAAAAATCAATTAAAAGAATTGGCATCACAAAAAGGAACAATAAAAGAACAGTTAGAAAAAATTAAAAAAGATTTTGAACAAATAAACAAGTCCAATGGAAATTTTATATATAAATTAAAAAATATAGAGAATAATATAGCTAATTTGAATATATTTACAAATAATCAAATTAAATGCGAGTGTAATGATAGTATTGATATTAACATTGATATGAATGAACAAAATATTGTAAAGAAATTACTAAATATTCACTGTAAATTAAATAAAGTGTATAATTTTTATAATTAATTTTCTTTTAAGAATTTAAAACAATGAATCAAATTGGTGGTGCTGTCTCAATTTCTAAAAAAGAATGGTCATTTGTAGAAATTAAGAAAGAGTGGTCAAATGAAGAAACTCATAACGCCCGACCAGACATGAGAGATAATATAAAACCTTATATTGATCCATTGGTTGATATATTCTTAAAAATTGATCCTGGAAGAGCAATGACTGTAGCTGAGCAACAAATTAATAATGTGAGACCTATTTCAACAGTTTCAACTCCTGCTGATTTCATTAATCTTTTAACAGAAAAAAGAGTAGATCAATTAGAATCTAATAAACAAATTGATGATGTAATGATATTTCATAAAAATCAAAATAATTTAATTAAAATTTGGTGTTTAGAATATAGCAACCCTGTAACATCATCTAAATTTGTATGGAGAGAATTAAAAAATAATGAAGTGTTGACCAGTTTTGAAAATTCAGTTTTAAGTAGTGTTGGAGATTATGTAAAAAGGGAAAAACTAGAAACAAGCGACACTTTAACATCTATTATTACTACCAGACCTAAAAATGCTAATGGATTTGAGGAAGTTAAATTTGTAGACTTAGTTAATTTACAAAGCCCAAATACTCCAGTTCCAGGACTTCAAAATGTAGTAGTGGAAAAACGTCCACTAGATAATCCTGTACTAGAAGATGTAGATGCTGGTGCTTCAGTTTATGATCAGATTCCAGATACAGAAACAAATTTAGGTACTTTTATCACTAGCGGAATAGTTACTGACTCAGCTATTCCCGAGCTAAAGAAATTTAGTGATTTAACAACTGAACTTGATGGTATTTTCACTCAAGAAAAAAAACAATTAACTGTAAAAGTTTTGAATGTTGACAAGAATATATTTGAAAAATATACAGAAGTTAAAAATAAAATAACAGAATATGTAACAGCAGCCCAACAAAAAATTAACCAAATTAATGAAAATTTTAATAAAAATTCACAAGAACCAACTACACAAGATGGTAAACCAAAGCTAATGTTTCATACAAATGAACTACTTGATACATCATCTATTATATTAGACAAGAATGTAATGAAGCAAAGAATTGCTAATTATGACAAATTAGTAGAAGAATATAATCAAACACATGAGCCTAAAATATCACCAATTCCGGTTGAAAAACGTAATGAAATATTAAAGAAAATAGATACTTTACCTGATTCATGGGATGTATCTTATTATATTATTGATGTGCAAACTGTTTCAGGTACTAAAACATACAAGTTGGATAGTAGAACATTCAAAATCCAAAAATTAAACGATTATGCCCGTGCAGTTTTGTTTACTGTCAAGAATGTTAATATTTATTTTGAATTACTTAAAAAAACTCTTGAAGCTGTAGAAAAGATAAATGGATTACCAAAAGAAAACCCACAGGTTGGCGAAGAAGATGTAATATCGCCAGCTAGTGGTGAAGGTCCACGTGCAGGTGGTAATGCAACATTAGACAGATATCGTTATAATGGAAAGTTATACAAGGTAAGAGAGGGTCCACGTGGAGGTTTATTCATAGTTGTAGATGGTAAGAAAGTTCGTGTATCTTCATAAATTTTATAATATTTTTTGTTAATTATGTATGAAAAGAATTAAAAAAAATAGTTTTATACATAAAATAGAATGAAAAAAAAGAGTCAATTGAATCATAAAGGAGGTGGTCCTGAAGAAGTTAAACAATTGTTGGCTCAAATATCAGGAGAATTAGTAAAATTAAAAGGGGAAATAACTACTAATCCTCCTTCTGATAAAGATTTCTTAACAAATCAAGGGATTACTAGAGAAGAAGCATTAAAGTTTGTTCAAAGTTTAGAGGATCAACTTACTAAAATGCAAGTAAATCCATCTAATCCAGGAACTGTTCAACAATTAGAATTACTAAAAAACAATATTAGGTTAGCATGTGATTCATTGGGTATTTCAATTAGTATTGGTACAAAAGATTGTGATAAATTGGGAGAAATGAGTGGTAATTTCGCTAATACAGAACTAGATACAACAATTAAAGAATTGATTCAAATGCAATCAAAAATGGAAAACTCTAGTATTGAATTGCAACAATTTATGGCTGAATTACAACAAACGGATGTTCAAGCACAAGAAGCTTTGAAATTACTACAACAAAAATTGGATCAATTGACACAGGATAGTTTGGCAATTCGTGAAAATATTACAACATTACAAACAGAACTTGGTACAGGAGGTGAATCTGCTGAAAAAATGAGATTATTGAAAGAGGAATATGATGCGAAATTAAGAGCATTAAAAGCTGAAATGACACAAAAAGAGAATGAATTACGTCAACGATTATATGAACTAAAATCAAAACAATTTAGACAGGAATCATGGAATGATAAACGAGAAGCAGCTGCAAATCTGAGAAATAAACTAATGTCAATTGGTGCACAAATTCTAGCGCCATTTAATCTTCCTCAACCAAGTCCTCCTACACCGGCACCACCAAGTCCTCCTACACCGGCACCACCAAGTCCTCCAACACCGGCACCACCAAGTCCTCCTACACCGGCACCACCAAGTCCTCCTACACCGGCACCACCTGGTCCTCCTACACCGGCACCATCTGGTCCTGATGAACCAGATGAATTAGAAAGTTTAAATAATGATATGATAAATTGGACAGGAAATGCAGCCAATATTTTAAAAGGTAATCCAATAATTAATCAATCTTTAACTAATAAATCTAAATCACGTGCTCCTAGAAAATTATCAACTGCTTTGGAAAAACTTGTATCAGAAGCAGCTCCCCAAGGTGGTGGGAGTATAAATATTTTACAAGAAAAAACAAATAAAATAGATGCTTTATTGGCGAATGGGGAAGACTTATATAAAAGAGCATCTGAAATAATACCAAGATATGAAAATAAATATTTAAATGGAGAATTAAATGAAAAACAGATACGACTTTTAACAGAGTTTAAAGAAACATATGATACATATCCATTTTTTGTAATACTTTTGAAATTTTTTATAACTAAAATTATTTTAAAATTAAATTCAGATGAACTATCAAAAATATCAGAAAGAGATGTAGATAATATTATTAATTATTTTAATGTAAATTTTCCTAATACAGAAGATGGAATAAATGATTTTATTGATTCTATTAATTACGAATTTAACAAAGATATTGTAGATATTTTTCAGATAAACTTGGATATAAATCAAATAAAAGATTCAAATGGTAATATTTCATATACATATAAAACTGGTCAAGATGTAGAATATAATACTTTATATAATGAATATTTATCATTAATTACTAGTATAAAATCTAAAATATCTCAACCTCCGCCTCCAATACCAACACCAAATAGCGGTACTACGTTGACAGAAGAAGAAAAACAACGAGAATTAGAAAGACAGAAACAAGAAGAAATCGAAAAACAGATAAAAGCTGCTCGAGAAAAAGCAACTAAAAAAGCAAAAGGTAAAAAGAAAACAGAAGATGAAGTAGCTAGAGCAGGTAAAGCAGCCGGAGATGCAGCCCAAAAAGCCCTTGCCAAACAACAAGATCCCAAGGCAGCTGAAGCAGCAGCCGAAGCAGCAGCCAAGGCTGTACTAGGTGGAAAACAACAACAAGCAACTGAAGCAGCTGAAGCAGCTGCTAACGCAGCCCAAGCAGCTCTAAATGGAGATCCTCCTAAATCAACAACCGCAGCAAAGGCAGCAGCCGAAGCAGCAGCCAAGGCTGTACTAGGTGGAAAACATCAACAAGCAACTGAAGCTGCAGCAGCAGCTGCTAATGCAGCCGATACAGATCTAAATGGCAATCCTCGCAAGTCAACAACTGCAGCAAAAGCAGCAGCCGAAGCAGCAGCCAAGGCAGTACTAGGTGGAAAACAACAACAAGCAGCTGAAGCAGCTGAAGCAGCTGCTAACGCAGTCGATACAGCTCTAAATGGGGATCCTCCTAAATCAACAACTGCAGCGGCTGCCGCAGCTAGAACAGCAGCTGATACTGTCCTCAATAATGCATCAGATGATGAAGAAATTAGAACAGCAAAAGCAGCTAAAGCTGCGGCTGCAGCTGCTAATGCAGCCCAAAGAGCTTTAAATAAAAAACAAAAACCCCACGCTGTAACAGCTGCAGCAGAAGCAGCAGCTAATGATATTCTTAACGGAAAGTCAGAAGCTGAAGCAGCTATTACAGGAGAAAATGCTGGTGATGCTGCACAACAAAGTGATTTTGAAGATTATGAAAGTGATTTTGAAGATTATGAAGATGAAGATGAAGATTATGAAGATGAAGATGAAGATGATGGTGATGTTGATGAAGAGGAAGGTGGTGTTGATGAAGAGGAAGGTGGTGTTGATGAAGAGGAAGAAGGTGGTATTGATGAAGAGGAAGGTGTGGTTGAAGAGGAAGAAGGTGGTGTTGATGAAGAGGAAGATGTGGTTGAAGAAGATGAACAAGATGAAGGAGAGAGAAAAGGTGAATTTGGAAATGTTAATAGTGTAACTAATTTATATGAAAACTTAACACAATCTGGTGATTTAGAAACTACAAAAAAATTATTAAACGAGATAAATGACGCAATTGACAAATTACAAGCAACTTCTATTGCAAATAAACGAGAAATCTTACAAAGTATGATGGGAAAGATCGATGATTTTAGGAAAACAGTTTTCAGTGGTACAGATAGAGAAATTCCTGAACTTTTTGATGAAATATCTGGAAAATTAAAAAGAAAATTAGAATTATCTGAAGCTCCTCCAAATGAATTACAAGAAAAATTCGATTTTTTCAAAAGAACCATGGAAAAACAAGGTACAGATTCTTTAGATAGAAACGTATTGTTAGAAGAATTAGCATTAATAGACGAATCTAAATTATCTTCTGAACAAAAAACACAATTAGAAAAAGAAAAGAATGCAATAAACAATAAATTCGGATTAAAAGTAGATGAAATGGTATCACAAAATATAGATAAAATTGAGACAATTAAAAAACGCAAAATGGACGAAAGCACACTTCAAACTCAACAAAATGTCCAATCTATATTAGACGCAGCAGCTAAGGCAAAAGCTGACGCTGTAATAGAAATAATGATGAATAATGCACAAGATGATATAAAAAAATTAGAAAATATACAAGCAAAACATAAAGAAACAATTGCTGAAATAACAGATGAATCTACTATTTTAGAAAAAGAATATAATTTAATAAACTCCGAAAGAGATATAACCACTATTGAAGTTAAAATTCAAGAAGAACTAACTAAAGCGAATACGTTTAAAATCAAGATTGAATCATACTTGAAAGGTTCATTGATTGAAGCTTCGAAATTGAGTATTTTGAATATAAATGAAGATTCTAAAAAGAAAATTTTAAGTGAATTACAAGACTTTAGAACACAACTAACAGATAAATATTTATCAAAAATTATAACTTTTATTAAAAGTTATAAAGATAAATTAACTACAATATATCCAAATATTGATAATAAGGGCATAGAAATAGAACAAACATTGGATATAGATGATATTAAATCTAAACCAACAAATATAATTTCTGATATAAGTTCTGTAAGTATTGGATGTTCAGATTGTTATTATGCTCTTGTTAGGTTAAATAATGTAGGAATTGAATTAGGAATTGAACAAGTATTATCAAAATATTTACGAACAAAATGTACTGAATTAAATTTTACTCTGAATGAACAAAAATGTATTATATTCCAGAATCTTATTAATTCTTTTAATATTACGACACATGCACTACTTAATAGACCAGTAATTCATAAATTAAATAAACTTTCTGAAGCCGAGATGATAGAAATTTTTACAAACACAAGAGATGATAGATTTAAATTATATACTAAACTAAGTGATATTAAATCAATAGAAGTTAATAAATTACAAATAACAGAAAATTTATTACAATTTATATATTTAAATATAGATGATTTCTTGAATACTAATGATGACCAAGTCGCGTCAGACCTTAAAGCAAAGTTAAATAATGAAAAAATTAATAAACAGATAATTGAAGATACTAAATTTTATGATACTGTTATGAAAACAATATGTAAACAAAAAGAGCAATGTACAGAGCAAGATGATAATAATTATTGTTCAAAATGTGTTTTTACACCAAGTAAAAGATTAAATATTAGCAAGTTTATTATGCTTTTAAATGAAGTAATAACTGGAACAATATCACCACTTATTACAGATGGCCAATTATATACATACACATCTCGTTTGACAGAAAAAAAACAAAATATGTTGACATATTATTATGTCAACATAATCAGAAGATTAGATTTAATGGATTATTTAATTAAATTAATTGGTACATTTGAATTTAAAGATAATGTATTATTCTTATCATCTTTAAACGATATTGTTTCAAAAAAAAGTAGAAACACAATTATTACATATGTTAAAATGAGAAATGATGAAACAAAACCAGATCAAATTGATAAATTTGTCGAAGTACATTATAATCGCCGTTTTAAAATAAGAGTTAATAATGACGCACAAACAAATGATATGTTAAATTCATTAATTGTAGAATATAATGATGATGATGAAGAATATTATACTAAAATAGACAAGAAATTTACAATGTCGGAATATATTAAGGGTTTAATAGAAAAAACAAAAGAATATAGATCAATAAATAACAACAAATTATTATATGAAAACGAAATTAATAGAATCAATATTTCTATTCAAGCTATACTTCAAGACCAAAGTAAATTAAAAGAAAATAATATAAAATATAAAACAGAAAATGATGAATTACACTCTAGATTAAGTGGCGAATATAAATATGATGCTAAAATTTCTAAATCAAAAATATTAATTGAATTAAATAATAAATTAGAAGAATTAAACGAAGAGTTAACTGAGTTAAATGGATTAAATGGATTAAATAATTTAGATTTAGACAAGCTTGAAGGTAAATTAACTGAATTAAATGAATTGAAAGATAAATTAAATTCCGAAATTACTGATTTGAATAATGTCGAACAAACTGAAAATACAACAAAGAATATTAAATCAAAAACAGAAGAATTTACAAAAAATCAAAATGACATAAAAAAAATAGAAAAAGAAATTGCATTAAATCGAGATATAATAATAACTAAAAAAGAGATTGAAAATCTACAAATATTAATTAAAATAGATGCTAATGATAATGAAATTGAAAAAATTAAAAATAAATTCGAGCAAAATAAAGCAGAGATTAAAAAATTAAAAGAAGAAGGAAAAAAATTTGCTAGTACTCTTTCCAATTTTGATTCTATAATAGATACCTTTAAAAATATACAAAAGGTAGAAGCCGCTGGAGATGGTGTAAATTTTTCTTTTGAAAAATATAATAGAACTTATCTATTTGGAAAGTTTTCAAAAGTGTTTTTACCAAATGTATCAAATAAAAATATCGCAGATAATATGATTGATGTTTATGAAACACTTAAATCTGGAAAGTTAGTATTTATTCTTGGATATGGTGCCAGTGGTGCAGGTAAAACTTCATCTTTAATTTATTATAATAAAGGTGAACCAGGATATAAAGAAGGTATTTTGATACATTTGTGTAATAAATTTGCAATTGATGATAATTATACAGAATTATTAGTATGTTCAAAAGAATTTTATGTAGATTATAAAAAACGCGATGATATAATGCAGAATAAAGATAAAGGTAAAAATGAGAATTTATTAGATAACCCTGAAGTTCTTAGATCCCCTCCCGATGAAAATACATATTTATTTTTCAATTTCAATGATGGAAATTTCAAGTATAATTGTATAAAAGATACAAGTTGTAAAAATGTTCCTAGTTATCTTCATAGGAATTATCATCAATATAGAACAGTTGATGCAACTACAGATTTTGGTAAAGATAAAACATTAGGTGAAGTAATGATTCACCTAATAGATAATGATAGACTTGTAAAAGCTACAACAAATAATCCTAATAGTTCAAGAAGTCATACTATCATTATTTTAAAACTATCTTCAAATCAACCAGGTAAACCAGAAATTAAACTTGTAATTGGTGATTTTGCTGGTGTGGAAAATATTTTTGATTGTGAAAATCCAGTAATTCAGAAATTATTTGCATCAATTAAAAGAGATGGGTTAACTCCTGAACAAAAACAAGAAGAGAAGAATACTGGCAAGACACCAGATACATTACCTTTTTATTCTTCAGAAATTACAAAAAATCCAGATGGATCATATAGTGAAGACCTGTTAAAAGGTGGAGCTGATTTTAGTAAATCGAAAGAACTTTATACAGGTTGTTTAGAAATTATAAAAAGTAGACAAGATGTTCAATATGATTTTGATAAGCCAGTCGAATCAATTAAGCAATATAAACCTGACCATCCTCATTTTAATGAGGATGGTATACAGAAATTCGATGCATATTTTGATTTTATAGTAAATGATGTATTTTCTAATCAAAAGCCAAATCAAAAGCCAATAGATATTTTAACAAAATTATCATCTGAAGATATTTATACGAGTTTTAAAGATAAACAATCTAACTTTAATAAAAATATTGATAATTTTAGAAATATAAAAGATAGTTTACAAAACCCAGCTGATTTTATTAAACAAATGTTAGATGGAAATACAGAATATTTATATTTACAAGAAGAAAATCTTAATAAATTAATAGCTTTAGAATCAAAAATAAAACAGATTTTAAATAATTATGATATTGTTACAGGAAGTACAAAAGATAAACCTGATCGTTATCAAAAGCATAGTGATATTTCTATTATTACTGGAATGAAAGGTACCGGTACCAATAAAATATATAGTACTATGAATAAAACATTGTACAAGGATTGCTTAAATGACGATATTTATACACTCGATTCTTGTAGTATTGACGAAAGTGCTAAAAGGTCATTAATAGCTTTAAAAGATAAAGGAGGTAAAACACAAATTCTGGGTTCCAAAAATATATTAAAATTAATTAATGGAAAGGAAGAATTACAACAAAATATTTATTGTCTTGATAACGAACGAGCTGAAAGCACAAAAAAAAATTATACGGATACATTAGGGTTTTTTTCCGAAAAAACTGGAAAAGATTATATTGATAATTATAAAACCGATGGGATTTGTGGAGAAGCATTGGATACATGGATACGTAATAATTATAGTAATAAAATAACATTATTAAAAGAATGTAACTATACCTTGGAAGAAATTAATAATAATTTTACTTTCAACATTGCTGGAAAAATTATTGGTATTAAATATGACAACAATACTAAAAACCCATTATTAGACGATGTATTTAAAAATGCATATAACAAACTTAATGATATATTATCAAAATGTTCACTATATATAACTAACATACAAGATATAAATAAAGAGTTAAATAACGGACTTATAATCAACAAAGAGTATGGATATATTGATACTATTGATACTATTAATAAATTAATAGAGATTAAATTTGTATCTTTAAATTCAAAACAATTAGAAAATATATTGAAAACAAAACTACAAACTGTAAAAAAAATAATGAATAGTGCATTTAAAGCAAATATTACTGAAGATCAACTAACTAATTTATCAAGTTTATCAAAAACAATTAATGAAAAATTATCAGATGAAAAATTATCAGAATTCACAGAAGCTATAAAAACAACCTATAAACATGTTGAAACATTATTATTAGACTATAGATGTCGATTAGAAAATGCATTCAATGTATGTTTACATAGACAGGTAGAAGGGTATTTCATTAATGATTCATTAATGAAGGTTAGAAAAGTAATTCAAAAAATGTTGATTGAAAAAACAAAATCAGATCCTCCGATTAGTATGGTACCAAATTATTTAGAAATATGTAATCCTATATATTGTAATATCAGTGATGTTAATAAACAATGTTGGGGTATAGAAGAAGTTAGACAAGATCCTTATTCATGTATTTTTAATGAATTAACCAAAGAACTAGGCTTAAGTGATTCAGATCTATTTAAAAATCTTGTGATGTGTATTTTCTGTGTATTTAATATATCAAAGGGTGCAAATAATCCTCCTCCAATACCATATATTGATATCAATAAATTTAAAATGATTATTAAATATCACAAGATATTTGATCATAAAAGAAGAAGAGATGGTAGTAAGGTTGGAACTTTAGAATATTATTTTGATGATATTACAAATAGATTAAAAAAATATCCTAAAATTGCACCGAGTATATTACAATCTCCAGATTATAGACAATTTGAAGAATATATCCGAGGCGTATACACTACATCATATAATAACTATAACAACACTACAGATATATCTGAAAAAAATGAAATATTTAATAATTATTTTAAATATTACCATATTGAACATACAGTTAAATTTATAGAATTATTCGATAATAGTAATGCAATTTCTGCAATAGGTACATTAGAATTTGTAGATAAATTGAGTAAATTTAATATGACTGATAATATATGTACCCCAGAATCATGGTTTAATAATAATGCTTTGGAAAAATTTAATAAAGATTATGAAGCAATTACATCTAAATACGTTCCAGTAATGAAGGCTATGGAAATTTGTAATCAGTTAATATCTTCAACTAGTACACAATGTTATTCTACTACTAAAAGAGGTGGAACATTGAAATCAAAGAAAAAGACAATGAAGAAAACTAAACAATCAAAGAAAAAACAGATGACGAAACAATAAATTTTTATTTTTCTTAAATTATGTTAAATACATAATGAGTGTATCAAGTACCACAGATAAAACAGGTGGTGCATTATTTGGAGCATTCAAAACATGTAAAGAACTTTACGAAAAATATAATAAAAAATATTTAGGGTTTGACGATCGAATACGGCAACTAAGAGCCAAAAATAATAATGATTATACAACTATCATTAATGAGCTTGATTTAATGCACAACCTTATAAAAGAATTTATGAAAACACAAAAAGGTGGTTTATTTGGATTTAGAAGAAAACAATCAAACTCATCATCTGTTTCGTCAGATTCATCACCAGAATCACCATCAAATTCTTCTTCATTAAATTCTCAATCTGAAGTTACAAATACCTCAGGTCCGCAAAAAGATAGTATGGATTGTCACAAAAATTTTTTAAATTTTGTAAAAAATAATGCAAGTACTTACAAGTCTATTATTATATATGAACCTGAAAAATCAGGAAGACTAAAATATATTTCATATGTTTTCAAAAAACCAAGAATGTTTTCAAAACTTCGTCCTGAACTTTTACGCGTAGAAAAAAAATATTTTTTAATCAAAGGAAATTTTTGGCTTGTTTATATAGAAAATTTAGCAGATTCTATACTAGCTGTATCTAATGCAATTGAAGAAAAACAAACAGAAATAAAAAAATCATCAGATCTACCAGATGAAGAAGAACCACAAGAAGAACCGCAAGAAGAACCACAAGAAGAACCAGAAGAAGAACCACAAGAAGAACCACAACCCGATGAATCCCCACTGGATACACCTACACCACAACCAGATATTAAACCACAAGAATTGCCCCCAGTAGAAGAGAAAAAAATGCCAGATGTTTGTAACAGTATCAAGACATTTCAAGAAAGTGAAATGTATCAAGAATTAGTGAAATTACTATCAGAATTACCAACACAAGAAATATACAAAACCTATGTTACATGGTATAATAATGCAAAAATATATTATGACAAACTCATAGAATGTCTAAATAAGATATGTTTGTATTTCAATAACCCTGCAATTGATAATGTATTAGCTGGAAAGATTTCTGAAATAACTTTGAATCCTGATACAAAAAATATAATTATTATACATAATTCTCCAAATACAATTGATAATTTTTATATTATAATCAGTAATTCTATAAAGAATTTAATTGAAAATATAAAAACATTTTTAATGTTAATTAAATCTGGTAATACCGATATTAATACTGATACTAATACTGATACTAATTCAGATAGTATCCAAGATACTATTAATGAAATACAAAATAAGATTAATAATATAGATAATATAGTAGGTCGTCAAAAAATAGTATCAATTACAGAAGATGATACACAATGCAAAGATAATATATTCATACAAATAGGAAAAACTCTTGGATTAATGGGAGGAGAAAACCAAAACCTATTAAAGACAAACCAAACAAACCAAACAAACCAAACAAACCAAACAAAACAAGAGACATATAGATATAATGGTAAATTATATAGAGTTAAATATGGTCCTCGGGGTGGTAAATATATTGTTGTAGATAAGAAAAAAATGAGAATATAAAACTATATAAGTTTATTTTTGTATTAGATACATAATGCATTTATTATTAGATTTCGATGGAGTAGTTTTAAGGAATCATTCTATTCATAAATTAGTTGTAGAGAGATGCAATAATTTTGTACATAAAGTTGTTAAATGTAAAGACAAAGAATTTGCAACTAGATTAAATAAAGAATTATATTATAATGCTGGTCATACATTATATGGTCTAAATAAACTTGGGTACAAAGGTGTGGATGAAAAGGATTTTGAAGAATACGTATATAAAGACATAAATTATAATGATTATTTATATAATGTCAGAGAGACACACAAGGAGGATATTGAAAGTTTCAATAATTTAGAAGATTATTGTAAAAAAAATAACATCAAAATGAGATTCTTCTCTAATGCACCTGATATTTGGTGTTATTCTATATGCAATAAAATGGGAATCTCTGAAATACCTTCAACTTATTCATTCATGTCATGTTTAAAACCTGAACCTAAAAGTTATGCTGACGTAGAGTTTAATTTAGGGTCAGATGTTTATGTATTTGTAGATGACAAACTTACTAACTTGCTCAACACACCATATAATTGGAAATGTGTATGGATGTGTGAGACTGATAATCTAGTTGTTAATGATCGACTAACAATGATAAAAAATCTAAACTACTTGCAACCTTTACTAGATAAAAATGCTCTATTAACTACTTGATATTATACTTACTTATAGCATCTTTTGGGAACAAAAGGCCTCTATGTGCATGAAGTTTTTTATAACATTTAGTAAGAGTTACTTGACTAATTTCACATGCATTTGCCAGATCTTTTTTAGATATCCCTAACCCACAAACCACATTACATAAAAATATACTAGCAGCGGCAATAGATGGTGGTGTATTTTCACTAACAATATTAAGTTCATCTGCTTTTTCAACAACTTCTTTACAAAGATCTTTAATTTCTTTTGAAATTTTGAGTTTGGAACTGAATCTTTGTATAAAATCAACTGGGCAAGATGAATCAAGATTAATATTCATTATATCTTGAAATTTTTTACATCCACGTGTCATTGTCGTAAGTTTTAGATTAAATATTTTAGCAATTTCTTTAGTACTTCTTGGTACTTTATTGCTCTTACATGACATGTAAATACTTGATGCTATCAAACCACTTCTATTTTCACCTCGAGATATTTTTGATTCAGAGAGTTTTTTATAGAAGACTTTAGCTTCTTCTATAATAGAAGTAGGTATACCATTATTAGCAGCATGTATTGTGATATTATCAAAAATATTAAATAAACTCCTTTCTTTATAACTCATAGAGTTCCACATATGATATTTCCGAATTAATTTCATATCATAACTTTCATTAAATTGATTACTAATAATAGATCCCAAGGATGAATTAGGAAGTAAATCATTTACAGGCATACCACATCTAGTAGGATCACTAGATTTATTATCATCATTTCCATAATATCTCCATTCAGCTGCCATATCAATATAACGTCCAAGCAATGTATTACAACATTTGCATATATAATTGCCATCATCAACCATTATATCAACCGACTTGCAATTCTTACATTCAATCGCTGTCTTATCAGGTTCTTCTGAGCATTTTGAAGGAGAAGGCTTTGACTCAATCTTTAAATCGTTGAGCAAATTCCATAAGTTGTCGTCGAAAGTGTCATATTCCATGACAAAAAGTGACACTTTATATAGTTACAAAAATTATCTATAAATAATTATAAAATTAATTCAAATTTTAATAACAAAAATAATTTTTCCTTTTTGAAAACGTTATGTCTTTAAATAGTAGATCAAAATTAAAGACATTATAAAATACTACAAAATATTCCAAATGTGTCTTTATTTAATCAAAATTAAAGACATTTAAAAGAAATTCGAGACTTGAATGAATTTCGAAGGTCAGTTGGAATACATGTTAAATCAATTAGTAATTTATTAGCTTCGTATTGTACACGAGCTTCTGGGTTTTTTTGACAAAACTTTTCAAGATTTTCTTCATCTAGTGCTAATTTCTCAGCAGTCTTTGGTCCAACTTTTTTCATAATACATGGAATATTGTCAGATTTGTCACCCATAATGATTTTAGTCTTCAGATACAATTTTGGATCCATATCAATTCGTTGAATGATTTCTTTTCCTTGTAGATTCTTTACAATAGTTTTAGAATCTACTAATTGAATATAATCATTGTCATTTGTTATAATAGTAATCATTACATCTGGATAATTTAACCGAAGTTCATCTTTAATAATCGCAATAATATCATCTGCTTCAAGGCGATCATGAGATATGATATGAAAATTGTATTTACTTTTAAGCTTCGGAATAAGGTCATTATATGTTACCCAAAAAATGTCCTTATTAAATGTATCAAGACGTTCGTCGCGTGTTGCCTTGTAATTTTTATAATGTTCATTTCTCCAAATGTTTTCACGCATACAATCTTTGACCAAAAACACATTTGACCAAGAAACGTCAGATTGTTTAACAATTTCACATAACGTTCTTTCAAAAATTTTGTTATATTTTTCAACAAAAAGAGGTTCATTCAAAATTTCATTCTTATCAATGTCAATCTTCTGATATTTCTTCAACCAATTAAATGTTGAATAATATCTATAAAATACATAGTAACTTAGGTCAATCATTAATACATTCTTATATGGATTAATAGGAATAATGCAGTTCCAACAACAAAATTCTGCATTTGCCATATTTATAAATTGTGCAATTTATACTTATATGTATTCAAATTTATTCTCCCAAAATAACGATTTGATTTCCACGTTCTGTTGATAATAAACTAACTAATAAGAATAACATCACCCATAACGCTATAGCAATCGCTTGTACATAACTCCATACTACACAATGACCAACCATCATACAATTAATACTATATATTGAAAGTCCAATAGGTATAATAATCATAACCAAGATTAATAAACGATATGCAAAACTATCTTTAGATTTTGTTTCATTCTCTAGAGGTCCTGTGTGAGGAAAAGGTAATAAAATCATAAAAGCTAAAAAAAGATATGCAATAGATGCTATAATAGCCGGTTGTGATAATTGCATTTAATATTCATTAAGAAAAATTGAATTCTCTTACATAAAGATTTTGCATATTATATAATTTAATATGGGTATTCCTTTCTATTTTCGTGAAATAGCAACAAAAAATACTGATACAATTATCAATGCTATTAAACAATGTAATCGATTATTTCTAGACTTTAATTCGATTATACATTGTTGTTCAGCAGCATGTTTATCTAAAGATGAAGCAGATATATTCAACGAAATATACAAATATACACAGTATGTAATTAATTTAGTTAAACCAATTGATCTTGTTTATATAGCAGTTGATGGTGTGGCACCTAGGGCAAAAATTCAACAACAAAGACGTAGACGATATCTCTCTTCATATCGTACAGAACTAATTAATAATTACAAGAAAGATAATAACATTCCGATTTCTGATTGGGATTCCAATTGTATTACTCCTGGTACTGAATTTATGAAGCGTCTAGATAAATATTTACGAGATGTGTTTTCAAATAATAAAAATGTCATTATTTCGAGTCATGAAGAATATGGAGAAGGTGAACACAAGATTATTCAATATATTAAAAATTCTACAAATGATGGATATGATGTAATTTATGGTTTAGATGCAGACTTAATCATGTTGTCATTAAGCTGTAAAAAACAAAATATCTATTTAATGAGGGAAAGTTCAGATTTTGTATCCGTAAAAAATCAACATCAAACATCAAAAATGATGACATATAAATATTTAAATATAGATAGATTACGTCAACATGTTTCAGAATATCTTTACAATGATACTAAAATAAACTATATGTATGATTATATTTTCATATGTTTTATGTTGGGTAATGATTTCATTCCCAATCTATCATTTCTAAAAATTAAAAATGGTGCAATCGAATTACTATGTGATATTTATAAAAAGGTTTATGAAAAATTAAATGAGAATCTAATTATTATAAACGAAGATTCAAATGGCAAAGAAACCTTTTCGGTGAATTATATGTTCCTGTTAAAGATATTTGAAAACTTGTCATTTTGCGAAGATAAAGGTATGAAAGAAGTTATTGAACAATATAATAATACTTTTGGTTGTGTTATGACAAATAATCCAAAAACAGTAGAGAAATTTATACAAGAATTGGAAAAAACCCCATTAACAGTTGGTTATACACCAAAGATTGGAGTAATTAATCCATCAAAGGATTCAAAATGGCGTTTGAGTTATTACTATTATCTATTTGGTTCTATTTCACCAAATATTATGAAATGTTGTTCAATCCAATATATAGAAGGATTGTTATGGACTGCAAATTATTATTTTAATATGCAAGTAGATATGAATTGGTGTTATATTTATGACTATTCCCCATGTATTTCAGAATTATATAAATATTTATGTCCAATTTCACAGACAGAATTTAATAATATACAAAATAAACTTAAAACATCAAAACCCAAAATTGATAGTACACTCCAGATGTTAATGGTGTTACCACCACAATCACAAAATTGTGTACCCAAAAAACTGCAACAACTTTATAATTCTGTTGAATTAGGTTGTACACACTATTTCCCAATCAAATTTGAACTTACTTCTTTCTTAAAGCATCAAATGTGGGAGTGTATACCAAAATTACCAGTTGTTGACTGCGATAGATTACAAAAAGCCATCATACAATTAAACCAATAAACTGTTTTTGTTCATTCATTTATACACTATTCATTCATATACTATTAATTTATACACACTTTTATTAGAGATAGATTATAAGTATTTTATATGTACACATTACTACACACTAACAACACATGAATAGTAAATAGAGTACACTTTAATACACTATGTGTATTATCAAATATACACACTATTAAATGGATAACATATTATAAAATAGATAAATTTAATGAATATTTTAATTATGAGATTTAATTATAGGAATTATTTAAATGATAAAATAGTTGTACCATTATCTATTTTTAATATTGCATGTATAGGATTATTAAAATCTTTTTTTTGAATAATATAGAATGTTACTTTTTTTTGTTTAATATATTTTTGTTTTGATAAAAGTGTGTAATTATGTAATCTTAGAATTTGTCTTAGAATTGTTATACATTTTTTTTCATCTAGAGAATTAAGGTATATTTTTGCTTTACATGGTAGATAATAT
>JACCEC010232740.1_pt1 | contig 18496 bp, 19 predicted proteins | sample 7450121 | NCBI WGS metagenome assembly JACCEC01 (sample SAMN15323455, study PRJNA562643) | freshwater metagenome | isolation source: river surface water | place: USA:Blue River Watershed | collected 2017-08-18 | reverse complement strand
GCTCGTTGGCAGAGATGTTGACCGGATGCACGCGGTAGGGAAGGCCGCATTCCTCCAGCATGATGTGGATCTTGTTCCCGTTGGGCGTGGGCCAGGAGTAGAGGTCAATCATGGGTACTGCCAGTGGGTTGGACTTCAGCCGCCGCGGGTGACAGGGACGGGTTCGTTGCGGCCGAAGCTGCCCCAGCGGCCGAGCTCCCACTTGGCGATCGCATTGCGGTGCACCTCGTCCGGGCCGTCGGCAAAGCGCAGGGCGCGTGCTGCCACGTAGGCGTAGGCCAGAGGGAAGTCGTCGCTCATACCGCCGCCGCCGTGGGCCTGAATGGCCCAGTCGATGACCTGGCAGGCCATGGTCGGTGCGACCACCTTGATCATGGCGATCTCGCTCTTGGCGGTTTTGTTACCGGCGACGTCCATCATCCAGGCCGTCTTGAGCGTGAGCAGGCGCGCCATCTCGATGCGGCAGCGAGCCTCGGCGATTCGCTCCTGGGTCACTGTCTGGTGGGCGATCGGCTTGCCAAAGGCCACGCGGGCGATCGCCCGCTTGCACATGAACTCCAGGGCGCGCTCGGCCAGGCCGATCAGGCGCATGCAATGGTGGATGCGGCCGGGGCCCAGGCGACCCTGGGCGATCTCGAAGCCGCGGCCCTCCCCGAGCAGGATGTTCTCGGCCGGCACCCGCACGTTCTCGAAGTACATCTCGGCGTGCCCGTGCGGCGCGTCGTCGTAGCCCATGACTGGCAGTGGCCGCACGATGCGGATGCCGGGGGTATTGGCAGGCACCAGGATCATGCTTTGCTGCGAGTGCTTGGGCGCATCGGGATCGGTCTTGCCCATGAGGATGAAGATCGCGCAGCGCGGGTCGAGCGCGCCAGAAATCCACCACTTGTGGCCGTTGATCACGTAGTCGTCACCCTGGCGCTCGATGCGGGTACAGATGTTGGTGGCGTCTGAAGAGGCCACCTCGGGCTCAGTCATCACGATGGAGGAGCGGATCTCGCCACGCAAGAGGGGGTGCAACCAGCGCTGGCGTTGTTCAGGCGTGCCGTAGCGGGCGATGGTTTCCATGTTGCCGGTGTCCGGTGCGCTGCAGTTGAAGACCTCGGACGCCCAGGGCACCCGGCCCATCGTCTCGGCAAGGGGCGCGTACTCCTGGTTGGTGAGGCCTGCACCTTCGACCCCGGCGATGGCGGCGGTGTCCGCCGGCAGCCAGAGGTTCCACAGGCCGGCGCGCTGGGCCTTTTGCTTGAGCTCTTCGATGACGGGGATCGGCGACCAGCGCTTGCCAGCGGCCGTTTGGGCTGCGAGCTGTTCGTCGAACGTCTTTTCCGCGGGGTAAATATGGTCCTCCATGAACTGGATCAGGCGGGCCTGCAGGTCCTGTGTGCGCTGGGAGTATTGGAAGTCCATGGTGGTCTCGCTTGGGTGTTGGTCGGTGACGGTGGTGAAGGGGGTGTGGGAGTGTTTGGCGGGCGTATTCGGTCGTCAGTGCGCACGTTGGGCGAAGGCCCAGGCCAATTCGGCCAGGCCCCGGGCGCCGGCGCCGGCACTGCCCGCTTGTGCGCTGGAGGCGGTGCCGTCCAGTGCCCGCTTGGCGATGCCCTGGAGGATGGCTGCCAAGCGGAACAGGTTGTAGGCCAGATAGAAGTTCCAGTCTTGCGCCAGTGCTTCTGGGTTCGCAATGCGGGTGCGTCCGCACCAGCGGCGGATGTACTCAGCCTCTGAAGGAATGCCCAAGGCAGCCAGGTCCAGGCCGCCGATGCCGCGGAACTGCCCGGGCGGGATATGCCAGGACATGCAGTGGTAGCTGAAGTCGGCCAGCGGGTGACCCAGGGTCGACAGTTCCCAATCGAGCACCGCGATGACCCGCGGCTCGGTCGGGTGGAAGATCAGGTTGTCCAGCCGGAAGTCGCCATGCACGATCGACACACAGGATTCGTCTTTGGCGGTGGCAGGCATCTGGGCCGGCAGCCAATCGATCAGGCGGTTCATCTCGGCGATGGGCTCGGTCACCGAGGCCAGGTACTGCTTGGTCCAGCGCCCGATCTGTCGCTCGAAATAGCTGCCCGGCCTGCCGTAGTCCGACAGACCGCGGGCGGACACATCCACCGTGTGCAGGGCGGCGATGACCCGGTTCATCTCGTCGTAGATTGCGCCGCGCTCGGAAGGCGTCATGGCGGGCAGGGACTGGTCCCAGAGCACCCGACCTTGCTTGAACTCCATCAGGTAGAAAGCGCGGCCGATCACGGACTCGTCCTCGCAGAGGCACAGCATCTCCGGCACCGGAACGTCTGTGCCGGCCAGGCCCCGCATGACCTTGAACTCCCGCTCGATCGCGTGGGCCGATGGCAGCAGCTTGGCCACGGGTCCGGGCTTGGCCCGCATCACATAGGACCGGCCAGGCGTTATCAGCTTGTAGGTTGGGTTCGACTGCCCGCCCTTGAACATTTCGACGCTGAGCGGGCCCTGGAAATCAGGCAGCTGCCCAGCGAGCCAGGCTGAAAGGGCAGCAGTATCGAACGCATGCTTGTCTGCGACCGGCCGGGTGCCCTCGAAGGAAGAAAAATCGGTGCTCATGGCAGGGGCTCGCTCTCGAGTGTCAAAGGGGCGGCGCTGCCGAGCCTGCGGTCGTGATGGGCACTCAGGACCGATCGCTGTCTGCCTCGACGATGCGCAGCAGTGCCGGTCGGTCCCGAACCACCAGGCCACCGGGTTCGATGCGGATGGCGTTCTCCCGCTCCATTGCCTTGAGCTCCTGGTTCACCCTTTGCCGCGATGCGCCAAGGAGTTGGGCCAGCTCTTCCTGCGCCAGTTGCAAGCCGATACGCACCTCGCTGCCGTCGGACAGACTCGTGACGCCGTAGCTTCGCACCAGGTGCAGCAACTGCTTGGCCAGACGCGCACGCAGGGGCAGTGTATTGAGGTCCTCGATCAGTCCGAACAGTTGCCGGCTGCGGCGCGCTTGCAGACGGAGCAGCGCGGCATAAAGCTCGACATGCTGGTCCAAGATCTTGTGGAAATCGGCCTTGGCGACACAAAGCAGGGTGGTTTCCCCATGCGCATAGGCGTCGTGGGTGCGGGCGTCGCCGTCGAAGATGGAGATGTCGCCAAACCAGATCCCCGGCTCGACATAGGTGAAGGTGATTTGCTTGCCTGTGATCGAGGTCGACGACACCCGTACCGCGCCCTTGGCGCAGGCGGTCCACTCCTCGGCCGGGTCGCCCCGGGCGACGATCAGGTCGCCGTCCTTGTATCGCTTGACGTAAGCACATCGAAGAATGTCGTGTCGTAGAGAGGGCGAAAGAGAGCCAAACCAACGGCCCGCATTGATCGCCTCGCGTTCCTCGATGTTAAGAATCGGTTCGTCCATGTTCTGTCATGTCAGCGACTGAGCGCCGCGCGATTGTCGCCTGCGGGACCAGGCGCGCTCATTCAAAGCGGGCGGCCTGCTTGTTGAGGAAGGCGTCGATGGCGATGCCGGCGTTGCGGTGGTGAAGGTTGCGGACAAAGTGATCCCGCTCCCGCGTGAGGTGGCTGTGCAGATCGCTCACCATTGCCTCATTGAGCAGTTCCTTGATGCTGGCCAAGGCATTGGGCGCCTTGGTCTGCAAGCGTTCGGCGAGTGCCAGAGCCTCGCCCAGCGCCTGCCCAGGCGGGGTCACACGATTGGCCACGCCTAGCGCCTGCAGCCGGGGCGCGTCAATGCGCTCACCCATCATCAGCAGCTCGCTGGCCAGCGCTCGGGGCAGGGCGCGTCCCAGGCTCCAGCTGCCGCCCGCGTCGGGGGAGATGCCGACAGTGGCATAGGCCATGACAAAGACCGCGTTCTCGGCGGCGACCAGAAAATCACAGGCGAGGGCCAGGGAGAAGCCCGCGCCTGCTGCCGCGCCCTCGACCGCAGCGATCACCGGCTTGGGGCAGGTACGGATCGCCTCGACCCAGGCGTGCAGGCTCTCCAGTGCCTCGGCCTGCACCGAAGGCGCCAGCTGCCGGTTGGCCTGCAGGCGCTGCAGTTGTCCGCCGGCGCAGAAGGTCGAACCTTCGCCAGTGATGATGATTGCGCGCACATCGGGCGATGTTTCGGCAACCGAAAGCGCCTCAACGCCGGCAGCGTAAACCTCCGGCGAACCGGCGTTACGGTGCTCAGGGTTGGAAATGGTGAGCACCAAGGTCTGGCCCTGGCTGCTGCTTTTGAGTTCGGCTGGCACGTTCAGGCTTCCTCGTGCTTGAGCGACAGGCCAATCGCGGCCCGCCGCCGCAGCCATGGGCTGGGGCGGTAGCGCGGGTCGCCGTAGACGGTTTGCATGTTGAACAGCACCTCCAGGATGCTGGCCCCGCCCCAGCGGTCTCCCATGGCCAAGGGGCCCAGCGGATAACCCAGGCCCAGCGTGACCGCGGTCTCCAGATCGGCAGGCGTGCAGATGCCCTGCTGGCAGATGTCACTGGCCAGATTGACGATGCTGGCGACCACCCGCTGGGTGACAAAGCCGCCGGAGTCACGGATCACGCTCACCGCCTTGCCATCGCGTGCGAAGAGGGCGTGGGCCGCGTCGCGGATGTCCAGCCGCGTCGCCGGGTTGGTGGCCAGTACACGCCGCCGGGTGGCCGCGTCTTCGACCAGCAGGTCGATGCCGACGGTGCGTGCGGGGTCGTGCCGGTCGACGACTGCGACCGTGGTGACATCAAAACCGAGGGGCGCCACCAGGGTCAGAGCCTGGGGCGAGGGTGAGGCGCCGGTTTCGATGCGAGCGCCCAGATCCTTGAGCAGTTGCAGCAGCTCGGCACGCCGGGCGGCGCGCGGCGACACCCAGACGGGAGGGATCTCCGCCACCTGGGGTGCAGCCGGCTCGGGCGAGACCTCTGCCTGGTTGTTCGGGTACCGATAGAACCCCGCTCCTGTCTTGCGACCCACGATGCCGCCCGCCACGCGTTGGGCGGCGATCGCACTGGGGCGGTAGCGGGGCTCCTCGTAGTACTGGTGGTAGATCGACTCCATCACCGGATGCGACACATCCAGACCGGTCAGGTCCATCAGTTCGAAAGGCCCGAGCCGAAAGCCGACCTGGTCTCGCAGGATGCGGTCGACGGTGGCGAAATCGGCGATGCCCTCCGAGACGATCCGCAGAGCCTCGGTGTTGTAGGCCCGTCCGGCGTGGTTGACGATGAAGCCGGGCGTGTCATGGGCCTGCACAGGCGTGTGGCCCATCGCCCGAACCAAAGCCGCCAAACGCTGGCACACCTGGGGGCTGGTACGCAGCCCAGGGATGACCTCGACCACCTTCATCAGCGGCACCGGATTGAAAAAGTGCAGGCCAGCGAGGCGCTCTGGCCGCTGGACCCCGGCACCCAGGGCTGTGATGGACAGGGAGGAGGTATTGCTGGCGAGCACCGCGTCTGGCGCGAGCAGCGTTTCCAGATTGGCGAACAACTGCCGCTTGGCGTCGAGGCGCTCGACGATCGCCTCAATGGCGAGGTCGCAGCCAGCCAAGCCCTCCAAGGTGTCGACACCCTGTAACTTGCCGCACAGGCCCTCGACTTGATCCGTATCGAGTTTGCCCTTGTCGCGCAGGCGCTCCCACTGGCCCTGGATGTATTGCCTGGCCGCGTCCGCCGCGCCAGCTTGCTGGTCAAAAAGGCGTACCTGGCAACCCGCCTGCGCAGCCATCTGGGCGATGCCCCGGCCCATAGCCCCGGTGCCGATGACGGCGACGGTGAGGAAATTGTGTTCCATGCAGGGAATTATCGGGTGGGGTTGAGCCCATTTCAGCATGGGCGACTGGGGTCCGGTCGCCCATGCGACCGGCCGGCCTTCTTGATCGCTTGGCCGCTTCCGGACATGGGTAGCCAAGTATTCAAAAAGAAAATCAAAGAATTCTCAATTCTTGGCTCTGCTGTGTAAAAATAACTACACAGATGAGCATTATTCACGTCTTACGTAGTCTCACCCTCACAGCTTTGCTGGGGGGCGCAGTGGCCAGTTCAGCCCTAACCATCGGTCGGCACCAAGGGGCGGCGGTTCTGGGCCGCCCACTCGAGGTTCTGGTGCCGATCGGACTGGATGCCGGGATGGATCCCGCCGATCTTTGCCCGGAGGCCGAGGTGAGCTATGGGGAACTGCGGCTGTCGCCCCGGCTGGTCGATGTGCAGGTCTTGGGTGTCGGCGCAGCGTTTCGGATTCGGGTGCGTGCTGCCCAGCCGCTCGACGAGCCCTTTGCGGCTGTTCAGGTGCGAATCGGATGCGCCCAGAAACTGAGCAGACGCTTCCTCCTGCTGGCGGAGGAGCCTGCCGCGGAAAGTCTGGCAGGGGCCGCCGCGCCTGCGGCTGTAGCGCCTATTGCGACTCTTGCGGTTGGTGCAGCCCAATCCAGTTCGGCGCCGAGCGCGAGCGCGAATGCAGCGGCCTTGTCGCCGGTGACCCAGGAAGCGACCGGACCCGCTCGGTCGGCTGCGAGTGCGGGAGCGCGTGCTGAGCGGCCCGCGCCGATGCGCTCGCCAACGGCGGATCGCCCTCGACTCCAGTTGGACCCCCTCGCCATGGCACCCCTGACCGGTACTTCTGGGGCCAGTCCTGCCCCGGCTGCCCGGACCCTCGGGGCGGCCAGCGCGGCAGGTACTGCTAGTGCCGCTGGTGCCGCTAGTGCCGCTAGTGCCGCTGGTACCGCTGGTACCGCGCCCGGTGCGTCAAGCCCTGCGGAGGGCAATCGGGTCACGGCCCTCGAGGACGAGGTCCGCAAACTACAGGACGCGCTGGCTCGCAGCCAGGCCAGCACCTCAGACCTGCGCGCCCAACTCGTCGAGAGCGAGCGTGGTCGATGGGCGAACCCCATGATTTACGGTTTGGCGCTGGCCTGCCTGCTGTCGTTGGGGTTGGCCGGGCTGGCCTGGCGGCGGGGGGCGGCCGGCCGTACCGCGGTTTGGTGGCAGGAGCCGGTAGGACCCATAGGCGGTGCAGAGGAACCGGCGCCCCAGGTTGCGCCCAACGCTTTTTCGCCAGGGCCGGCGTCGGGAGTGAATTCCAACGGATACATGGCTCCCCCCGGCGGTGCTCCGGAGCCGCTGCGCCCTTCCTCTCTGATCGCAACTGGTCGGCTGCCGGGGATCGGCCCTGGGCCGAGCGCCGTGGTGTCAGCGCCCGACGAATTTGACCAGCGCCAGCCGGAGTCGCTGGCGGTCAGTACCTTGGAGCTCAGTGACATCCAGCAAGAGGCCGAGTTCTTCATCTCCTTGGGAGAGGATGACCGGGCCATCGAGGTGTTACGTACACACATCGAAACCCATCCGAAGACCAGCGCCATGGCCTGGCTCGACCTCCTGGCACTCCATCACAAACTGGGTCGGCAGGAGGACTACGACAAGCTACGCCATGATTTCGAGTGGCTGTTCAATATTCGTTTGCCGAACTTCGACGCTTTTGGTGATGACCCCCGCGGGCTGGAGGATCATCCGATATTGCTCGCTCGCATTGAGGCCTTGTGGCCGGACCCGGCGGTGGTCGATCTGATCAATGAGGGAATTCTTGAAGTGACGGGCGACAGTGCGTCCGGTCGTTCGCTGGGCTTGCAGGCCTACCGCGACTTGCTGTTCTTGCATCAAATTGCCCAGCAGCTCGGCTCTGTCAGCGGGGCCCTTCCTGCCTCGTCAGCCCTACCCTGGACTTCTGTCGACAGACCCTCCGCAGCAGCGATGTCTTCGCGGCTTGGTGCGGGCGGCAGTCGGCGCGCTTTGGACATCGATCTCGACGAGGTGTTGGCGCAGCCCTCTTCGGCTCCGGATCCACGCCGAGACAGGCGGCCTGGGTCGCCGCTCGGACCTGATCCGGACGAACTGATCAACTTTGACCTGGACACCGGCCTGGATGCAGCCCGAGCTTCGGGCCGCAGCGGGGGGCGTGGCAGCGCCTGATCAAACAGCCGAGCCTCCTTAAGGCAGTGGGGTGGGGCGCTCAGAGCGCCCAGGTCTGCGCCAGATTCAGCGGCGGACTTGCAGCGCGGCCGGGTTGACCACTTGGGTGGGTTGCCCCTGGATGAAATTCACCACGTTTTCGAAGGCGGCCCCAAAGTAGAGCTCATAGGACTCCTGCTCCACATAGCCGATATGGGGTGTGCAGATGCAGTTTTCCAATCGAAGCAGTGCATGCCCTTGCAAGATCGGCTCGCTCTCGAAGACGTCGATCGCCGCCATGCCCGGGCGGCCCCGGTTGAGGCTGGCGATGAGTGCATCCGGCTCGACCAACTCGGCCCGTGATGTGTTGACAAAGAGCGCGGTAGGCTTCATCCGGCCCAGGTCTTCGAGGGTGACGATACCCTGCGTTTCTTCGTTCAGGCGCAAATGGATGCTGAGCACATCAGACACTGAGAAGAACTCGTCCCGGCTGGCTGCCGCGCTGTACCCGTCTGCTTCTGCCCGGCTGCGGGAGGCGTGACTGCCCCAGACCAGGACCTTCATCCCAAAGGCCTTGCCATAGCCAGCGACCAGCTGCCCGATCCGGCCATAGCCCCAAATGCCCAGGGTTTTGCCGCGCAGGACCTGCCCGAGACCGAAATTGGCCGGCATGGACGCCGCTTTCATGCCCGACTGTTGCCAAGCGCCATGTTTGAGCGTGCCAATGTACTGGGGCAGCCTGCGCATGGCGGCCATGACCAGCGCCCACGTGAGTTCGGCTGGCGCGACCGGAGAGCCCACGCCCTCGGTGACCACAATGCCCCGGTCCGTGCAGGCCGCCACATCGACATGGGGGCCTACGCGTCCGGTTTGGGAGATGAGTTTCAGCCGGGGTAGTTTCTCCAGCAGTTGGCGGCTGATATGGGTGCGCTCGCGAATGAGCACGATGACATCTGCATCACGCAGCCGCACCGACAACTGGCCAATTCCCTTGACCGTGTTGGTATAAACCTTGGCCGGATAGGACTCAAGTTTGGAAGCGCAACGCAGTTTGCGCACCGCATCCTGATAGTCGTCAAGGATCACGATATTCATATGGGCAATTGTGCCCTGATCGCCTGCCCTCCGACTGCTGCTGCCCGCTTACCCGAGGGCATATCGAGCGTGATCAATGGGTTCATCGACCGCCAGTCTGGCAGTCAAGCGCCCGGACTCGGAGCGGGGCGCTTGGAAAGCAGAGACGCATTGGAGAACCGATTCAGCGTGCGTCGGGTGCCGCTGACCGCCAGCCCCTGCGAGCCGGGTGCAGCCGCAGGGGGCCGATTGGGCCCCGCCACTGGCGGGCCGCAGGGGCCGGGGCCGTATGCGGCAGGCACCGAGCGCCTGGGTGGGGCAGGCACCGAGCGCCTGGGTGGGGCAGGTCCTGAATGCCTGCGTGCGTCACACGCCAATTGTCTTGTTGGGGCAGGCGTCCGTGGTAGGTCGCGCCGGATCCGCTCCCGTCTTCGGTGTGGGTGGTGGATTCCGGGTCCTGGTGGTCAGGCGCTGTGCTGCTGCCCGAGAGCCACTGGACCGCACGGTCTAGACCATGAAAGAGTTCGACGATGAGGGGAAGTGCGATTGCCATGTGAAGTCCTCGAACGAGTCAAGAAGGGTGGAACACAGGCAGGATTGGCCGGAAAGGCGTCGCGCAGGGTGATGGCCTCAAGGGGACCATACGCCCGCCACCTGCGAAACGCCAGGGAACTGGGAGCCTTACATCAGCATGGTGTTGCGGATCAGGCCAACGGCGAGCCCTTCGATTTCAAAGGGCTCACCGGGCTCCACCACGATCGTGGGGTAGTCGGGGTTCTCGGGATGAAGCTCGATCTGGTCACGGTTGCGCTTGAACCGCTTGACGGTGACCTCGTCACCCAAGCGAGCAACGACGATCTGGCCGTTCTTGGCATCTTTGGTGGCCTGCACTGCCAACAAGTCGCCGTCCATGATGCCGGCGTCACGCATTGACATGCCGCGGACCTTGAGCAGGTAGTCGGGGCGACGCTGAAACAGGCTGCTCTCGACATAGTAGGTCTGGTCCACATGCTCCTGCGCCAGGATCGGCGAGCCGGCCGCAACGCGGCCGATGAGGGGCAGTGCTAGTTGAGCCAAGCTCTGCAAGGGCAGGGAGAACTGCTTGACCCGAGACTCGTTGATTGCGCGCAGGGCTTCGCCGCGCAGGCGGATGCCACGGGAGGTGCCGCTCACGAGATCAATCACCCCCTTGCGCGCGAGCGCCTGGAGGTGTTCTTCAGCAGCGTTGGCGGATTTGAATCCGAGTTCAGCGGCGATTTCAGCCCGCGTGGGCGGCGCTCCAGTGCGGGCGATGGCGCTCTGGATCAGGTCCAGAATCTGTTGCTGGCGAGCGGTGAGCTTGGGCGTGTCGATCATGCGTGGCGCTCCTCAATTCTCAAGTGCCTGGCTGTGTGGACAATCTCTCTGGCGGCCGGACAGTCACTGAGGCGGGCCTGCGTGTACAAAACGTACCTGACCAAACCGCACCTGACACTGTTTCGATATCCAGTGGCTGTATTTTTAACCAGTTTTTTGGGAAGTGCAAGTGGCCAGCAAAAAAATCGTTGTTCTGGGCACCGGCGGCACCATTGCAGGGCTTGCGCCCGATCCGGGACAGGCCGGCGCTGGCGACCTGCCCTATCGGGCTGCTCAGTTGGGTGTCGACCGACTGCTGGCTGATATTCCGGCGCTCAAGGGCTTGCCTTTGCTGGCTGAGCAGGTGGCCCAGGTGGACAGCAAGGACATGGGCCCTGCGGTCTGGCAGGCGCTGGCAGCCCGATGCGCCCATTGGCTAGGCGACGATGACATCCAGGGCCTGGTGATCACCCACGGCACCGACACGCTGGAGGAGACCGCGTATTTTCTTCATCGCGTGCTGGCGCCTGCCAAGCCGGTGGTCGTGACCTGCGCGATGCGGCCGGCGGATGCACTGGCGCCCGATGGTCCGCAGAACCTTGTCGACGCAGTGGCGGTTGCTCGCAGTGAAGGCGCGCAGGGGGTTATTGCGGTCTGTGCTGGTCAAGTGCACGGCGCCGCGGAGGTTGCAAAGGTGCACCCCTACCGGCTTGACGCCTTCAGCAGCGGCGATGCAGGCCCGATCGCCTGGGTCGAGGAGGGACAACTACGCCGGCTGCGTTCCTGGCCGGTGGCGGCAGATGGGCGGGTTGGCTTGCTGGCTGCCGCAGTGGCGCGGCACTCGCCGACCGCCTGGCCGCGTGTGGAGATTGTTTTCAACCATGCAGGCGCTGATGGTCTGATCGTCGACGCGCTCGTGGGGGCCGGCGTACGGGGTCTGGTGGCCGCTGGAACCGGCAATGGCACCCTTTCGCAGGCGTTGGAGGCTGCCTTGCTACGAGCTCGTGAGTCAGGGGTGGAGGTGGTTCGCTCGACCCGGTGCGCCTTGGGGCAGGTTGTTCCGCATCTCGGCGACCTGATCGTCGCCGCTCCCGGACTCTCTCCCGTCAAGGCTCGGGTGGCGCTATTGCTCGACCTGCTCGCGCGGTCGTCCTGAGACCCGCACCCTGAAAATCGACGGGCAGGACCGCTGTGGATTCAGCCTGCCAATGCCTTCAGGGCACGAGCGGTGATCTCTTCGACGCTGCCCATGCCGCTGATGGCTCGGTAACGCGGGGCGCCAGCGGCGTCTGACTTGGCCCAGTTAGAGTAGTAGTCGACCAGTGGCCGGGTCTGCGAGGCATAGACATCCAGCCGCTTCTTGACTGTGTCCTCTTTGTCATCGTCGCGCTGGACGAGAGGCTCGCCCGTGATGTCGTCAACGCCCTCGACCTTGGGCGGGTTGAACTTCAGGTGGTAAGTGCGGCCCGAGGCCGGATGGGAACGGCGACCACTCATGCGCTCGATGATGGCGTCGAAGGGTACGTCGATTTCGAGGACATAGTCGAGTTTGACGCCGGCCACACGCATGGCCTCAGCCTGCGGGATGGTGCGGGGAAAACCGTCAAAGAGGAAGCCGGCAGCGCAGTCGGGTTGCGCGATGCGTTCCTTGACCAAGCCGATGATGATGTCGTCGCTGACCAAGGCGCCAGAGTCCATGACCTTCTTGGCTGCAAGCCCCAAGGGGGTGCCGGCCTTCACTGCTGCTCGCAGCATGTCGCCAGTAGAGATCTGAGGAATGCCGTACTTCTGGCAAATGAAGGTGGCTTGGGTTCCTTTGCCCGCGCCCGGCGCGCCCAACAAAATCAGTCTCATGGCTTGTCCTCGGAGAATCTTGGAATACCTGTCTCGCCGTTCTGGCTTGTCATGCCAGCGCTCGTCACGGGAGTCAGTGCGCGCGTTGAGGTGCGGCCCTGGCGGGTCACCTCACGCATCTGTTTCTAGGATAGCACGGGGTCCCGACGCGGTTCTTACCCGCCTGCCCCGCCGCGCTCGAACAGGGCCCGCACGCGCGCCAGGTCATCGGGGGTGTCCACTCCGAGGCCCGGCGGATCGGTGGTGACATGCACCGCGATACGGTGCCCATGCCAGATGGCACGCAACTGCTCCAGCGATTCGCAGGACTCGATCGGTGCCGGGGGGAGGCGGGGGAACTCCCGAAGAAATCCCACCCTGTAGCCGTAAAGCCCGACATGACGCAGGGCATGCGGATGGACCGGTAGGCCGGCCTCCCCGACCGCTGAGCCGTCACGCCACCACGGGATTGGGGCGCGGCTGAAGTAAAGGGCGATCCCGTTCGAATCCGTTACCACTTTGACCACATTCGGATTGCGAAACTCAGACACCTCCTGGATCGGGTGCGCCGCTGTGCTCATTGCTGCGTCGGGGTGCAGATCGAGCAGCCCAGCCACCGCGTTGACGAGCTGCGGGTCTATCAGCGGCTCGTCTCCCTGGACGTTGACCACGCGGTCGTCGTCGGTCAGGCCAAGCAGGCCACAGGCCTCGGCCAGACGGTCGCTGCCGGACGGGTGGTCGTGACGGGTCAGGATCGCCTCAACGCCGTGTTGGTTGCAGGCGGCCAGGATCGAGGCGCTGTCGGTCGCCACCACGACGCGCGCTGCGGCCGATTGCCGCGCTCGCTGTGCGACCCGGACCACCATGGGCATGCCGGCAATGTCGGCCAGTGGCTTGTCCGGCAAGCGGGTGGAGGACAGTCGGGCCGGGATCAGGACGGTGAAGGCAGACGCCATGCTCACACCAGCGGTGTCCTGGGCGGCAAGCGCTCGAGCTCCTCGTCGGTGAGCACCCTGGCTTCGTTCTCAAGCAGGACGGGGATGCCATCGCGCACCGGATAGGCCAGGCGGGCGCTGCGGGAAATGAGTTCCTGGCGCGCACGGTCCAAGTCCAGCGGGCCCTTGGTGACCGGGCACACCAGCAAATCAATCAGTTTGGGATCCATCGGATGATGATAGCCGTGGACGCAGGCGAGCCTCGAGCGCAGGCCAGAAGTCCTCGGCAATGCTGAGCTCCAGTGGCACAGCCCAGGCGTCGGGCCGGATCTGCCACAGCTTGACTGCATCCTTCTCGGTGCAGACCAGGCAGCCGCCCATGGGCACGTCTGCGCCGAGCCGGAAGTCATGGTGATCGGGCAGGGGGAGGGTTGTCGCAGGCGGACAGCCGGATTGAGCCAGCATGTCAAAGAAGGCCTGAGGTCTGGCGATACCGGCCAGCGCCAACGGGGACTGGCCCGCGAGGGTCGTCAGCGGCACTTGGCTACCGTCAGCCGAGACGGCCTGCTTGGCAAGCCGTCGACTGAGAGCAAATGACCGGGGCCGGCCTGCCGGGTCTGGGTGACGCAGGCCCGGCGCAAGCCCTTCCGGGTGAAGGACGAAATCCACTGGCCGGGGCCAGGGCTCACGAAGCGGGCCTGCCGGAATCGGCCAGCCATTACCAACGCCCCGTTCGTCGAAGACGCAGATCTCAATGTCTCGGGCGAGTGCCAGGTGTTGCAGGCCGTCGTCACAAATCAGGACCTGGACCGCTGGGTGCGCCTCAAGGAGCGCGCGTGCGGCCTGCGCCCTGTGCTCACCGACGAACACCGGGATACTTGCGCGCTGGGCGATCAGCAGCGGCTCGTCGCCCACCTCGCGGGGATTGGAGGCAGGACTGACCTCGCGAAGTCCGTGACTCGCGCGCCCATAACCGCGTGAGATGACGCCGGGACGTATGCCCCGTTCAAGCAGGTGGCGCGCCAGGGCCAAGACCACCGGGGTCTTTCCGGCGCCACCCGCGATCACGTTGCCGACCACGATGACGGGAACCGAAATACGCTCGGCCTGTCGCCAGCCCCACCGATAGGTCGCCCTGTGCAGTGCTGCCAGTACGGAATAGAGGCTGGCCAGAGGGAGGAGGGCGAGCGCAGGCAGGCCGCGTCGGGTCCAGATCGTTGACAGGTCAGGGATGCCGGGGATACGCATTCAGGCGAGCAGTGGATGGCGCCAGCGGCAGCAGCCTACGAACCTCAGGGCCGCGCGCCGGCTGGACGCTGCGCTGCGAAGGTGATTTGGCTGTAGCCTCCTCGCCTCGCCGCCTCAAGCACGGTGATGGTGGCCTGATGCGGTGAGGCCGCGTCTGCGCTGATGATGACCATGCTGTCCTTTCCACCTGCGGCTGCGGCATCCAGCGCTGCCTGGACCGCCTCGACTCCGCGCCCAGCGACCGGGCTCCGGTTGATTGAGTAGCGCCCATCGACGCTAATTGCCACGATCACTTCCTTGGGATGGTCCCGCGGCGCATTGGCATCGGCCACCGGCAGTCGCAGTTGCATCTCGGTGAACTTGCTGTAAGTGGTCGAGAGCATCAGGAAAATCAGAATGACCAGCAGCACGTCGATGAACGGGATCAGGTTGATCTCTGGCTCCTCGGTGCGACGGGGGTGGAATCGCATGCGGTCTCTCTTCAACGCTGGCGCAACTGGGCGAGATGGCGTGCAAAGCGTTCGGCGGCGAGCTCCATGGCCAGTACGTAGCCATCTACACGTGCTCGGAAGAGCCGCCAGAAAATCAGGGAGGGGATCGCGACGATCAGTCCGAACGCAGTGTTGTAGAGCGCAATGGAGATGCCCTGGGCCAGCTGCGCGGGGTTGCTGCCAGTGCTTCCCGGTGCCTGTGAGCCGAATATCTCGATCAAACCGATCACGGTTCCCAGCAGGCCCAACAGCGGTGCGGCCGAAGCGATCGTGGCCAGTGCGCTCAGGTAGCGTTCAAGCCGGTGGGCGACCTCCCGGCCCGCCCCCTCCATGGCCGCCTGCAGATCTTGCGAATCAGCCCCCCGATGGCCGGCAGCGCGAAGGCCGCTTGCCAGCACCTCGCCAAGCGCCGAGTTCAGCGCCAATTGCTCCACGACATCGGACGGGGGAAGCCCGCGGCTGGACACCGCCAGTGCCTCGTCAAGCAATTGGGGTGGCACCACGCGTGCGCGCTGCAGGCTGATCATTCGCTCAATGACCAGAGCCAGGGCCACGACGGAGCAGGCAATCAGTGGCCAGATGGGCCATCCGGCGGCTTGTATGATGGAAAACAAAGGGGTCTCCGACGGGCGGGCGGGAAGCGGTGAAGGGCGGGGCGACGCATTATCGGACAGCACGCCCACGATGTCGGTGCGCAACCTACCTGGTGTCGGCGAAATGCTCACATTTCCTGTGGACAAATATGTGGAGAACTGTGCGTGCATGTGCCGCCAACCCGCGCCATTCGGTAAGTGTGACAGATCGGTCACAAATTCAGCAGAAAAAAATCTTTTCAAATCAATGTGTTGCAACGAAAAACCGTCGTTTGCGCAGGGTTCTGGCAGTGCGGATCAGTGTCTCTGGAGCGACTATTGCCTGTGGACTAATCAGGTCGAGCGGATGTGGTCTCTGGTATGAATTTTTCCCGATTTATTGACTCTGGCAGGGTGATGGCCTGGCTGCAGTTGCTGCGGGGCGGGAAGTCAGAAGGCCCGCGTCGATGAGTGCCGGCGAGCGTCGGGTCTGGCCAGTGGGGGCCCTGTGCCGCGCGGTGGCAGATGCGCTCGATGCGCGATTCAACCCGGTGGCTGTGCGGGGCGAACTCTCCGGCTTTACGCGTGCTGCGAGCGGCCATTGCTACTTCACCTTGAAGGATGCCAACGGTCAGGTTCGCTGCGCCATGTTTCGTCGGTCCGCCGGCCTTCTGGATTTCCGTCCGCGCGACGGTGATAGTGTGGAGGCCCTCGGGCGGCTGGACGTCTATGACGCCCGCGGCGACTTGCAACTGATCGTCGAAAGCCTGTCCCGCGCCGGGCAGGGCGCCTTGTTCGAGCAGTTCCTGCAGCTTAAGGCGAAGCTGGAGGCGGAGGGCCTGTTCGACGCTGGGCGCAAACGGCCCTTGCCGATGATGCCGCGGGGCATCGGACTGGTCACCTCGCTGGGCGCAGCGGCCCTGCACGACGTGTCGACCGCGCTGCGCCGGCGGGTGCCCCATGTGCCTGTCGTCCTTGCGCCCGCTGCGGTGCAGGGCGCGCAGGCGCCTGCCGAGCTGTTGGCCGCCCTGATGGCGCTCTATGAACTTGCGCAAGCGGGCGTGATCGACGTCATTCTTCTCGTGCGCGGCGGCGGATCCCTGGAGGATCTGTGGGCCTTCAACGACGAGCGTCTTGCTCGAGCCATCGTTGCTTCGCCGGTACCCCTGATCTGTGGAGTGGGCCACGAGACTGATTTCACCATCGCCGATTTCTGCGCGGACATTCGCGCCCCGACGCCTACCGCCGCCGCTGAGCTGGTAGCCAGGCCGCAGCAGGACTGGCTGGGCGGATTGGCGCTGGCGCAGGAGCGCCTGGCGTCTTCGGCTTGGCGCCGGCTGGATTCGCTCGCCCAGCGGCTCGACACGGCAGCCTCGCGGCTGGGGCGTCCCTCGGGTCGCGTTGGCCTCCAGTTGCGCCAGCTTGAGCGCCACGCCCAGCGTCTGCGCTACGCAGCCCAGACCCGAATCGCCCGCAATGACCAGCGTTTTGCCATCGGGCTGGACCGACTACGTCGGGTGGCAGCAGGCCAGTTCGAGCAACATGCCGCTCGCTTGGACCGAGCCGGTCTCCGCCTTGCCAGTGTGGATCCACGCCACGTTCTCCAACGCGGCTACGCACTTCTCACCCAGCCCGACGGTACCCTGCTGGCGCATGCCTCGCAGGCGCAACCGGGCCAGTCCGTCCAGGCGCTGCTGGCCGACGGACGCCTCGATCTCACCGTCAAAAGAGCGGTCATTGATTAGTGCCTAGAATCCAGCGTCGCTTTCCGATCTTCCAGACCCAGCAATACACCGAGAGGAACCCTATGGAGCACACCCTACCTTCCCTGCCGTACGCGATCGACGCGTTGGCCCCCCACTACTCGAAGGAAACCCTCGAGTTTCACCATGGCAAGCACCACAACGCGTACGTGGTGAACTTGAACAACCTGCAAAAGGGCACCGAATTTGAATCGATGTCCCTTGAGGACATCGTGAAGAAGTCCTCCGGTGGGGTGTACAACAACGCCGCCCAGATCTGGAACCACACCTTCTTCTGGAACTGTATGAAGCCCGCCGGTGGCGGCGAGCCGACTGGCCCCTTGGCCGCGGCCATCAACGCCAAGTGGGGCAGCTACGCTGCGTTCCGTGAGGCCTTCGTGAAGTCGGCCGTCGGTAACTTCGGCTCCGGCTGGACCTGGCTTGTCAAGAAGGCCGATGGGAGTGTCGACATCGTGAACACTGGCGCCGCCGGTACGCCCCTGACCTCCGCCGACGTCGCCCTGTTGACCGTCGACGTTTGGGAGCATGCTTACTACATCGACTACCGTAACCTGCGCCCCAAGTTTGTTGAGACCTTCCTCGACAAACTCGTGAACTGGGACTTCGCGCAGAAAAACTTCGCCTGAAATAGCGCAACCGGTAATGGCTTGCGTTCGCAGGCCAAGATGAACAAAGGGCCGCGGTTGCGGCCCTTTGTCATGGGGCTGGCTGAAATAGTTCAGCGGGCAAACGGGGCCCCGGACAGTCGAGCGCCCGCCTTGAGCCCGCGCTTGGCGAACCAGCCCTGATTCATTTCTAGAACGAAGCGAACCGGCCGCTCCGAGCAGTGGGAGTTGACAGTCTGTGGCTGCATGTCGGCCAAATTGACGATGGTTCCGTCATCGGCGATGAAGGCGGCAGTGAGTGGAATCAAAGTGTTCATCATCCAGAAGCATTGGGTTGACGGCTGCTCAAAGACAAAGAGCATGCCCTCGTGCATGGGCATCTCGCGTCGCCACATCAGGCCGACGCTACGCTGTTCGGGCGCCTGAGCTACCTGGGTGTCGATCTGGTACATCCCGGCCTGGAGCGTGATGCGCGGGAGGTTCATCTGGGGCTGCTGGGCTCGGGCGGGTGCCGTCCACACCATCAGACTGATGGCAAGCATCAACGCCAAGGTTCGGGTGGTGATCGTCATGTGCTGATTGTCCCCGATGTGCTCGGGTTTGAAACTGCCCCATTCCCTGAGGCACCGTCATCGCTAGGCTGCGCCTCGACGCCAAGGGAGGGCGTGAGGGCGTGAGTGACCATACGGCCTGCAAAAAGGAAAAAAGTCCGCGCATACGCAGGCCTTCGTGCACCAGCCGGCTAGGCGCGTGGCCCGG
>JACCEC010049272.1_pt1 | contig 18498 bp, 21 predicted proteins | sample 7450121 | NCBI WGS metagenome assembly JACCEC01 (sample SAMN15323455, study PRJNA562643) | freshwater metagenome | isolation source: river surface water | place: USA:Blue River Watershed | collected 2017-08-18 | reverse complement strand
TATATGATGTTTGGTGCATTAGTGATTAAGTTTGGTACAGTAGTGGATTACTTCTTCGGTGCAAGTGAAACAAAATAATCTAAGTAGTCTGTAAGGCTGCTTAGTGTACAATGATAAAAAAGGAATGTGTATATGGCTACAATAGTTATAAAAAGAGGCGATACATTGTTGATTAGTGGAGTTTATAAACAGAGTAATGCTAGTCCTATGGATTTGACAGAATATCAACTAGAAGTTAATGTAATGAATGCTAATACTGATAAATCAGTAATTACAGTTATTGCTGGCGTAAGTACAGCAAATAGAAGTTTAACAATTGAAAATGCAGTAGCAGGTCAATTTAAGCTGATGGTAAAGGATACTGAAGTTCTCCGAGATACCGATTATTACATTGACTTTAAAACAACAAGTGATAGTGGTATCGAGCAAACGTCCAAAGCCATTAAGTTAAGTGTAAAAACTAGGTTAGTATAATGATTGATATACAAGTTACTCAAGTAAATGTGGATGTTACAGTTTCCGATAACTATAATGCAGAACTAGCAACCACAAATGTGTCAGTTGAATTGGTTGTTCCTGAAGTTACTAACGCTGTTAGTATAGATGTAGGGTTGCAAGGTCCCCAAGGTGTTACCGGGTTAAAAGGCGACAAAGGTGATGTTGGAGATACTCTAGAGTTTCAGGCACTAACTGAACAACAAAAAATAGAACTAAGAGGTGATGTAGGAGATACATCAACAAACTACACGAATTTGTTTAATAGCGTGTTGTTATCGTAAGGAGATAGAATGAGTTTAGATTCAAATTTACAGAGTGCTTTTACCGCTGTAGGTACTGCTGTTAAAGGAAAAATAAGTAGCTCTGAGAAGGGTATAGCAAATGGTGTAGCTACACTAGATGGATCTGGTAAGGTTCCTCAAGCACAACTACCAGGGTACTTAGATGATGTACTAGAGTATGCTAACTACGCTTCGTTACCAGCTACAGGAACTGCTGGGATAATCTACATAGATATGAGTAATGGTAAACAGTACAGATGGTCAGGAAGTGCATATGCATCAACTGGTGGAGGTGCTGTAGATAGTGTGGCAGGTAAAGTAGGAGTTGTAACGTTAGCTACTAGTGATATTAGTGGACTAGATACTGCGTTAGCTAATAAGGCTGCTAGTTCACATACACATAGTATAGCTGATGTAACAGGGTTACAAGGTGCATTAGATGCTAAGGCTACTATGAGTGCGTTGAGTACGTTGAGTACAAATGTTGGATCTACCGATACAAATTACGTTACAGTGTTTAATGCTGCATTGGTGTAGATTATGAGCTTAGATAGTAATATAAGTGACTTAGCTGCAGCTATAGGTCAAGAGATAAAGGATGTAAGGGCTGATATGGCTCTTATATCTGGAGGTGGTGGATCAGGAACACAGAATGTGTTTATACAAGAAACTGAGCCTACAGTTGGTGTTGGAGATAAGGTGCTATGGTTGCAGACTTCAGCTGATGGTAGTGTGATGTTCAACTTAGTGACAGGAGATTAAAATGGTTAAGAATTTATTTGGCGAATTAGCCAATGATAAGACAATAACAGACTTATATAATATGATGGCATTCTATATGGATAGAATGGAATATGGGATGGCAATAGATAATGCCAAAAGATTGAAAGTTAATCTTGCTGAATCTGGTACTCTAGGAACCGTAGGTACTGTTACAACAGTTACTACTGTTACTGGTGCAACAGTTACAAATCAACAATTAGTAGGCGGAGTTGATGCAAAGAGACAAATAGAAGCACAAATGGACACAGCGTATAATGTTGGGTTCTTAAATAATATAACATACTAGAGGAGAAATAATGCCAACATTAAACAATAATAAAGTAGTTGACATGAAACAAATGTGGCAGAAGATGGAGGATTTTCCAATAGCTTCTTCAGCTATATCTGCAATGGCTGCGTCAGAAGATGGAAAAAGTAGATATATCTATTATCTTGTAGGTTCTGCATTTTATAGATATGACGCTTATGCAAATAATCACATAAAATTAGCATCGCCGTTAGTTACTCCGACAGTATTTGCATCATTGAGATATTCAAAATTCTCAGGAACGAATGGAAGAGTAATATCTAGTCCATCATCTACGTCAGTAAGATTAGCCGGATTAAATACAGGATTATATGACGGTTTTGATATTAGAATAACAAATGGAGCTGGAACAGGGCAAGTTAGAAAGATTACATCAACTTCTGCTCCTGTTAAATATGAACAAGGTTTAGCTACATCTGGTACTACTGCATATATTGGTGATAATACAAAGAAATGGAAAGTGAATCAATGGGCTGGATATCAAGTAAGATTAACTTACTCTACTGGTGCTACAATAGTTAGAAAGATTTTATACAATGACACTAATACTGTTTACGTATCTGATGCAAACTATCAATCTTTAGATTCATTTAATAATTCACTGTTCACAGCTACACCTTCAACAACAGCTGGTTCTCAAACATCATTTGTTATTGAAGCTTCAGATGTAACTGTTGATACTGCTTGGGATGTTCAACCTGATTACAGTTCAAGATTTAAAATTGAGTCAGGTGGTCTATGGTTATTTACATCTGCTGCAGCTGCTCCATTTGCATCTCTGCAATATTATGACGAGATAGCTGATATATGGATGGTGAAAACAGTTCCTACTGGTGTATTCTTAGCAGCTTTCGGGGTAGATGGTACTATTGAAAGAACAGGTGAAATTGGTGGTATATATGAAACAGGTACAGCTTCTAGTGGTAGTACATATTTATTAGCAGATAATACTAAAAATATGATTGTAGGTCAATACGATAGCTTTAGAATCAGAATAACATCTGGAACTGGTGCAGGTCAACAAAGAAGAATTATTAAAAATACTGCAACTACTATAGAAGTAGCTAGAAAATGGGATATAAATCCTGATGCAACGTCAGTATATGAAATTATTGCAGATAAAGATAAATTCTACTTAATGGGTGCTGGACAAGCATTTATGTTACAGTATGACGTTGATTCAGATTTACTTATACAAGGTGTTAAATATGATGATGGAATTGCTTGTAACTCAGCTGCTCAATTATTAGGTATTGATAATCCACCTATTGCTATAACATCTGGAACTAGAGCTACTGGTGGAATTTTAACAGCTAATATTGCTGCAGCTGGAACTGGATATGTTGTAGGTGAGATAATTACTTTAGCTACCGGTTCATCTGGTAAAGTTATTGTTACAAGTACGGGTGTCGGTGGAACTGTTACTGGTATACAAGTTCATAGAGCTGGTTCAGGTTATTCGGTTGCAACATTTGCACAATCTGCAACAACTGGAGTTGGTACTGGATTTACTTGTGCTGTTGCTTCTGTTGGTATAGCTTGTACAGTTACTACTGCAGTTTACCATAACTTTAAAGTTGGAGACGTTGTAAAACTATCTGGAGATGCAAATTATGCTGGAAATGTTACAATTACCGGTGTTGATTCATTAACTATATTCAACTTTACTACAGCTGCTGCTGGAAATATGACTGCTGCCGCTGCACAATCTGCAACTGTTATAGTTGATTGTACTAAAAACTGGACAGTAAATGAACACGTTGGTAAGATTTTACAAACACATTTAGTAGGAACAGCAGGAGTTGTACAACCTAGAGTAATTATATCTAATACTGCTACAACAATTACAGTTGCAACAATTACAACTGCTCTTGTAAATGGTACAGGTAGATATGTAATAGTAGATAGTTCTATGTTTGGTAGAGATGAACAGTATAAAGTCGAAGCTAAGAAAAATGTTGGAATGGCTACTGGCGGTAGTACAACGACATTAGTAGATTCAACAAAAGATTGGAACACAAATCAATGGGTTGGTGCAAGAATTAGAATTAAATCTGGTACTGGTAGAGATGCATATTTTACAATAACGTCTAATACAGCTACAACATTAACATACGCTGCACAAACATTTACTCCAGATGCAACAACAAATTATATCATTCAAGATACATTTGGAACTTGTACTGGAGCTGGAAGTACTACAACAATTGTTGATACAACAAAAACTTGGGCAGTTAATCAATGGGCTGGTAAAAAGGTTAGGTTAACAGGTGGTACTGGATTTGGTTTAACAGCAGCTGCAAATGAGATAACAATTCTTTCAAACACAGCAAATACATTAACATTTACCGCAATTACAGGATTAGCTCCAGATGCAACTACTACATATACTATTCTAGGTATTCCAAATAGAGGTGCTGGTATAGAGTTAATATGGTTATTCGGTGGAATATCTGCTGGTAAAAGAATGATTGTTGGAAGAGGTTCAGGTTCTAATACAGCTGACATGTATGATGTTTCTAAAGAAGTATGGGAATACTCTATGTATTTCAATCCTCAAATGGAATTAATGAATGCTGGTACTTACTATGCGTATGATGGAGTTGATGGTGTGTACTTTGCACCAAGTACAGGAACAAATACAGTTCAGCATATACAAAAATTTGATATTAAAACATCAAGAATTGTTGGACTTGGTTCAATACCAACTCTACAGGGTGCAATGGTAGCTGGTAATAGAATGGAAATAATCAAAAGTCCATCGGGTATTAGTTATCTATATGTTAATAAGAATTCATCAACAGAGTTGTTGAGAGTTCCAATCTGGTTTTAGGAGAACAAATGGTTAAGGAAATGGTAGCAATACTGTTTCCTGCTACTAAGAATATAGATGAAGTAGTAGGAATAATAGATAAATACAGAATGAAGTTCGGGTTGAATACTGGATTAAGATTGGCTCAGTTCCTAGCTCAAGTAAGAGAAGAGGTTGGATCTGAGTTTAAAGTAATCAGAGAGTCACTAAACTATAAAGAAGAAGCTGTGCTAAAGATGTGGCCTAATAGAGTTAGTGTAGATCAAGCAGAGAAGTACGCTAGAGATGAAGATACACCAAAAGCTAATCAAGAAGCAATTGCTAATTTAGCATATGCTAATAGATTAGGTAATGGTGCAGCTGATAGTGGAGATGGATGGAAATACAGAGGAGCCGGATGCTTACAGATAACTGGTAAATCTAACTTTGCTGAAGTACAAAAGAGATGTATAGCAAAAACTGGTGCTGAAGCTAATCCTGATACATTAGAAGGATTCATGCTATTTGGATTCTCATACTGGCTGTGGAGAGACTGCTATAAAGCTGCTGACACAGGTGATGCTGATAAAGTGACAGCAATAATCAATAAGCATACAGAGAGTTATGCTAAGCGTAAAGAGTACTTCAATAGCATAAAGCATCTAATAAAGGGTTAAGTACCGATTAAGTTGGCCTTGGCTATAATGATTGCAAGAAGTAGTGCATAGACACTAAGGTTAACTATAAAGATTAAGGGATATCAAATTTATGGATAAGATTAATAAAAATGAAATATTAAAAAATCTCAAAGCCGATATGAAAGAAGCTGAGAGGCTTCAACGAGAGTGGTTCATAAAGCGTGAAGAATGGTCATCACAAACCAAAGGTGCTCCCTATGGAAATGAAGTAGAGGGTAAGTCTAAGATAGTTTCTAAAGATATCAAAAAACAGTTAGAATGGATGTTACCAAGTATAACCGATCCGTTCCTAAGTACGGCAGATGTAGTTAAATGCAATCCTGTAACTTATGAAGATTCAAAAGCAGCTAGACAAAATGAATTACTGCTAAATACACAATTCTGTAGAAAATTCAATAGATATAACTTCATAATGAAAGCAACTAAAGTACTAGTAACTGAAGGTTCAGTAGTAGTACAGACTGGTTGGGATTATGAAGAAGAAGAATTCGAAGCTGAAGTTGAAGTAATTAAAGTTGATGAAGATGGTATGGAATTTGTGGATACTGAAATGAGTACACAAACCACAGTAGTTAGAAATCAACCAACAGCAGTAGTGTGTAGAAATGAAGATATATTCATAGATCCAACATGTATGGATGATATAGATAAGTGCCAGTTTGTAATACACAGATACGAGTCAAACTTAAATGCATTAAAACAAGATGGTAGATATGAAAACCTGGATAAGGTAGAAGCTGCTCAATACTCATTAACAAATGAGCCACAGTACCTAAGAGAAGACCAAACATACTTTGAATTCAAGGACAAACCAAGAAAAAAATTTGTTGTACATGAATACTGGGGAAATTATGATGTTGATGGTGATGGAATAGCAGAACCAATAGTATGTGCATGGGTTGGTAGTACAATAATTAGATTAGAGTCAAATCCCTATCCTGATAAAAAGCCACCATTCGTAATTGTGCCATTCAGTGCCGTGCCATTCCAAATGTTTGGTGAAGCATTAGCAGAAACAATTGGTGATAATCAAAAGGTTAAAACTGCGATTACTAGAGGTATGATTGATAATATGGCTAAGAGTAACAATGCTGTTGTTGCTACTAGAAAAGGTGCACTAGATGCTGTTAATAGAAAGAAATTCCTAAAAGGAGAAAACTTCGAGTTCAATGGAACTCCAGCAGACTTCTGGCAAGGTGGATATAATCAACTGCCATCAAGTGCATTTGATATGCTAAACCTACAAAACAATGAGATTGAATCACAAACTGGATTCAAGTCATTTAGTGGAGGGATTAATTCAGGTGCACTAGGTGGGACGGCCACTGGGGCTAGAGGAGCACTGGATGCTACATCAACTAGAAGATTAAACTTAGTTAGAAATATGTCAGAGAATATGATTAAACCAATCATGAGAAAATGGATGGCATATAATGCTGAGTTCCTAGAAGAGGAAGAAGTAGTTAGAATAACAAATGATGAATATGTACCAGTTAGAAGAGATGATTTGGCAGGTAACATTGATATTGACATAAGCATAAGTACATCAGAAGACAATGCTGCGAAAAGTCAAGAGTTGTCATTCCTGCTACAGACAGTTGGACCAAATGAAGATCCAGCAATTAGAAGAGAGATAATGGCTCAGATAATGGACTTAATGAGAATGCCTGAACAAGCTAAGAGAATTAGAGAGTATCAGCCACAACCAGATCCAGTACAGCAAAAGATGCAAGAATTGCAGATTGCTAAATTAGAAGCTGAGATTGAAAAGATTAGAGCTGATGCTGCTAATAAACTAGCAAGTTCAGTAGAGAATGAAGCTGATAGAGATGAGAAGTTAGCTCAAGCTGAATTAAAACGAGCACAAGCACGTAAACTGATGTCAGAAGCTGATAACTTAGATATGGACTTCTTAAGAAAAGATGAAATGATAGATGAGCAAACAGCATACGAAAGAGATCAAATGCAGTATGACAGAAAAATGCAAGAGAAACAATTTGATAGATTGCATACACTAGAAGTAATGCAAGCGCAGATAAACGCTAAAGACACTAACATTGGAGTAAAATAATGGGGTTACTAGATACAATTAAAGCAAATAAGGTGAATGCAGAAAAAGCATCTACCTTAGATGCACTGGAACAAGAACATGTGGCAAATAGAGTCAAGTCAGTAGAAGCAGATAATGCTGCACTAACAAGAATACTGGCGCCAATGTATGCTCAAAGAACTGCTGATGTAATGAATCAAGGACTAGCATCCACTGGAAAAGTTGCTCCAATAGGCTATGCTGATGGATTAAGTGCAGAAGATGCAATGAGATTAAAAGCTGCTCAAGATGCACAGTTTGCAAACACTGCTAGACAAAACTATGACAATAGTAGACAATACATTGCTGATGAGAGAACACTAAGAAATGTGCCATGGGATACACCAGAAGCATATGAAGCAATTAAAAGAAGTGATGCATTCAATGACAATGTAGATCAAGGATTAGCAGCTCAATGGAGAGGAAGTTACAGATGAATGAACAAGGACTAGCTGCTCAAGGGCAGATGCAACAAGAACCTACAACAGAACAATTGGTAATGAAAGTTGCTGAGTTAATGGCTCAAGGAATTACTGCTGAGCAGTTAAATGCTCAGGGAGTTCCAATGGACGTTATCGAAATGGCTATGAGATTACTCCAATCACAACAAGGTCAACAAATGCCACAAGCAGAACCTGTGCAAGGTGTGCCTAGTGATGGTGGATTAGCAAGTAGAGGAATGATGTAATGGAACAAGGATTGGCTGCTATGAGGTATGGTACTGGTGACGGTAATACAATCACTAGTTACTATGCTGGTCTGCTTCCTCCAGTAAAGAAGCCTGATGAAGTTAATAAGAATACTGTTGTGGATAAAAACACAGATGTCAAAAAACCAGAGTTTAAAAGTTACTCTGGCATTAGAGGATAAGGAATAACATGGAAGAAAATGGATTAGCTGGTAGTGGAAACACACCAAAAGATTGTAAAGGAATGATTGCTAAGGCAATTGGAATAATGTTTGCTGGTAGAACTGTGACACACATTCTGCACTTAAAAACTAAAAGTTATGCTGAACACAAAGCATTAAATGAATTCTATGATGGAATTGTAGATTTGGCTGATGACTTGGCTGAAGCAACTCAAGGACAGTATGGACTACTAGATATACCATTTGTTAATGTATCAATGCCTAAAGATTCAACAACGTTCCTAAAAGGTCAATTAGCGGAGCTGGACAAGGTTATGTCAGGATGTGATGAAGACTATCTGATGAGCATTTACCAAGAAGTGCAAAAATTATATAGAAGCACATTGTATAAATTAGTTAACTTGTCATAAAATCAGATTAAAAGGATTCCCTTTATAAGGGAACTTTAAGGCTAGGTTATGTACAATTGGTTCAAATTAAGACCAAATACTGATGTCATTAAAAGCTGCAAATTCAATAATAGGAAGGAATTATCAAAATGATAATCAACCAAGGAAAACCTACTGAAGTAGTAGAAAATAACGATCTTATCACAGTGGACAATAGTTACTGGGTAGAACTGAACGAATCTTTAAAGAGATTAATGCAAAACGAGGACTTTAACAAAGTTATCCTAACTGGATATTTTAGAGATAAAGCTGTTAATGGTGTTAGTATGTTGGCGCAAGAGCACGTAAAAAGAAGTGGTGCTAGAGGCGATGTAATGGAAGAATTAGTGGCAATTAGTCATTTAGAAGATTACTTCATTACAATTAGAAATATTGGATCAATTCCTCAATCAATAAACGACGAGGAGTAACAGATGTTAGATAACGAAATTAACGAGTTATCTGACGCTGAATTAGAAGCCGCATTTAAAGCCGCTAAAGCAGAAGCAGGTGTACCTGTTACAATAGAAGATACTTTAGTGGATGATGTAGATGACAATGATGAGGTAGATGAACTGGAACAACCCGATGTGGATTCCGATGATGATACTAGTGCTGACAAAGAAGATAAAGAAGAAGTTGAAGAAGACTCAGAGACTGAAGAAGATAACCTTGACGAAGGTACTAAAGCAGACAAAGAACAACCGAAAGCAACTGAAGACAAGTCTGATGAAGTGGTACAACCAACACAAGAGATTCTAAAAGTTAAGGCTAATGGACAAGAGTATGAGTTTACACTCGATGAAATGAAGTCACAATTTGGTAGTATATTTGCGAAAGCGCAAGATTACACTAAAAAAACACAAGCACTTAAAGAATATCGAAGAACAATAGATATAGTACAAAATGCAGGAATATCTGACAATGACTTAAATCTATTTGCTGATGTGTTGAAGGGGGACAAAGAAGCAATTGCTACAATCCTAAAAAGAACAGGCGTTGATGCCCTCGATTTAGATGTGGAAAATGTTAATTATGCACCTAAGAATTATGGTCGGAATGATACAGAACTGGCTATAAAAGATATTGTTGATGAAATCAGTGCTGATAAAGAGTATGTTATAACACATAATGTGCTTGAAAAACAGTGGGATAGTAGATCAAGAGAGAAGTTTATTGAAAACCCAAATATGATCAAAGGTTTACACATTGACATTAAGTCAGGGTTGTTTGATAAGTTAAATCCTATCATGCAAAAACTAAAGATATATGACGGTGGTTCAAGAAGCGATTTAGATTACTACTACATGGCTCATGACCAATATAGAAGTTCAGAACTATTAGCAGCAAGTAATGCAGAAAAAGCAGAATTGGCTAGAGTTGAGAACCAGGCTAAAACGATACAAGCAAATAAGGTAGATGAAGTTAAGGCTAAAATAGCTCAACAAACAGCTACTAAAGATGCTTCGGTTAAGAGAAAGGCTGCTGCACCTACTAAAAAGACTGCAGGAACGAGTAAAATAAACTATTTGAATGATGATCCATCAGATGAGGAAGTAGAAGAATGGTTTAAAAACATTAAACAGCCATAAAAGGTTGTTTAATTAAATAACAAAGGAAAATATATGGCAAGCAATGTTTACGGAAATGGGTTAAATAGTACAGCTGGTGCGAATACAGTCGTACATTATTATGATAGAATGGGTATTAAAGCTGCTAATGCAACTAATATCTATGGTCAATGGGCAGACGTTAAGTCAATGCCAACAAATATGGGTAAGACGTTTAAAATCTCTAGATTTGAACATATGTATGATAGATCAACTGCTGATGCAGACTTTGCAGCAAAAGGGTTTATGACATCAAGAACTGCTGATGAAGTTTCTACTGCGTTAACAAATGCAGCTTTAGCTGAGGGTGCTGGTGCAGTTAACAAAAGAACATTAAAGAAAGTTACATTCGAAACTTCATTAAACAGATATGGTGAAATGATTGATTATACAGACGAAGTTGATATCTTCTCAGAAGATTACATCCAAGTAAGATATAGACAAGAATTAGGTGAGTTAGCTAACTCAAGACAAGAAGATTTAATTCAATTAGATATGCTTGGTACTGGTACAGTAATGTATTCTGGTGATGCAACTTCAATGGCAACAATTGGTGCTACAAATGGTGTTAACTATAGAATTTCATACGACTTAGTAAAAGCTGGTGTAAGAAAATTAGTTAGAAACAGAGCTAAGAAAAACACTTCAATTGTTACTGGATCAAACAAAATTGGTACTGTGCCTGTTGCTTCTGCATTCTATGCAATAATTGGTGCTGACGTTAGAGCGGACTTAGAGGCTTGTACTAGAGGTACAGTAGCGAACAATGGTATTACTGAGTACATGTTCATCCCATTACACAAATATGCAGCTGCTGGAACAGTGGTTGATGGTGAAATCGGACAAATGCATGAAGTTAAATTCATTGAAGCTGAAAGAGCTGTTGTTTATGCTGGTGAGGGTGCTACTGTAGTTCCTGGGAAAAATGATATGTATGCACATACAGGTGCAAAACTGAATGTATATCCAATCCTATTCCCAACTGAAGGTGCGTTTGCAACAATTGGTTTAAAAGGTCATGACAAGATTAAATTCTTATCAAAATCTCCAGAACAAGTTGAAAATGGTAACCCATATGGTACAACTGGGTTCTTCTCATATAATTTCTTCTATGCAGGAATTATCTTAAGAGAAGAGTGTTTACTTAAAATGTTAGTTGGCGCTAGCATCTAAGTAAGTTAACAAGGGCTTAGGCTCTTGTTATTGCGTGATTAATCACAAACAAATAAAAACTAAACAACCAAATAAAAAGGAATTAGAGAATATGGAAGAATTAGATATTGAAGCATTAAAAGTTGAAGCTACGGAATTAGGAATTACATTCCCACAAAATATAGGTGCTGAAAAATTAAAAACAAAAATTGATGCGTTTTATGAGTCTCAAGAGACTTCGGTAAAAGAAACTATGGCGGCTGTAGAAGCAACAGAGAAAATCGAAGAGAAATCTGCTGAGAGTGATAAAGTAGGTGGTGTTACAAAAGGGATAGGTTCTATCGCTGCTGAAGCAAAGGCTAAAGCTTATGCAACTAGAGTAGTAACAATCATTGATAATGATCAAAGAGTAAACAACCAAACAACAACTTGTAAAGTTAACTGTTCGAATATGTACTTTGACTTAGGTCAAATTATTCTGCCGTTGAATATCCCTGTTGAAGTAAAACAAGGGCATATTAATGTGTTAAAAGAGGTTAAAATCCCAAGACACGTTCAAGTAGGTGATAACTTAAGTGCTGTTAAATTGGTGTCAAGATACTCAATTTCATATGAAGATATGAAAGCGTAAGTAAATATATAGAACCCATCTATTGTAACAGATAGGTGGGTTTTTTTATGTCTATAAAATAAGGAGATTGGATGAGTAAGTTTATAATTAATAAAGGTATGAGTAATGAGTTCATAATTACTATTAAGCAGAATGGAACTACCTTGCCAATGGCCATTGAAGCAGGAGATACATTCGTAGTAAAGTTAGTTAAGTTGTCAGATGGAACCACTGCAGTTACTCCGACTACTAGTGTACATGATGCACTAAATGGCAAGATTAAGGTTGTGTTTAGTCAACTTGAAGCAAATGGACTGCTTGCTGAACGAGGTGATAGAGCTGACTACTACTACAGTAAACCGATGTATAAATTGGTAATAGATTGTGATACAGTAAATAATGGCAAATTTGTAGCTAAAGTAGCAAAGGTGTATGTAGAATGATTGAAGTAGAAACACAAACAACAGAAGTTGAAGTAATTAATAATGTAGAAGTTACAAGCACTAGCCAGGTTGAAGTTGAAACTGTAGACCTAAGTGACTTAGATATAACCATTGCTAAGAAAGAGTATGTAATAACTGGTGATGATATATACATACCAATGTTATATGATGATGCTCCTCAATGGATGAAAGACTTAGTGCAAGTAGTAGTGGATGTCAGCATTAGTACAGGTAATCAAAGCTTAATAAATAACATGAATGCGATCCTACAAGACTTTGCTGTTAGCTACGTTCCACTAAATCAGTACACACAAACAATACTAGATTTAGGGGATGAAGATACTAGAATTAATGCGTTATTAGAGACTTTAAATAGTAACTTCAATGATGGGTTGAGTGAAGCTAACGCTCAAATTATTAGTTTACAATTAACAAAAGCTAGTAAAGATGAAGTTGTTGCTCAAGTTATACAGACTATAGCAGCTCAACTAGCAGATGGTACAAGTAATATAGGTTCTACTATAGGTAGAATAGATCAAGCTATAGCAAATGAGACTAGTGCTAGAGCACTAAGTCTACAAACATTGACAGCTAGTTTAGAAGATACCAATTTAGATGTAACAGCTAATGCAGAAGTAATACAGAATGCTCTAGCTTATGTCGGGATAGATGAAGCTGGTACGTCTACTGGAACTGGGTTAAGTGCTTACTTGGAAGATAGTAATGGAAATATAGGTGGAGCTGATAGTGAATTGGCTAACTCGATTAGGGTTACTGCAGAAGGGGTTGAAAGTAAGTTTGCTTATAATAGTATTGTTAATATAAATGGAGTATACAAGAAATCAGGATTTGGATTAACAACTAATTACACAAGTGGTAATGGTACAAAAGCAAATCCATATGTAAGTGAATTCTGGATTGATGCAAGTAGATTAAAATTTACTAATAGTAATGTTACTGGAAGTAAAGCTCCGTTTGCTATAGATGCTACTGGAACTACTCCAGAGATAACGTTTAATGGTAAAGTTACATTTAGCAATGTAACAAATACTACAGGAACTGGGTCAAATCTTCTATATAATTCAGCACCAAAGATTGGATCGGAAACAAAAGGTTGGTATGTATGGACAAATTCTGGAATGACTGTTAATCTGTCAGCTGGATTTGATATATGGAAACCTACTGGTGGAGCAAGTGTTGCTGCAAATATTGGTGGAAATCCATCAATAGGTAGTGTGTTTGATGTTGGACAATCTTCAAATTTTCCAGTTATTGCTGGTAGTAGATATGAAGCTAGTGCTTATATTAGTGCTCATAGAACTAATAGTTATGTGTTTGTAGTGTTTTATGATACAGCAGGTACCTACGTTGGAGAGTCTCAAGGTAATATTATAAATTATGCAGGAAGTAGTGCTCTTGTTAACTGGGGAAGAAGTTCTGTGTTTACAACTGCTCCATCAAATGCAGCTACTGCTAAATACATAATTAGAAGTGTTGTTACTGGTGCTAATCCATACTGCTTTGTTGCGTATGCATTTGCAGGTGTAGCAGAAGCAAATCAAACTACTCCAAGTAATTGGAGTGAAGGTACAAGTGCTGGTGCTACATACACAAGTGAGTTATCAAATGATGCTGGGTTTGTTCTCCCAGCTGGTGTTGCTAATGCTGTTAATACAAATACTACTACAATTAATGGTAGTAAGATAACAACAGGTAGTATAACTGCTGCTCAGATAAATGTAAACGATCTATTTGCTCAAAATATTACTTATACAGGAACAATAACTGGAGGTAATGTGGCAGGTGGTGGTATTATACGGAGTTACAACGGGAATATGGTTATAAATTTAGTAAACGGGAGTATATATATAGCATGAGTTTATATTTTGGTAAAGATAATGAAAATAAGAATATTTTACATTTAACTAAAGATCCTACAAGTGAGAATTTAATGAAATCTGGTAGGCAGCCATCAACGTTTTTTCTTTCTTCTGAAAGTAATGGTTATTTCACTGTAGAGAGGTTTCCTATTACTGTTAGAACTTCTTCGTACTCCTACTCTCTTCAAGGTAGAGAAGGGGGTAATACTTTAGGATGGTTTTCTCTCGATGTGTCTCATCCTTATACAGGTAGTGCATCTGATAAATATACTTTCATAAGTAATCTCCCAGAGAGTGCGTCAAAAATTGTTTCAGATGGTAAGATGAATGGAGATATAATATTCTTTTTAGACTCTTCAGGCAAAGTTATTCCTGAGGTTTCACCTTCTCAGACAGTTTTTGCCCCTTCAGAAACTAATCCAAGTACTGGATCTTCAACTAATTTTAAGTACTCTGCTTTAAATAACACTTTAGGTTTTTGTGTTGCAGGTGATTTAATTATAATAAAGAGCAATCTAGATAGAGTTAAAGAAGTAGTTGTTTTAAAAACCGTATCTCAAGAACCTTTTAGGGGCTCTATTCATGTGTCTAAAAATGATTTTTTAATAGGCGGTGTAAGTATATTTAAAGATAGAAACATAGGAATTTTCACTTCTTCTCCTATAAGTATTGAGAATGGATCAGTAGGGACAATTTTACCAGGTTTAATGATTTCAAATTCAAAAAATGTTAAGTCTGTATCTCTTGTATCAAATCCTCTAGAAACGTATATAGCGTTAGATGGAACTAAGGTATTTTCAAAAGATATAGAGTACAAAATTATAGGAGGACCTCCTGTATACACTAATGCTAGGATAGATATTATTTATAATACAAACAGATCAAACGTAAGTATTCTAAACTTAAGGAGTATAGTAGGAACAGGGGCTAAACATGTCATTCTTAAAACTTCTATCAGTTTTTTCGCAAGTAAGGATCAAAGTTACAATCCGAATAATAACATCCATTTAGGGTTCTTAATTCTTATGGACACTTCCTCAGATTTGGTTGTGTCACACTTCGGCTGGGATAGTGAAGGTCCAGGAGGATCTTGTAGGGGTTCTACTTATGTGGACCTAAGGTATACTTCAGATGGTCACATTAGAGTAAGTAATCCTAGAATTGATTATAGGTGTTACTCTAACTCTCCATGGTACCAACAATTGTGGTTAAATAATGTAGAGATTTACGTAATATAAAATAAACAAAATAAAAAGGATAAGAAATGAATAAATTTACAACTCTAGCAATAGAAACAACAAATGTTGTACAAGAATACAATACATACATAGATGAACTATTGCCTAAAATAGCTGAACAATTAAAGACATTAGAAGTACTAACAAAGTATGGTTATGATATAGAAGTAGTAAGAACTTATAATAAGTATAATGGATTCTCGGTAATCTTAGTTAATAAAACTACAGAAGAATTTGTATTAGATGGTGGAGGATATGTTCTTACACTTAAAGTAAATGAAGACGGTAAGTTACAAGCAACACAAGCAAACATAGTAGACTTTACATTAGAAGAGTTGATGGAAATACAAAATTCAATTGTTGAAGTATTAAATAGCAATTAAGGTATATTCAAATGTGTAGGACTAGAAGAGAATGAGTATCTAGTCCTAATCAATAAATAAAAAGGAGTACAAATGGCAACAATATTAATAGAAACAGACTTAGATGTAGTCTCAAAACAACGTCTACTGGTTGAGGAGGCCTTAGGGCCTGATAGTGTGTACATTAGAATGAAAGAAACTCTAATAGATCTGATAGATAATAGTGAGCTAAAAGGTACAGATAGAGCTAAAGTAGTAGGTGATACAATAGCTCAAATGAGTGCTAGTATAACTGCTAATGTAATGAATACAGGACTGCAATGGGCTGAGGCTGAAAAGAAACTGGCGTTACAAAAAGCTGAGATGGAAAGACAGTTAGACATCCTTGATCAAAATAAACTACTGATTGCTAATCAGGTAATAGCTAGCCTAGCAGATAGACAGTTAAAGCAAGCTCAGTTAAGAAGAGAGTATGGAACTCCTACATTAGATAGTAATGGTAATGTGACTGGACTAGCGGATGAAGGTAAAGAGTACACAAGCATACAAAATATAGCTGCAGATACTGCTAACAAAGCACTACAAGGAAGCGTGTTAGTAGCTCAAAAAGAAAGTACATATGCACAAACACATAAGATAGTGGCTGATACGTACGTAAATCATGGAGTGTTTAGCTGGACAGGGTTGAGTGCTACTGGTATCAGTAATGTAAGTAAAACTAATACAGGATATGTAACATTAAGTGATTTACAAAAACAAGTAAGTAAAGAGCAAGCTAGAGGATATGTATATAATGCATGGTCAAATGCTGCAAGTGCAGGTGCTAGTATGCTAGGTACACTAGCTGGAGCTGAAATAGAAAGTATAGACTCTAGTTCATGGGCTGAAATGATTAACTTATGGAAAATACCTACTCAAAAATTAGGTGAGTCCGCAGCTCCTACAATTACCATTTAGGAAGTAGTATGAAATCTTACATAGATTTCTACGCTACACTAAGCGGAGAGTTACTAGCTAAACAAAAGTTGGCTAGTAAGTTAAGAAAGCATTGGGGGACTACTACAATAGAGGGTATAGAAGTATATAAATCACAGTTTACTATATGGCCAGGAACTGAGACTGAAGCTACTAAAAAGGTACTAAAGATACTAAATATACCAATTGCTGATATAAAACAGCAAAGTAAAGATGGTATAACTAGAATGTACTTAGAGTTCAATTCAGGAAAAATGGATAGTAGTAGTTATAGTAAAGAAGCACTAGCTACGTCTATTGAAGAAGACATAGGATTCAATGAGTGGAGAGAGTTTACGTTAGAGATAACAGATAGTAGTGATCCGGTAAAGTTCATAGGATGGACAAAAGAGAAGATTAAGCAGTATGTGAGTGATAACTTCGAAACATTATCAGCAGGTTATGCAATAAATGCTGATGCAGATACTGCTAATGTAGATGATTACTTAGGAGTTTACGTAATAGCGTCAGCTAGTAGCATAGACTTCGAAGTTGAAGTGCTGGAAGCTGGAATTGTTCCAATAGGAGTAAAAACTGCTCATGATGAGCAAGAAGTGGATTACTCAAATAGATGGGTTAAAACTGCTAGTTATCAATCTGGAATAAACCTAAGATATAAATATAGAAGAATAGGTTACTTAAATGATGATAGTCCAATAATTCAACTAATGTATGATGACTTACAATATGGTAAATCAAATTTGACAAAAGAGGAAATATCTACTATAGGAATTCCTAGAGTAGAAGCCGCACAAGCTAGAAGTGGTAATGCTAGATTATGGCTAAGTGAGAAATCACTTGGTAAAACTGATACATTATGGTATAAAGGACGATTAAGAACTGCTAGTAGTCAATTGTTAAAGAAACATGATTATGCTAATGTGGTGTTCGGTTCAGTGGATTTCGGATATGATAAAAAAAAGACTAAGGGCTGGAAAAAAGCACTAGGAATTGTGTTAATTGTAGTAGCAATTGTAATAGCTGTTCTCTCAGTAGGAACTGGTTCACCATTAGTGGCAATAGCTGCTGGAGCTAGTGCAGGAGCACTAACAGCAACGTTATACTCAATGGTACTAGCTAAAACTGGAGATTATGATGGTGCGCAGTACATAGGTAGATGGGCTAAAGTGCTAGGAATAGTGAGTTTGGTAGCTGGGATAACTGCTGCAATACAAGGATTCCTGAGACAAGCTGCTCAAGCATCAGTACAAGAAGCTGCTAAACAAGCAGGTCAAGCTGCAGCTAGTGAGTTAACAGCAGTTGGAGCAAGTAGTACGGCTAGTATGGCTGCAGGAGCGGCTGTAGAGGCATCAACAATTGCATCAGCTACAATTGGAGATATAACAATGGAAGGCATGATGTCTGCAATGCAGAGTTCAATGACTTCAATGGTGTCAACTCCATTCTCAGCAATGTCTACTGCAATGAAGGTAGCTGGACCACT
>JACCEC012382848.1_pt1 | contig 18502 bp, 12 predicted proteins | sample 7450121 | NCBI WGS metagenome assembly JACCEC01 (sample SAMN15323455, study PRJNA562643) | freshwater metagenome | isolation source: river surface water | place: USA:Blue River Watershed | collected 2017-08-18 | reverse complement strand
CCTGATTTATATTGGATGTCACCAATGTTAGTTCCACCCGGAGATCCACCTCCACTTGTAGGAGCTGCAACCCAAGCCATTACACCACTTACACTTGCAGATAAATAAGATGTTCCAGTTCCAGTTGGCGCTGCAGGTGGCAAAGTGTAAACTGTATTTGCAGACCCAGCAAATCTAAAACCTGCAAAGTTAGATCCGTTGAAGATATTTAAACTTCCACCAACTGATAATGACTTTCCTATTGCAGATCCGCCAGTGACAACAAAAGCTCCTGTGGTTAAAGATGTTGAATTATCACTGGAATTGATTGTAGCTTTACCAGAAGCAGCTCCTAAAGATAAGGTTGTAGCAGCTCCAAAAGCGTTTATAGTAGAAGCATTAGTGTTGAATACACTAAATGTTGTGTCACTAGTTGTCACACTTGTTGTAAAATCAGGTGAAGTTCCAAAAACAAGAGCGCCAGATCCAGTTTCACCAGTGATTGTATTAAAAAGTTCTGATGAAGTTGTTGCAGCAAAATCAGATAATTTGTTAGATGTAGTAGCTAAAGTACCAGTGGTTGGCAAAGTTAAACTTGTTGTGTTAGTCGTATTGAAAGTTAAACTGTGCCCACCAGAAGTTATCAAAGAAGATCCAGTAGCTAAAGTCAATGTTGCGTTTGAAGCTGGAGCTGTTATAGTGACTTTGTTATATGTTGTAGCTGAAACATTGCCGTTTGCCATCACCACACCTGAAATTGATGATGAAAAACCCGTTCCAGTAAATAGTGAACCTGCAATTCCAGCTCCACCAGAAACTACTAAAGCTCCAGAGGTTGTAGATGTAGATACCGTAGTGCTGGTTACATTTACAGTTCCGCCTATAAATGCATTACCTAATAATCCTAATCCACCTGTGACAGATAAAGCACCAGAGGTTGTAGAAGATGAAGATTGGCTGTTAGTAATGACTGTTGTTCCGCCAATGAAAGCGTTACCAGTTATACCAACACCACCTCTGACAAAGAAAGAACCTGATGAAGTAGAAGTTGAATTGATTAATCCACCTACTGATATACCAGTTCCAGTAAATTGTAAGTTGGCATTCTCACTAACTGCATTAGAAGTTGTTGCGTAATAAGCAGCAAAATTGGCAGTACCAGAGTTAACTGACCCTGAACCACCACTAGTAGGTGCAGCAACCCAAGCCATAACCCCATCTATTCCTGATGACAAGTATGAAGTTGCAGTTCCTGTCGGTGTTCTAGGTGGTAAAATATATGTAGTATTAACGCCTGATTGAGCTCCCTTGAAGCCTGTATACAGCGCATTTCCAGAATTATAAAATCTTAGTGAATTGGCTCCTCTAATAGAAAAAGCATTGTTTCCTACTGTAGATCCATTTTCAAACAAAGCAGTGTAAGAACCATCGCCAGTGGAAGCAAAACCAGCCCAACCTTGAACATCTAATTTATATTGGGGATTTGTTTGCCCAATACCAACTAAGACTCCAGATCCAAATTCTGCTATTCCAATTGTTCCGCCAGCAGAAGCACGTAAAAATGGAGTACCTGATTTATCATTGACAGACCAGATTGTTCCTGTCGATAAATTGTAATCAAGAGTAAAAACATCTCCATCAGAACCAGTTATGGCTAAGGTATTGTCATCTCTTACTTCTAATGTTAAAACAGATGTACCAGCACTTGCTCCAGTGAAAACTATAGTAGGCTTTGCTGGAGATGGTTTGTTTTTAGAAGTTGTAATTCTTATATTTTTATCTGAATCTGCCATATTGTTAATTTCTTATATTATGAAAGTTTTACTTTTATAATCCATACCTAGATTTTTGAGCATTGTAAATTTGTGTAATTTCAACACCTGATAATGCTCTGTTATAAAACATAACTTGAGCGATATTTCCTATCCAGTTTTCCCCAGTGCCAACATATCTACCAACATAAGCAAGATTTTGCACAATGCTCCAAGATCTTGCTGAAGGTCCTACTATAGATGAAGCGTTAACGTATACAGTAGCATTTGAACCATCATAAGTAGTTGTAACGTGATACCAAGTATTTAAGGATATTGAGGAACCACCAGAAAGAAATTCTACCGAAGATGAATAGGTACCCCAAGCAGATCCAGTGTTTCCTTGAGCTATGCCAGTTGCTTGCCCAGTTGCGTTAGTTCCATAAGAAAAAGGGTGTCCGTAAGTATTAAATGCTGTTGCTCTTGCCCAAACCATTATCGTTCTAGGATTTGTACCATAATTGAAATTCCCAGTAACTAAGTTTGCATCAGCTGAGCCATTGAAATACAAACTATCTATTGTAGAGCCACTTCCAGATCTAGTTAAAGAATTTCCTGTGCTTGATAATGTTCCATTAGTATTTTTCCCAGATAAATCATTCCAAGCAGAGCCAGATCCTAAATAACTTCTTTGATTTGAAGCATCTAAATTTAAGACTAAAGAAGAGTCATATGGAATTTTAGGACCTATTGAGCTTCCCATTACAATCCATACCTTTTTCTTTGAGATTCGTAAATTTGTTTAATTTCATTTGCAGATAATTCTCTCTGATAAAATTTAACTTGAGAAATATCACCAGAAAATTTACCTATAGATGCTGATCTTCCTGATGTTCCTACTGTCAGAGCTGTGTTGGAAGTGTTTGGTGTATAGATTGATGTAGATGATTCTAATACACCATTCAAATAAGTTTTACTCGAACTTCCACCAGCATTAGTTGCACACATCAAGTACCATTTATTTGTTGTCATTACAGTTGATCCTTGAGTACTAGTGAGAAGAGCTCCTACAATATTTCCCCAAACGATTGCAATTTTTGATCCATATATACACATTTCAAAAAGTGTTGCATTTCCATCTGTACCTAAACTTAATACTGCAGAATTAGCAACAGAAGATGGTTTCACCCAAGCCATCAAAGTTCTTGGATAAGCACCTGAAAGTCCAGTTGTGGATGTTGAAGCATACATTGTTGATCCATTAAAGGTTGCAACAATTGAAGAAAGTATGCCAGAAATTGTTGGACTTCCTGTAAGAGACATAGAATCATTGGCATAAATATTTTTTAAAGTTGAACCTGATTTATAAGACAATATATTTCCGAAATCAAATGAAGATTTGATACCAGATTGAGAAATTCTTGGTCCACCGTGTTGTCCCATTATAATCCGTACCTTTTTTTTGTAGCATTGTAATTTTTAGATATTTCTGCTGCTGAAAGAAACCTATTGTAAATTGTAAATTGTCCAACTCGACCTGCGTGATAAACTGGTGATGATATTTGAAATCTACCAATAAATGATTGAGATGGTGTTGTCATAGTGCGTGTTTTTGTTGTGCCTGATGCATTTAAAACTCCATCTAAATAAATTTGCATAATGCCTGTTGTAGCACTTTTGGTAAATGCCCAATGATGCCAACCTTGCCATTGAGCATTTGTCAAAGTCGCAGTATTGACACGATCATATGTGCCACCAGAAAATCCAGCATCCCAATAAACTACACTGTCATTCCAAGGTAAATGTATATTTATTGTCCTAAATTCATCAGCTGTATGAGCAGAAAAAACTGAAGATGCTTGTGCTGTTGTGCCATAATTCCAGATACAAAATGTTGCTTCATTGCCTGTTGGTATATAATTTACTGGCACTTGTATGTAATCATTTGTTCCATCAAAATTAAATGATCCACCATTTGCAGTTCCGAACACGACACCATTGTTAAGAGTTCCACCAACGCCACTAGAAATTAATTCAAACGCAGTATTGCCACTACCTGAATAACTTCTTATGTTTCCAGCGTCTAAGTTGAAAATAGCACCATCAATTGTTATGATAGGATTGTAATAATGTCCCATTAAAATCCGTACCTTTTTTTAGTTGCATAATAGTTTTGCTTAATTTCTGCAGCAGTAAGTTCTTTATTATAAAAAAGAACTTGAGCAATTCGTCCTATAAATTTTTCTGTATCTTGAAAACTACCACCAATATATGCTGAACCTTGAGTAGCAGTTATTTGATTACCGCCACTATTATCTAATGCCCCATTTAAATAAAGTTTCCAGCCAGATGTAGATTGAGTTACAGCTATATTTGCCCAGACATTTGTAGTAGCATTTGAGCCTGAATATCCAGCAACGTTATGTTGATATGTTGCCCACTTACCGTTATCTGCTATAGCTAAACCCGTTGCAAATGAAGCAGTACCAAACCCAAATATTTGATTCCATCCAAATAATGAAGTAGGATATACCCAAGCAAAAATTGTTCTTGGTCCAGTACTGTATTGCAAACTAGCCACATTGGATATAGGTGCAGTAAATGATCCACTAAAAGAAAGTGCTGATGTGGCTCCAGATCCAACAAGCGTAATTCCAGTTAAGCTTGCGGTAGTATTACTTCTAGCTAAATCTACCCAAGTACTTCCACTACCTGAGTACGACCTTGGGTTAGCAGCATCAAAAAGTAAAAATAAACTGTCATAAACTATAGAAGTATTGTATGCAATTCCCATTACAATCCATACCTCTTTTTTGTAGCGTGATAATTTTGTAATACTTCAGCAGCAGATAATCCACGATTGTAAATTTTAAAATCTGCAATATTCCCATTTAAGAATCTATTTTCTGAAAAATCCCACTTTCCTAGACTTATATTAGCTTGCTTAGTTCCAACTCCTGCTGCTGTTCTTGCTAATCCAGATTGAACACCATCTACATATAAAACAGAAATAGAACCATTATTTGTTGCTGTAACTTGATGCCAAGTGTTATCACCTACAACAGAAGAACTTGTGCATCTTGTAATAGAGTTTCCTGGTTGAGCACCCCATTCTAAAACACCACCAAGATCAGGTCTATCTTGAATAAAAAATCCAATTGATCCTGGTGATGTTTGGTAATTGTTATCCACTAAAGTTTGAATTGTTGCTGTTGTAGTACCTGTAGTTAACCATTTAGCCCATAATGATAAAGTTATAGGCGAACCTGTATCGATTTGACTTGGATAAGGTATGGATGCAAAAGAAGTTGTTCCATTAAAAACAAATGACCCATAATTATTTGAGTTGAAAGTAATATTTGTTAATGAATAATTTCCGCCAATTCCACTTATGTCAAAAGAAGTATTACCAGACCCAGGATAACTTCTTGGATTTCCTGCGTCTATGAATGAAATAAGGCCATCCATAACAATTGAAGGTGCGTGTCCAAGTGCCATTAACGGATACCAAACCTTCCTCTAAAAGCTCTATAATGTTCTTTTACTTGTGCTGCAGTTATAGCTTGACCCATATTGAACCAAAGTTGACCAATAGCACCATCACAACCAGGGAAATCAAAAATTTTAGTGTCTGATGCACTGTTTTGGTTGGCAGATAAGCCTGTAAAGGTTGTAAACAAACTTCCATTCACATACATTGTTGCAGCTGTACCAGATCTAGTAAAAGTATAATGTCTCCAAGAATTATCTGTCATTGCTAAGCCACTAGTGGTGTAATTTGTATTTGAAGACTTCATCGTTATATTGCCGTTTGCTTCAACATAAAATCCTAAATCATTTGATTGCCATTGAATTATTGTTCTATAATCTGCAGCTTGAGGTTGTCTATAAATAAAAATACAAGTAAACGAATTGCTTGATTGATTTCCAGTTTGAGTAATTTTTTGTGTAAATTGTTGAACACTTGTTTGTTTTACATATTTCGATATACCAGAACCAGCAATGAGATTCGTGTTATCAGTCATTGTCCAATTAGAAAAACCCTTATATATCAAAGGATTAGAAAAAGTAAAACCGGATCCAGTATATGAAATACTACTAGATGGATCTAATAAAGTGTCAAAATTATCCCACCAAGATACACCAGGACCAGATACTGTTCCCATTTACTGTGCCTCGTATTCAGTGATAAGTTTAGGTATGTCTTTTCTTTCTGCCCAAACAGAGTAATAACAATGAATAGGGTTATTGTTATCATCTGCTATATATACATTATAATTTTCAATTTTTTCTACGTATAAACTTGAACCTTTACCAATAGGAGTCAAATGTACAGAATATGAATCTTGGTGTACTAGTCCTACCCAATGTTCTGGAAGTATAATTACATTTGAATTTTTTAATTCACCACGAGCGTATACACCATTCTCAGGACCTTCTAAACTTCCATATCGAAGTTTCATTCCTTCTTTTGTTGGGTGATCAATTACAAAGCTCTTATTTGTTGCAGAAATTTCACCATTGATTTCTAATTCATACGCTGGGTTTGAAAGACCAATGCCAACTCTGGTAACTGCACCATCTATCGAATGCACCCATAATCCAGCAGTGTAACCAGTACCAGATGGTGAGAACATTGATACTGTTATAGCTGTTCCTCCAGCAGTATATTCAAAGCCTGAAGCACCAGCAAATGCAGTTGAATTATTATATTGGATTTGTTTATTGCTTCCACCAGGTGTTGCACTACCACCAGCAGTCATCCCAACCCAACTCATCACACCAGCAATAGTTGAAGTAAGTACAGATGTTCCAGATGCAGATTGAGGGCTATTTGGTGGCAATGTATATATGGTATTTGCAGTACCGGAATATCTAAATCCAGAATAATTAGCACCATTATATATTTGAATTGCGCCTGTTGTGTCTATACTAAATAATTCAGTTCCGCCGGTTTCATTTATATCTTTGACAACACGATATTTAGTAGATCCAGCACCAGAACTAATTACATCAGTGCCAAAATTTTTATTGTTAGCCCAATAATATCTTATTGCTGGTGTGTCAGTAGTTCCGTTGTCTAATAAAATATCACCTTGAGAATAGCTTTTTGTAAATGTATCTGTGCCAACTCTAACATTTCCGTTGACATATAATGACCCACCGATGCCAACACCGCCATATACCCTTAATGATCCTGATGTTGTTGAGGTGGCAGGTATATTTCCACCTATTGAAATACCTGATCCAGTAAATTGAAGGTTAGCATTTTCATTGACAGCGTTAGTTGAAGCTGCATAATAAGCAGCGAAGGTAGCTGTACCAGAATTAACTGTTCCAGAACTAGAGCCACCCATAATGTTTGTGCCAACACCGTTACCGCCAGTTGTAATATCTAAATAAAATCCTCTAGCAGATCCACCTTGTTCAAAAAATCTCAATCTGTTTTGGAAGATATCAATTGTAACACCAGTAGTAATTGAAGTATTAGTGACTGGTTTATTGAGGAAAATTTCTCCTCCTTCATCACCAGAGCTTTGCATAATACTTAATTTGGAATTCGGCTCTTGTGCAATCCAAACATTTCCATTTACGCCCAAACTACCAGCTACAACTAGTGCTGCGGAAGATACTCCAGAACCAACAGTGGTGTTTGTAATAGTTGTCGTTCCACCAATAAATGCATTACCTGTAACTCCCAAACCGCCCAAAACTGACAATGCAGCGACAGTTGTAGATGATGCATTAGTTGCGCCAAGTATTGTTACACCTGTACCTACAGCAGTGATTAAGTTTGTCGAACTTACTGATGCTCCAGTACCCGCATAATAAGCCAATCTGTATTGTCCATCTGGTATTGCTACAGTGCCAGATCCAGCTCCACCAGTTGCTACCATAGGAACCCAAGTCATAAGTCCAGTTGAATCGGACTGCAATACCGAAGTGCCTGTCGCTGGAGATGATGCAGGTAAGGTGTAAGTTGTATTTCCACTTGCAGATGAAACAAAAGCTGTGTAGTTACTAGAATTAAATAATTGTAATCTACCACCTATACTTACTGATTGGCCAATACCTACACCACCAACTATTCTTAGTGCGCCAGTTGTAGTGGAAGTAGAATTTTCTGTGCCTGTAAAACGTGCAAATGTACTTGTAACACCAAAACCGTTAATATTATTGATATAACCATTACGCCAAATTAATGAAGACGAACCTAAGTCATAAGAATCATTGGCTGAGGGATTGAAATCTGTAGATGATCTTGCATTGAATGCAATAGTATCTGCAGCAGCATTGTTACCAAAAGTTCCAATACCTTTAAATTCAAAGTTACCATTGATTACAGCATTTCCAGCAGTTACGAGAGAATCAGAGTTTACTTGTCCACTGACTCCTAATCCACCATAAACAACTAAAGCACCAGTGCCTCTAGTTGTTGAAGCTGTTTGAGATGTTACTAAAATACCTGAAGAGTAAAATATATCAGTTAAGGGATTGTAGACTAAAGAAGTATTTGATGAAATAGCTGATCCAGAAACTGATTGACTTGGTGTGAACAATACAGGATGAAAACTATTAGTCGAAGCAAAGCCTATGCTTATACTATTAGCTGTAGAGCCTGAAGCTGACATAGGAACCCAAGACATAATTCCTGAAGGATCAGATTGCAGAATTGATGTGCCTGTTGCGGGTGAAGATGATGGTAATGTATATGCTGTGTTAGATGTACCAGCAAATAAAAATGCAGCATAATTACTGCCGTTAAATATTTGTAATCTACCACCAACAGATACTGAACCACCAATGCCTACACCGCCTGGAACTGTTAATGCACCTGTTGTAGTTGATGTAGATGGCGATGAAGCTGAAAGATACAACGACGTACCTGTAGCAGAATAAATATTTGGGGTTGTAGAAGCAGAAACAGTTCCTGAAGATACTACAAGAACTCCAGATAAGCCTGTTAGGTTCGCTCCTGTACCACCATATTGAACTCCAATTATTGTGCCATTCCAAGCACCGGCAGTAATTGCTCCACTTGCGATTCTCACACCAGAAATGCTTGAACCAGTTCCACCTACATATAAAGATCCACCTATACCTACACCACCTGATACTGTCAGAGCTCCATTTGAAAAAGTTGTTGATGCAGTTGAATGGCTAATACTTACTACATTAGCACTTACATCATTCTTGAGGGAAGAATAACCAACTACCGAACTACCAGTTGCTGGGTAAACTGCAACTTCGTATTGTCCTCCAGCACCTACACCAGTACCACCACCACCACTTCCTCCTGATGGTGTACCCCAAGAAAGTGTTCCAGAACCATTAGTTTTTAAAAATTGATCTGGTGACCCATCTGTTGTTGGAAGAGTATATGTAACATTCGATGCAGCATTAGATTTTAGACCAGTGTAAAAGGTATTACCAGAATTATATAATAAAATTGAGTTTGCAGATCTAACTTGAAAACTATTGCTACCAGACACAGCTGAGTTGCTAAAAATAAAATTATATAGAGCATCATTAGAGGAGGCTAATCCAAAACTGCCTTTTAAATCTAATTTATATGTTGGGTTTGTTTGCCCTATACCTAAAACTCCACCAAATTCAGAAATATATACAGTTCCGCCAGCTGAAGCTCTTAATAATGGAACACCTGAAATATCATTTACAGCCCAAATAAAACCTGTTGTTAGGTTTGGTGATATTGAAAATAATTGGCCTTGAGATCCTTCAAAAGTGATTGAATTGTCTTCAAGAATAGATAAAAAGATTGGATCACCAGTTTGCCCAATCATTGCCATTGTAGGATTTGAGCTAATTCCTGTTGTGCCAAATGCTGCAAGGTTGTAAGTTAATCTTCCACTTATGCCAACGCCTCCTGCAACTTGTAAAGCACCTGTTGAAGTGCTAGTTGATGCAGTGGTGTGTAATATTTGAACTTGCCCTGAAGCTGTATTATTTGTAAATGTATTTGAGCCTGCAACTGAAGCACCAGTTCCTGCATAATATCCAGCAATTTGATATTGTGTACCAGATGATACTGTGCCTCCTGAAGATGAAGCAGACATAGCAACCCAAGTTAAGTTACCTGAAGTGTCTGATTGTAATATCGAAGAACCTGAACCTGGATAAGTTAATGGTAAGGTATATAGCGTATTTGAAGTGACTGAACCAGCTTTGAAACCAGTATATGAAGTATATGCTGTTCCCGCTCCATATAATAAGAAACTTTGCCCAATTGAAGCATTACCTGATATAGCAATACCGCCATTAAATCTTGCAGAACCAGATAATATACTTGAAGATAATGTAGAATCTGAAACTACTAATGTGCCAGATAAGTTAGCATTTGTTGCAAATGTATTCCATCTTAAAACAGCTGAACCTAAATTGAATCCACTAGTACCTGGAACTAAAGCATCAGTACCTGAATTGTCATTAACAGTAACAAGAGTGGTTGTTCCGCCAACGGATGAGCCTGGAGAAAATGAAGCACTATATCCAACAAAGGAGATGGCATTTTGGGCATCTCCTTTGATTGAAATTGATTGAGGACTACCTGTACTGTCATTCCAATAAATTTGACCAGTACTTGGGTCTATAATAACATCGGTTGGCACTTACCAATTACTCCTGAACTATGATGCACCCTATTGTTTGTAATAATAATTCAATAATTGAAATTCTTGTATCTTTTCCACTCAATCCAATATTTGAGAAGTCATCACCATTGATCAAAAATAATCTTCTGTCAATTGTAATTTCTTCATCATTGAGGATGGCATACATAAATCTGATACCAGTTTCAATATTTATGTTGCCTTCCTCAATCAATACCCAAGCAATATTTGGATTTTCGTTTGAAAATACTCTGAATTTATGCATTATTGTTCTGTTTCAAGTGGTGCATCCAATCTTGAACCGTGGACAATATAGTCAACTTTGATGTTCTTGAATTTTCTGGAAATAAAATCACCAACTAATTGTATTGTAAAGTAAGATTCTGTTTTTGAATCAATAGCAACATTGTAATTACCCCAAGGAGTTAATTGAATTGTGTATTGATTTCCAACAAGTTTGTGCCAATAGTCAGGTAAGTTGACTTGGATTACGCCCTTGCCTTCAACTGTTCCTCTGTGATAAACACCGTGTTCAGGTCCTTCAAGTACACCATATACAAGTCTTAAACCTTCTTTAGTTGGGTGAGGAATATCAAAGCTCTTAGTTGTAGCTCTCAAGTTTCCTGATGTATCAATTGAGAAAAGTCTTGATCCATCAACACCCTTAACACCACGGATAAAATATCTATCTGTCTTAGAATCATCAGTTGTAATTGTTTGTAATGTCAAGAGAGCTGTAGTTCCACCACCTGCAGCTATGGAACCAAGTGATGTAAGGGTCATACCTACACCAGCTGTTGATTCAGATAGGTTTGAATATGTAAGGCCAGTACCACTTGACCATTTAGCAATTCTATCAGCAAGACCAGATCCTGATACACTACCAACTAACAAATCAAAACTTGTAGTAGCATCTCTTCTGAAATAAAGATTTGTACCATTAAACCAGAGGTCTCCAATCTGTGTACTTCCAGATCCTGGGTTAGTTCCTGAAGAAGAAGGCAAGTTGATTGAAGCATAACTGGTTGTAGCTGCTGAAAAGACTGTTCTACCGTTTTGAACTCTTAATACAGTATTTCCAGCACCAGCTGTAATTTCTGTCATTCCCTTGAAATCAACCAAGAATCTTTGAGTACCGTTTTGATCAATATCAATAAGGTTTCCTGCTGTTGCTGATCCGTTGGTATTATTTACATAAAGGATTGTTCCTGTTGCAGTAGCTGCATTTACTGATAAACCAACACCTGAAGCAGCAGTTGGAGAGTAACTAAAGTTTGCACTACCTGTGATTTCTCTTGTTGCATTATAATAAGCAACTTGAGTAGCAGTTCCACCTCCAGTAATACCTGATCCAGGGTAGTTTATTACCAAGTTTTGGCCAGATGTTGAAAGGAAAGAAGTACCTCCAACTGATGCAGAACCTGATAATGTTACTGCACCATAGATACCACTAATTTGAGTTACAACAGAATTACCACCGATAAAGAATCCACCTGATGCTGCTACAGTACCAGTTACTGATAATCCAGTTCCGCCAAGCATTGTTATTCCAGTTGCTGAAGCTAATCTGGTATTTCCACTATCGTAAATAACTACACCATTAGATGTAAATTGAGCAACTGTAGCCCCTGTTCCACCATTTGAAATTGGTAATATACCTGTTACAGAAGCTGGAGTGGATAGAGACAGAGCACTCCAAACAGGTGCTCCTGTTCCACCTGACAATAAAACTTGATTAGCAGTTCCAGCTGCATTGAAAGCCATTGCAGAAGTATTAGTACTGTAAACAATTGCTCCAGGGACTTGAGTAAGGGAAGCATTAGTTCCACCATCTGCAAGTGAAACATCATTACCATTCACTCTATAAATGTATGCAGAACCAATTGTTATACTTGTATTTAAGTCAGTTGATAGTGATGGATTATTTGAACCATCTGTAACTAAAACTGAATTTGCAGCAGTGTTTGTAACTTGAATAGCACTACTACCATTTCCAAACAAAATACCTTTTGAAGTGAATGTGTTAGCACCAGTACCACCGTTATTTACTGTAAGAATATTACTTACAAAGTCAGAACTTGCAAGATTTACAGTGCCCCAAACAGGTGCATTGGTTCCTTTTATCAATACAGAATTCCCAGCGCCAGCGAAAGTTAATCTCGCTAGTGATGTAAAGGAAGTTCCAGCTGATACATAATACATATCTCCTGGACCCCAAGAGTTGGTTGGGGTGGCTAATACATATTGAGCAGTTCCACTTGTGTAAAGATTGAAAGTAGTAGCATTATTAGCTGAACCAGTAAATGTTAAGTTTCCAGAGTTTGAAGATAATGCAAGAGTCTGGCTATTTAAGTTAAGTGTTGAACTTGAACTTAAGGTAAGGGTGTTGTTGCCACCAGTTAGTGTAATATTAGAACCTGTTACTGTAAGAGTTCTAGAAGCTACTCCACCAGCTAATGAGTAACCATCTGCATTCGCAGTTAGGGTATTAGATGAAATTCTAGCATCAGTGTCTGCAGTAACTGTAAATGAGTTGAGAGTACTTGATCCTAATGATGCAGCTCTAGTTCCACCTAATGTAAATCCTCTAGAAAGGTTAACACCACCAATCGCATTAGCTTGAACAAGATTGACTAATAATGCTAAATTATTGCCTGATTCTACTAAACCTTGACCAGCGATAAGAGTATTTCCACCAGCAAATAATGTCCAAGCAATTTGAGTAGATCCAAAACCTATCGGTCCTCTAGATTGTGTATCATTAGAACAGACAAATGCGTGGTCGGCATAATTTGCACCTTCTTCAATAAATAAGAATGTACCACCTGTAAGTTCCTGTAAACCGTTAGCATTGTCAGAGTCTGTGGCTCTTATTAACAACCACCCTGATGTTGCTGCACCTCCATTGGATGCAATTTCATAAACTCCATTAGCAACCCAGGAATTAGCAAACCCACCATAAGTTGTAGGATATGCTCCATATGCTCCAGCTCCAGATGCATATCCGCCCAATACACCATCTTTTACTAATATCCTTTGACCAACTGTGAGTGCTGTCCCACCCCCAAGACCATCGAATCCTGATTCGGAACTAATCAATGTAGCAGGTGTTGTTGATATAATGTAATCGCCAAATCCTGAAAGTGTACCAGCAGTTCCAGATTGTCTATAACTTCCACCAATAGCTGAGATTGTTGTAATTCTAGCTGAATCATGAATATCTAGACCAGCTGAAATTGAATCAGCATATGATTTATTAACAATATCGTTTGCATTTGTAGGAGTACCAGTGATTGTGCCAGTGGTTATAGCAGCATTATTAATTGTAAGTGTACTAGCTCCACCAAATGTAAATGATGTGCTTGTAGTATTAGTAAATGTTGGGGCGGCTCCAGAACCTCCTGATACTAACAAGTTTCCAGATGAAGCATTATCAATTAAGGTTGCTGCATATTGTCCTGTATTACCACTTACATAAATTCTATTACTATTACCAACACCACCACCAGGACCTAAGTTAGAACCAGTGCCACCATAAGTTGTGCCGATCGCAGTTGAATTCCAAACACCACTAGTAATTGTGCCTACAGTTGCAAGCGAACTTGCAGAAGTGATGTTTGGTTGAGTTGCTGTTATGATGGTACCAGTAAGGCTTGTAACTGTAACTGCAGTACCTGAAAGAATTGGTACTTTTAATATTTGTAAACTTGGGTTGTAAGTTAATTGAGATGCTTGATTCGAAACAGATAAACCTACACCCGAAACACCCGAAGAAGTTGATGGTGCAAATGTTATATAATTATCAGCATTACCAGTATTTGCTATAATTATGTGATTAGAAGCTGTAGTTGCAAATCCAACACTCAATCCAATTGCTGCAACATAATTTGGTGCAGTATTGACTCCCTGAGATGCCAAAACTGATCCTGCAGCTACTGCTGCTCTTTTGGCTAATGATGTGGTTGTATCAGCGTATAAAATATCACCAATAGAATATGAGTTAAATCCAGTGCCACCATACAAAGCAGTAATTGCAGTGGCTGACCAAGTACCAGTTCTGATTGTACCTACTGAAGTAAGAGAAGAGTTTGTTACCCCTGTGCCCAAACCTCCAGCGTTAAGAACTAAAGTTCCACCAATTCTGTATGATTGCCCAGTTGATGCATTTATATCACCAGCAACATCTAAAGTGTAAGATGGAGCAGTTACATTGTTGATTCCAATTCTAGAGTTAACTGTATCAACATTTAATATTGGTGTACCAGCAACGTTATCTAATTGGATTGCAGTGGCGGAATTTACTCCTGGCTTAATTGTTACATCACCAGAACTTGTAAATGTTGGTGAAGAAACAGCTGTACCAACATAAAAACTACCAGATTCATATCGTAAAACATTTGCATTTGGATCTACATTGAATTGAATGTCATACGAAAGAGCTGAACCAGAGGTTGTACTGTTATTCATAATTGGATAAAGTACAGTTGATCCAGAAGCAGCAGCTACATTTGCAGTACTAGCAGAAATGGTTGTAGTCCATTCATAATTTCCTACACCATTGACACTTAAGTAAGAATTGTTTACACCCTTAGCAAGAGGAACCAAATGTGTGTGACCAGTACTACTTGAATAAAAAATATCGCCTACTGCAAAAGAAGAGGTATTTGTTGAAAGAATGTATTTAGCAGTACCACCACCAGCAAAGTTTTGAACTGTAGAAGTTGGAGATGAAAGACCAAGGGTGAGTGTATCTGTAACAGTGGAGTTTGAGATTGTTAATGATGATAAGAATCTAACTCTATTGAATTGAGAACCACTAGCTGCACCACCAATTGTCAAAGGTCCAGAGTTACCAATACCACCAAATGATACTGCAAAACCAGCTGATGGAAAACTTCCCGGAACAGCAGAATTGTAGCCTATAAGTGTTACAAATTTATTATCAAAATTTGAACTAATAGCTACATCATTATATAAAGCTGCATAAATTGTTGATGATGCAGGTTTGAAGAATATGATTTGTCCAAAGCCTGAAACTTGGTTGATACTACCACCAATACCAGATCCAAAGCTGTTTCCTACACCCCATTGAGGTGTTGGAGCATACGAAACTCCTCCCCAAGCACCACCAATACCTAAAACTGGTGTATCAAACGTATTTCCTGGTACTCTTTCTCCCCAGTTAAATAATGAAGCTTTAGTTTCATTTGGGTCAAAAGTTGCATAAGCATTAGGGTTTGATATATACTTAAAGTCAATTTGAGAAAGAGAGTTGACAGAAGTTGCAGAACCAGCAGCACCAAGACCACCATTTGAGGGAATAATAATGATGTCTTTATTAGCTACGGAAACAGCTATGCCACCACCAGAATAAGAACCTTCTGTTCCAGTTAAAGGTCCTTCCAACATTGTGTCAAAAGCTACAAAGTCAGATTGTGCTCTAAATCCTTGGTTTTCAGAAGCAATTTGTTTAGCTACATCTTCAAGTACTGCCTTCATATCTTCTGCAGACATTGTTTTAGCTTCAGAATTAGCAATATTTTGCGCTTCTTCTACAATTGCTTTTTGTGTTGCTTCTTGAGATATATCTACTGCTAAATTTTTAGCTTTTAAAGCTTGTAAAACTTTATTTCTGAAATCATCTTGATATGCCATAGTTGTTTCCCTATTATTGCCTGTGTTGGATTAGATTTATCTTGGTATCCCTACGATCACCAACAATAAAATAATCGAATTCTATTATTGAAATACGTAAAAAATCTCCTGAGCACCTTCTAACTTCAAAATTTTCGGATGATTGAGAATGAATATAAAGAGGATATTTACATTTTGATGTGATGATAATTGTCACATTTTCTTCCACTAATTTTTTCCAATAATCAGGAAAATCAATTATTACTGAACCTTTGCCTTTTGCTGTTCCTCTAAGGTATGCTCCGTGTTCAGGACCTTCTAAAGATCCGTGTTCTAATAATTTATTTTGTGGATCTAATGGGTGTGGTATTAAGAAGCTTTTTGTATGAGCTTTGATATTTCCAGCTACATTAACCACTGTTCCGCTTTGATACATAATAGAATTTGTAAGAGCGGTTCCTGCAGATGTCCATAAAGGAATATAGGCTGATGTTCCTACACCTGATAATGTTCCTGTATTTGTAGCTTGGAATGTAACTGATGAAGAATCTATGGAAAAAGTGATACCAGAACCAGCAACAAAAGTTCTATAAAGTAATGTTGTTCCTGATACATCTGATGATAAAAAAGCATTAGGTGAGGAAATTGTTGATCTTCCAGTTCCTCCACCTACAATACCTAAAATACCATTAGTTACACCTGCTAAGTTGTATGCTTTCCAACTGACACCATCCCACCTCCAAGACTTACCATTTTGTGTGTAAATCTGTCCTATTGTTGTTGGTGTGGGAAAATCAAGTGCTGCCATTAATATTGCTTCTTATGGGAATATGTATATTATTCTGTAAACTTTTTACAAAACATTTCACAATCCATATCTTCCCTTAGTAGCATTGTAATTTTGCAGGATTTCTTGGGCTGTAAGAACACGATTATAGATTTGAACCATTGCAATATTTCCTATAAAATATTCAGTATTAGTTGCAACTCTTCTACCAATCGCCATATCTTGTGTAGTGTAAGTTATGGTATTTGAATTCATAGATCCGCTGTGATATGATGTGACAGCAATACCGCCTACATACAGAGTAATATTTCCTCCTCCGTTTGTAACAGTACCACCCATATAATTCCATCTATTTCTAGTGATGGATTCGTTATTAGCTGTTCTCCAAGAAGAGTCAGCTCCTATAGCAATGAAAAATGTATTTGACGTTCCAAGGTAATTAGTTGCAGTGGCCATTTCCCAGCCATTAGTTCCAGTGTAAGGGAAAGAATTACCTACCACTGTGTTTCTTATATTTATGTTTGTGGGATAAATCCAAGCAAATACACTAAAATTGCTTCCAGTATCAAGATTTGTAGTAAGATCTATGAAATCATTAGAACCATCAAAAGTGAAGTAACCTTGATTCGAAGTTGTAAACCCTACTCCATTTGTCAAAGTTCCATTCTTGGAGCTAACCATACTGTATGAAGTGGTTCCAGACCCGCTATAACTTCTTGGGTTAGCTGCATCTTGATAAAACACTAATCCATCAACGACTAATGTTGGAGATTGATCTAGTCCCATTACAATCCAAATCTCCTTTTAAGAGCTATGTAACTTTGTAATATTTCTTGTTGTGATAAGGCTCTATTGTAGATTGATGTATGAGCTAAATCACAATTTATATAATGACCAGGTCCATCAGCATTAGATCTTGCGAATGATAAATTATTATTAGAACCATAATTTACAACATATGCGTTAGTACTTGATATTGTAGAAATTCTGTTTTGTCCATTTACATATATTTTTTGTTCACCTACAACACCAGTATTAACATATGAAACCAAAGCCCATTTATCATAAACTTCATCTAAAAAAGTGGCACTACTTGAATAATTTAAGCTCCAAGTATTGCCAGTATATCCTCCAACTATTGCGAGTAAAGTATCTCCCTGTCTACCAAGTCCCCAACCTGAATAAGCTACTCCACTAGCATCTGTACCTCTTGTGGTAACTACATATCCCCAACCAGAACTTGCAGCTCTCATTCTTGTGAAAATATTAATAGAAAAAGCTGTATTATATTGAAAATCTAAAGCGGGTATTCTAGGAAATTGTATGGTGTCATTAGATCCATCAAAAGAAAAATATCCAGAATTATTAGATGTAAATGCGACACCACCTTGCATATCTCCAGTAATTAATAAATTTGTTTCATAAGCAGTATTTCCTGACCCTGGATAATTTTTATAATTTGCAGCGTCCAATTGAAATATTAAGCCATCAGAAGCTATAATTGGGCCAGAATCAATTCCCATTATCTAAATCTTCCTTTTGTGGCATTGTAATTTTGTAACACTTCTTGTGATGATAATGCTCTGTTGTAAATCATTAATCCTTGAACATTTCCATTTAGATATCTTATGTTTGAAAAAGACCATCTTCCAATACTGATATTTGGCTGAGAATCTCCTATACCGGCAGCAGTTCTAGCTAAACCTGATTGTATTCCATCT
>JACCEC010736240.1_pt1 | contig 18517 bp, 20 predicted proteins | sample 7450121 | NCBI WGS metagenome assembly JACCEC01 (sample SAMN15323455, study PRJNA562643) | freshwater metagenome | isolation source: river surface water | place: USA:Blue River Watershed | collected 2017-08-18 | reverse complement strand
TTCATCAAATGTTTGTTATAAAAACCATCAACATTCTAAAGACCGTTCAAATGGTTGTTCTTATGGTCCAACCAATTATTCAGATCCTTTTGATATGTCTCCTATTGATTATAATATCTTTGTATTAAATTATCCACCAAATTTAACTTTACAAGATTATATTAATTGGTTATGGTGTTATAAAGACAAAAAAGATCAATTACCCTATAATCATCTCCGCAATCTTGAAAAACTTGAACTTGGTAAAGAACTTAAAGAAGAACCCGGTGTATGTCCACCTCCCGGTTATTATTTTCCACCCATGAACTCCGAAGATTATTTTAACAAACTTTATAATGTAAATAATGAATTTAATATTGCTGCTCCCCTCAACTCCGTCACCGGACCTATGTTAGGTTATAATTTTGATAATTATTCAGAATTTACTCAAAATCAAGATGTTTGGGGACTTTCTGGTGAACTTCGTAATCCTGATATCGGTAAAAAATTTACTGCACGCGAAGTTGATGATTATATTATACCTCATGATTCTGAAAATTTAGAGATTGAAAAAGCATTCAAACCCTATCATGTCAAACAAATAGAAATTTAAATATTTTATATTGATTCATTTTAAATAATTAATTTATAATAAAAATTATAAATTTACAAAATAGAAAATTAAAAGAATTAGACATAAGGTATATAAGCGGGTAAATCAAGTTCATATATATTAACACGATAAGGATCTTTAAATCCTTTAATAAAAACAACATCATTGTTACCAAGTTCATCAGTTTTATTTTTAGTGACAACAGGCACTTTAACTGAATAAGGTCCCATTAAAGTCCAATAATCATATTGATTATCATTAGCATATCTTTTACGACCAAATAAAGGTAAAATGTCATTAGCATTACCATAAATTTTATATAAAACACCAACTTGTTGACCTTGACCAATAGGACCTTGAGTTGAGATATTAACGGGTGCTATATTTTCATCATTAACAACAATAGGTACAGGTGGATTCATAATAGGTATTTGAGTACCACCTAAACCGGGTTGATTTCTATAACCTAAACCAATGACTTGAAAAGGAAGTTTTAAATTGGGATACCATTTTTGATCATAAAAGTTGTCAGAACGATAAGGGTATTCAAGAGGATTATATTGACGATTAATAGTGGCACTTAATTTGGGATCATTATAAATTTGCATGGCATTATTACCGGGATCGGTTAAAACGGGTGGTGGAGGTGGTGGTGGTTGAGAATCATCTTCAGATCCATTATCTTTAAAATTTTCTTTAGATTGATAAATACATGAAAAACAGAATTTATCTTTGTTTAAAGCATAATAAATAACTAATATTAAAAATACAAAAAGTATAATTAACCAAATAGAATTTGTATTTATAACTAATGTATCACTCATTTTATCTTCTAATTTAATTAAAGATTTTTAATTATCACCTTTTATTTTTTACAACAAAATACACATTTTCCATTTATTGTTTGACTCTCTAATCCTTCCTCTATTAATTCAACAATTGGTGTCTCCATATAACCTTTACCTCCACTCTTTATCTCTAATACAGTTAATTTACCTCTATCATCAATAATAGGTTCAATAATAGCACCAACACCTGAATCTTTAGCTGTTACACGAACAATATACTTTTTCTTAGGATCTAAATTTAATGCATCTTCTAATATTGATACTTTTTCAACAGATCCATTTCTAATAGTCGCGACATATTTACCATAATTAGTTGATCCAACTGAATTATCACCGCACATTAAAGTCATACCAGATTGTAAACCATTAACACCAAAAGATCCCATCATACTATATCCACTAGGACATTGATTAGAATAAAAATTACATGTACCAAAACCACTTTCAAATCCTTCAGATGATGCAGGTTTCTTTAAAGGTAAACGACCACCACGGTTTCTTTGGGGTATATCCATCATAGTCATTTCTTTAACACCACCGCGAACACCATCAGTACTTTTTTGTTTATTAACATTTTTATTAATATTTTCATTTAATAATTTATTCTTTAATTCAGGTTTTTTGTCTAAAACTTTGTTATTAAATTTATCAACAGGCATAATTGATTTTAAAAATTCTTGATTATCAATCTCTTTAAATCCATCTGACATACTTAATGTTGTTGATATATCAGCGAATTTAGTCTCTGGTGGAAAAGTACTCTCTTTTGATACTTTTGATTCACCTAAACCCATACCCAATGAACCTAAATTTAAAAAATGTTCCTTCTCTTCCCATTCTTGATCTCTGTTTCCAAACATATTTATAAAGTTTTCATCCCAATCTTCACTTCTCTCTCCAAACATATTTATAAAGTTTTCTTTCTTCATCTTCATTCTTCTTTTATTTTGTACATCTGTCTTCTTATTTATTAGAAAATCTTCTCTCTCCCATCCCTCACTTCTATCACCAAACATATTTATAAAATTCTCCTTTTCTGAATCATTCCAATATTCATTGTATTCTTTCTTCTTTATCTGCCAATCTAATGAATTATTACCAAACATATTTATAAAGTTTTCCTCACGTTTTTTAATACATAACCATAATAACATTATTGGCACCAATATTATTAAGAATGCTATCATATAATCTCTATTTAACTTCATCCCTCTCTATTCATTATTTATATTTATTTTTTATTTAAAAATAAATTATACTTAAAAAAAATTATTATTTTATATTGATTCATTTATTTAAATTAAACCTAAACCAGAACCGACATTAAGACCGATAAGGCGTGTACCTAAACCGAGACCGGTACCTAAACGGGTGGCACCACCAATAGATGGTGAATAAGTATCTAAAATAATGAATACAGTTGCAGCAGTGATGGCGATGATAACAATTTCTTCCCAATCAAGTTTCTTACTAACAAAATAGCAGGTTAAACCGACGGCAAAACCTTCAATAACATATTTTAAAAGGCGTATTAAAATTTCATTAATATCTAAAAGTTCCATTTCTATATAATTAAAATAGATATTTTTTATTTAATTAAAATTAAAAAAATGCGTTTAATGGACTTAAAGAAAAATGATTAAATATTAATAGAGTTAAAAAATGTCAAAATTTAGTCAAGAGAAGATTGAAGATTATTTAGAGGTTGATGATCCAATTCCAGGTCAACAATTTGTATGTTTATCCTTTGTTACACCTGAGAAGGTTTTAAAGAAGAAGGAGGTATTTAAGGCATCAAAATTCCTTGAGTATGTATTTACAAATGAGGATCGTCCAACACAAGATATGAGAGCAAAGTTAAGTTCGGGTGATAAGAGTGAATTTAGTTATGAGAAGATTAATGAATTTTATGAGGATTGGAGATTTAATCGTGAACAACAATTAGAGGAGGAGTTCCATAAGATTCAAAATTTCCAAACCACAATTCAGGGTATTAAGGTTCGTGGTGTATATTCAACAGAACCAGAGGCAAGAATTAGAGCAAAGAAGTTACATCAAAAGGATCCAAATTTCCATGTATACATTGCTCCAGTTGGTTATTGGTTACCATATGAACCAGATCCAAATGGTGTTGCAGACCAAGAGTATCAAGTGGAGGAGTTAAATAAGTTAACAAAGGAGTATTTCACAAATCAACAAGGTAAGGATGAGTTATATCAACAATTAAAGAGAGAACAATTAGAGAAGGCAAGAAAGGAGTTAGATGAGAGAAAGAAGAAGTTAAGAGAGGAGAATGTGAAGGTTGCTGAGACATCAGAGGAGGATATTCGTAACATTCAAGAACTTCGTCAAATGGTTGATGAATCAGATCAACAATTTTTGGATAAGGTACAAGATGAATATAATAGTAAGAAGGATACAGGATTAAGTGGTTTAGAGAGTGATGATCCATGGATTTCAAGAAAGAAGGAGAATGAGAAGGCTTCATCATCAGAGACCACCAAATAAATAAAAAAATAAAAAATAAAAATATTTTAGTTCGTATATTCTTTTGATAAATAATCAAAAGATAATGATAGATAAAAAATGTATAATTTAGATGTTCAAGAGATTTTACCAAATATATTTTTAGGTGATTTTCAAACTTCCCAAAATATAGATTTTATAAAATCAAAAAAGATTAATTTAATTGTTAATTGTTCAACTTCTTTACCATGTACTTTAAAACCCGATTATCTTTTAACACCCGTTGAATATGCGCCTCAAAATATTCGTGAATGGATTCAAGAAAATTCAGTAAAATATATCAGATTTCCAATAGAAAATTCTATGGATAATGATGTTATAACTAATTTTTATGATTATTCAATTCAAATGTTACCACTTATTTTACAAAAATATAAAAATAATTCCGTTATTCTTATTCATTGTAAAGATGGTCTTCAAGTATCAGCATCTTTAATGATAATAATTATAATGGTTTTATTGAAGATAAATATTAAAGATGCATTAGATTTTCTATTATCTAAAAAACCAAATGCGTTCTTTAATGGTCGTCATGTTAACTTTTTAGATGCTATTGAAAGATTTGATCAATTTTATAAATCTCAACTTTATAATTTATCTTAATTCTTCCAAATATCTATCAATCTTCTCTCTTACTATCTCAAAATTCAATTCATTATCTCTTGCATTAATTATTAATTTACACTTATCATCTTCTATTCTATCTATACCCGTTTCACTAGCATGTCCTCTATTATCTAAATGTTGTTGATATGTATCTGGATATGTTCTTCTTAATCTCTCTTCTTGATATTCTTCATCAATCTTTATTTTTATTAAATAAAATCCGTTCTCATATAATGCATTAAATTCATTTTCATAACGACAATCTTCAACCATAACATTAGTATTTTTGGATTTTTTCATAACATATTTAACCCAAACATTTTCATCAATAGAACGCATTAAAGTACCGATATTTTGTAAAAGTTTTCTATTTTTGTTATTAGGATCCATATCAAATAATTCATAAGCTAGATCATAAACTTTTCCGGCGAAAGTTAAAGATTGAAGTTGAATATTATATTTTTCTTTTAAATATTTGTGAATATAATTGGATAAAGTGGTTTTACCGGAACACATTTTACCAATAATCGCGATTTTAATATTATTATTTTCCATTTTGTTTATAAATATATTAATTCATTTTTTTTTAAATTAATAAAAATAAGAATTAATTAATTTTTAAAATTTTTTGGAGATCAAATAAGAAAATTTTTCTATTGTTTAAATATAGGATATTTTATATAATGTGTTTTCATATCATTTTAAATGCACTCATTTTGATATTTATTTTGCATGTTATTTTATCAAATGTTAATTTTAATCAAGTCTTTGGTTCACCTAAAATTAGAGAACATTATCAAGATATCAAAATCGGTCCAACTGGTGTACCAACGCCCCATCCCGAATTAGATACTGAAGATAAACGCAAAGAATTCCATAAATCATTAAAATTCTTATCTGAAGATACTGATAATGTTGAAGAAAAAGATGATGATTTTAAAAAGAAGTTATTATCTTTTATGAAAAAGAAAGATACAACACAAGGAGATAATGTTGATGGTTTAGTATCTTTTGAGAAAAAGAATGTTTTACCTATTTTACCTTCCAATTCGTTCACTTCAAATCTTAATGTACCAAATTTTGAATCAAATGTTTTAAATGTTCAACGTTTTTATAATCGCAATGATACTAATTCTTTTGATAATCTTTCTGAAGATGATTTAAAGAAAAAATTAGGTGAAAAATATACAAATGAACGCATTGATGCAAATACTGTTATTAAACCAACACCTATACCTAATTTATCAAATGATGTAAATGATAATAAAGATCCTTTTGGTAGAATCGCTTCAGCAAATCCCCCATCATGGAGTTATAAAAATGAGATGCCAATGAATGGTGGTTCAATGGGAGGTGGTATAGTGGGTTTTGATACATTAGAATCTCAATTTGCACTTTTTGATTCAGGTGTCACAAACTTCCAGGCAGCTAATTCAAAGAATTATGAAGTTATACCTCATGATGATCTTCGCAAACCCATTATTTATGAAAATTAAATTATTTTTAATTAATTCAATTAATATTTATTTTATAAATATTATTTTCGATTTATTATAAAAAATCAAATCCTAAACTAAGTAAGAGAAAATGAGAACAGAAGATATACTTAAAACACTCAAAAAATACCAAAAATATTTTCAAACTAACCGTACCACTCTATCTAACTATATTAAAGACTTCGAAATGAACGTTCAATTTAATATTCAAAACAATATTTATAACTCTTTTATGACTATCCACCAAATGGATGATCTTCGAAGTGGTGATCGTTTTAAAATGATTCGTCAATATACTATTGGTGATGATTATGATGATGAAGAAGGTGAAGATCAAGAAGATAATAATGAGCAAATTATTCATATAGATAAAAAGAATATAATTGATCTTTTTAAAAATCCAAAACAACCAAAAGCATCTAAGAAGAATAATGCTCATCATGATATAGAAATAACTTATGAAATTGAACATGGTGATGATTCATCATCTGATGGTTATTCTTCTGAAGATGAAAAAACACCTAAAGTTAATAAAAAAAATATTAAAAACAATACTAATAATAACAAAAAGAACAAAAAGAATATGAAAAAATTAAAAGAGAAAATCTTACAATCTTTACCTAATAAAAAATTTAATCATAAAAAAATAAAAAATATACCTAAAAATTATATAAATTTTCAACAAAATATAACATTTTATTATTATATTGATGGTGATAATAATGAATTTTATGAAGAATATTTATATGAAAATAATAAATTAAAATTTTATGAAGCGGATGATATTGAAGATTCAACTTTAGAAGATTATTTTATGGAACATTCAGATGATGTTCATTCAGCACAAAAAATACCAATAGAATTGTGTGAAAACTATTTTGATCAAGAATTTTCAATATTTAATACATTTACAATAACAACGGCAAATGAGCGTTTACATTTGGGTGATTTTTTAAAGAATATGTGGAAACAAAATGGTAATATATCAGTATTTGAACCCTATTTTCATTATATGTTAAATAGATATGTATTAATGGATAAATTTGTAAAATTGTCATATGATAATGAGGAAGAGAGTATACATGATATAATAAATAAACATATACCAAAGGAATTAAATATAGATAGTGAAATATTATTTTATTCGGGACGTTTAAATATGGAGTTTGGTATAGATAATTCAAATAAACATTCTATTCAACATAAATTTTCATCAATATATGAAGTGGGTGTTTTTATAAAAATACTTTTCCAATTAATATCACTTTTAGATAGATCAACACCCATATCAATAACAGATATACTTTTACTTCAAAACCAAAATGAACTTAGATTCTCTGATATATCTGATGGTGAAAAAGATGAATTTGAAGATACTATTGTTAATATTGAAGATGTTATAGTATCTTTTCAAAATTCACCCAATAAAATATCAGAATATGAAAGTATATATGAACACTTTTTATCTGATATACCATCACTTCTATTTGGTATTAAAGTAAAATTATTCAATCTTTATATGTTAGAACACTTTAATGAATACTTTTATAATGTATCAAAACCTAAACTTAATTTTGCAAAATATTATACCGAACTTACAAATGATTTTAAAAAGATTATAGATCCAAATACCGATAAAAAAGATCTTGAATCTATTTTAATCAAATGGGAAGAAATCAAAAATATAAAAATCATCGCCTCAACTATCTTAGGAAATATCATTCAATTAGAATAATCTATTTATTTTTATTTTTATTTTTATTTTTTTATAAAACATTATATAAATTCGGCGAACATATGTTCGCCTGGCGATCACAATGTGATCGCACAATTATATACTCTATAATGAATAACTAGTTATTCATTAAATGTATCTTAAATATTAATAACACTATTATGAAAAATCAGTTATTCATAACACGGGTCTGGCCAACCGCGCGCCGCGATGAATAATCAGTTTTTCATATACCAATTCTTACCATGTATGGTAACATTATATGAAGAATCAGTTATTCATAACACGGGACAGGCCGCGCGCCGCGATGAATAATCAGTTTTTCATATACCGATTTATATCATATTTGATATCACTTTTATGAATAATCAGATTTTCATTTACTTGTTTTTAATAGTGGATACACCTTTAGGATGTATCCACACTGCGCTATATTTATATAGCGCTTCTTATTCATAAAAAAATAAAAAAAATGATTAATTTTATATCAAACTCTCTTTTTTTTCCTAAAAAATAAATATAATATAACCTAACGTAAAAAAATGGCTAGAACCGCTAAAACTCATGTTAATGATGTTTTTATTATTATTAACTATTTAAAGAAATTCAATGAATTTAAAGAAATTTATGAAAAAATAAAATCAAATAGATCTAATAAAAAAGAACATTTACGTGGATTAGATGATGCTATACGTGATTTTTATCAATGGAGTTTAGATAAACCCATGGCATTCAAAAAAATAGATTATGAAAATATTGAAGCCTTTTTAAAGATTTTTGACAAAATTGATGATAATCCCAGAATAACACGTTTATTATTTAATCGTGCTTTCTTCTTTTTTATTCGTTTAGTCGAAAACAAAAAAAAATGGTTCAAACTCGTTTATCAAAAACATCCATCCATCATTTCTTTACAAGATTAATCATTTTAATTTAATAAAATGATTATTTTACCAAAAATTTATAATAAACGATCTACCTCATGTTGTACCATATCATCCAAATTGTATTTTGTCTCCCAACCTAATTCCCTTTTTATTAAATCACAATTTGCTAAACATATCGCCACATCACCCTCTCTTCTCTCCACAAATTTATATGCTATATCCCTCTTTCCTATCCTTTTAAATGCATCTATTAACTCCAATACACTATACCCCCTCCCCGTACCAACATTATATATTTTAAATATCTCTCTTTTATTATCTATTAAATACATCATCGATTTTATATGTGCATCCGCTAAATCAACCACATGTATATAATCCCTCACACCCGTACCATCCTCCGTCTCTTTATAATCATTTCCAAATATACTTATCTCTGGTAAAATATTCTGATATACTCTCGATATTAATGGAAAAATATTATTCGGTTTACCCTTCGGATTCTCCTTTAATAACCCACTTGGATGACATGATATCGGATTAAAATATCTTAATATTATTGTCTGAAAATCCTTTTTCGATTTATTATAATCAATTAATATCTGTTCTATCATCAACTTTGTTCGACCATATGGATTTAAAGCTGATACTGGATGATCTTCTAATAAAGGTATATATTGTGGTACTCCATATACAGTTGCTGATGATGAAAATATTAAATTATTTACATTATATTTTTCCATCACTTTTAATAAATTTAATGTTGATAAAAGATTATTAGAATAATATTCTAAAGGCATCTCATTTGATTCACCAACTGCCTTTAAACCCGCTAAATGAATAACACCCACAATATCATTCTCTGAAAAAACATTCTCTAATTTAAATATATCACATACATCAAATGAATATATCTTTAAATATATACCAAATTTATCCTTTATTTTCTCCAAATTATCCAAATCACTATTCACTAAATTATCTATTATTATTAACTCTAAATCCTCAATACCATTCTTATTAAAATACTCCAAAAATTCATAACATATATGTGACCCTATATAACCAGCACCACCCGTTATTAATATCGATCTCTTCATCTCTTACTTTTATTCTCTTTTTTTTATTATCCACATAAACTAATTCAATAAATGACCAATTTTTGGTCTTAAAAATCTTATTATATTATCTTGTGTTGCTATTCCCTTATATATATCATGTTCACCATTAACCATACCCTTTGGAAAATAAATGAATGTTGGGATTGATCTAATTTTGTACTCTTGGGATTTTTCCATATTTAGATCAACATTCATTAATACCACATTCACTTTATCTTGTAAAGCATTCTTTAATTCTAATATAAATGGCTTTATCTTTTGACATGGCTGACACCACTCCGCATAAAACATAACAAACTCTGGATTCTCCATTTTATTTATACTCTTTAAAATGAAAAAAAAATTGATTTTTAAATCTATTAAATAATTTTGATTTAAAAAAAAATAAAGTAAAAAAAAGAGACAATGGCCAGAGAATTAGCAATTCAAAAAATAACAGAATATATTCAAAATGAGGATATTTGTAAAAAGATAGAAGAGAGTATCTATCAATATACAATTGAAAAAGCAAAGGAAAGATGTATTTTACAGGATATTAATGATAGTTTTTTTAGAAGAATATATGTAAATAAATTGCATCAAATATATACAAATTTAAATCCGGATTCTTATGTTAAAAATACTTATTTAATTGAAAAAATAATGAATGAAGAATTAGATGCATCAAAATTAGCATTTTTAACACCACAGGAACTTCATTATGAACATTGGAAACCATATATTGAAAAACAATCAGCAGCTGATGAATTTAAAAGTTCAGCTGCTTCAGGTACTAAAACAACAGAATTTGTTTGTGGTAGATGTAAAGGTCGCAATACTTCTTATGTTATTGCTCAATTAAGAAGTGCAGATGAACCTAGTAGTTATTTAATTGTTTGTTTGGATTGTGGTAAGAAGTGGCGTTTGAATTAATCCCGTTATTTTCCACACTAAATTATTATTTGAAAACCAATGTATCGAATTCAATTTAACTTTAACTTTTGAATTTATAAAAAAACTAATATTTTCTTCATTATTAAATAATTGTGATTTATTATCATCACAATTATAAAACCATCTTATATTTTCCATTATATTTGATATATGTATAAATGTATCATAACATAATGATTCTATATATATTTGACACCCATTTGGTGTTATTTTAATTATTTTCCCCTCATAATCCCTTTCTTCTCTATTCTCCAAATAATCCATCAACTTCCACTTCTCATACAATTTATTCAACTTCTTTATATATCTTTGTCTCTCATTTATATGTTCTATCAACTTTGTCATTGATTCATTATCCATATTATAACCCTGCATTATTCTATGTATTATATTATCATTATATCTTCTTAATGGACTTGTAAAATGACAATAATGTTCTAATTGTAAACCATAATGTGATGTATTCTCTGTATCATATACTGCATTCTGATATGTCTTTATCTTTATCAAATTTTTCATATTATCATCCATTGATTCATTCTCTTCTATAATCATTAATGGTTCATCATGATATCTCTCAGGACATCTTATATTCCTTGATATTATATACTCCATTATTATTCTATTTGTCATTATCATACACATCTCTATCATTAAATGTGATACTGTTGTATCATTTTGTATATCTATTCTCTTTATTCTATTATTCTCCATCACATAATTTGGTTTTGGTATAAATGTCCTTCTCCCATAATATCTCTCGGTTAAATCCCTTAAATATGTTATATCCATATCTTTTCCATACTCCTCTTCTACATCCACATAATTATATCTATTCTTTATATTTATTATACTTTTATAAATCTTATACCCTTTTATTAATGGTTCATGTTCATAACCCTTCTCTTCAGGATCTATATCTATCTCAATTGTTATCACATTTCTATCTTCACCCTTTACTAATGAATATAAATATTCTGAATAATATCCATCATACATATTTGTATTCTCTTCCGGTAAATATAATGTATACCCTAAATATGCACCTCTCTTCTCCATATCACTATTTATATCAATTTGATTAGCTATATCCACTATATGAACATATATCTTGTTATTATCCCTATCTATACTAATCGCATCATCAAAATCTAATGACCTTTCAGGATCTATATTAAATGTATTTAATCCCCTCAAATCTATTATATCATTTGTTGTATATAACTCATCATGGGATTTAATCCATTCTAAATTATACTTTATATCATCTGGACCTAAATATAAATCATTTATAATTGTTTTATCAAAATATCTTACTTTATAATTACCATAATATTTAACTGGTATTATACCCTCTTTACTTATCTCAAACATAAAACTATCTCCATCACCCAAAAATGATGATCCAATCTCATTTTCAAAAATAGGACTAAAATTATTTGCTAATAATGGAAAATATATATTAAAAAAAGATTGATCACTATATTTTTTATATACTAAACCAACAGAATACTGAATTGACCTATCTTCAATAGATAAAACTTCAATAGTCACTAAATCCGATATTGTTAAACATCTATACCTTATATAATCACCAACCAATAATTGATTATATAATCCATTCTTCTTAAAAATAAATTTTGTATCCGGTGCTTCTTTTATTCCTAAAAATAAACCCCTTTCAATAATAGTACCATAAAAATCCATTATTAATAAATCACGTACATAAAAATTTATCTTTTTAAACTCATTTTTATGTTTATTATTAAAAAAAAATAAATATATTATTATAAATATGAAGTTCAACCCCGTTTACTTATATCCACTCTTTAACCACTTATACCCCATCCACAAAAAATATTCTAACCAAAATATTTATTTAAATTTATCTTTTTTAAATTCAAATCGATTTAAAATAAATTTAATAAAAAAATAAAAATAAAATGAATCAAATAACAAAGAGATCTTTTTCGAATATAAAAGAATTTGTAAATAAAAATAAATTAGCAAAATATTATATTTATGGTTATTGTTTATCAATGCCTTTAATCACAATATATTATTATTATAATACATATACTTTAACATTTCCTGAAGAATTGTTTTATAATAAACCATATACAAAAATGTATTTCAAATCAGTGAATTCAATATCGGATTCATTATGACTATCTATTGTATGGCCGATATCAACACCATATATTTTAAGTAAAATAACAAATAAAAAAGATTAATTTATCATAATATCGGCTACTTTTGCCATTTTACCTTGAACTTTAAATCTAAAAACTTGTATTTCTAACATTAATAATTTAAAATCCTTTGAAGTATTAAAAACCATATCATAAGATGTATTTTTTTGTTCATAACTAATTAATTCACATTCTTTAAAACAAAGTTTATAGAATATTTCAAACAATTTGGGACTTATAACACATGATCCAGGAGTCTCATTCTCTAAATTCTCCTCATCAACATATGTAAATGATATATTAGCTTTGTATGTTCTTGACATTTTTTAATATTAATATTATTATTTTATTAATATTTTTTTAAGTTGAAAATAATTAAAAGACATTATTAAATCCATCAGTATAGGGTACATTAGAACCGGTTAAAGCTACAGCGGGCCAACTGGAGTTGGAAGAATAAGGATAACCATTCATAACACTTCCCATACCATTAGAAGTACCAATTCTTCGATACCACATATTACTATATTGTCTTTTAAAATAAGGGTTAATACTATTACTATAAGTGATAGGTAAAACGGGATAATTTTGGGGATTACGACGGTATTGAGTGAGTAAATTTTGAGCACGAACGAAGGCTTTTTCGTATTGACATTGTTGTTTTTGACAAGTTTGGTCGATGGCACACATATTTTTGAGATAAGTTTTTTTGTTGGTATAAGCATTTTCATAATTTTGGAAGTCCCATTTTTGACATAAACGGAAGACATCTTGTTTTCTTGTATATTGTTTTTGATTCTGTTTTAATTGTTTTTGAACTCTTACACTATTTGCTTTCATTGGATCCATTTTTAATATCTTCTAACTATGTATAAGATTATTATTTTTTTCAAAAAATTTATCATAATATTTTTGATATTCTGATCTTATCTCTTCCTCATTATAATCAGCAAATAACTCATTATAGTATTTTTCATAATTATTATATACATCCTTTATCTTCTGTATTAACTGTGTATATGGGACTATTATCATATACTTCTTTAATGGATTTGTATTATCAAATATTGATGTTTCACTTATTACTATCATCTTATTAAATACACACCTATTACATCTTAATTCCTCAAATATCTTATAATGTATATTAAAATGTACATTCACTATAATTTTATATTTAAACAAATTTAAATCCCTATTTTTACCCCACCCCTTTACTATCTCTATTGGCACTTTATTCTTTCTTAATTGTCTTAATATATTATGTCTCCTTACCGATTGATTCCCCGGAAAAACCATACATATATCCTTTGTTTTATTTATATCATTATATATCTCCTTTGTATTTATCTGATATGGGACCCAATATACATTCTGTCTAAATCTATATAATAATAATGTATTCGATAAACTATAATCTATTATCTTTACTTTAGGTGGTAAGTTTTTACAATACCTAAAATGATTAGGTAAAGATAACTGTTCTGTATTTATTAATGATATATCAATATTATTATTTAATAAATTTTGTAAATAGGGTACTATATTAATTGGGAATTTAGCCAAAAATATATGTTTTGATAATGGATCTAATATCTTATTAAATTGTGTAAACTCATTATAATGCACTATTATTATCTCATCATCTTCATGTTTATTATAAATTATCGTATTTATATAATCCTCAAAATACTTCTCTTTTTCCTTAACCGAATATATCTTATATATCATCACACAATTCTTTCTTATTCTTCTTTATAAATTATTTTATAAAATTAATTTCATCTTTAAAAATGAATCTATTTAAAAAAACAAGGATAATTGTATTTTACGGTTGATTGGTAAAAGTTGTTAATACCATTTTTGACGGCATTTTCAATGTTAGAAGAATAACCATTAATACCGCAAGTATTAGGTTCTTTAGTATCTTCAAAAACATTATGATAAGTGAAAGTGATTAAAATAAAAGGTAAAAAGAAAACAAAAATAAATACAATAATTTTAAAAGTGTTAGGATAATCATAAACGGGTTCAAGAGCATAAATATAGAGAGAATAGAGTAAGAATAAGAATAGGATAGGTGAGAAGAGTAAGAATATATTTTGTATATTTTTGTTAACTTGAAGAATATAATTTTTATCTTTTTCTTCAAAATATTTTTCAGCTTTTAAAAGTGGATTAAGTTTTTCGGGTTGAACAATAGTTAGATACATAACATATAAAACAGGAAAAAGTAAACAGAAGTAAATAATTAAACGGATCCATAAATTTTTATCAATATCTCTTTGAGTAAAATCGAATTTTTTAATGAAGGGATGAATTACATAAGGTAAAAGGAAGAGTAAAGATAACATGGCGATAAAGGAGTATTTTTTGTTAGATTCTAAAGTTGGTGAATCAGGTATTTTAGTGACAGTTAAAGGATTGTTATAAGGATTGACATTAGAATTAGTTTGGAGAGTGGATATGATTAATTGGAAAGTTTGTGTTTGAACTAGAGCTTTAAGTAAAAGAAGGAAGGATATTAATAATAAAGTGATGTAAAGTAAATAAGATGAAGGTGATAAACCGATATGAGTTTTACTTCTATAAGTAAAAAGGGAGAAGAGTGAGAATTTGTCGAAAAGTGGATGAGTGAGATCACGAAGAACATTTTCTATTTTATAATCGTGAAAGTTGGTTCCCATATAGTGTTGAACTTTAATAGAACGGAAGAAAGAGAAGAGGAAGATAAGAATAAGAAAATAATAGAATAACATATTGGTAGAACTGAGAGTAAAGTTAGTGTCAATGGCATTGGTATCAAGAGAGAATGTTTTATTACCGATATTAGGATCATTAATAGATTGAACCATATTCTATTAATAGAAGGAGATAAAAAAAAAATTAATAAACATCAAATAATCCACAGAAGAATAGAGCGACAACACAAATAAAATAGAAGAAAGACATGGTTTGACCGGTGGCAGAACCGGCTTTCATAATATCAACAACATCATAAACATTACCCATTTCATGAATAGTTGAACTAGTATTTTGAGCTAAAGTAAAAACATTACAAATGGTATGAACGAATAATATTTTAAGTATAGCATTAAAAGAACCTTGATTGGTTGGTACATAAACTTGATTATTAGCTAAAGAAAAATCTCTTAATTGTCCTTCAAGTTGTTGGATACGAGAATTAATAAATTGTTGATTAGAATCATTAATAGCATATTCATATAAAGCTATATTGGTGATAATAGCAGGTGAATACATTTCATTATTTTTAAGTAGTAAAGTGTTTTGAGTATTATTAATAAAATTAAAGAGTAAATTAGCGATTCTTTCAAAATTATCGGAAGAACAACATTCTATTTGAGGTTTACTAGATGTTGGTATTTGTATTTTACGGGATTCATCTTTAGATTGAATTGATTTAATATTTGAAGATAGTTCTTTACCAAATTCAGATTGAGTTGTTTTAGAACATCCCATATCAATAAATGTTTGTAAAGAGACCATGACAAAATCAGCAAATTTATCTAAATATGTAAAATAAATACCAGTTATTGGATTAATATAAGCAGCTGCATATTTTGCTTTATCATATCCTTTTTTAAAAGATTCAGTTAAAGGTACAACAGTTGATTGACCATATTGAGTATCAGAGAATAGACTTTTAAAATAATCTAAAATGCGGGTAAATCCGCGATAAAATGAATAAATAAGGACATAAAGAGTTGTAAGAACTAAACCGGTTATAAAAGCAGCATTAAGGGGTGAACACATTTTAAGAGGATCATCTAAAATAAATTGACCTTTCATAATAAGACATAAAATCATAATGGGGAAAGTGATGGATACATAAACAACAAGAATAAAAATGAAGAATTTAAAGATATTAAAGATAAATTTGAATCGATTATATAAAGTATATTTACCAAAATGAGTAGCTAAATAAACACCAATTTTTTCAAAAGATTGATCAAAAATAACTTTTAATAAAGAAGCAGTTATAGGTATTAAACCAAGTCTTAAGGAAATAATAGGAGATAGAGCAATAATAAAACCAATAATAACAAATAACCAATGTTTTTTAATAAAAGAAAGAAAATCATTAAAACCACCACCTTTAATACGATAATTTAAAAGAATGATATCATTTTCTTTTATATTATAATAATCTAAAGATAAGTTGTTATTTAAAATTTGGTTATTAAAAGTAAAATAAACATCATCAGAGGGTAGATCAAGAACGGAATAAAGGGATAAAATGGATTTAAGAGAATCAAATTCGATAGATTTAAATAATAAGTTAGGTGAATTGGATAAATGAATATTAACTTTCATACTTCTAATAGAATAAGATAAAAAAAAAGAAAAAAAGTTTATATAAAAAATAGAAAATGATAAAACCGAGATTAATGACACAACAGTTTGTTCAAAAAATACGTCAAGAACAGATTATTAAGAAAAATTTGATTGAAACAATGTTATTATCTAAGAATTTTTATATATTTTTAGGTATTTTAGCATTTTGTTTATGTTTATTTATGTTTTTTAGATATTTTGATAAGAAAGATAGAAAACAGAGATCAAAAAATAAAGTAAAAGAAGAAGAATATGAAGAAGAAGAATATAATGAACCATCTGAAAAGGATATAACAATGGAAAATTATGAAAGAGAAAACCCTTATGAAAAAACAACAAGAATAAATATAGAAAATAAATATATACCACAAAATGGTGAATTAGATATAGTAGAAGATGAAAATGTAAATATGATAAATAAAATGTTACTAGATAAGATGGATAATATACCTGAAATACAATTTTAATTAATTAAATATTTTTATTAAGAATAAATAAATTTTCTAATCAGAGAATAGAAAATGGCTCGTTCAAAAAGAAGTTCAAGTAAAACAAGATCAAGATCAAAGTCAAGAAGAAGTTATACAGGTGGTGCTCATCCTTATGTAGCTCAATTTGATTTACCACAAACTAAAACTGTTGAAACAACAGTTGTTCAAGGTTATAGTGATAACAAAATGGGATCACCATATCCAGAAGCAGTTATGCAAGGTGGTAAAAAGAAGAGATCATCATCAAAAAAGAGAAGTAGTCGTAAAATGAGAGGTGGTGGTGCAACTGGTTTTCCAGATACACAACCTGTTGAAGGTTTATTATCAAATTCAGTTTTAAATGCTGCTAGTTATGGAAGTGAATTACAAAAGAATTCAATTCCTTTAAGTACTATAGCTCCAGGTGATTGGTACAATCCAGGTGAACCAAAGTCTCCACCACCATATGTCGCTGAAGCTTCAGTTGGTTGGAATGAATATCAATTTGGTAGAACCACTCCAGATAATAAGTTTATAGTCGCAACTGGTTTAGTTGAAAATAAACCAAATTCATTAGAGATGGTTGGTGGTAAAAAGAAGAAGAGATCAAAGTCAAAGTCAAGAAGTGCTTCACCAAAGAGAAGTATTTTAAATAATGGTAAGAAGTTAGTAAATAAAGGTACTGGTTTAGTTAAGGATTTAAGTTCAACTTTAGTTGGTTCAGTTAAGTATGTTGGTAAGAAGACAACTAATAC
>JACCEC011592295.1_pt1 | contig 18547 bp, 15 predicted proteins | sample 7450121 | NCBI WGS metagenome assembly JACCEC01 (sample SAMN15323455, study PRJNA562643) | freshwater metagenome | isolation source: river surface water | place: USA:Blue River Watershed | collected 2017-08-18 | reverse complement strand
TGACGATTGTAGTATCGCCGCTGATTGCGCTCATGAAAGACCAAGTGCAAGCCCTGCGAGGCAACGGCGTAGGTGCGGCCTATCTCAATAGTACCCTCAGCAGCAGCGAACAATACGCCATCGAACGGCAATGTTACGCGGGCGAAATCAAGTTGCTGTACATTGCTCCCGAAAAACTGCTTACGCCTAGTTGCATGGACTTTGTTCGAGGACTAAAAGTCAACCTGTTGGCCGTAGACGAGTCGCACTGCGTATCGGTATGGGGGCATGATTTTCGACCGGAATACACCCAACTCCACGTTCTCAAAACGGCGTTCCCCGACGTCCCGATGATTGCCCTCACGGCCACCGCCGACCGAGTCACGCGCCGCGATGTGTTGAAACAATTGGGCATTCCTGACGCACGCGTTTTTGAGGCGTCGTTTGACCGCCCCAACCTCTCGCTGAACGTTTTGCCAGGGCGAAACCGCATGAAAGTCATCGAACAATTTATTCACGACCACCCCAATCAGCCTGGCATTATTTATTGTTTAGCCCGAAAAACGACCGAAGATATTGCTTTAAAATTGCGCGCCAAAGGCATCAATGCCCACTTTTACCACGCCAAAATGCCCGCCGAAGACCGTTCTGCCGCCCAAGATAATTTTCTCCGTGATGATGTGCAGGTCATGGTAGCGACAGTAGCATTTGGGATGGGGATTGATAAATCGAACGTACGCTGGATCATCCATTACAACATGCCAAGCAACGTCGAAAGTTTTTACCAAGAGATTGGGCGGGCAGGCCGCGACGGCCTCAAATCGACGACAATATTGTTTTACAGCTTTGCTGATTGGATCATGCGCCGCGACATGATTGAAAATTCGGAGTTGCCGCAGCACATGAAAGATATTCAGTTTGCCAAGCTCGACCGCATGAAACAATACGCCGAAGCCGACCACTGCCGCCGCCGAATTTTGCTGAGTTATTTCAACGAAACCGTCGAACGCGATTGTGGCAACTGCGACGTGTGCCGCAACCCCCGTTCTAAATTCGATGCTACCGTATCGGCACAAAAAGCCCTGTCGGCCATTGCCCGTACCGAGCAAAAAATAGCGATGGGAATGCTCATTGATGTTTTACGAGGCTCGCACAACCGCAGCGTTACGGAACGAGGCTACGACAAAATCAAAACCTTTGGCGTAGGGCGTGACCTCCGCGCCGAAGAGTGGGCCGAGTACTTGACCCAAATGCTCAACTCGGGTGTTATGGACGTGGCCTACGATGAAGCCCACTCGCTGAAGCTCAACGAGATTTCGTGGCGCGTTTTGCGCGGTGAGCGTAAGGTGGAATTGGTGCGTTTTGAGTCGTACGAAGAAAAACGCAAACGCCAAGAAGAACAAACAGAGCCTGTTAAAACCAAGAAAGAAATCATTCGCGACGAACTATTTGAACGCCTACGCAAGGTACGTAAACGCTTGGCCGAAGACGAAAACGTACCTCCTTTTGTGGTATTTTCCGATGCCACACTCTCCGACATGGCCGAAAAACGCCCCGTCAACCGCATTCAGATGCTTCAAGTTTCAGGGGTAGGTGAGGCCAAAGTAGCGCACTACGGCGAGGCTTTTATCAACGAAATTTTAGAATACGCCCGCGAGAAAACCGCACCAGGCACCCGCATCGTCAGTGGAATGACCTACATCGAAACCCACGATTTGTACAAGCAAGGACTCTCGCCTCAGCAAATCGCGCAGCGACGGAATTTGAACGAGTTGACGATTTATTCGCACCTAGCTAAGCTTTACGACGATGGACAAGAGATTGACCTTTGGCAATACCTCACCAAAAACGACTACCGCACCATTACGGAAGCGGCGGAGGCGCTAAATATCGCCCCAAACGCCGCACTCAAACCGCTTTTTGAGCATTTAGAGGGACATTATGAGTATTATAAGTTGCGAATTGCGCTGGCTTTGTGGGGAAAAAATAACAAAAAAGACTAGAGGCAATAGCAAGGAATAGTAGAGTTGTATTTAATTCCCGCCTCCTAGTTTACCAAACTCAGCATAAACGCATACTCCAATGCAATGTCTTTCAGGCGTTTGAAGCGCCCCGAAGCACCACCGTGGCCCGCTTCCATATCGCAATGAAATAGAAGGAGGTTGTCATCTGTTTTTAATTCGCGCAGTTTGGCCACCCATTTGGCAGGTTCCCAATACTGCACTTGCGAGTCGTGCAAGCCTGTTGTAACGAGCATGTTAGGATACACTTGCGCCGTTACGTTATCATAAGGACTATATGATTTCATGTAGTCGTAGTACACCTTTTCGTTCGGATTTCCCCATTCTTCATACTCACCCGTCGTGAGCGGAATACTTTCGTCGAGCATGGTCGTGACCACGTCCACAAACGCCACTTGGGCCACCATGCCACGGTACAGCGCAGGCGCCATGTTGGCCACCGCACCCATCAACAATCCACCTGCACTTCCACCCATGGCAAAAAGCCCTGCCGACGACGTCCATTTTTTTTGAATCAGAAATTGAGCGCAATCAATAAAATCGGTGAAGGTATTTTTCTTGTGCAGCATTTTCCCATTTTCGTACCAATTACGCCCCATTTCTTGCCCTCCTCGAATGTGACAAATGGCAAACGCAAACCCTCGATTCAACAAACTCAGCCGTGCCGCACTAAACGACGGGTCAATGGAATAGCCATACGAACCGTAGGCATATTGGAGCAAAGGGGCGTTTCCGTCCTTCACAAATCCTTTTTTATAAACAATCGAAATCGGTACCAAAGCACCATCGCGGGCAGGTGCAAATAGGCGTTCGGTCTGGTAATCGTCTTTGTTAAATTCTCCCAACACCTCTTGTTGTTTGAGCAACACCCGTTCGCGGGTTTCCATGTTGTAATCAAAAGTGCTGCTCGGAGTCGTGAGCGAAGTATATCTGTAGCGCAATGTAGTGGTGTCAAAATCGGGGTTTGTACCCACATAAGCCGTGTAAGCCGCTTCGCCAAAATTGAGGTAGTGCTCCGTTTGATTTTGTTGATTCATCACGCGTATATGCAGCAGTCCCTCCGAACGCTCCTGCACCACCAAATGATTCCGAAACACCTCCAACCCCTCAAAATATACCTCTTCACGGTGCGCAATCACCACTTTCCATTGCGTTATATCGGCATGAGCCGCTTCGGCTACTTGCATCAAGCAAAAATTAAACGCCCCATTTAGGTTGGTTCGGATGTAAAAACCGTCTTCAAAATGCTCCACAGAATACTCATGCCCCCGTTGGCGCGGTAAAAATGACCTAAATTCGGCCGTAGGCGCATCAGCGGGGAGGAGCAGATACTCGGTCATGACGCCATTTTGATCCGACGAAATTGCGATGTACTTTTTCGATTTCATGCGGTGAAGCCCCAAATAGAATTGGTCGTCTTCTTCTTCAAAGACCAAAACATCCTCTTCGGGCTTGGTGCCGAGTACGTGCCGCCACACTTGATAGCCAAGCAACGTTTCGGGGTCTTTGCGGATGTAAAAAACGGTCTGATTATCCGCCGCCCACGCATAATTTCCACCTTCGGTATCCGGAATTGCCTCGGGGTATAAATCTCCCGTTTTGAGGTTTTTAAAACGCAAGGTATATAACCGCCGACTCACGGTGTCTTCCCCAAAAGCAGCAATTTCTTCGTTGTCAGAGATTTCGGGAAAAGTAGCATTATAGTACGATTGACCTTCAGCCAATTCGTTGAGGTTGAGCATGATTTCCTCCTCAGCATCCAGCGTTTGGTACTTTCGAGCGTAAATCGGATACTCACCTCCTTGTTCGTAGCGGTAGTAGTACCAATAGTTCCCGTCTTTGTACGGCACTGATTCGTCCTGCTCTTTGATTCTCGATTTCATCTCAACAAACAATGCCTCCCGCAACTCTTTGAAAGGCGTCATTATTGCCTCAGTATAGTCATTTTCGGCCGTGAGGTAGTCGATAACTTCTTGGTTTTCGCGGTCGCGCAGCCAGTAGTAGTTATCAACGCGAAAATCGTTATGAATTTCTAACGAATGAGGCTTTTTATTGGCTTTAGGTGGCTGTGTCGTCATAGAAAGAACAGATTTATCGGCTTTTGATTTAAACCGTAAAGTAAGGCTGTTTTTGAGAAATAATTTATTTTTGCTAAAAAACTACGATGATTACTGATATTCACTCCCTCGACCCCAACGGTACTTATACCTACGCCGATTACTTGAAATGGCGATTTGAGGAGTAAGTAGAGCTCATTAAAGGGGAAATTTATCGAATGTCACCCGCGCCCAAAATGGCGCATTAATGGGTATCTAACAAACTTTCATTAAGGTATTTAGGCAATAGTTTACTCCCCCTCCTGAAACCAACCCGCATACATGACATAATTGTTGGCGGTGCGCATAAATACTTCTCCTAAATCGGGCGTGACCTCTTTGAGGTATTTAGCAGGATTTCCTGCCCAAATCGTTCCTGGAGGAATTACTTTTCCTTGGGTAACTACGGCTCCTGCGGCAATGATCGAGCCCGTTCCGATGTGTACATTGTCCATCACAATCGCCCCCATTCCAATCAGCACTTTGTCTTCAATCGTACAACCGTGCACAATGGCATTGTGAGCAATCGAAACGTGATTACCAATAATCGTTTTGGACTTCTGGTAGGTGCAATGAATCACCGCCCCGTCTTGGATGTTTACGTAGTCTCCCATCTGAATGGTGTTGACATCACCACGTACAACGGCATTAAACCAAACGGTACAGTGTTCGCCCATAATGACCTCCCCGACAACCGTAGCGTTGTCGGCAAACCAACACGTTGAACCATATTTTGGAGAAAGCCCGCGAACAGATTTAATAAGTGCCATAATGATTGTCAATTTTTACAAATATAGTAGTCATGCGCGTTTAATTCCGTTTCCTAGCATTTTTTATAGGCTTTATAAACCAACTGTTGGTCGTTAGAGGCTAACTTTTTTCCTTTGACAAAAATTCTGTTAAATGTTCACCAAGTTATCTTCCCAAACCCGCATTATAGCCACGGTAATTGCCGTTTTGCTTTTTTTTTCTTTTTTCATGCGATGGTATGTATTTGGCATCCAATGGCACATCAACCTTGTATTGATGCTGATTTCTGGAAGTATGATGACTGTTTCATGGGTATTTTTCAGCCAATTTCACCGTTACTTAGACAAAGTTTTCCCGTATGAACGTGGCATTTTTTTACGCATAATTCCTCAAGTATTAATCACCTTTGGAGTGGTTTATATGCTCTCTTGGTTTGTTATGTGGCGAGTGATAGGGCTATTTAATTTTGAAGATATTGTTAATAAACAATACACTCCTTTAGCGCAAGCAGCAGGCTATTTTGCTCAGTTTATGGTTGTGGTTTTATTGAATGTACTTCACCTTGCTGAATATTTGTTTAGAAAATGGAGAGAAAATGCAACCCGAGCAGCCCACCTAGAACAAGAGAAAGCCCAAGTTCAATTTGACAACCTCAAAAACCAGTTAAACCCGCATTTTTTATTTAATAGTCTTACTTCCCTCGATAGTCTAATCCAAGATAATCCTGAACTAGCACGACAGTTTTTACAGCAACTTTCAAAAGTTTTTCGTTATGTGTTACAGCACAAAGACAAAGGATTGGTTCCGCTTCATACGGAGTGGGAGTTTATCAAAAATTACGTTTTTTTGCTCACAACACGCTTTGAAAACACGTTACAGATTAACTTTGAAATTGAAGAAGAGGCTTACCAACGAAAAATTGCCCCTGTTACTTTACAAATTTTGATTGAAAATGCTCTAAAGCACAATATTATCAGCCAAGAACGCCCCCTGACGATTCGCATTAGTACGGATGGTGCTTACCTGAAAGTCGAAAACAACCTCCAACTCAAAAAGAAAGTCGAAACCTCCAACAAACTGGGTCTTCAAAACCTCCGAACGCTGTACAGTTTTCTGACCGATGTTTCCTTTGAGACAATTGAGCACAGTGGCAAGTTTGTCGCTTACGTGCCGCTGATTGAATAAAAATGGCGGTACTACTCAAAAACGCCCATTTAAACATTGTCAAATTACCTAGCACATTACTTTGCCCATGACCATTCTAATCATCGAAGATGAGCCGTTGGTGGCCAAAAACATTGAAAAATTAGTGCGTGAACTCTTACCCGATGCCCGTCTACATGGCCCCTTGGCTAGTGTTGAAAATACCCTAAAATGGTTGGACAAGCATCCCGAACCTGATTTAATTTTAGCCGATATTCAGCTCGCAGATGGCGTTAGTTTTGATATTTTTCAAGAACGACCCCTGCATTGCCCTATTATTTTCACCACGGCCTACGACGACTATGCCATTCGGGCATTTAAGCTCAATAGCGTCGACTATCTTTTAAAACCTATTGATAAACAAGAATTTCAAAAATCCTTTGATAAATTTCAGCGTTGGCGTTCATCACATTCGTCCGACATATTTTCATCGCAACTGCGCGATTTATTACATGATTTAAACCCTCAAACTTCCAAAAAATACAAACAACGTTTTACGGCCCATCACCAACGTTCTGTCGTCGCCATAGCCGACGTCCGCATTGCTTATTTTGTTCGCGATGAAGTCATTTGGTTAGTAACGGTCGACCACCAACGTCTGATTACTGATTATCAATCGCTGGATGAAATCGAAGAGCTTCTTGACCCCGTACAATTTGTACGCGCCAACCGTCAGTACATCGTTCGAAAAGAAGCTATTGAAAGCTATCGCACGCATTATTCGGGCAAAATCGAGCTACTCCTAAGTGTTCCTTCCAAAGAAGAAGTAGTCATCAGTAAAGACCGAGCCGCGAGCTTTCGCGTGTGGTTTGAGGAATAACCAGCCCTGTAAGGTTTTAGAAACCTTACAGGGCTTTTGTGAAACCTCATTAGGTTTAGTTATTTTTGTCGTATGGAAAAAAATGCAAAAATCTACGTAGCGGGTCACCGAGGAATGGTAGGCTCGGCACTGGTACGCCGTTTGGAATCAGAAGGCTATCAAAATATTGTCGTACGCACATCGCGCGAATTAGACTTACGCAACCAACAAGCCGTGGCAGACTTTTTTGCCACCGAAAAGCCTGACTATGTGTTTTTAGCCGCAGCCAAAGTGGGCGGTATCATGGCAAACAACATTTACCGCGCCGAATTTTTGTACGATAACCTACAAATCCAGAACAACGTTATCCACAATGCTCACGTAGTAGGTGTGCAAAAGTTGATGTTTTTAGGCTCGTCTTGCATTTATCCTAAATTGGCCCCCCAACCTCTTCAAGAAGATTCGCTTCTTACAGGACCGCTCGAATACACTAATGAACCCTACGCCATTGCCAAAATTGCAGGTATTAAAATGTGCGAATCGTACCGTAAACAATACGGCCGCAATTATATTTCGGTCATGCCAACCAACTTATACGGACCCAACGACAACTACGACCTGAACAATTCACACGTCCTTCCTGCCATGATTCGCAAGTTTCACGAGGCAAAAGTCGAAAACAAACCTTTTGTGGAGCTTTGGGGAACAGGTTCGCCCTTGCGTGAGTTTTTACACGCCGACGACTTGGCCGATGCTTGCGTTTATTTAATGAACAACTACGACGGCGAGCAGTTTGTCAACATCGGCGTAGGAGAAGACATTCCTATTAAAAACCTAGCAGAATTAATCAAAGATACCGTTGGCTACGAAGGTGAACTGCGTTGGAACACCGACAAACCCGACGGAACTCCACGCAAACTGATGGATGTTTCGAAGCTACACAATATGGGTTGGAAACACCGCTATAGCCTCAAAGAAGGGGTTCGAATTACCTACCAAGATTTTCTCCAAAAACTAGAAGAATACGCTGTTTAGCAACTTTTCAAGGCTCGCCACTTGCGGGCCTTCTTTTTCAGGGCCATCTGCTCAATTACAGTAGTATTTTTGAAACAGAAAAGTGTATTTTTGGTACATCATTTTTACCCAACTTTAGTAAACCTCTAACATTTTTCTCGTAGCACGACGGGCACGCTTTTTACCCATAATGCCCTATTCTTATTACAGTAGCTAGGAGTTTTTACTACGCCAAACATCACTCCCGACAAAGAAACAGGTATTGGCAGCTAGACCAAAGAAATGCCAAAGTTTTTTGTATATTAGCTCAAAAACATCCTCATGATTACAAACTTTCGTTATGTACTTGCCTTTGCGGCTCTGCTCAGTGTTTTTGTTGGCTGTACTTCCCAAAAAGAAAAAAACGGTGATACCACAACCGAAGTAGAAACTTTTTCGTACGACTTTTCCAACCCAACCCAACGCTACGACTTTCCAAAAGTCTTGCGAGAAATTTCGGGGCTATCGTTTTACAGAGACAACCAACTTTTATGCGTTCAAGATGAAAAAGGAGAAGTTTTTGTTTATGATTTAGCTCAACAATCGGTGGTCGAAAAACACCATTTTGACCAACCAGGGGATTACGAAGGGGTAGAATTGGCTGAAGGTGAAGTTTACGTTCTTCGTAGCGATGGTAAACTACTTAACTTTACCATTGGCAGCACGGAAACGCGTGAGATTGAAACTAACTTACCCAAAAAACTCGACGTTGAAGGGCTCACTTACGACCCCGTCGCTAAAAGGTTGTGGTTGGCGGTAAAAGAAAACCTTAAAAAGGATAAGAAAGAAGATGATAAGGTCATTTATTCGTTTGACTTAAAACGTCGAGCCGTTTATCAGCAACAAGAAATTAAGGAAAAACGTCTCGAAGATTTGGGACTAAAAAGCAAAGAAGTGCGTGATTTTAAGCCGTCAGGAATTGCATTTCATCCTAAAACGGGGGAAGTATATTTACTAAGTTCGGCAGGACATCGGCTCATCGTTATGACGCGTGAAGGCGGGCTTCTTCAAAATATCCCACTCGACCCGGCGCTGTATCGTCAGCCCGAAGGGATTTGTTTCTCACCCGACGGCACCCTTTATATTTCGAGCGAAGGCGACGAGAAGGATGGGTATTTACTTAAATTTTCGCCGAAGAAGTCATAAAAAAACCTCCCGAAAGTTTTGAAACTTTCGGGAGGTTAGACTAGACCTGTAAGTTTTTTGAAACCTTATAGGTCTAGGGTATTTTAAGCTGTAACAGCTACGAGTTGTTCCAAAATGAAACGCCCGTCGATATTACCCAGGGCTTCGTCCGAAGCGCGCTCAGGGTGAGGCATCATTCCGAATACATTTTTACCTGTATTGGTGACTCCTGCAATGTTCTCCAAGCTACCGTTCGGGTTGGCCAAGTCTGTGATAAGGCCATTTTCATCGCAATAACGGAACAACACTTGGTCGTTATCGTTAAGACTTTTAAGCGTATCGGTATCCGCAAAATATCGTCCTTCACCATGCGCAATCGGAATTTTGTACGCTTTTGGCTCTAAGCCCGCCGTCAATAAGGCCGATTGGCTTTGAGGTTGCAGATACACATTACGGCAGATGTATTTTTGGGAGCTGTTACGAAGCAATACGCCCGGAACAAGTCCTGCTTCCGCTAAAATCTGGAAACCATTGCAGATACCCATCACGTATCCTCCACGATTGGCATGGGCAATCACTTCGTTCATAATGGGTGAAAAACGCGCAATAGCGCCCGTACGAAGGTAATCGCCGTACGAAAACCCGCCTGGCAAGATGATAAAGTCACATCCTTGGAGGTCGTGGTCTTTGTGCCAGAGTTTGATAACTTCTTGTCCTAAATTGACCCGCAGTGTGTACACGGTATCATCGTCGCAATTGGAACCAGGGAAAACTACTACGCCGAATTTCATAGAATAATCGAATAGATTGAGCAGATGAGTGATTAACTTGCTGCTGCAAAGTTACGGTTTTCAGTGGGTGATTGATAACAAAACTTCACGTAACTTTGAATGTATTTCAAAAGGAGTACGTTAAAAGACAACACAAACAATCGTTTTATAGTGACTTTCGAAGAATTTAACCTCAACCGCCAACTTCTCAACGCCATCGCCGATGCAGGTTACGAGACGCCTTCACCTATCCAAGAGAAGGCGATTCCGCTGGTATTGCAAGGCCATGATGTGTTAGGTATTGCCCAAACGGGTACGGGAAAAACAGCGGCTTATTTGTTGCCTATCTTGATGAAAATCAAATACGCACAAGGACAAACCCCTCGTGCACTCATTCTAGCTCCTACCCGTGAGTTAGTGATGCAGATTGATGCCGCCGTTTCGGAATTAGGAAAATATACAGACTTGCGCCATTTGGCATTGTACGGCGGCCTCGGCCCCAAAACTCAAATTGAAGCACTTCAAAAAGGAATAGACATCATCGTCGCGACCCCGGGGCGTTTTTTGGATTTGTACCTGAGAGGTGAAATTGGGGTAAAACAACTTTCGGTGCTCGTGCTCGACGAAGCCGATAAAATGATGGACATGGGCTTTATGCCCCAAATCAACCGTATTTTGGAAGTGATTCCGCGCAAGCGCCAGAATTTGTTGTTCTCGGCCACCTTTCCTCCCAAAGTAGAACGGCTTTCGGAAAACTTCCTCGAAGCCCCCGTGCGCGTGGAAGTAACGCCACAGGCTACCACGGCATCGCGTGTGGAACAGGTCATGTACGAGGTTCCTAATTTCAGAACAAAAATCAACCTCGTAGAGTATTTTGCTCAGCATGCCGAAGAGTTTCAACGCGTCATCATTTTTGCCCGTTCTCGCGAAACTGCCGAGAACATTTATAAGTTTTTGAAGCGAAAAGTCGTTAATGAAGAAGAGGTACGCGTTATTCATGCCAACAAAGGCCAAAATACACGCATCAACTCGATGGAAGCGTTCAAAGATGGTAACGTTCGCCTCTTGATTGCGACCGACGTAGCAGCTCGCGGTATCGACGTTTCTCAGGTAAGCCACGTCATTAACTTTGACGTGCCACTAATTTACGAAGATTATGTCCATCGTATTGGACGGACTGGCCGAGCTAATCAGGAAGGAAAAGCGATTACGTTTATGACAATTGCGGACGAATACCACATTGCCAAAATCGAAACCATTATTCGAATGAAAATTCCGCGCGTGCCTCTTCCAACCGAAATTGACGTTCCCGAAACACCTTTTGAGGAGAATCAGGAGTACTTACGCGAAATCGACAGTCAGCGTAAAAAAGATGACCCCACTTTTAAGGGAGCATTTCATGAAAAGAAAAACAAAAAAGTTGTAAATTCGAAGCCAACAAAGAGGACATCCACACCTACGAAACAAAAAAAATACGACCGACGAAAAAAGTAACAGTCCATACAATAACAAATTAGCAGTGAGCGTTTTCTAGGACGTTCCGACGAGAAGGTAGCGATGAAAGAAATACTGTCATTTAGTCAATTAGTTATTGGGTCATTGGTAGCGATATTGATCCCTTTTGGGGCCGAAGCGCAGACGATGCAATTTGTAAGTAGCAATCGCCCTGCCGACACTAGCACAAAAACCTCCGCTGAAGCCACTACAGTGGTGAAGAATCTTCACTTAATGCCGCTTTTTGGGGAAACCAGCAAGAGCATCGAACACATCGAGTTTGAGATTAATTTCCTCAGTGAATGTGATCAAAACTTTACCAACCGCGTCGAAGCAAGTCAGTTTTTTTCGGCACGAGGGTGGGAATACTTACAAGAAGGTGATTTAGATACGGCTTGTTATCGGTTTAATTTGGCATACTTGCTCGACAACAAAAACAGTGACTGTTTTTGGGGATTAGGTGTTGTTTGTTTCCAAAAAGGACACCTCACCGATGCCGAACGTATGCTTCGCAAGGGCGTCGATATTGATTCTACAAACGTGGGCTTATTGGTCGATTTAGCGACTGTGGACTTGATTCACTTCAAAGAGACTAAAGAAAACTGGGAACTCATGGAGGCAGAACAAATCTTGAATCGGGCGGTAAAACTAGATTCATCGGTGGCCAATGTGTATTTGAAAATGTCCGTACTGGAATTTCATAAAGGTAACTATGACGCCGCATGGGCCAATCTTCATAAGACTCGACTACTCGATATCGAACTGCTCGATTACGATTTTATGAAAGAATTGCTGGCCAAAAAATGCGACCCACAAGGAATATTTAGCACACAAAACTAACACTGAGGCACCACTAACAGGGGGGCTCAATTGTTTTGGTTATCTATGATCCAAAAAATTTCGCCCGCTCAAACCTACCCGCTTCGACACCAAGTCCTTTGGCCTGATAAACCCATTGGGTTTGTCAAAGTGCCCGACGATGAGCAAGGGATTCATTTGGGTTATTTTTTGGACAATCAACTGGTTTCGGTCATTTCGTTGTTTGTGGATGAACACCAAATCGCGCGATTTCGAAAGTTTTCTACCCATCCAGACTTTCAACGTAAGGGCATTGGTAGCCAACTCCTTAAAGCTACTTTTGAGCAAGCAAAATCCGCAGGGGCTTCTGCGCTTTGGTGCGATGCCCGCCTCGATGCCCAGCCTTTTTACGAACGTTTTGGCATGAAACCCGAAGGTGAGATTTTTCACAAAGGTGAAATTTCTTACATTAAAATGAGTACGATACTCTAGCTGCTCATTTGTTTCATTAACAATTAGCTAACGCAAGCATAGCATTAGAAAACCGAGGTTCGTTTCTTATGATACTAAACCTCTCATATTCTCTGCTCATGCGTCTGTTTCTTTTCTTTTTCGCTATTTGTTGTTGCCATTTTGGCTACGCCCAAAACTGGTACAAAGGCAATTTGCATACGCACTCGCTCTGGAGCGACGGCGACGACTACCCCGAAATGATTATGGATTGGTACAAAAACAATGGGTATCATTTCGTGGGCTTATCTGACCACAATACGTTTCAGGAAGGTGAAAAATGGGTCAATGTTCCCCGGGTGCCTGAGCGCCGACGCACGTTTGAGCGTTACCTCCGCACCTTCGGTCCCGACTGGGTACATTATAAAAAAGGGCCAAACGACTCGCTGAAAGTTCGACTCAAAAACCTGAGCGAATACCGTTCGTATTTCGACGAAGCAGGGAAGTTTTTAATTTTGAAAAGCGAAGAAGTCTCGACGAGTTACAACAGCAAGCCGATTCATATCAATATGACAAACGTGCAAAGCCTTATTCGTCCTCAACGAGGCAATAGCGTAGCAGAGGTCATGCAAAACAACATTGATCTGCTCGTTGCGCAGCGTCGCCAAACGGGTCAACCGATGTTTCCGCACATCAATCATCCTAACTTCTACTACGCCATCACCGCCGAAGACTTGATGCAACTACGGCACGAGCGTTTCTTTGAGGTACACAACGGCCACCCGCTGGTCAACAACTACGGCGATGCCAAACGCGAAGGCACCGAGTCGATGTGGGACAAAATCAATACGCATTTTGTGCGCCAAGGACGCCCGCTGATGTACGGTCTAGCCACCGACGACAGTCATAATTATCAGTTTTTTGGCCTAGAATACAGCAATACAGGTCGCGGCTGGGTGATGGTGAATGCTCCTTCGCTTACCCCACGCAGCATTATCGAAGCCATGGAAGCAGGGCGATTTTATGCCACCACGGGCGTAGAACTTGCGTACCTGCACCAAACCCATACTTCGTTTTCTTTTGGGGTAAAATCAGAACCTGAGATTTCGTACACGATTCAACTGATTGGGCTCAAAAAAGGAAAAGAAAAAGCGGAAATCCTGCGTGAATTTAAGGGTACTGAAGGTCAATACACCCTCACTGACGATGATTTGTGGGTACGCGCCAAGGTTATTTCAAGCAAACCCAAGTACAATCCTTTCAGCGCGGGCGATGTCGAAACGGCTTGGCTCCAACCGATTGCCCATTTGCAAGTTCCTGCCACCAAGCCCAACGTGGTGCCGTTGCCCAATGCCCACGCGCACAACGACTACGAACAGTCTCGGCCTCTATGGGATGCACTAGATCAAGGTTTTACGAGTATTGAAGCGGATGTATATCTTATCAATGACTCCTTGTTTGTATCGCACGAGCGGCCTTCCTTCAACAACCCTGCCAATACACTCGAAAACCTCTATTTAAAACCCCTTGTCGAGCGTATTCGCCAAAATAATGGCCTTGTCTATCCCAACTACAAAGGGCCTGTGTATTTGATGATTGATTTCAAAACCGAAGCAGAAAGTACTTATAAAGCACTCGATAAATTATTGCAGTCGTACCGTGGCATCCTTACTTCCTACAAAGGAAATACCCCGACAAAAGGAACCTTAACCGTCTTTATTTCGGGAAACCGCCCCATCGAAACGCTTCAAAAAGCCAAAACGCGGTTGGCCTCCTTTGATGGTCGTCCCGCTGATTTGGGCAAAAAATTGAGTCCCGAATTAATGCCCGTCGTGAGTGACAATTATAACAATCATTTGACCTGGCGTGGCAAAGATCAGATACCACCCGAGCAGTTTCAAAAGCTACAAGCCTTAGTGCAACGTATTCACAAAGAAGGTAAAAAACTCCGCTTGTGGGCGTGCCCCGAAGACCCTGCCGTATGGGCCAAACTCCGCGAAGCAGGCGCTGATTTCATAAGCACCGACCAGTTGGAATTGGTGAAAGAATTTTTGAAGAAATAGTTTTTGGGAACATAACGATTACCCCACAAGATGTATAAGAAGGCTTAGAATATCTTGTGGGGTTTTATGTAAGTGCTTAACTGTATTTGGCCAGCACCTTGGCTTGTTGCTGAAGAGCCGCTATAAATTCCGCTTTTAGACGGGCTATCAATTCAGCCGCTGGCAAATTATCTTTGATGGTCGTCACGCCATGACCTGCCGACCAAATCGTTTTCCACGCTTTGGCTTCGGCCTTGGCGGCGTCGAGTTCTTCACCAAAATCTATTTTTTTCGATTTCCCCCAAAGCTCTTCGGTAATACCCATGGCTTCGAGACTTGGCCGTAAAAAATTGGCATTCACGCCTGACACCGCCGCCGTATAAATAATGTCGCTGGCACCGCTGTCGATAATCATCTGACGGTAGGCTTCATCGGCCATACTTTCGGTGGTGTTGATAAAACGAGTGCCCATGTAGGCCAAATCTGCCCCCATTTGCAAAGCCGACGCAATATCACGCCCCGTACTGATACAACCTGAAAGCAAAATGGTTTTGTCAAAAAAGCTACGAATTTCGGCAACTAGCGACATCGGGTTAATCGTTCCTGCATGGCCACCCGCTCCTGCCGCGACCAAAATCAAGCCATCCACTCCTGCTTCGGCTGCTTTTTCGGCGTGGCGTTTTTTGATAACATCGTGAAACACCAGTCCACCATAGCTATGTACGGCATCTACCAACATTGACACCGCGCCCAACGATGTGATAATCAACGGTACTTTGTGTTTGACACACACCATCAAATCGGCTTGTACGCGCGGATTTGAATGATGCACAATGAGGTTTACCCCAAAAGGGGCGGCTTTTTTACCCGTTTCTTGCTCAAAATGAGCTAATTCGTCTTTGATTTGAACCACCCATTCTTCAAAGCCTTCGGTGGTACGTTGATTGAGGGCGGGAAACGTACCCACAATGCCATTTTTACAACATTCGATAACTAGCTGAGGGCCAGAAATAAGAAACATAGGTGCTGCCACCACGGGCAACGAGAGTGAGTCGATAAAGGGTACTTTTGCCATCGGTTTTTGGAATGTGAGAAGTTTAGACGCTAATCTCGTCAATTATTTTAATTCAACTCTACATCTTGCCATTTTCCTTCTAACAAAACCCGCTGATGGGTATAACCAGCCGCCCGCGCCGCTTCAAATGCCAACGGAAACGAAGCCGTAATTTCCTCGGGGCGATGGCTGTCGGAGTTGATACAAATGGGAATTTGTAGTGTATTCATTCGAACAATAATCCATGGAGAAGGGTACAGTTCCAGCCCACGTTTGTAATTGCCTCGGGTGTTGATTTCGACAATGCAACCCACTTTTTTAATCGCTTGAAGCGTTTGTTCGACCAAAGCCACGTACCATTCTTCCGATTCGTCGAACAGCGGACGGGCTTCGTTGTGCATTTTGATTTTGTCCAAATGCCCCACAATAGGCGGCGTATCGGTTTCGACCATTTGCCGAATGATATCGTAGTATTTTTCTAAAGCAACCTTAATATTCCCGTCGTAAAGGGTATCCAAACAAGCCAAAAACTCTACCGAACTACCGTCGATTTCCCACGGCTGGCCAAATTGGTTTAGCTCCACGTAATGTACCGAACCAACGCAATAATCAAGCATTGAAAAGTCACGAGGGCCTAGTTGCTGCGGCAAAAAATCTACTTCTAAGCCAATGTATAGTTCGATTTGACCTTTATATTTTTCTTTGAGTGCGGCGGCTTCGCGTAGGTAATCGTCGAGGCGAGCGGCTTTCATGCTCCATTGATTTTCAAACGGAACGGGGCAATGCGACGAAAATCCAAAGGCGCGAAGCCCTTGAGCTATCGCGCCTTGTACTTGTTCTTCTAAGGAGCCTTTGCCATCACAATAATGGCTATGGCTGTGGTAATTGGTGATTATCACTTCAGTAGTTATTGTAGTGCTTTTAAGTTGTCTCGTTCATAAAAAGCAGCCCGAATCGGCCTCTTAAACCCCTTAATCATTTTACTCGCGACTACTCCCTCCGACCTATACTTGTACTTTACAGGAGAATGAAAATCAGTAATTGTCTCGTAAAACTCTTTACGAACCGCTTGTTCTTTATCCCAAAGTTGGTTTGGCTCTCGTAAAATTTGCGAGAGCTGAGGTGAACGGAATACTTGGTCGATAAGTGTCATCCGTAAAATTACTGAATAGTTTTACTGTAAAAATACAAACTTTTCAATTTGTATATCCAACAGGTTAAACGCTTTAAAAACAAAATAGCCTCAGGTAACAGTAAAGAGGAGCTTTCTATTTCAAGACGTTCAAACTATTTTTCTAATATACTGTATTTTGGACTTACCCAATGGCTAATAAGACTCGTTCATCTCGTCCTTATTTTTGCGGTAATATCGCCAATGCCTTCTCCAAACGAGCAATGACTTCGTCTTTACCTAAAATCTCCATCGCAAGCATCAAATCAGGGCCGTGGCCTGCGCCAGTAGCTGCCAAGCGAAGTGCCTGCATCACTTTTCCCATTTTCACTCCTACTCGTTCTGCCGCAGCAGCCCATATTGCTTTGGCCGACTCTGCTAAAAAGTCGCCTTCATATACTTTCAAGTCTTCTACATAAGCCGCAATCGCCTTGATTGCATCGGCGTTCCATTTGCTGGCTACTACGGCCTCTTCGTATTCCGTGGGCATTTCAACTAAGAACGACGCTTCACTCAAAATTTCTTGGGGGAACGTCACGCGGTCTTTCATCAAATGGACAATTTTCAACAGGTCGAGGGGCTTGCTATTTTCTCCTAACTGCAAACTTTTTGCCAATTCATCGTCAGACAATTGCTTGATATACTGCTGGTTAAACCATTTAGCTTTGGTAATATCAAAACGCGCTCCTGCTTTGTGAATACGCTCCAATGAAAACGCCCCAATCAACTCTTCCATGGTAAACATTTCTTGCTCGGTTCCTGGGTTCCAGCCCAAAAACGCCAAAAAGTTCACCACGGCATCTTTCAAATACCCATCCTCACGGAAACCACGCGCCACCGTACCCGTGCTAGGATCAGTCCACTGCAATGGAAAAATTGGGAAGCCACCTAAATCGGCGTCGCGCTTTGAAAGTTTGCCATTTCCTTCGGGTTTGAGCAACAACGGCAAGTGCGCAAACTGCGGAGCCGTCCACCCAAAATATTGGTACAACAACACATGCAACGGCGCCGAGGGCAGCCATTCTTCTCCGCGGATAACGTGCGTAATGCCCATCAAATGGTCATCCACAATGTTGGCGAGGTGGTAGGTCGGCATTCCGTCCGACTTCAACAATACTTTATCATCAAGCGTCGATGCGTGAACTACCACCCACTCACGAATGATGTCCTTAAAACGAATGTCTTGCTTGGGGTCGATTTTGATACGCACCACGTACGGGTCGCCATTGGCTATCCGACTAGCCACTTCTTCGGCCGACAACGTAAGCGAGTTGGTCATTTGCAAACGCGTGATGGCGTTATACTGAGCGGCATCGGCACCTGCTTCTTCCAAACGCTTTCGCATGGCCTCAATTTCTTCGGCCGTATCAAACGCATAGTACGCTTTGCCCGAGTTAATCAACTGTTCGGCGTACTGACGGTACATTTCTTTTCGCTCCGACTGACGGTAAGGCGCGTGTGGGCCGCCTACTCCTTGTCCTTCGTCGATTTCAATTCCTACCCATGTCAACGCCTCCAAAATATATTCTTCTGCTCCAGGTACGTACCGATTTTGATCGGTATCTTCAATACGAAGGAGCATTTTTCCGCCATGTTTACGGGCAAACAAATAGTTATACAGTGCCGTACGAACCCCTCCGATGTGAAGCGGTCCCGTAGGACTAGGTGCAAAGCGAACTCTTACTGACATGTTAGTCGTTAATGGTTATCCGTTAAAGGCCGCAAAGTTACCACAAAAAGAC
>JACCEC013111443.1_pt1 | contig 18548 bp, 25 predicted proteins | sample 7450121 | NCBI WGS metagenome assembly JACCEC01 (sample SAMN15323455, study PRJNA562643) | freshwater metagenome | isolation source: river surface water | place: USA:Blue River Watershed | collected 2017-08-18 | reverse complement strand
GGGATTGTAGTTCAATTGGTTAGAGCACCGCCCTGTCACGGCGGAAGTTGCGGGTTCGAGTCCCGTCGGTCCCGATTTAGATTTAAAACTGTTTATACAGTTATCAATTCTTTTTCTTTTGATTGACTAATAGACTTATTACTATTAGGAATAGAAGTATACTCTTCAATTAGTTTTCTAAATTCATTTCCATCAATTGTTTCTTTTTCAATTAAGATATCAACTAATTTATCGATAACTACTCTATTTTCTTTAATTATCATAACTGTTTCTACATGACAGTGTTGAATGATAGATCTTACTTGCATATCAATTCTAGAAGCAACATCTTCAGAATATTCTGAACTAGATCCCATAGTTCTTCCTAAAAAAGGATCTCCACCTTGGCTTTCTAAGGCTAAAGGTCCAATGCTTGACATTCCAAAACGAGTTACCATTTGTCTAGCCATTGATGTTACTTGTTGTAAATCATTTCCAGCACCTGTAGTAACTTCAGGATATCCAAAAACTACTTCTTCTGCTGCTCTACCACCTAAAGCCCCCATGATTTTCGCTAATATTTGGGATCTTGAAATCAACGATTGGTCATCTGCTGGTGTGAACCAAGTTAATCCTTTAGCTTGTCCACGTGGAATTAATGTTACTTTTTGCACAGCGTCGTGGTTTTCTAAAAGGGTTCCTACAATTGCATGTCCTACTTCATGATAAGCAATAAGTCGTTTTGTTTTATTATCAGTCAAAGGTACTCCTTCCATTCCGGCAATAACTCGATCTATTGCGGCATCAACTTCAGAAAGGGTTGTAAAATCTTTTCTTCTACGCGCAGTAAGAATGGCTGCTTCGTTTAAAAGATTTGCTAAGTCCGCTCCGGAAAAACCTGGAGTTCGTTTAGCTATCATCTCTAAACATACGTCTTCTCCTAATTTTTTATTACGAGCGTGAACGTTTAAAATTTCTAATCTTCCTTTAACATCAGGAACATCTACAGTAACTTGTCTATCAAATCTTCCTGGTCTTAATAAAGCAGAGTCTAATACATCTACTCTGTTTGTCGCAGCAATAATAATGATTCCTGTATTTCCTTCAAAACCGTCCATTTCTGTTAATAGTTGGTTTAAAGTTTGTTCTCTTTCGTCATTGCCACCACCAATACCTGTTCCACGTTGTCTTCCTACTGCATCTATTTCATCTATGAAAACGATACATGGTGAGTTTTCTTTAGCTTTTTTAAATAAATCACGTACTCGAGAAGCACCTACACCAACAAACATCTCTACAAATTCAGAACCAGAGATACTAAAGAATGGTACTCCGGCTTCTCCAGCGATAGCTTTTGCTAAAAGCGTTTTTCCTGTACCTGGAGGTCCTACAAGTAGAACACCTTTAGGTATTTTCGCTCCTACAGAGGTGAATCGTTCTGGTCGCTTTAAGAAAGACACCACTTCTTGGAATTCTTCTTTAGCTTCTTCAACTCCAGCAACATCATTAAACGTTACTCCTGTATTTGCTTCCATTTGGAAGCGAGCTTTTGATTTTCCAAAATTCATCGCTTGTCCTGGACCTCCAGGCATATTATTAGATCTTCTTAGGAAGAACGCTATACCGCCAATTAGTATTAAAGGTATTAATATACTACTAATAGAATTTGTTGTTCCTTGAGATAGATTTTCATTGTCGTGTGCGTTTAGATCTATATTCGCATCAAGAAGTTTTTTTATAAGTTCTGGAGTTGTAGCAGGTAAATCTACTCGAATTCTTTGAATTCTGTTTCCAAGTTCAGGACCTATTGCTTCTACTATGGCAGTGTGTCCGTCATCGTATAAATCTACTCGCTTTACCCAGCCCATGTCTAAATATTCTAAAAAGCGTCCATAGGTCATTCGAGAGCTAGCTACATTTTTATTGAACTCTCCATTGCTATTATTAGAGGATATAAAGCCTTGCCATAGGAAGAAACCTATTACACCTGCAGGCAATAGCCATAATAATACTTCTTTCCAAGATATTTTCATAATTATATTTTATGGATTATATATTTGTTAATTTTCTAACGAACCTGAAATTTATGTAAGAGATTTAGAAAAAATTCGAAATTTCAGAATAGATAGTATTGCATTTAATATTAGTTAAGATATATCATTTTGTATTGGTTTTTAGCAAGTAAATTTTTTAACTTGAAGGTTATAAAAGGGTTACTCATTAATTTAGTAAAAAAGCAGTAAAATTCTATATATATTTGGTTATATATCTTCATTAAAAAATACTATTTTATTTAAGATTATCTATATTAGTTTTATATTTTATAAATATTAAAAGTAGGGATTTATGGTAAAAAGAGGATCTCAAGTACGTATTTTGAGAAAAGAGTCTTATTGGTATCAAGAAGTAGGAACAGTAGCTACTATCGATACAAGTGGGGTTAGATATCCAGTTGTTGTCCGATTTGAAAAAGTTACTTACAGTGGTGTAAATACAAATAATTTTTCGTTAGATGAAGTTGTTGAAGTAGTGAAAAAATAGATGAATGTTCCATAATCATTTTTATTGTATTATGGAACATTCATCTAATTATTTTTGAAGAAAGAGTTTTTATATTACCTAACTTCCTAAGCTAGCCCAATCTACGTCTACGTTCTCAATAATAAGAGACGAATTATAGATTTGTAATATAATTAATAAGAATACGAAAAATAATAACATAACAAAGCCCATAATTGGAGTTGTTCCCCAACCTGGAGCTACTTTTCCGTATTCAGAGTTAAGAGGTCTTAAAAGTTCGCCTAATCTTGTTCTTAATGCCATTGTTATACTTAGTAGCGACGTTTTTTTATTTTTAAAGTATTAGGAAAATAAGCTAAATAGTCGATTATTTAATGTTTCAGTAAATTTGAATATGATACGTTTTACTTTTAACTACCAAATAGAAACTAATATTTTTATTTTGGAAAGTTGATGTCTCTTGATAATTTTTATTAGAGAGATATGCATTAAAAAATGATTTATTTATGCCTAATTTCTTAGGTTGAATATGATCATTTTCAATTATATCACCCTCTTTAAATATTAGAATACATTCGTTACATTTTCCCGTTTGTAAATTTATCAACTTTCTACACTTTTTTACAGATCTTTGAACCTTTTTATAAAGACTTTTCTTGTTTACTATTATCTGTAAATAGGTGTTTATGGTTCTATTTTCTTTTATCTATATAGCATTTTAAATCTTAATAAATTGGTACACTGGAGGTTAGGTTTATTGATATATTCATCAATATTGTTCATTGGGTTATAGTGAATTTAGAGAGTTGAGTTTTAAATATTATCTAACAAAGTTTAATCTTGTTCGTTTATTAGATTGTTTTATCTGAAAATCTAGAGGCACAAACAATTACAAAACAACTTTTTTGTTATTCATTGATTTTGTTTATTTTATTTCTTTTTCTATCATTTTTACAATTAATGCAGTAGAACAAATTTCTGGGGTTGAGTATCGACTTTAACTTATCACATTTAGCTGATTAATCAGTTATAATAATTCGTGTGTGTGAGTCATGCAAGAAAGGTTAACCTTTTTGTGTGTGAGTCACATATATTTAGTATTATAAAAAACAACTGATTTTTGTATTTAGTCATTATGGAAACTGCAACAGTTCTTATTATCTTTATAGCTAGTTTACTTTTTGGGGTTACAGGCTATTCTATGTATACGGCTTTTGGTCCTGGATCAAAAAATCTAAGAGATCCTTTTGAGGATCATGGTGTGATTCGTTTTCAACTTGTTTTATGTTAAATACATTATTAGAGTTGACATGAAGGTTATTTGTTTTAGTGCGTTACATTTTTTATGAATGTATTAAACAAATACTCTCATAACTATGTGGTGATGATGGTAAAAGATATCTAAACCCATCTATTTCAGGGAAGAATTAATGCGAAAGTGCCCACACAGAGGTTTATTTATCAAAGTGGAAGCTGGGATCACAGCCTAATCAGAGCACAGCGACTGGTGTACACTGAGGCGTCGTAGTTCGATACGTTTTTTCCCACAAAAGTACCTAACTTGAATATTCGAAAGTCGTTCACATACATTCGTATATAACTGAAATTCTCTTGTATCACTTTCATGATGGTAGATGCTTCCCTAAGGGTCAGTAGGTAAATTGGAAATAAATTAAGTCGAAGAATTAATCATTACATGGAACGAAAAAAAACGACCTACATTTCTCTTTATTATGGCAGTGCTATTCGAGTGATTTTTGAAAATTTCAAAATTTACTTGTTTGTAAAAATGTGTCGGGTAGGATGAGGGGTGATTCCCTACAGACTAATATTGTAAATTGTACGGAGTAGAATATGGAAATAAGTGTATATAAAAACACCTCCTGGAAAACATTGCCTTGGAATCAATTTCGAAGAAAAGTTTTTAATCTGCAATGTAGGATTTATGATGCAATACGGAAAGATGATATTAAAAAAGCTATAAAACTTCAAAAATGTTTAATAAATAGTTCTTATAGCCATTATTTAGCTATTAGAGAATTAACTGAGATTAACAAAGGTAAAAAATTTCCTGGTAGTGATGGAAAATTGATGTTAACTTGCAAAGAAAAAGCTCAATTTGCTACTCGAATTGCCGGCGAAATTAAAAACTGGAACCATTCTCCAGTTAGAAAAATAAACATTATAAACAATGTCAATACTTTTATTAGTAAACCTTTTTTTTGTTTATCTACTGTTGAAGATAGAATAATTCAATTTATTTGGAAATTGGCTCTAGAGCCTGCTCATGAAGCTACTTTTTTACAAACCTCTTATGGGTTTCGTATTGGAAAGACTGCTTGGGATATTCAGAAATATTTAATCTATGACCTTAAAAAATTGCGTAAACAACCAGGAAGAAAATTTCTAACTATAGAATTTGGCAATTTTTTAACTCTAGTTGATCATAAATTTATTTTGAATAAAATAGTTTTTCCTTATAAACAGAAAGTAAATGTTTATAGAGCTTTAAAAATGGGAATTTTAGAGGGCTCTTTATTAACATTTTCTTATCATTATTCTATTACTAATCTTTGTTTTTTGTTATTAAATATAGCGTTTCATGGATTAGATGAGTTTCAAAAAAATTTGCCGACCTTTTCTAATACTAATAATAGATTAACAGCATGGAGTTTACGTTATGGTTCTCATCTTTTCTATAGTTTTAATGAGGATGAGGAAAAATTACTTCAGAATCTAGATACTTTTTTGTATCCTTTAGGATTTGATTTAAAATTGTCAAAAATAAAAGTATTTAATTCACTGCATAATTTTGATTTTTTAGATTGGTCTTTTGTTATTAAACCAACTCGTAAAATTATTACTTACCCAGCCAAGTATAATTGGTTAATTTATAAAACTGAAGTCAAACTGATTCTGAAAAATTCGAATTATAACATAGAGACAAGAATTGAAAAAATTAGATTAAAAACTTCTATTTGGTATAGTTATCATTGTTTTTGCGATTTTTCTAAAGTAAATTCATTGATTTATACTTTAAAAAATTGGGTAAATAAATATTTGAGATTTCACACTCGTACCTCAAAAACAGAACGTTCTATATTGTTAGATCGTGGGTTTTCTTTTGTTAATACAAAAATAGATTAGAAATTAGGTATTATATGAAACGTTGTTAATATTACTTATTTTATGGCTTTATCGTCTGTATATTTCTATAATCAAACTTTTTCTTTCTTCTCGTTTTGTTATTAAATCTATTTTGTGATTGAGAATGTTCATGGGTTAGAATAGAAAAAATCAATTAGATATTATGAGGTTTTAAATCTAGGATATTTATCTTTCTTTGGTGTATTGTTTTGAGTTATTCATACTCTTATTAGTCAAAGAGCCGTATGAAGTGAAAGTTTCACGTACGGTTCGGAATGAGAGGTATTTGGTTAATAATAAGATCGATATCGACTCTAACAAGATTAAATAAGTGTATTATTAAACCAAGGGGGAAAGATTCTTACTCCCCTTGGTTTGATAACACACTTTTTAAGGACCTAGCTAATTACTTTTTAGCAATTCTAGGAGGATCTCTGAAGAATACGGAGAAGAAAATAACCCCTAGTGTACCTGCAAGTAAGAAAACGTAAACTAATGTTTCCATAAAAATATTCTTTTCGGATTATGTTATCTATTTATTAAAGGTCGAGTTGGTATTATTTATACTGCGCCTTGTTTTTTAGTACTTCTATCACCAAGTTTTTGGAAAGCTCCAAACTCTACTTGTTCAGTAACTTCTGCACCAATTCCACTAAACACATCTCTAAATAAAGTTCTTGAACCATGCCATAAATGTCCTAAGAAGAATAATAATGCGAAATTAGCATGACCGAATGTGTACCATCCTCTAGGACTACTTCTAAATACTCCATCAGATTCTAAAGTAGTACGATCGAATTCTAGAACTTCTCCTAATTGCGCTTTTCTTGCATATTTTTTAACAGTAGGAGCATCTTTGAAAACTTGTCCGTTTAGTTTTCCACCGTAGAAGCTTACTGTAACGCCTACTTGCTCAATACTATATTTAGATTCAGCTCTTCTGAAAGGTATATCCGCACGAATAATACCATCTTTGTCCACTAAAATTACAGGGAAAGTTTCGAAGAATGCTGGCATTCTTCTTACAGTTAATTCTTTTCCTTCTTTATCTTGGAATATAGGGTGACCTAACCAAGCTTCTGCAATACCGTCTCCTTTATTCATAGGACCAGCACGGAATAATCCGCCTTTAGCAGGGTTATTTCCAATATAATCATAGAAAGCTAACTTATCAGGGATTCTTGACCAAGCTTCGCTTAAGTTTAAACCTTCGTTAAGAGAATTTTCAACTCGTCTTTCAATTTCTTGTTGGAAATATCCGCTGTCCCATTGATATCTAGTAGGACCAAATAACTCTATTGGTGTTGTAGCACTTCCGTACCACATTGTTCCTGTTGTAATAAAAGCAGACCAGAAAACTGCTGCAATACTACTGGATAAAACTGTTTCAATATTACCCATACGTAGAGCTCTGTACAGTCTTTGTGGAGGACGAACTGCAACGTGGAAAATACCTGCTAAGAATCCAAGAATTCCAGCTGCGATATGGTGTGATGCAACGCCACTAGGGTTGAATGGGTTGAAACCTTCTGCACCCCAAGCTGGAGCTACTGGTTGTACTTTTCCTGTGATACCATAAGCGTCAGAAACCCAGATTCCTGGACCCCAAGCTCCTGTAACGTGGAAAGCTCCAAATCCGAAGCACAATACTCCTGATAAAAGTAAGTGGATTCCAAAAATTTTAGGTAAATCTAAAGCTGGGTTTCCAGTTCTTGGATCTCTAAATAGTTCAAGGTCCCAATACACCCAGTGCCATACAGCAGCTAAGAATAGTAATCCTGATAATCCGATATGAGCTAAAGCCACACCTTCAAAACTCCAGAATCCAGGGTTTGCAACACTTTCACCCGTAACACTCCATCCACCCCATGAATCAGTAACCCCAATTCTTGCCATGAAAGGCATTACGAACATTCCTTGTCTCCACATTGGATTCAGAACTGGATCTGATGGATCAAAAACTGCAAGTTCGTAAAGAGCCATTGAACCAGCCCATCCTGCTACTAATGCAGTATGCATTAAGTGAACAGCAATTAATCTTCCAGGGTCATTTAAAACAACAGTATGTACACGATACCAAGGTAGTCCCATTGACTACTCTCCTTTTATGAGAATTATGTATTTAACTTTCTTACGTAATAATAAAATTTTATTGATAATATTATTACTTAGATTATACTTCGAAATTTGTTTTTTATTTTAAGGAATCTTTTTTTTTTACGAATTTTATTTATATATTGTATACTAGTCTTATAAGTTAAGTTGAAATTATTTTTATTCGATATAAAAATTTTTATTGCTTCACTTAACTTACAAGTAGTAAAGTTTGTTTTAACATAAATGCACTGGAATTGCGTACATGAAATTGCATTATTACGTTATTTGTAAACGTAAGGTATTTTGAATTAATATTAAATTACATACTAAGGAGAATTGATTATGGCATCTTATAAAGTTAAGTTAAGTGGTGACGGTGTAGATACTACTATTGATTGTCCAGACGATCAATACGTTTTAGATGCGGCTGAAGAGCAAGGAATTGATTTACCTTACTCTTGTAGAGCTGGAGCATGTTCTACTTGTGCTGGTAAAGTTGTTGCTGGAACAGTTGATCAATCAGATCAATCATTCTTAGACGATGGTCAAATTGGTAGCGGATTTGTTTTAACTTGTGTTGCTTATCCGACTTCTGATTGCGAAATTTTAACTCACCAAGAAGAATCTTTATACTAATTTAGTTTAGGATAATACAAAAACCCTGCGTGAAAATATTTCACGCAGGGTTTTTGTATTATCCTAAACTAAATTACTACTGAAATTTCAACTCCCGAAGGTAGATCTAGTTTCATTAAAGAATCTATAGTTTGTGAGGATGGATCATATATATCAATAATTCGTTTATGTATTCTAATTTCGAAATGTTCTCTCGCTTTCTTGTTTACGTGAGGAGATCTTAAAACACAATAAATTTTTCTATTAGTAGGCATTGGAACTGGACCCATAGTTAATCCATTCGTTCTTGATGCTGTGTCTAATATTTTTTCACATGATTCGGTTAATATAGATGGTTCATATGCTTTTAACCGTATACGAATTTTCTGCTTTTGCATTGTTATTTGTTAATTTGCTTTTATTCTAGGATTTTTGAAACAACTCCTGCACCCACTGTTCTACCACCTTCACGGATAGCAAAACGCATTCCTTTTTCAATAGCAATTGGGTGAATAAGTTGAGCCGTCATTTTAATTCTATCACCTGGCATAACCATTTCTGCTGCGCTACCATCGTCACTTGTAAATTGTGTAATGCTTCCTGTAACGTCAGTTGTTCTAACGTAGAATTGTGGACGATAGCCTGTAAAGAATGGAGTATGTCGTCCACCTTCTTCTTTTGTAAGTACGTAAACTTCACCTTCAAATTTTGTATGAGGTGTTATAGTTCCTGCATGAGATAATACCATACCTCTTTCGATATCTGCTTTTTGAATTCCTCGAAGAAGAATCCCTACGTTATCTCCTGCCATTGCTTCTTCTAAACTCTTTTGGAACATCTCTAAACCTGTTATCGTTGTTGTTCTAGTTTCTCTTAAACCAACGATTTCGATAGTGTCTCCCACTTTAACTTGTCCTCTTTCAACACGTCCTGTTGCTACTGTTCCACGTCCTGTTATAGAGAATACGTCTTCTACTGCCATTAAGAATGTTTTATCAACATCTCTTTCTGGAGTAGGGATATAAGTATCTACTTTATCCATTAATGCATAAATGCTATCTACCCATTTATCTTCCCCTCTACCTATTGTTGGGTTATTAGTAACAGCTTCTAAAGCTAATAAAGCAGAACCTGGTACGAATGGAATTTCATCTCCTGGGAAGTCATATTTGTCTAGTAATTCTTGAACTTCTAGTTGTACTAGTTCTAATAATTCCTCGTCGTCTACCATGTCAGCTTTGTTTAAGAATACTACAATATGAGGTACTCCCACTTGTTTCGCTAATAAGATGTGTTCACGAGTTTGAGGCATTGGTCCATCCGCAGCTGAACATACAAGAATTGCACCATCCATTTGTGCCGCACCAGTAATCATGTTTTTAACATAATCTGCGTGACCCGGACAATCTACGTGAGCGTAATGTCTATTTTCTGTTTCGTATTCAACGTGAGCTGTATTGATAGTAATTCCGCGAGCACGCTCTTCTGGGGCTGAATCGATTTCATCAAATTTTTTACCTTTTCCGCTACCTTTTGCTAATGTTGCTGAAATAGCTGCAGTTAGTGTTGTTTTACCGTGGTCTACGTGTCCTATTGTTCCTATGTTAACGTGAGGTTTAGATCTCTCAAACTTTGCTCTTGCCATATGTAAATATTAAATTGAAATTTTTATATGTTATACAGTCTCGTTGCTTTTGTATATTATTAATTATTAGAATCTAAAGTGAGCGAATGCTTTATTAGCTTCTGCCATACGATGAGTTTCTTCTTTCTTTCTTATAGAGTTTCCTGTTTCATTAGCTGAGTCCATTAATTCATTAGCTAATTTTATCGCCATACTTTTTCCAGAACGGTCTCTTGAAAATTTTGTAATCCATCTTAACGCTAAATTAGTTCCTCTAAAAGCTCTAACTTCCATAGGAACTTGATACGTAGAGCCACCTACTCTTTTTGCTTTTACTTCTACTAAAGGTGTTACTTTTCTTACTGCTGTTTCTAAAACAGTTAAAGGATCTTCATTAGTTTTTGCTTTTATTATATCTAAGGCTTGATATATAATTCTTTGTGCTAAATGTTTTTTTCCTTTTTGTAAGATTCGAACAGTTAGCATACTAACTAATCGACTATTATATATTGGATCTGGAACTGCAAGGCGTTTTTTTGCTGTAGTGCGTCTAGACATAGATTAATTTTATTAATTTTTTACTAAGGTTTATTGTGAGTCTATAAAGAGTATTATCTTATTCTTTAGGTTTTTTAGCTCCATATTTAGAACGGCTTTGCTTTCTATTTTTTACTCCAGAGGCGTCTAATGTACCACGTACTATATGGTATCTTACCCCTGGTAAATCTTTTACCCTTCCTCCGCGAATTAATACTACAGAGTGTTCTTGAATATTATGGCCGATTCCTGGTATATAGGCTGTAACTTCAAATCCAGAAGTTAATCTAACACGAGCTACTTTTCTTAAAGCTGAGTTAGGTTTTTTTGGAGTTGTAGTATAAACTCTAGTACATACTCCTCTACGTTGTGGGCAACTTTTTAACGCCGGTGATTTTGTTTTCTTTGTAATTTGTTGACGTTCTTGTCTAACTAATTGTTGTATTGTAGGCATACTTTATTGTTTTGTATTACATTTGATAATCTGATTTTAAAGATTATTTTTATTATTTTTTTTGATCAGTTTTTTGTTCTGACTTTGACATTCCATATTTTTTCATAAAGCGTTCTACTCTTCCTTCTGTGTCTAGAATTCTTTGTGAACCAGTATAAAAAGGGTGATTTCCGGACCAAATATCTACGTTTAATTCAGGTTTTGTGGAGCCTACAGTCATTATTAATTGACCGTCACAATAAACTTTACTTTCTGGATACCATGTTGGATGAATATCTTTTTTTGGCATAAATTATTGAATTTACTAATATATTTATTTTTATCGTTTTGAGAATTGAGGTGCTTTTCTTGCTTTTTTCAGACCATATTTCTTTCTTTCTACTTTACGTGCATCTCTAGTTAAGTAGCCTTCAAATTTTAAAACAGCTCTATTTTCTGGCGTGATTTTACAAAGAGCGCGAGATAAACCTAATCTTATTGCTTCAGTTTGTCCTGTTAATCCACCTCCTGTAGCTGTTACAAACATATCATATTTATCTTCTAATCCTAAACTGTTAAGTGGAGATTTAGAAATGCGTAAGTAATTTGGACTAAACTGTAAATATGTTTCTCCTGGTATACCGTTTATTATAGATTTTCCAGAACCCGGTGTTAATCTAACGCGGGCTATAGCTGCTTTTCGGTGTCCCGTTCCAAAATAAATTGTTTTGTTGTTATTTGACATTTTTTAATAGGTTACTCTATGTTTAATAATTCTGGTTTTTGAGATGTATGGGGATGACTGTTTCCAGCATATACCTTTAGATTACTAAATAAATTTCTTCCTAGTCTACCTTTAGGTAACATTCCTTTTACGGATTTCTCTATGATTCGATTAGGGATTCGAGCTTGTAATTCTTCAAAGGTTTCTATTGTTAATCCACCAGGGCGACCCGAGTGACGTCTGTAAAATTTATCTGTTCGTTTTTTTCCAGTAACTTCAATTTTTTCTGCATTAATTACGATTACTGAATTCTTACTAGCAATGTTAGGACTATAGTGAGGAGTATTTTTACCTAGTAAAACTTTGCTAATTTCACTTGATAATCGTCCTAGATTTTTTGCACTTGCATCCACCACGTACCACTTGTATGTGTCTTTTTCTTTTGTATCAAGTATAGTTTTATTCATATTTTTAATAGCGATATATTGTAAATTAACTCATTGTTTACAAATATCTTGTTTGAGTTTGAATTTACACTTTAATTATTTGTACTAGTTTTATTATTCTTTTCTTTTGGGAGATTTATACCTAATCTTTTCTTTAATGCATCAATAACTTCTTCAGCTGATTTTTGACCAAAATTTTTTATTTCTAATAGATCTTCTTGAGAGTAGTCTAACAAATCTGCTACTGAATGAATTTGAGCTCGTTTTAAACAATTATAGGCTCTTACAGATAGTTGCAGTTCTTCTATTAGAATTTGGTTTATTTTAGAATCCTCTTGGAATTCATGATTTTCTTCAGATTTGAAGTTGATGTTTTTTAAAGGTGTGAATAGGTTGGTTAAGATATTTGAGCTTTGACTAATGGCTTCTTTAGGACTTAAACTTCCATTAGTCCACACTTCAATTATTAATCTATCTTGTACTTTATTTTGTTTATAGCGAACATCTTCTACAATGTAGTTTACCTTCTTTACTGGCATAAAGATTGAATCTATTTGTAGAAAATCTATTGATGTTTCATCAATTCCTTTTTCTACTAATCGATAGCCTTTTCCTTTTTCTATCCTAAATTCCATTTCTAGCACATTATTTCCACATATAGTGGCGATGTACTGTTTAGGATCTATTAATATTACTTCTGGTGGTAACTCGAAATCATTAGCAGTTACGATTGCTGGTCCTTGAACTCGAACTCTCCCAATCATAGTTTCGTTACTATCACTTTTGAAAACAACTTCTTTAAGATTAAGTAAGATTTCTAGCACATCTTCTCTGATTCCCGGTATAGTGGAAAATTCATGATTTACACCAGCAATTCTGACTGAAACGATAGAAGTACCTTGCAAATCTGCTAAAAGTACTCTTCGTAGTGCATTTCCTATAGTTATTCCTTGTCCTTGATCTAATGGTTCTAATACGAATTTATCGTAGTGATCTCGAGCTCCATCTATTCGGGATTCAATACATTCTATTTCAAATTGAGCCATAGAAGTTAAATTGGTTGTTAAATATAGATTTTATAACAATTTCTATAAAGCTTTAAAATTATACACGACGTTTTTTTGGCGGTCTGCAACCATTATGAGGAACTGCAGTTATATCTCTTATTAGAGTTACTTCTAGTCCAGCTGCTTGTAATGCTCTAATTGCTGTCTCTCTTCCTGCTCCTGGACCACTAACAAAAACTTCTGCTTCTTTCATTCCAAGATTTATAGCTTCTTTACCCGCTTTTTCAGCGGCGATTTGTGCCGCAAAAGGAGTTCCTTTTTTTGCACCTTTGAATCCAATTGCACCTGAAGATGCCCAAGAAACAGTATCACCGACATTAGTTGTTATAGTAACAATAGTGTTATTAAATGTGGATTGAATATGAGCTACTCCACTAGGAGCAGTTTTTTTATTTTTTTTAGAACTAGATTTTTTTATTTGTTTTGCCATTGGTTTTTAAGCTCTTTAATTTTCTATATTGAATATATTTAACCAACAATCTTGCTTATTTTAGATTATTTAGTAACTTTCTTTTTACCAGCAACTGTTTTCTTAGCCCCTCTACGAGTACGGGCGTTTGTTCTAGTTCGTTGACCTCTTACAGGTAAGCCTGCTCTATGGCGACGACCTCTTATACAATTTATCTCCATTAAACGTTTTATGTTCATGGATTCTACTCGTTTTGCAACGCCTTCTACTGGATATTCTGCATCGATAATTTCACGTATATTCATAACGTCATTATCTTCTAAATCTTTACATCTAATGTCAAAACTTACATTAGCTTTGTTAAGAATAGTTTGAGAAGTGGATAAACCTATTCCATAAATATAGGTTAAGGCTATTTCTATTCGCTTATTCTTTGGCAAATCAACACCAGCTATACGTGCCACTTTGTTTTCCTCCTAAGGTATATCAATATCATTTAATAATTATGCAATTTTACTTGCGTTTAGATTTAGCACCACCTTGTCTTACTTTTAATCTAGGATCCGATTTGCAAATAACGTATGTGCGACCACGACGTTTTACTATTTGGCAATCTTTACTTCTATTTTTTAGGGTTCCTATTGAGCTTACTACTTTCATTTTTGTTTAGGATTAATTTTTTATTGCACAGGATTTATGATATTACAAAATTTCTTATGTGACCTAACACACGTAATCCTGGTGATTTTGATAATAAATATCTTAAGGGAGAGCTTGATTCTATATGAGTCTAATATTCTTTTATTTCATTATGTCTTCATAAGTTTTAGAAAGTAAATAGGTTTGGACTTGTCTAGAAGTATCAATTGCTACTCCAACAAGTATAAGCAATGAAGTTGCACCTAGACCTTTAAATGTCGAAATTTTAGTTATACTTTCTATTATGCTTGGTATTACAGCTATGATTGCTAAGAATAAAGCTCCTAAAAATGTTAGTCTATTAAGGGTTTTTTGTAAATAATCTGTTGTAGCTTTTCCTGGCCTAACTCCTGGTATGCTAGATTCCATTTTTTTCAGGTTCTGTGATACATCGCTAGGATTCAATACTAATGATGCATAAAAATAGCTGAAAAAGAATATTAGTGTGAAATAAAATATTAAATAAACGTTTTTATTTGTTCCTGTTGGAGAAAACAGTAAAAGAATGTTAATAACAGTTTGGTTTGATGTAAGTTGTATTAAATAAGAGGGCAAGACTAAAAGTGCTGAAGCGAAAATAATAGGCATTACCCCTCCTTGATTTAATCTTAGTGGTAAGTAGCTCGTTTTTGTTTGTGTTTGTCCTTGTCCTAACTGTCGTGCTGATACGATAGGAATTCTTCTTGTACCATCCTGAACAAAAATTATCCCGATTATCATTAATAAAAATATAAAAGCAAGGATAAATAATTCGATTAATTGGTTGTTTTCAGTAACAGGTATTGATTTTTGTTGTAATAATTTAGGTAATCCTGAAATTATATTAATAAATATAAGTAATGAAGGACCATTGCCGATTCCTTTTTCAGTGATTTGTTCTGAAAACCACATAATTAGCATTGAACCTGTTGTTAAAGCCAAACTCATGCAGATTACAAAATATGTATCCCAATTAAAAACATATGGTCGGACCCAAAAAGATATTCCTATACTCTGAACTAACGACCAAAAAAGAGCTATATATCTAGTTATTTGTGTTATCTTTTGTCTGCCAGATTCGCCTTCTTCTTTTTGGAGTTTTTCTAAACTGGGTATTGATGTTGTACCCAATTGCATAATAATCGAAGCATTTATGTAAGGCACTATTCCTAAGGCAAATAAGCCTATAGATGCAAATCCTCCTCCAGAAAAAATATTTAAAAAACTTACAATAGGATTGTTAGCTATACTTTCATAAAATGCATCGTGATCTACTCCTGGCACAGGAATAAAGGTACCTAAACGAGATAAAATTAAAAGTCCAATAGTTGTTATAATTCTTTCCTTTATGCCTTTTTTTTCAGTAGTATTTCTTAGTTTTTGCATTATTTAAATTTAAATTACTATAGTAATATTCTCTTTTTAAAAAAAGATATATCTAACTTTAAATTACATTTATAAAGTTAGATATACTTCAGTTATATAAAAATTAAGAAACTAAATCTCTGTCTTGAGAAACTTGCATAAAAGTTTTTAACTTGGAAAGTGCATCTGCAGCTGCTCGAGCATTGTTCAGCGGATTTCCTGATCCTAGTTGTTTAGCTAAAATATTTTTTACCCCACCTAGTTCTAACATTGTACGAACTGCTCCACCTGCAATTACCCCAGATCCTGGAGCCGAAGGTCTCATTATTATTTTAGCGGCACCAGATCTGCCTGTTATTATATGAGGTATAGAATTAGTTTTTGTCATAGGGATAGTAACTAAATTCTTTTTACCATCTGTCACAGCTTTTTTTACTGCTCCAATAACATCACTTGCTTTTCCTACTCCTACACCCACTTGCCCTTTTTCATTTCCAATTACAAGTATTGCTCGGAAACTAAGTTTTTTTCCTCCTTTAACTACTTTAGTAACTCTTCTGATTTGAACAACACGTTCTTGCCATTCATTATCTTTCTCTTTTAATTTGTTGCTTTTTTTTCTACTAGACATAGTTTTGTATTAATAGTTTAAAATTTAAGGCCTGCTTCTCTTGCGGCATCTGCAAGAGCTTTTATTCTTCCATGATAAAGTCTTCCTCCGCGATCAAATATTACAGCATCAATTTTATTTGCTAACGATTTCTTTGCGATCGCTTTTCCAACAATTTCTGATGCTTCACATGGAGAACTCGATTCTATGGCTGCTTTGATTTCTTTATCTAAAGTAGAACTAGATACTATTGTTTTTCCAACTGTGTCATCTATAACTTGTGCATATATATGTTGGTTAGAACGAAATACAGATAATCTAGGTTTAGCCGTAGTTCCTTTAACTTTTTCTCTAATACGGGCTTTAGTTTTCTCAATAGGTTGAATATTCTTTTTTTTCATAAACTTTTAGTTATTTTTTACCCGCTTTTCCTACTTTTTGTCTCACGTATTCGCCTTCATATCTGATACCTTTTCCTTTGTATGGTTCAGGTGGACGAACTGATCGAATGTTTGCGGCTACTTGGCCTACTAATTCTTTGTCAATTCCAGATATTAAAACGTTTGTATTAGCTTCTACGGAGATTAGTATTCCTTCAGGAGCTGGAATTTCCACAGAATGACTAAACCCAACACTCAGTATTAAAGTTTTTCCTTGAACTTGAGATCGATAACCAACTCCTTGTAAAGTTAATTTTTTCTGGAATCCTTGAGTAACTCCTTGGATCATATTGGCAATTAATCTACGATAAAGTCCGTAAATTTGTTGGGATTTTATTGATTTATTTTTTGGAGAAACTTGAATACTATCACTTTCTTTATTTATGCTAATACTATCAGGTATTGTTTTCGATAATTGTCCTTTAGGTCCTTTGATTGTGATAGTATTGTGTTCAATAGTTACATTGATTTTATCTGGTACTTTTACTGGGATTTTTCCTATTCTCGACATATTTCTACTAATTTTTTTATTACTTGAGATATTACAAATAATTTGTAATGTTGTTACATTTTGAGTGGCGATTAGATCAGTATCAGGTTTATTTGATATTGGATTACCAAATATAGCACAATACTTCTCCACCTAAACCTTGGCTTCTTGCTTTAGTATCTGTCATAACTCCCTGTGATGTGGAAATTACTGCGATCCCTAATCCTCCTAAAACGCGTGGAAGTTCTTTACGATTTGCGTAAATACGTAATCCAGGTTTACTTATTCGTTTTAATGCAGTTATAACAGGTTGACGCGTTTTACCTTTATATTTTAGTGAAATAAGTAATTGTTGAGCTAAGTTTTCTCCTACTTCTTCAACACTTTGAATAAATCCTTCTTCGTATAAAACTGTTGCAATGTTCTTAGTCATCTTTGTGGCTGGAACTTGCACTATTTGATGACGAGCTAAGTTAGCATTGCGCACTCGAGTTAGCATGTCTGCTATCGTATCATTAACCACTATACCCCCTTATATAATATATTTTAAAAAGTTGTTTTAATTGTCATTAAATGGCATACCCAAAGCTTTTAAAAGGGCAATACCTTCTTGTTGAGTTTTTGCTGTTGTTGTTATTGCGATGTCTAATCCTCTAATTTGGTCTACTCGATCATATTCAATCTCAGGAAACATAAGTTGTTCTTTGATTCCAATATTATAATTTCCTCTTCCATCAAAAGATTTAATACTAATACCTTTGAAATCTCGAATTCTAGGAAGAGCTAAATTAGTAAATCTTTCTAAAAAAGAATACATAAGGTTTTTTCGTAAAGTTACTGCGATCCCTACTGGTACTCCTTCTCTAATTTTGAATCCAGCCACTGATTTTCGAGCTTTAGTTACTACCGGTTGTTGACCTGTAATTAAAGCAATTTCTTTTACGCTATTTTCTAAAGCTTTACTATTTCTTGAAGCTTCTCCAAGTCCTCTATTTATTACTATTTTGGTAATTTTTGGAACTTCATGGATATTTTCATACTTAAACTGTTCCATCAAAGAGGGGATAATTTTTTCTTTATAGTGTGATCGTAATTTTGTACTCATGAATTAATTTTTAACTAATAGTTTCTTAAATATGCGAACTTTTTTTCCATCTTCGTTTGTTTTATACGTTACTCGACTAGCTATGTTTTCTTCTTTGTTATATAACATAACGTTAGAGCTGTGTATTGGTCCTTCGAATTGGGAAATCTTTCCAACATCACCTTCGCGAGTAGGTTTTATATGTTTTCGTTTAATATTAATTTCTTTAACGATTACTTGATTTGTTGTTTTGTTAATTTTTACAATTTCTCCAATCTTGCCT
>JACCEC012786561.1_pt1 | contig 18549 bp, 18 predicted proteins | sample 7450121 | NCBI WGS metagenome assembly JACCEC01 (sample SAMN15323455, study PRJNA562643) | freshwater metagenome | isolation source: river surface water | place: USA:Blue River Watershed | collected 2017-08-18 | reverse complement strand
GTTGCAAACTCTAGAATCACTCCGCCAAGAAGCACCCGATGCCGAACGACGGGAAAATTTAGCTCGGCAAGCCATTACGCGAGCCAAAGTGGCGGCCAGAAAACGTCAACGACACCAACAACAGCAACAGCAACAGCAACAACAGCAACAACAGCAACAGCAGCAACAACAACAACAGCAACAGCAACAACAGCAACAACAGCAGCAGCAGCAGCAACAGCAACAACAACAGCAACAGCAGCAACAGCAGAGACCATTGGTTCTACCACCACTAGAAATGAACGCAGCAGGACAACCAGCCTATTCTTCTTTGATACATTCACTCCCACCCCAAGGACAACCCACAGGACGACAATCCATGGATAGGTCTCTTCCTAATCTTGGTGCTGTTGGTGGTGGTGATTTTGTACAGAGTTATGGTTCACAGGCAGCTAATGCAACAAGTATCCAACAACAACCATTATTATCGTCATTGCCGCCGGAGCCTTCTCATGCGAATGCTGGTGTAGTACAAAGACAACCATCCACTGGTCCTCTACTACAGTCAGTCCCAAACCTATCATCAATGGGCGGCCAAAACGTATCCTCAATGATTAGTTCTGTTCCTAATGCTGGTGGTGGTGGTGGTGCTGGTCGTTTTGTGTCTAGTAATTTTTTACCAGCAGACCCTGAAAGAACAAGTATCCAATCACCAGATTTAGTATCGGGTTCGCAGCAGCATTCTCTTCCGGCGAATGCTGTAGTACAAAGACACCCACCCATTAGTGCTCTACTACATTCAGCCCCAAACCCATCACTAATGAGAGAACAAAACGTATCCTCCATGGTTAGTTCTGTTCCTAGTTCTAATGCTGCTGGTGGTGGTGGTGGTGGTGGTGGTGTTTTTCGTAGTATACCATCATCGGCAGGTGCAAGTACAAGACCCCAAACACCATCGCCCCAGCAGCAAGTACAACAACTCCTTGGGTTTCCTGGTAGTTTGTCTCCTCGTCGCATTCCAAGTACGCAACAGCCGAATGCACTCCCCCTTAATGTCCCATCTAGTGAAATGGTAAGGCCATTAGAAAAAGCTAGTGGAACTAACGCTGCTACATCAAGAGGACGTTCATCCCTAACCCCAACACGTCTCGGTAATAGTGCCGTCAGTGTTAGGGATAGGGTCGAAGCAATCCAGGGCGGTCAACCTAGCAGCCGCGCGGCTGGGGGGGTGGTTCAATCATCTGGAAATGTTACTAAAAGACCACAGACCTCTGAAATAGAATATGGTGTTGGTATAGAGGGTGTACTTGATGCTGATGGCAATATAAGGATAAATAGTATTATGTCAGGCAGCCCAGCCGAAAGAATATTAAAGATAGGCGATATAATTACACATATCGATGATATATCAACTAAATCGTTAGGCAAGATGTCTGCTATAGGGAGACGCCTACGAGGCGCCATAAATACTAAGGTTATGATAACTACAATATCAGGAGACGGTGGATATCAGAGTGAGCCGAAAACAGTGCAACTTGAACGTATAATACCCATACCCCGACCCCGACAATAACTCGTTTTATGCATACAATTTACTATCTTCGACATTCCGCGTTACTTCCTTGATGAACTTGTCCGTATCCAGTAGTTCGTTGATATTTTCCGCCCAGTTCTTACGATATCTGAAAAGAAACCCGACAATTCCTGCCATTGTAATTGTTTTCTTGTTAATATGTTCATAAAACTTGTCAAACTCGCGGTCGATTTCTTCTCCCGTCATATCCTCTTTTCTCATCATATCGCGGAATAAATGTCGGACATCCACTTTCTTTGGATAGTTCATATGAATTATCATATCGGTTCGTCCCTGACGTAACAACGCGTGATCCAAATTTTCTGGATGGTTCGTTGTAATAAATGATATAAGCCCTTTTCTAAAAAATACGCCATCAAGTAGATTTAAAAGATGACTGAAAGTGAATGTGCTCTTGTTATCACTGGTGCTTACGCGTTTCTCGAAAAGACAATCAATATCCTCAAACAATAAAACTGACTTTGGCGGAATATCTCGAAATGCTGCGAGCGCGGTATTGTTATCTACATCATGGTTAATCGAAAAGATGCATAAGTGATATCCGATTTCCTTGCACATCGCTTTGATGATACTAGTCTTTCCGCTTCCAGGAATTCCAGTAAGAAGGTAGTTTTTCTTGTATGGAATTCCGAACTCATCATATTCTTTCTCCATCTTCAAAAACGCAGTAATATCTGCTCGTAGTTTAATTTTCAGTTTCTCATCAAAATAAACGGTATCAAGCGTACGTGAAGGAATTTTATTATACCGCATCCACTCGCCAAATTTTGACATGACATAAACGTGTAGTTTTGTATCGTCTTGTTCGTTATTTTCAAGAAAATTGTCGCTTTCACGATAGAAATGATGAAAAACTTCCGGTGAGTCGGTGCGTATTTTCATACTTTCGAATTTACTAGGATTTTCTGAAAGTCCGACCACCTTCGTTTCTTGACGGTATGAAATGAATAATTCGGCGGTCTTCTCCGGCGAAGTCTTATTCGCTGGAACAGTATATGTATATTTATAATCACCATAACCAATCTGCACATAGCAAAAATCATCCTTGTCATACTTGTAAGGGCGACGGCGGAGTTTAAGTGGCATTGCTTGTACAGTATCGTTAGAAGACGGGTCTGTATTGTTTGACGGTAAAAACACCAATTTGTTGATTGTATGATAAATATAAAGCATCATCTGGTTTATTACACAGTGCGAATCAGTATAATACTCATATTGTCCTGCAGGCATCATCTTTAAATCGACGATAAGCTTGGTGAATTGTTCGCTGTCGGTATCACTTTCAGTGTCACTTAAAATAGTGGTTTCATTAACATTAGGTGTAGTAAGCATCGAATTTGCGTGTCTATATTGCTCGGTTGTCATGTTGGTTTATATATGAAAATGGCAGGAGTTCTAATACATAATAAGGTAATGTTTTTATATGATATATTACGCCGAACATACTGCAATACCAGTCCATCAGGCATAAAAACCGGTTTAAATACTAACCATCTATCTTTATTAGACGAACATGCTAGCCTGTATTCAACCACTCAAGGATATTGGACCTTCCTCATCTCATTTTTCACCGGGGATTAATTCAACAAATCCAGTTCTTGCCCATACCAATAGTATCTATAATACACAAAATGACCTTCTCCTTCATAAAGTCCTTCGGTTTTATCATGAGAATGAAGGTGAAAATATGGAGAAAATGCTTGCGGTAATCAACGGAACAACCAATATTTCACTTCGTATTATGGATTGGTTTGTTACGAATTATTCAAAAAAACACTACACTGTTTATGATATTGAGGGTGGTGTGTTGCCCGCAAAACGTTTCAAAGTGTATGTAGATTATAAGTTGAAACTTCGTGCATATTCAAAGAAACGGTTTGACCCCTTTTGTCGTTGGGAACGAATTAATGTTCCTCATAAGAATGGAACTACATATATTCAAACTACACTAGGGCAATTGAATTTCTTTAAATGGGCCATTGAAAATCAGGTGCTTCGTTATATTCATGAAAATTATTCAGTAATTGAGAGTGATATGAATATTCGAAATAATACATCACGTAAAATGGCAAAGTCGCATCATACTTCCTCGGCCACTGTTGATGGATGCGAAATAAAGTCGTCTGATTTTATTGCAAATGATAATAATATAGAAGGAACGGTCATGAATAAAAAACCTAAGAACAGGAAAAAACGCGAGGAGCTCTCATTATCGGCAACAAAAAGTATTAAGAAAGAATTCGTAGATATCGTAATAACATTCGATTAAGTAAATGTAGATAAAAACAAATAATATTGTTATTATAACCAAGAATATTATTTTAATTATGGGTAATCAAGTGGCTCTTGTCCCGAAAGTAAGCTATGAAGATATACAAATGGTTGTCTATCGTAATTCAAATGTACAACATTCAACGTTATTAATTAATACGCTTCCGCCGTCACTTCAGCACTGTCTTATCAAAACTACCGTAGATATTCGATTTGAAGAACGGGTGGTAAATGCACTTATTCATAAGAAGCCTAATATTATGATTATTGTATACGGTAAGAACTCCAATGATATTACAATATTGCATAAATACGACCAACTGGTAAAACTCGGCTTTACAAATGTACATATTTATACAGGAGGTATTTTTGAATGGATGCTTCTTCATGAAATTTACGGGAAAGACCTATTTAAAATAACAAAGTATGAAATCGACATTCTGCGTTATCGACCTAAGTCTGTGTTATTGACTGCGATGTCAGGTGGCGGTACATTTGACAATGATGTTGGATTTGGCGGTTATATCGAAGACATTTCTAGCAAAAATAGAACAAGTGGTGGTGATAACATTATCGCTGATTGCGATGAACATCATGACGATTTTCGAGTTCATATACCAGCTAGTTATGGTGATGAAGACGATAGAATAGATACCGGTAAAGACGGCAATAGCGGAGGAAATTTGCTTGCAACTGGAATAAAATGGCTATTTGGGGCGTAATAAAAAGATATAAACGACATAATGTAAAATAACCATAAACCATAAACCAAACGACACTAATGAAAATCTTCGTCCACCATTACTCAAAACTAACGCATCGAAAACAACATATTATTAAGGAGTTTAAGAAACATGGTATTACGGATTATGAATTTATCGAAAAGTATGACAAAGATGCAATTACAGATGAAGATTGTCCAGAGTTTAGCCGAGCATATATAACTGACCGACGCAGTGAACTATCGCTTCATCTCAAGCATCTTTACTTGTATAGGTTGATGGTTCAAGAGAATTACGAAGAAGTCCTCGTATTTGAAGATGACGTCATTCTCTCGAATGGGTTCATTGCAATACTTGCAGAGTATATGAAGCAACTGCCGAGAGATTATGATATGTTATTCATCGGCGATGGATGTAATCTGCATATTCCTAGAAATCAACTTATTCCCAATCAATATATTTACGAGAAATGTCTTCATGAAACTGTGTGGGGTGGAAATGGTGCGGCAAAATGCACTGATAGTTATATTATTCACCAACGATGTGCGAAGAAGTTATGTGATTATGTTAGTAGTTTGAGTAAAAAAATCGACCTGCCTGTGGATTGGTGGTTGAATGAGGCGGCGAGAGATTTAGTGCTTAAAGTATATTGGGCGGAGCCAACCATTGTAACGCAAGGTTCTCAATGTGGAATGTTTCAAAGAACGATATAACTACAAGGTGAGCGGTTTAAATGGGTCAGCAGTAAGTTCTGCAAATGTCCAAGCCTTTTTTTTATCACCATGATAAGGACGAGCCCAACCTTCATCGATGAGTATATCCGAAATACTTTGACCATTTTCTAAATATAAATCGCCAAGTACGCGCCCGCCAAATTTATCCCAGTCGCGAATACAAATTCTAGCAATATTTTTTGGAAAAAGTGACCGTATATAATCTCTCACACGTATTGCTGCTTGACGTTCTTCTGGTAATCTTCCATCTCCTTGTCGCATTTCAGGTGTGTCAATGCCAAGAATTCGTAATGAAAACCGAACAGGAATATCTCCAAATAATACAATAATTTTTACAGTATCTCCATCGTAAATATCTTCTATTCTAGCATAGATGATTTCATTTTGAAACGGCACCTTTGGAACCGTTTTCGGGTCAATACATGCAAGACGGTCTAATTCGCTCATTGTTCTGTTATATTGGTTGTTGTTGTCTTTAATACAAGTTGTTATACATGAACCCATTTTCACGTTTGATATGTATTACTAATAATATAATAAACAAGTTATTAGTAATATTTATAACGGATTATTGCCTGAAAACCATTTAGTATAATACGAGAGTTCTAATTTTTCATATGAAAGCTCATTTTTATCAAGTTTGTCTTTAAACCCTGCCATCGTCGTCACCAATAATGGTAATGAAATATCGCTCCAATTTTTTACAATTAATACAGGTAGTCCTTCAAACATCTCATCAAACACCGAAGATCGTACAATTGGAATACAGCCACACAACAACGCTTCCCATGTTCGATGGCAATCCATACCATTTCCGAATGGAGACAAAACAAATGCATACTCCGTCATATTCTTCCATGTCTGTGTTCGAGATAAAAAAGATGATTGCTGAGAGATTAGGACAGATGGTATCATTCGAATAGCATCTACACGGTCATTAAAACGGTCAGGGCACAACATTACATTCGAGTATATTCGGATTTTACGTTTATAAAATGGCGTCATTGAAGACCGAATTTGTTGATTAAGTATGGCTTCTTGTTCAATGGGTGTCGACCCCTCGTTTGTTGCAGATACCCACGGATGTCTTGGATTTGCACTAATCGTATGATAATCCATTCCAATCGGAATTTGCCGTAACTTTTTTACGACTATTTGAACTGCGTCTTCTAATGTTTTTGGTGCGTTATCACCTTTAAACACCACTGCATTTGCAGCCCATAACTTTTCTATCTTATCTTTCAGAAACGTCCGACATTCTTGAATATCCATATTTTGAGAGAATAATCCACGCATGTTTCTATTCAACATGAACATGACAAACATATTCAACTTCTCTCGAGAGATTGTTTCACGAAACATGGTTTGGTCTCCATCGCCGCAAACGACAATAAATGGTGATGTAAGTTGATGAGCGTAATCTTGTATAAAATTCTGGAATGCGTCACAGCACACGTAAATGGATACAGGATTATCATGACCATACTGTTGATGCATTCCAGCCTTTTGTTGCCAGACAAACTCATCAACATGGTCAAGGTCGGTAGGACAGCTTGACCTAGGGTGTTTTGAATGTATATGACATGATTTCAGTAATCCTCTGCTTGATACAAATCGGCACGCAGATTCATCTGTATTTGACATATAAAAAAGTACAAATCTACTTGTATTTCTTAGTGTTGATATATTGAACAATAAGAAATGTTTAATTTGTTTAGTTTTGGGTTTTAGCACGATGTTGTTTCTAGAGTTGTTGCATTCGTCAATAATCTTTGTATGAATTCAGTTATACGTTCCATTCGCCATACAAGAAGGCCCGGTGTTTCATTCATGTCTTCATCTGCAGAGAATTCTAACAATTCACATGACTTTGAGCGTATCCAATTTTCATGATACTGATGACAGCGTTGAATATAATCCGACTGAATTGTTTCACCTGAACGCGCACGCTTTCGAATACGTTCTATACATACAGAAGGCGACGCATTGATATAGACAATACCAGACAATGGTACATCCGTCAAGAATTCATCAAACCATAACGTATAAATTTGGAATTCGTCGTGTGAAATATCACCTGTATCATACAACATCTTTGCGAATACGTTTCGGTCTGTTTCTACACTTCGTTCGGTTATAATAATTTTGATTTTTGGGTTTTTTACTGCTTTGCGAAGAATAGACAAACGCGATATATACGCCATCATCTGAAATTTGAAAGCATTTGCACGAATGTCTTTGTATAAGTTTGTCAATATATTTACACCATCTTTATCACATATTTGGTTCCATAAATCGACAGGTTCATCTACAAAACACACCTCATCTTTAAATGATGTAATATTCGGGAAAATTGACTGAATATTCGTATTATTACTATCGTCTTTATTATTGTTATTGTCTTTATTCATCATATCCTCAAGGTATCGTTTATATTCATAACATGTAGTGGATTTACCCGAACCAATATTTCCGTCAAAACTAATAATAAGAGGAATGCGCATGACTATGTTTATGCTGTATTGTATTAGGCTACATAGAATATACGGTTATATTTAATTCAATTATCACGATACAAACTTATTATAATACTTTTATTACTAAAATTGATTTAAAAATAACATACGGATAGTTATGTATTGAATTTATTCCGTCTACGTATTTACACTTTAATTATCGCGCAACAACAAAAACAAATGACAGAAGCAACCCTTGGTCAAGTAAAACTCACTGGTGAGGAATGGAATGGTGTGGAGATTATGGAACCTGAAAATGAAATGCGTATCTTGAAACTTATCATTGCCGGTTTTAACGACGTAAATATTGTCTTCAACACTCATCTTTCACTATTTTCGCGACTGAAAATCACAAACACGCCGGAAATGGAGGATTATCTGTTTGACGAATATTTCAAGAAGCGAGTGGAACGTATTCTTGCGGACAAAGGGTTTAATAGTGTAAGTAAAAGGTTTGAGATTACTACTAAATCAAAAAAGCCGATGAAAAAGGCTGACATGATGAGAATGCAAAATATGAATACCACGTTTGGAGGTTCCGGTGACACATATGACCATCATATCATAACAACCATCGAGGTAATGATAGAAACAAAGAATAGAAATGCTGCTCCTGGCGCTCCTGTTGTCGGACCCAATGAATGGATGAAACATTATTACACACTGAAATTAATGCTTCAGAAATCAGTCATTGGAATTAATGCTCATATTATCGATTTTGCAAACTATATCGTTGATACGTTCAAAGATGAAGTTGAAATCATCGGGTTTCTTCGCAATGCATATCGTTTCATCGAGCAAAATGAATGTGTATTCAAATATGCAGATTTTCAGCTATACGAACACCAAAAGGAATTATTCACGATTGCAAAGCGCCCGGACGCGAAACTCATTCTATACATCGCTCCAACGGGTACAGGGAAGACCCTTTCGCCATTAGGTTTATCCGAAAAATACAAAATAATATTTGTTTGTGCAGCACGTCATGTTGGGTTGGCACTTGCAAAAGCTGCGATTTCTGTGAAGAAGCGTATCGCATTTGCATTTGGATGTAGTAATATCGACGACATTCGTTTGCATTATTTTGCGGCAAAGGAAGCCATACGAGACAAACGTAGTGGTCGCATTCGCAAAGTCGATAATAGTATTGGTGATAATGTTGAAATCATGATTTGTGACATTAGGTCATACTTACTTGCAATGCGTTATATGATGGCGTTTCATCCGCTTCAGCAGTTAATGATGTACTGGGACGAACCAACAATATCTCTTGACTATGACACACACGAACTCCACCCAATTATTCACAGAAATTGGAGCGGTAACCTTATTCCTAATATCGTCCTATCATCCGCCACATTACCGCGTGAGGATGAAATCGTTGATGTGATACAAGATTTCAAGGTGAAGTTTCACGACATGGGGGGTGAAGTATATAGCGTAGTTAGTCACGATTTCAAGAAATCAATACCAATCGTTAACCAAAGTGGATTTATTGAACTACCGCATTACATGTTCGGGGATGACTATGTTCGCGTATTAGAATGCGTTGAACACTGCAAAACATACAAAACATTGATGCGATATTTCGACCTTCGAGATATTTTGCGATTTATTGCATTGGTCACGAAACCACTAATAAATAACGACAGTGATGATGACGAAAGTGATGATGACGACAGTGACGATGGCGGCGATGGCGACGCAGCCGAAAAGAATAAGTGTTGTAAAAATGATGACCCCGACACCGACGATAATCGTGGTCTTATCATAACATCTCAGCGTTATCTTCCTGAAAATATGTTTGCTGACATTGGCGATATAACAATGACGAGTATCAAAGAATATTACCTGCTTCTTCTTGAAAATATCCGCCCTAAATATTGGAGACGTGTATATGAAACATTAAGAGATGTTCGGAAACCCAAATTTACGTCGGTTGTCAATTTATCCACAAGCGATGCACATACACTCACGGATGGACCAACGATTTACTTAACCGAGAACGTGGATAAAGTTGCAGCGTTTATGCTCCAAATCGCAAAAATACCGACAGTTGTCATGGATGATATCATGCAAACCATTGATTTCAATACGCGTGTTTTAGAAGACATTACGAAAACCGAGAAATTGATTAAAGACCTCGAAGGCGAAAGTAAAGATGCAAATGGTAGCGGCGGCGGTGATGACGAAAAGAAAACGCGCAAATTCACATCAGATACACGCGTAAATCCCGAAACAGAACGTCTTCATATCAAAGTTGAAGAACTAAAGAAGTCGGTGAAATACACGGCACTACATGAGTTATTTGTCCCGAATAGACTGGAACACCTGAAGCGCTGGACAACGCGTACCGCAATTTCAAATGAATTCACATCATTTGTAGAAGACGACATTGTAGAGAAGATTATGCTTCTTAATGTTGCGTCTCATTGGAAATTATTACTTCTTATGGGAATTGGTGCAATCACGAATAATACTGACCAGAAATATACGGATATTATGAAGACGCTCGCAAAGCATCAGAAGTTATATTTGATTATCACAGCAACAGATTATATCTATGGCACGAATTATCAGTTCTGTCATGGATATATTGGTAAGGATTTGGAAGGAGTGTCGCAAGAGAAAGCGATACAATCCATGGGGCGTATTGGACGCGGTGCAATTCAGCAAGATTACACGATACGTGTTCGACACGATGCAATCATTCGCCATATATTCACAGCAATGCGCAGTGATGATAAACCAGAAGTGCGTGCAATGAACCGGCTGTTTGTCTCTGATGTAGTGGCAAATTAACTAAACATCTCCTCTATCAGTTTATCTAATGTATCATATTCAAAGGTCCAACCCAACTTCTCATGAGCCTTTGTTGCATCACCCAATAATAAATTCACCTCACACGGACGGAAATATTTCGGATTTATTTTTACTCGCGTTGTTCCGTCTTTTGTATCTTTTCCAACTTCATCCAACCCTTCACCGCTCCATTCCAGGGTTATTCCCTTATGCTCAAATGCTTTCTGGATAAAATGACGAATGGTATAAGTCTTTCCCGACGCCAGAACAAAATCCTCGGGTTTTTCTTGTTGAAGCATCAGCCACATTCCATAAACATAGTCTTTTGCATGCCCCCAGTCACGCCGACTATCAATATTTCCTAATTCAATACAGGATTGCTTTCCACTCAGGATATTTTTAATACCATTTACGATTTTCATCGTTACGAAATTCTCAACACGACGTTTGCTTTCATGATTAAATAAAATTCCATTTACTGCGTATAAACCGTATCCTTCGCGATAAACTTTCGTAATATAATGTCCATATACTTTTGCAGCAGCATAAGGTGATACTGGATTAAAAGGTGTATTCTCATTTTGCGGAACCTCTTTCACATCACCAAACATTTCACTCGTTCCTGCTTGATAATATCGTATTTTTTTTTGAATGGGTTCTGGTTGACACTTGATAATTTGAAGTAATCGTAATACTCCGACACCATCAACATCTACAGTATATTCGGGTATATCAAATGAAATCGCTACATGGGATTGGGCAGCTAAATTATAGATTTCGAATACTTCAAAATCCGGATGTGTCTGAATAATGTTGTTGATGTAATTTGACAACCCAGTGGCGTCTGTCATATCTCCATATCGAAGTTCTAATTTATCGCGAATAGTATCAATCCGAGAATGCGAGAATAGTAGTGATGTGCGACGAACGATACCAAATACCTTATACCCTTTACTCAATAATAGTTCAGACAAATACGAGCCGTCCTGGCCAGTAATACCGCTAATAAATGCAAGTTTCATTATTTATATATCATATCTTTGCGTATCTTTATATGAAATATTATATCGTTTTATAATGTATAAATATGTCTGCTGTTACTCCTATTTCTTCTTCTCGCGCGCCTCGTCGCACGGCATTCCTTGTTGGTATAAACTACCTGAACAATCCGAGTGCTACCTTAAATGGTTGCTACAATGACGTTGTAAATGTCAGCCAGTATCTGCGTTTAACTTTAGGGTATACTCCTAGCTCGATTTCAATTCTAACGGATGGTAATCGCGGCGGTATAGGCGCATCTACTCTTCCGCCTACACGTCAAAATATTATCGCTGGTTTAACTGCGCTTGTCGCTGGAATGATTTCCGGTGACGAGGCGCTATTCCATTTTTCAGGTCACGGTACGCTTGTTCGAGACACAAACGGTGATGAGATGACTGGTCTCGATTCATGCATTTGCCCATTGGATTATAATGTAAGTCCCGCGTCCGGAGGCGGTATCATTACTGACGATGAAATTCGTACACTTCTCGTGAATAAAGTACCCAAAGGTGCACGACTGTATATCATTCTCGATTGCTGTCATAATGGTACCGGTTGTGATGTTCGTTATAAATACGAGGATTACAGTATATTATTATCACCACCTACTGCATCCAATCGCCTTCCAGTATGGCGTACTCAGCAAAAGGCATTTGCCAACGGTAAATACACAGATACTGCAGGTGAAGTGTTTATGATTAGTGGGTCGCGTGACGAGCAAACTTCTGCCGACGCTTATATCAATAATGATTTTGCTGGTGCTCTTACGTATGCAGTGTTCGCAATACTTCGTGCGAACCAAGCCAAAATTCGCACATATTCATGGAGCGAGCTTCTTCGCGATGTTCGTCATTTTATGCGTGTGAATCGTTATTCGCAAATCCCGCAGGTGATGACCGGACATTTAATTTCTCCGGCCAAGCCGGTTTTCGCGGTTCCAGCAGGATTGTCGCGCAGTTCTGCATTAGATTTGACTACCGGTGGTTTCGGTATTGGCGATGGTTCTAGGGATATTTCCCGTAACAATACATTATTCAGCTTTACACCCAAATCTGGTTCTAAAAATACACGCGCCTCTATCCAATTTTTACACTAACTGATTAATTTGTATTCTAAAAAAATTGAAATGTTTTTAGAATATGTATGAGACTACACCGTTATCGAAGAGTTACCAATAACAAATGGCAGTGAACCCCAATTTGGCTGCGCTTATGCGCGTGATTGAAGACAACCAAGATAAAATGCCTGAAGGCGAGTATCTCGAGGCAATGAATGCGTTGTGTGCCCTCCACCGTCAAATACCGGTACCTCCTCCTGGACCGGCTCATGCACTACTAATGGCTGGTGCGGCGGCAGCACATCCGGCAGTCCCTCCTCCTCCCCCATCCTACGCAGCATCCGTCCCACTGTTTCAACAACCCCAATTTCCTTATGGAATGGACCGCGTGGAATATGCTGCATGGCACCGTGTGAGTAATGAGCATCCCGAATACTTTGGAATATCAGTTGAGGATTGGATTGAACTTTCTCATGAAGAACGCGATGATGCTATCCGAGGAGCAACCGAAATGGTTGTAAATACACTTGAACGTCGATACAAAAATCCTGAACCTGAAGAATGCACATTCATCGCAAGACATGCGGTTGGTCCTTGGCGAATGAGGGACGGAAAGTGGGAATGTGTGTGTGGATACAAAGGGTTGTCTCGACACTGGCAAAAACACGAACAAAGCGAACGCCATAAAGAATGGGCCAAACATCGCACCGTGAGCCGGCGAAAGATTGACATGATGAAAAGAATGATACAAAAAGACGAGGAGGGCGTATTGACACGCTTCAACCCGCAGTCACAGACAGATTTAGGTGGAATTAGGACCTTCCTCGTGACACAAGAACGAAATGAATGGACGCATCCGGAGCTCTATGTTGAGTTTCATCGAAGCCCGATACCCACAGCCGACGGTGTTGGCAGATGGTTTGTTCATCACAGAGAACTATGGGGCAGAGTTTATGTCGATTGGCGTGCCTGAGGTATGTATGGCGTTTGTGTGTGTGTGTGTGTGTGTGTTTTCTAACACTTTTTATTTGTAACATAAAAAATTGATTAGTTTGTTTTACATATTTGTACTCTTAAACAAAACCACATCTACGAATAAAATATGACCGATGCAAAACAAATTGGTATGTTCATTTTACTACCTCCTCTATTTGCATTCATACATTGGATTAGCGTTCGTGTCTATTCCAATTACTGTTCCCCTCCAGGGTTCATTGGATTAATAACAAGTATATTCAATACTGCAAATCCGTTTTGTTCATATATACTGGATATACTAGAGCACACCAAGAACTTTTACATGAACTCGTGGATTGTCATTGGTGTCGCATCGTTTGGTATTCTGAATATGATTTTTACGAAATGTAGAGGTACGCAAACTTCCGATACAGCCAAATAAAAAGTGTTAGAACACACACACACACACACACACACACACACACTCATAAGCAAACACACACAACACTTACATCCTTTGATGCTCCAGATATTTAGAGATGATATTCTGCATAGTGTGAGTGCAACTGTCTTGAAACTCCGTTCTGAACTTTTCCGAAAGACGACAGATAATGGAAGCAAGATGTTCCCCCCCTGCGGTGGTCGTGGTCGTGGTCGATGTTGTAGCGACTGCTTGTAATAGCTCTGCTGCAGCGGATGCCTCATCATACGTCGGCGGTGGCGAATTCACGATGAAGAAGTTGTCGCAATTTTTTTGTGGTGTTTCACTCCACATCACGGTCCGCATCCATTCGTAATGCTCCTGAACTCTGTTTTCGTATTCCGTGCGTGGCCGGATGTCAAACCAGTCATCCTTGCTCTGAACAAGCATGACAAGTCGGAAATCATTGGTGTAATGCTTGTGATCGCCTGTCATTTCAATCCAAATTCGGGAGGGTTTCACATTTTTCTTTTCGTACTCTTTGTGTCTTTCCTGGAGCGCGGGAGGGATCGGTTTCTGCCATAAATGTATGCGCTCGTCCTCGAGATCCAATACATTAAACCAATTCATGCTGAGCGGATCACGGTATGACGAGACTTGACGCGGATCAGTATTCAGCCAGTGTTCGCTCTTGCAATACTTCGGCGTATGTCCGTGTTCACCGCATCGGGCGCATTGTTGCTGGAGAAGGGCCGGGCAAGTTATTTTTGAACCAAATTCTGGACTGCTTTTCGTGTAATGCGTCTTACAGACTGCGAGAGGGAAACCGCGCTGCATGCAAAACTTGCAGAATTTGCGTCGCATTTTCGTTGATTTTGTTTGGGTTCGGCGCGTTTGAGTTTTTGCAAGGTTGGCCTTTTGTTTGTCTGCTGCTTCCTGTGCTTCTTTTTCATAATTCCAGACATTCTTGAAACGTATTGGGGAGAAACAGTTCCAACCTGGTACGGTTTTCTTCAATTCGGCGTTGGGTATTCTTTCCAACGAGTATGGAGGGAGTTGAGCCATATCTAGTCGGCGGTATTTGGGTTCGGGTATAGCTACTGCGTTGGTGGTCATGTTTGTCGTCGTCGTGTCTCTTTATTTCTGCATCTGCTAATTATGATAAACAAAAAAAACATTTCAATTTTTTTTTGCAAATCCAGACCCTACAAGAACAACTACTAATATCAGTACTAATATAACTAATTGGGTCATTCATTATTGTCGCCATCATCTTCATTGAAATCGTTTGATTTCATTGGTTTTCCCTGGTTCCAGGTACCATTAAATATTACGATTTCACTACCATCGCCTGATTTTTGAACATTCACGCCGTAACCGTTCATTTTGTCGTCTTCCCACGTTCCAGAATATTCAAACCATTTTGCAAATTGTGCATTTTCAGCAGCTTCATCGCTGGTGTAATTTTTTAGTGGAATGCCACACACGAACGCCGGAGTGCGAAGAGTTCCACGGCCGTGACGCAAATGGCTTAAACCACCATTCTTGATGTTTTCTGGGTCATTTTCGCGCATATGCCCCATGTAAACACTCCCGTCGGGGTAACTGTATATGTGCTCTTGTGACGCCAATTGTCTGGCAAATTCGAGTTCTTCTTGTTCGATTTGTCGTGCCATTCTGTCTCTTTCCAAAAATTCAATTATAGAGTTGTTTACGTATTGCGGTTCCATCCACAGCATGCGTTTTATATACTAATATGAAAACATTTCAATTTTATTAACACGCCACACCCTACCCATAACCACTCGAGCAGCGAAGCGCGACGTTCAGGAAGTGCAAAGTGAGTTTCGCAGAAACGAATGGAGCACTGTACGAATGGAGCAACAATAAAAAAGTGTTAGTTCATAGACACATACATATTTATCTTACCTGATGTTTCCTTTTTAGGGCGAAAGTCCTTTACTGGCCGCAGAAGAAGGGCATTGAGCTCTGGTCGTCGCACTCCGCGATGAAATCGTGCTCTTTGCTTGTAGTGAGGTCTGACATGAGACACTGTTCCAAGAACTTTCGGGTCATTTGCTCGGGGTCGCAGACGAAGGGTTGATTGGCGTCTTCATCGCCCCAATTTGATGCGTGATTGAGCTCGAGCTTGCGTACATCGAACTCTGGTTCAGCGTGTTTGGCCGCAGAAAGAGCAGGTGCTTCGAGACTCAAGCGAACGCGAGGCCCGTGAGGATGAGCGTATGGCTCGCGGCGCTGTTCTTGACGCTCGGCCGGTTTCAATGCAGCTTGAAGCCATGGTTTGGAACGACGTTCTTGTTCGCGGTAGTACGCTTCATCTCGCTCACGGGTTTCACGGTCACGGCGCTCGGTGTCTTCGTGAAGGTCATTGAATGAGACACGGCGGCTGCGGTCATTGTAGTAGCGTTCTTCACGGCGGGGCTGTTCACGCTCGATGTAACGGTCTTCACGGCGGGGCTGTTCACGCTCGATGTAACGGTCTTCACGGCGGGGTTCTTCACGGCGGGGTTCTTCACGGCGAGACCTGTATTGGGGACAGTAGGATGAGGTGTGTCCGGTTTTTCCACAGATGCGGCAGGCTTGGTTCAGGAGCGTTGGGCAGATGATTTTTCCTTGAGGTCCGGGCTGGTCCTTAACGTAGTGGCTGGTGTATTCCTTTTCGGGACGTCCGGCATCACGGCAAACTTTGCAGAATGGCGTGGTAGCGGGGACGGAGGCGGCGGTATTTCTGGACGACATTGTATACGGTTCGATTGTTTCTGGTTGGAAGCACTGTTGGTATGTGATTTGGAAAAAAACATTTCAATTTTTTTTCAAATGAATAGAAACAATTGGATCATCTTTTTTTTTAATTCATTCGACATCCTCCATAGAAAATAAAGATGCAAATGAATGAATAAATTCTTCTAAGTCTTTATCGGTTAAGTCGCTCTTTTTACCGCGAGGTACCTTAGGCGTATTAAGGTGTTCGTCTTCTATAAACTCGGATATAGAAGACGTAGATAATTTGGAATGAACCATATAAAAGCGTATATATTATATCACAAAAATATTTTATATCTTATTTTTTAAGCATATGCAGACCAATCGAATAGAAAAGTTATATGTATAATAAATCAATACCATATTTATCCATTAATTTTGTTTGTAAATTTTTCAATTCATTGCATATGGCTGAATTTATCGTGGTATTTTCTAGTGTAAATGTATTTGAAGATGTCCAACGAAACCCATTATTATTATCTTTACGGTCGTATATTAGTGACATCGTAATAGCGGTGGGTGTATCTTTAATAACACGTAGTGTAGTATATTTTGGCAATTCTTTGTTCAATCTCTCGACAACACTACAATCACATTCTTTATCAACTACTAACATTGATGCTTCATTCGAAGTATCCATAGTTATACTTCCAGGTTCAGCGGTTTCTAAATCAGTGACAACCTGATTTGCATCATTTAACTTTTCGAGTAAAGATAGTTTTGTCGATTTAGAACTTACCCACGGTTTTTTTAATCGTGGATGCGACTCAACCTTGAAATATTCTCTCTGTTGCTTCTTACCATTTTTTAGATACATGATTTCTCGATAATATACAACGTATTTCTTCATCATATTTTGGGTTAGCCCGGACGGAAGTATTTGTGCTGTATGCTTTCTCTCGCGCTTATCATTTCTAGAAGGTATAATACCTGGACTTACAGCCTCAGTAGGTTCCATTTTGTATATCCAAAGTATAAAACATATGAAAATGAAACGCTCCTAAATACCAAGGTCACTTGTAACGAACGCGGTTAATATTCAAAAAGGTGCGTTAAATCATCTTTACTGGTTTGGGGAAAATAACACGGAGAGGTCCAAATTAGAGGATTTAGTATAATAATATTATTATAAAATAAAGGGTATATCACTTTCATGACCTCTCTTCAACTTCGACGCCAACCACGTCGGCATTGGTCCATTAAATACAAGCGCAGTATAAACTGTCGTCGTCCCCGGGGATTTTCACAAAAGCAGCATTGCAAATACGGTCGTAGAAAGAGTAACAACGGTACGCGTCGTATAAAATTGAACCAATCTTCATGAATAACTATATCGTATGTGCTGTTGCTTATAATATTATGAAAACGTTCTTACTGTCAATGATGAAAGGTGTTGTATATCGTGCGTCCGGGTCGGTGTCCGGGTCAGCATCATCGGTCGTATTGGGACGCTGGGGAATTCAATACGACCCAAATATTATTCGCATCAAAATAGACCAAGCCAATGAAGACCATTGCGGGTGCTGCGTGTCTGACCAAAATGTCACTGTTATTGAGTATCATGAACGAACATGACTGAATAACCATAATATTTATACATATTTTTATAAAAAAATAAAAATATGTGACGATATATCATATTAAAATATTTAGTTGGAGTAAGCCAAACCT
>JACCEC010294329.1_pt1 | contig 18559 bp, 17 predicted proteins | sample 7450121 | NCBI WGS metagenome assembly JACCEC01 (sample SAMN15323455, study PRJNA562643) | freshwater metagenome | isolation source: river surface water | place: USA:Blue River Watershed | collected 2017-08-18 | reverse complement strand
TCGTGGGCTCGGCCCCCGAGGTGTTGCTGGCCGCATTGGCGGCGCGCACCTCGCGCATCCGCCTGGGCAGTGCGGGTGTGATGCTTCCGCACTACTCGGCTTACAAAGTGGCCGAACAATTTCGCGTGTTGGACGCGCTGGCCCCCGGTCGACTTGACCTGGGCGTGGGGCGTGCGCCCGGCAGTGATGGTCGCACGGCGCAGGTCCTCAACCCGGACCGCTACGCCTCCGAGCGCTTCCCGCAGCAGGTCATGGAGTTGCAAGCCTGGGTCACCGGTCAGCCCTTGCCTGCGGGCCACCCAGGCCATGGCGTGTGGGCCTGTCCGAGTGGCGACACCGCGCCCACCGTGTGGATGCTGGGCAGCTCCGATTACGGCGCGCAACTCGCCGCTCACCTGGGCTTGCCATACGCCTTTGCTTACTTCATCACCGAGGGTCAGGGCGTGGAGCAAGCGCTGGAACTGTACCGAAACAACTTCCGCCCCAGCGCGGAGTTTCCCAAGCCGCATGCCGCGATTTGCGTGTGGGCTCTGGCGGCAGACACCGAGGACGAGGCCTGGCGGTTGTTTCAAAGTCGCGCGCGCTGGCGCATGGACCGCAATGTGGGCCGCCTGACCGCGCTATACCCGCCCGAGGAGGCGGTGCGCGAGTACACCCTGTCGGAACAACATGCGCTGGAGACCTTGCGTGCCAACGCCTTGGTGGGCACCGCCCCGCAGGTGGCCAGCAAACTGCGCGCGCTGGCCAAGCGGCTGGAGGTGGATGAGTTGGCCCTCATCACCTGGACCCACGATCCCCAGGCCCAACGCCGTTCCTACCAATTGCTCGCACAGGAGATGCTCTGAATGTTCCCCACCTCGATCGCGGGCAGTCTGCCCAAACCCGCCTGGCTGGCTGAGACCCACAAACTCTGGCCCCAATGGCGCGCCCAGGGGGCTGAGCTGCTGCAAGCCAAGGCCGATGCCACCCTGCTGTGGATCAAGTCCCAGGAAGATGCGGGCCTGGACATCATTGGCGACGGCGAACAGGCGCGCCAGCACTTCGTCCACGGTTTTCTGGAGCAGGTGGACGGCATCGATTTCACCAACAAGGTGAAGATGGGCATCCGCAACAACCGTTACGACGCCATGGTGCCGCAAGTGGTGGCGCCGTTGCGTCTGAAGGGACGCGTGCACGCCTTCGAGGCACAACTCGCGCGCGCCCACACCACGCGCCAACTCAAGTTCACTTTGCCGGGACCCATGACCATCGTGGACACCGTGGCGGACCGCTACTATGGCGAAGGCGAAGAGGGCCGCATCAAGATGGCCTTTGCGTTTGCCGAGCTGTTGAACCAGGAAGCGCTCGCCTTGCAGGCTGATGGCGTGGACATCATCCAGTTTGATGAACCCGCCTTCAATGTGTATTTGGACCAAGCTGCGGATTGGGGGGTCAAAGCCCTGGAGCGTGCAGCACAGGGGCTGACCTGCACCACCGCCGTGCACATCTGTTACGGCTACGGCATCCAGGCCAACATCGACTGGAAGCAGTCGTTGGGGCACGAGTGGCGTCAGTACGAGAAGGTGTTCCCCGCGCTCGCCAGGAGCAGCATCCAGCAAGTGAGCCTGGAGTGCTACCAGTCGCACGTGCCCATGGACCTGATGGCGCTGTTGGAAGGCAAGGATGTGCTGGTGGGCGTGATCGATGTCGCCAGCGATGTGATCGAGACGCCCGAGCAGGTGGCTGACACCATCGGGCGGGCCATGCAATTTGTGCCCAAGCTGCGGGTGCTGCCGTGCACCAACTGTGGCCTGGCGCCGATGGACCGCGCGGTGGCCGAGGCCAAGCTCAAGGCCCTGGCTCAAGGCGCGGCGTTGGCGCGCCAGCGCTGGGGCTGAGCCCGCCGCGCGGGGTGATCAGACGCGTTCGAAAATCGCCGCAATGCCCTGACCGCCGCCGATGCACATCGTCACCAGGGCGTAGCGGCCCTGGATGCGTTGCAGCTCGTACAGCGCCTTGACGGTGATGAGCGCGCCGGTGGCACCGATGGGGTGGCCCAGCGAAATGCCCGAACCGTTGGGGTTGACCTTGGCCGGGTCCAGGCCCAGTTCCCGGGTCACGGCGCAGGCCTGGGCGGCAAAGGCCTCGTTGGCCTCGATCACGTCGAGCTGGTTGACCGACAGGCCGGTCTTCTTGAGCACGGCCTGGGTGGCGGAGATGGGGCCCACGCCCATGATCTTCGGGTCCAGACCGGTGTGGGCGTAGCCCACCAAGCGGCCCAGCGGCTTGGCGCCGCGAGCCTGAGCCGTCTTGGCTTCCATCAGCACGACGGCCGCGGCAGCGTCGTTGATGCCCGAGGCGTTGCCGGCGGTCACCGTGCCGTTTTCCTTGGCGAACACCGGCTTGAGCTTGGAGAAATCCTCCAGCTTGGCGCCAGTGCGGAAGTGCTCGTCGGTGACGTAGGCCACTTCGCCCTTTTTGCTCTTGAGCATGACGGGCACGATCTGGTCCTTGAACAGACCCGCAGCGGTGGCGCGCTCGGCACGGTTGTGGCTTTCCACCGCAGCCGCGTCCTGCATCTCACGGGTGATGCCGTACTTGGCGGCCACGTTCTCGGCGGTGACGCCCATGTGGATGTTGTGGAAGGGGTCGTGCAGGGCGCCCACCATCATGTCGATCAGCTTGGCGTCGCCCATGCGGCTGCCCCAGCGCTGGGTCAGGTTGGCGTAGGGGCCACGGCTCATGTTCTCGGCGCCGCCGCCAATGGCGATGTCACAGTCACCCAGCAGGATGGACTGGCTGGCGCTCACGATGGCCTGCAGGCCCGAACCGCACAGGCGGTTGACGTTGAAGGCCGGGGTGGTGTCGGCACAGCCGCCGTTGATGGCTGCCACGCGCGAGAGGTACATGTCCTTGGGTTCGGTGTTCACCACGTGACCAAACACCACATGGCCCACGTCTTTGCCCTCAGTGTGGGCGCGGGCCAGCGCCTCGCGCACCACCAACGAAGCCAGTTCGGTGGGGGGGACGTCCTTGAGGCTTCCGCCATAGGTACCAATGGCGGTGCGCACACCGCTGACGACGACGACTTCACGCATGGGGGTCTCCTGAATGAATGGGGGATCAATCTGCTGTCAACCGCGGTATTTTGGGCCAACTCGACTACAGATTGCTGACGACGATCCCACGCGTCCCTGTCCGCTCACGTTGCAACCCGCCCCCAGTGCTGGGGCAGGGGGGCTTGTAGGCTCAAGGTCTGTTCGTCGACGGGGTGCGGCAGGGTCAGTTGCCAGGCGTGCAGTTGCAAGACCGGGCTGGCCGGGGCCGTGGCTGAGCCGTACCACACGTCGCCCAGGATGGGGTGGCCGATCGCCTGCAGGTGAACCCGCAACTGGTGAGAGCGTCCTGTGTGGGGTTGAAGCTCCAGAAGAGAGCGGTCCGGGGACGCCTGCTGCTCGAGCAGGCGCCAATACGTCAGGCATGGGCGCCCCTCGGGGCTGATGATTTGCAGCGGGCGGTTGGGCCAATCGGGCAGGATGGGCAGGTTGATGCGGTTCCAGCCGGGGTTGTCCTCGACCCTGGCTTGGGGTTCCCCCGGCAGGCCCACACACCGGTCTTGCGGCACGCCCATCACCCAGGCCAGGTAGCGTTTGTCTACCTGCCGCTGGGCGAAGGCGCGACTCAGCCGGCGCTGGGCTTCGATGCCGCGTGCCAGCACCAGCAGGCCCGAGGTGGCCTGGTCGAGTCGGTGCACCACCAGGGCGTCGGCAAACTGGGCCTGAACGCGGTGCCACACGCAGTCTTGCTTGTCGGGGCCACGGCCAGGGACGGACAAGAGCCCCGCAGGTTTGTTGACCACGACCAGCTGGTCATCCACATGGACGATGGGAATCAAGAGGGCCCCCAGGCCTTCGCCACCTGCATCAGCACCTGGGCCTGGACATCCTCGGCATCACACGCCACACACTGACGCTCGGGCAGACTGCGTAACCAGGTAAGTTGGCGCTTGGCCAGTTGCCGTGTGGCCGCCTGCCCTTGCTGAATCATCTCGCTCGGGTCGGCGTTGGTCACCGTCTGCCCCTGCGACTGCAGTTGATCCATCCAGGCCCAGGCCTGGCGATAGCCAACACACCGCATCGAGGGCAACCCGGGGTGCAAGTCGCCGCGCGCGCGCAACTGATGCATCTCCTGCACAAAGCCCTGGGCCAGCATCAGCTCGAAGCGGCGCTCGATGCGTGCGTGTAGCCAGGCGCGGTGGTGCGGCTCCAGCGAGATCAGCTGCGCAGCGGTGAGGGGGCTGTGGTGCTGGGCGCGGGCTTGGCCCCACAGCGCGGACAAGGGCTGGCCGGTGAGGTGCCAGACTTCCAGCGCACGTCCGATGCGTTGTGCATCGCGCGGGGCTAACCGGGCAGCACTCTCGGGGTCGACCTGGGCTAATTCGGCATGCAGGGCGGGCCAGCCCAGCGCCTGCGCGCGCGCCTCGATCTCGGCACGCAACCGGGCATCGGCCTTGGGCAAGTCGTCCAGCCCCTCCATCAAGGCCTTGAGGTAGAGCATGGTGCCGCCCACCAGCAACGGGTGACGCTTGCGCGCTCGGATCTCGGCGATCAAGGCCTGGGCATCGCGCGCAAAATCCGCGGCGCTGTAGGCGTCTCGAGGGTCACGGATGTCGATGAGGTGATGCCGCACCTGGGCTTGTTCCGCCGCGCTGGGCTTGGCCGTTCCAATGTCCATGCCACGGTACACCAGGGCGGAGTCCACGCTGATGATCTCCACCGGCCAATGGCGTGCGATCTCCAGGGCCAATGCGGTCTTGCCACTGGCGGTCGGACCCACCAGGGCCAGGCACGACAAGGGGGCGTCAGGGCTCAAGGGCGTCTCCATGCCCGCGCAACGCCTCAGCGCCCGCGCAAAAACAGCGCATCGAGTTCGCGCACGGTGATGGCACGCCAGGTGGGACGGCCATGGTTGCATTGGTCGGCGCGTTCGGTGCGCTCCATGTCACGCAGCAAGGCGTTCATCTCGTCCAGCGTGAGTTGCCGGTTGGCGCGCACAGCCCCATGGCACGCCATGGTGGCCAGCAGCTCGTTGCGGGCGCGTTGCACCACCGTGCTGGCGTCGTGCTGGGCCAGTTCGGCCAACACGCTGCGCGCAAGTTCCACCGCATCGGCCTGTGAGAGCGAGGTGGGTACGGCGCGCACCGCCAGGGTGCGCGGCGACAAGGCGGAAATGTCCAGTCCCAGTTCGTGCAAGGCCTGGGTGTGCGTCTCGGCGGTCAGCACCTCCTCGGGGGTGGCGGCAAAGCTGACGGGAATCAGCAAGGGTTGACTGCCGAGTTGGGCCTGGTCCAGTTGCAATTTGAGCCGCTCGTACACGATGCGCTCGTGCGCGGCGTGCATGTCGACCACGATCAGGCCTTGCGCGTTTTCAGCCAGGATGTAAACGCCTTGCAGCTGGGCCAGGGCGCGGCCCAGGGGCCAGTCGCCGGCGTCGGGTGACGGGTCTTGTGCTGCGTCGCGTGGCGTGGCGATTGGCGTTGGAGAGGGGAGCGCCGTGGGCTTGGCCCCAGGCGCTGAGGCCTGCGTCCACGGGTGCAGTGGTGCCGCCTCCTTCACCGAGGGGCTGTCAGGGCCCTGGTCCGAGGCATCGCCCGGTCGCCACAAGGCAGCCAGATCGGCAATGAGGTGCCCCATGTCCATGCGGGATTGACGCCAGGTCGGCGGTGTGGGCGTGTTGCCGCGGTGGGCGGTCGCAGAGGCTGTCGGGGAGAGCCCGCTACCCGCGAGTCCTGCACCCTCTGTGGCGTCGAGTTGCCCCGCCCGCGGTGCAGCCAGAGCCCGCTCGATGCCATGGCGAATGGCCTGGTGCACTTCGCGACCATCGCGAAAGCGAACCTCGATCTTGGTGGGGTGGACGTTCACATCGACCCGGGTGGGATCGATCTCCAGGTACAGCACATAGACCGGTTGCCGCTGACCATGCAGCACATCTTCATAGGCGCTTTTGGCGGCGTGGCTGATCACCTTGTCGCGCACAAAGCGCTCGTTCACATAGGCGAATTGCTGGTCTGCACGCGAGCGAGCGGCATCAGGCAAGCCGGCACGGCCGCGCACCACCAGCGGACCCGCGCTGAAGTGCACCGGGACCGAGGCGTCGATGAAGTCGCTTCCCAGCACATCAGCCAATCGACGGTCCAGGGCGTCGTCCCCGCTGTGGGCGCGCCATTGCTCGAGCAGTCGCCCGTCATGCCACAGCGCAAAGCCCACGTGCGGGCGAGCCAGCGCATGGCGACGCAAGGCCTCCACACAATGGCCCAGCTCGGTGGCGTCGGTCTTGAGAAATTTGCGCCGCGCCGGCGTGCTGAAAAACAATTCGCGCACCTCCACCGTCGTGCCAGTGGCGCGGGCGGCCGCCCGCAACTCGCCACTGCGGCCCTCCAGGGCCATGGCCGTCGCTTGTCCCTCGGGGCGCGAGAGCAGGGTGAGCTCGGATACCGACGCGATGGCGGCCAGCGCCTCACCACGAAAGCCCATGGTGCCCACGCCTTCGAGCTCGAGCAGATCGCGGATTTTGCTGGTGGCGTGGCGCTTCAAGGCCACTGACAACTCGGCACTGGGAATGCCCGCGCCGTTGTCTTCCACACTGATGAGTCTCACGCCCCCGCCCGTGAGTCGAACCACGATGTCGGTGGCGCCGGCGTCCAGGGCGTTGTCCAGCAGCTCGCGCACCACCGAGGCGGGCCGCTCCACCACTTCGCCAGCGGCGATCTGGCTGATCAGCTCGTCGGGCAATTCACGGATAGGGCGTAGGGGGGCAAGGCGGTTCACCCTCTGGATTCTAGGGGAGGGGGATAATGCCCGCATGGAACTGCTCGCCCTATTGATTGATTTCATCCTCCACATTGACCGCTACATCGAAGCCTTTGTGCAGCAACACGGCATGCTGGTCTACGGCTTGCTCTTTCTGATTGTGTTTGTCGAAACCGGGTTGGTGGTCATGCCCTTCCTGCCGGGTGATTCGCTGATGTTTGTGGTGGGGGCCCTGTGCGCCAATGAACTGATGGACGTGCGCTTGGCCCTGGGCATCATGCTGGTCGCTGCCATCGTGGGCGATCAATGCAACTACCTGATCGGGCGTCACATCGGGCAGCGCGTGTATGGCTGGGAATCGTCCCGTTGGTTCAACCGCAAGGCCTTTGACAGGGCCCACGCGTTCTATGAACGCTACGGCGGTGTGACGATCATCCTGGCGCGCTTCATGCCGTTCATCCGCACCTTCGCGCCGTTTGTGGCCGGGGTGGCTGACATGAACCGGGCCCGCTTCACGCTGTTCAATGTCATCGGCGCGGTGCTGTGGGTGGTGGGGGTCGGCCTGGCGGGGTACTGGTTTGGGAACATTCCCTGGGTCAAGCTGCACCTGGAAAAAATCATCTGGGGCTTGATCCTGGTGCCGGGCTGTCTGGCGCTGTGGGGTGCCTGGCGTGCGGGGCGCTCTGAGCCCAACCAGCCGGCCCGCTAAGACCGTCTCAGGGCCACGCCAGGCGGGGAGTCAGGTCCCCGGTGGCGGTGACACGCTCGCCACACGCTGGCGTGCAAGTGGCGGGTTGCGCAGGAAATAGCGCTCGATCGACTGCATCAGCGCATCCGCCAGTTTGTTCTGGTAGTCCTCGCTGATCAGCAGCGCCTCTTCCTGGGGGTTGCTGATGAACGCGGTCTCCACCAGCACGCTCGGAATATCTGGGGCCTTCAGCACCGCAAAGCCGGCTTGCTCCACGGCGGCCTTGTGCAATTTGCCGATGCGACGGATATTGCCCAGCATTTCGCTGCCGAGCTTCAGGCTGTCGTTGATTTGCGCTGTGGTGCTCATGTCGAAGAGGGCGCGCTGCACGTGCGCATCGCGGGTCTGGATGTTCAGCCCACCAATCGCGTCAGCGCGGTTCTCCTGGTTCGCCATCCAGCGTGCGGCCGCACTGGAGGCTGCGCCCTGGCTCAACGCGAACACACTGGCGCCACGCGCCTCGGGGGTGAAAAATGCGTCGGCGTGCAGGCTGATGAAAATGTCGGCCTGAACCCGTCGCGCTTTTTGGACCCGCACATGCAGGGGCACAAAGTAGTCCGCATCGCGCGTGAGGTAGGCCCGCATGGGCAAGCGTTGATGACGCGTGTTCAGCGTGGTGGCGTTGATACGGTCGCGCAGTCGCAGGGCAATCTGCAACACCACATCTTTTTCCCGTGTGCCCCGAGACCCGATGGCGCCCGGATCCTCGCCGCCGTGGCCAGGGTCCAGGGCCACCACGATGAAGCGCTCGGCCGCGTCATCGTGAGGGGCCTTGGCTGGTGTAGAGGGCGTCGTGACAGCCGGGGCAGCGATGACGCCTGGCGGTGTGGCAGCGGGAAGAGGGGTGCCAGGCAGCCCCGCACCACGACCGGGCGGCGTTTGAGACGCAGCGCTCTGAGGCGGCGCAGACAACCCCCCAGAGGAGGGGGCCGTGGCGTGTTGCCTCGCCATCCAGTCACCCAGCGGGTCCGACCCCGGGCGGGTGGCCGCGCCTTGTTGTTGTGCAATGAGCGCTTCCAGCGGGTCGGCGATCTGGCTGGGGTACAGGTCCAGCACCAGCCGGTGCTGGTAGCTTGACTGCCTTGACCCGCTGGCCGACACCGGTGCCAGCCAGAACACCTGGGGCTGCACCATCTGCCGCAGGTCGAGCACCAACCGCACCGTGGTTGGGTTGAACTGACCCACCCGCACGCCGGTGATGTAGGGGTCGTCCGACCGCACCTTGCCGACCAGTTCACGCAGAGCCGGGTTGAGTTCAATCCCTTCGATGTCCAGTGCCAGGCGGGGGGGATTGGCGACGAACTGGGCCTGGGTGTTCAGGGGGGTGTCGGCCTCGATCGTCACCCGGGTGTACTCGGCAGCAGGCCACACGCGCACCGCCAGGATGGAGGCGCCGCGCGCGATCTGCGCCTGGCCCAGGAGCAGCACGGTGGCAGTCGATTGCAACAGGTGGCGACGTTTCATGCGGGAGGTAGCAAATGGGCGCCCCGAGCGCTGTGGGCTTGCAGTTGCACCTGGCGTTGATCATCCTGCTGCACGCTGAGGGTGATGTCCAGGTCGGCCACCGGCATCAGGCCGGCCGCATGATCAGGCCATTCGCACAGCTTGAGGCCAGGGCTGGCAAACAGGTCGCGAAAGCCCGCGTCCTCCCACTCGCGTGGATCGCTGAAGCGGTAGAAGTCGAAATGCCAGGCCGGGTGCGTCGGCTGCCCCGACCCTGCCGCCAGGTTGTAGGGCTCCACCACCGCATAGGTCGGGCTCTTGATGCGACCGCCCACGCCCAGTGCGCGCAGCAGATGACGCACCAGCGTGGTCTTGCCCGCGCCCAGGTCGCCACGCAGGGTCAAGACGGCGTCCAGCAGCGCGGGTTGCTGTGCCAGCCAGCGCGCGAACGCCGCCGTGGCGTCCTCATTGGCCCACACCAGGGTGCGGGACCAGGAGGCCGGTTCTGGCGATCCGGGTGAGCTTTCTACAATGGGCGTATGGTCCAAAACGATTCCGACGCGTTGCAACAGGAGCGGTGGCGCGCCCAATGGCTGGACTGGGCGCAACAGTTGGGATTCTCCCAAATTGCGGTGGCCCCGGTTGACCTGTCGGATGCAGAGCCCGGATTGCTGGCCTGGTTGCAAGCCCAGTGCCATGGCGACATGGACTACATGCAGCGCCACGGGCTGCGTCGGGCGCGTCCTGCCGAGCTGGTGCCCGGCACCCTGAGCGTGATCACGGCGCGCATGAATTACCTGCCCTCTTCGGTCGGTCCCGACTGGGTGGAGCGGGAAACTGCTCGCCTGGCAAACCCCAGCGAGGCGGTGATCTCGCTCTATGCCCGCGGGCGTGACTACCACAAGGTGATGCGCTCGCGGCTGCAACAGCTGGCCACCCGCATCGAGCAGCAACTTGGGCCACTGGGCACGCGGGTGTTCACCGACTCAGCCCCGGTGCTCGAGGCCGAACTCGCCGTGCGCAGTGGCCTGGGCTGGCGCGGCAAGCACACCCTGGTGCTGGACCGGGAGGCGGGCTCGATGTTTTTTCTGGGTGAGATTTTTGTCAACCGGGCCCTGGATCCCACGACTCCGGTGTCAGACCACTGTGGCAGTTGCCAGGCGTGTCTGCAGGCCTGTCCCACCCAGGCCATCGTGGCGCCTTACCGTCTGGATGCGCGTCGCTGTATTTCCTACCTGACGATCGAACACCCGGGTGCGATACCCGAGCCGCTGCGTCCCTTGATGGGCAATCGCATTTACGGCTGCGATGACTGTCAACTGGTGTGTCCCTGGAACAAATACGCCCAGCGGACAGCACTGCCGGACTTTGAGCAACGACATCCGCTGGGCACGGCCACCCTGTTGCAACTCTGGGCCTGGGACGACGCCACTTTTTTGACGGCCACCGAGGGCAGCCCGATCCGTCGCATCGGTCACGAGCGCTGGTTGCGCAACCTCGCGGTGGCGCTGGGCAATGCGCTGCGTGGTGCCGACCCGAACGAGGCGATGGAGTTGAGAGCCGCCTTGACACTGCGCGTGGAACACCCCAGCGAGTTGGTGCGTGAGCATGTGCAGTGGGCGCTGGCCCAGTGAGCCAGCGCAGCGACTTCATCGCATTGCCGTTAGCGCGGTGACGTCTCCTGCTCCGGCAAGCCGGGATTAACGCAGCACCAGCACCGGGATTCCCGAGTGTGTGAGCACCTGCTGGGTTTCGCTGCCCAACAGCAGTCGCTTGATGCCCCGGCGACCATGCGAGGCCATGACGATCAGCTCGGCCTTGTGTTTCTTGGCTGTGCTGATGATGGCGTCAGACACCACATCGGACTTGACGACCACCGTCTTGACCTTGACGTCCTTGGCATCGGCCGCCTTTTTGACGGCGTCCACCGCAGACTGGGCTTCGTCAGCCCATTGTTTTTCGATCTTGCCGATCTCGAGCATGCTCAGGGGCAGCGAGCCTTCGAAGTAGCTCTGCGGGTAACGCGGAATCACGCGCACGGCCGTTAACTCGGCCCCGGTGAGGGATGCCAGTTGAACCGCGCTGGCCACGGCTTTTTTGGACAGGCTGGAGCCATCGGTCGTCACCAGAATGCGCTTGTACATGAGAACCTCCTTCGTTGATGTGAACTGAACCCCTGGCGGTCACGGTCTGCGTGCGCAATGCGCGTGATCGACATGGGTTCATGCTAGGGAGGTTGATCGCTGAGCTCCTTGATCTGCATCAAGTTCCGCGCAGGCCCTGCACGCTACGCTGGATCCCCATGAGCACCGCGCTCCTTGATGACCCGCAGGCCTGGCAGCAATTCAGTCACCCCCTGGACCCGCAGACAACCGCTGGGTCTGTGGCAGGGGCGTGGTCGTCACAGGTCATGCTGGAGGGCATGACCTGCGCCGCTTGTGCGCTCAGCATCGAATCCGCGCTGCGGGCTGTGCCTGGTGTGCAGGATGTCACCGTCAATGCGGCCACGCACCGTGCCCAGGTGGTGTGGTGTCCCGAGCGCGTGCAGCCCTCGGCCTGGTTTCAAGCCGTCGAAACCGCAGGCTACCGGGCCGTGCCGGCTCAGGACAATGGCCGTCGCACGGCACGCCTGCTGGCGCAGCGGACCGTGTTGTGGCGCTGGCTGGTGGCTTGCTGTTGCATGATGCAGGTGATGATGTATGCCACGCCTGCCTACGTCACCCGCGCAGACGAGATGAGTGCCGACATGGCGCAACTGCTGCGCTGGGCCAGCTGGGTGTTGACCTTGCCGGTGGTGCTGTTTTCCTGTCAACCGTTCTGGGCCAGTGCCTGGCGTGATCTGCGCTTGCGCCGTGTCAGCATGGACTTGCCGGTGGCCCTGGGCATGGCCATCACCTTTGTCGTGAGTTCGGTCGCCACCTTCGAGCCCCAGGGGCCATGGGGCGGCGAGGTGTATTTCGATTCGCTGACCATGTTCGTGTTTTTCCTGCTCAGCAGCCGTTGGCTGGAGGGCCGCTTGCGCGAACGCACGGCAGGCGCTTTGGAGGCGCTCATGAACCGTTTGCCCGATGGTGTCGAGCGTCTGGAAGGTGACGGGCAATGGGCTCGCGTGGCCGTGCATCGCCTGCGTGTTGGCGACCGCGTTCGCGTGTTGCCCGGTGAATCGTTCCCGGCGGATGGCCTGGTGCTGGCGGGCCAGACACTGGCGCAAGAGGCTTTGTTGACCGGCGAGTCGCGCCCCCTGGCCCGTGGCCCGGGAGACGCCGTGCTGGCGGGCAGTCTGAATGTGGCGGCCACGGTGGAGATGCGGATCGACGCCATCGGCCAGGAAACCCGCTACGCCCAGATCGTGGCATTGATGGACCATGCCAGCCTGGTCAAGCCGCGGCTGGCGCTGCTGGCTGACCGCATGGCGCGCCCCTTCTTGCTGGCCGTGTTGTGTGCCGCCGCGGGGGCGGCTGCTTGGTGGTGGGCCGACAGCCCAGCGCAGGCGCTGATGGTGGCGGTGTCCGTCTTGATCGTCACCTGCCCATGCGCCTTGTCACTGGCCACGCCGTCTGCCATGCTGGCGGCGGCGGGGCAACTCGCGCGCCAGGGCATTCTGGTGCGTGAGTTGCAGTCGTTCGAGGCCCTGACCCAGGTGGACACGGTGGTGTTTGACAAGACCGGTACCCTCACGCGGGATGGCCAGCGCTTGGATCGCCAGTGGACCGCGCCGGGTGTGGATGAACACCAGGCTTTGCGCTGCGCAGCGGCATTGGCCGCGCATTCCTGGCATCCGTTGTCACGGGCGCTGGTGCAGGCCTGGCAGCACGTGCAGACCGCATCGACGACCGCAGCGCAGCCGCCCATGCCGAACTGGGCAGCGGTGGTGGAAATTCCCGGTCGGGGATTGGAGGCTGTGATGACGCCGGCTCAGCACGACCCCCACGGGCAGACGTTGCCGGCTGGCGGTGCGGCGATGCCCGGGCCAGTGGAGCACCGATTTCGCCTGGGCTCGTGGACATTTGGCCAGGAAGGGCGGGATGCAGCACAGGCCCCTGCCGAGGCCAGTCACGCGCAGGTGCATCTGTTCGACGGGGCTCGCTGGCTCGCCAGCTTTGCGCTGAGCGAAGAGGTGCGCGAGGATGCGCAGGCCACCCTGGAAGCCTTGCGTGGGCTGGGTTTGCAGGTGCGCGTGCTGTCGGGCGACAGGCCAGCCGCCGTGATGGCCTTGGCGGCCCGCATGGGCCTACCCGCAGACGCGGTTCTCGGGGGGTGCAGCCCCGGTGACAAGTTGCACCACCTGCAAGCCTTGCAGCAAGCCGGTCACCGGGTGCTGATGGTGGGGGATGGACTCAACGATGGCCCGGTGATGGCCGCTGCCCACGTCTCCATGGCGGTGGGCGCTGCCGTGCCACTGACCCAGGCGCGTGCCGATCTGGTGTTGATGGGCGACCGTCTGGCCCCTGTGGTGCAGACCCTGGACCTCTCGCGCCGTACCTTGCGGGTGGTTCGACAGAACCTGGCCTGGGCCGCTTTGTACAACGCCCTGTGTGTGCCCCTGGCCATGGTGGGCTGGTTGCCGGCCTGGCTGGCTGGCCTGGGCATGGCCCTGAGTTCCATCGGGGTGGTGCTGCATTCGCTGCGTCTGGGGCGTCCGCTGGCTCGTGCGCACATCCCGCTCTCACCGGCGCGTTTAACGCAGCTGACACCGCACATCGTCTGACAGGAGAGCTCGATGGATATTTTGTATCTCCTGATTCCGTTGTCCGTCGCCCTCGTGCTGCTCATTCTGGGCGGCTTGTGGTGGGCCATCCACAGCGGTCAGTTCGAGGCGGTTGAGCAAGAGGGTCTGCGGATTCTTCAGGACGATTGACTTGGATCAACCATGACCTTGGTACTAACTCGGATACTTTCGTGAGAAAAAAGAAAGGCACACGATGAACACATCTTCGTCCTCCCTGGTCTACCACGACACCGTTGTCAGACAGTTTTCCATCATGACGGTGGTGTGGGGCGTGGTGGGTATGCTGGTGGGGGTCTTCATTGCCGCCCAGCTCGCCTGGCCCGAATTGAACTTTGGCATACCCTGGTTGAGCTACGGGCGTTTGCGCCCCTTGCACACCAACGCCGTGATCTTTGCCTTCGGCGGCTCGGCGTTGTTTGCCACCAGTTACTACGTCGTGCAACGTACCTGCCAGACCCCGTTGTTTGCGCCAACGCTGGCGTCATTCACCTTCTGGGGGTGGCAGCTGGTCATTGTGGCCGCCGCCGTCAGCTTGCCACTGGGCTACACCAGTGGCAAAGAATACGCCGAGCTCGAGTGGCCCATCGACATCCTGATCACCCTGGTGTGGGTGTCTTTTGCGGTGGTGTTCTTCGGCACGGTGGGCACGCGTCGTGTGAAGCACATTTACGTGGCCAACTGGTTCTATGGGGCTTTCATTCTGACGGTGGCCATTCTGCACCTGGTCAACAGCGCGGCCATTCCCGCGGGCGTCATGAAGTCCTATTCGGCCTATGCCGGGGTGCAAGACGCCATGGTGCAGTGGTGGTACGGCCACAATGCGGTGGGCTTCTTCCTCACGGCAGGCTTTCTGGGCATGATGTACTACTTCATCCCCAAGCAGGCCGAGCGCCCCGTGTACTCCTATCGCCTGTCGATCGTGCACTTCTGGGCTCTGATCTTCACCTACATGTGGGCGGGGCCCCACCACCTCCACTACACCGCCTTGCCGGACTGGACCCAAACGGTTGGCATGCTGTTTTCCCTCATTCTGCTGGCTCCCAGCTGGGGCGGCATGATCAACGGCATCATGACGCTCTCGGGTGCCTGGCACAAGCTGCGTGACGACCCGGTGCTGCGCTTCCTGATCGTGTCCTTGTCTTTCTACGGCATGAGCACGTTCGAGGGCCCGATGATGTCCATCAAGACCGTCAACGCCCTGTCGCACTACACCGACTGGACCGTGGGCCATGTGCACTCGGGCGCCCTGGGTTGGGTGGGGCTGGTGTCCATGGGCTCCATTTACTTCCTGATCCCGCGTCTGTTTGGTCAGAAAAAAATGTACAGCGTGCCGGCCATCGAGCTGCACTTTTGGATGGCCACCGTGGGCATCGTGCTCTACATCGCGGCGATGTGGATTGCCGGTGTGATGCAGGGCCTGATGTGGCGCTCCCTCAACGCCGATGGCACGCTGACCTACACCTTTGTCGAGAGTGTCAAGGCCACCTACCCCTACTACGTGGTGCGGGTGATCGGCGGCCTTCTCTACCTGCTGGGCATGCTGGTCATGCTCTGGAATGTGCTGATGACGGCCACCCGTGGCCGCTCGGTGCCTGTCTCCATTCCCGCTGTTGCGGCTCACGCTTGAGGAGGAACCCGTCATGTCCCATCAGAACTCTTCGGGCTTCACGCATGAGAAAGTGGAGACCAACAACTTCCTGATGATCGTGCTGATCTTGCTGGTCGTGTTGGTCGGCGGCCTGGTGGAAATCGTGCCGCTGTTCTTCCAGAAATCCACGACCGAACCCCTGGAGGGGGTCAAGCCCTACACCGCAGTGCAACTGGCCGGGCGCGATATCTACATTCGCGAAGGCTGCTACAACTGTCACTCGCAGATGATCCGGCCGTTTCGTGCCGAGACGCTGCGCTACGGCCACTATTCGGTGGCGGGTGAATTTGTGTATGACCACCCGTTTCAGTGGGGCAGCAAGCGCACGGGTCCTGACCTGCACCGTGTGGGCGGCAAGTACAGCGACGAATGGCACCGCATTCACCTGATCAACCCCCGTGATGTGGTGCCCGAGTCCAACATGCCGGCCTATCCCTGGCTGGAGAAGACGGGGGTGGACCCGGCCGTCATGGCGCCGCGCATGAAAGCGCTGCGCACCGTGGGAGTGCCCTACACCGACGACGAGATTGCCCAGGCGGCCGCCGACGTCCAAGGCAAGACCGAGCTGGATGCGCTGATTGCCTACCTGCAATCCATGGGCCGCGCGCTGAAATAAGGAGTGCACCATGGACATCACCACCCTGCGCATCGTGGCCACGCTGGTCAGCTTCGCCGCCTTCATCGGCATCGTGATGTGGGCACTGGACCGCCGCAAGACGCAGCGCTTCGAGGAAGCCGCCCACCTGCCCTTTCTAGAGGATTGAGAGCCCATCATGAGTGATTTCATCAGCCCCTTCTGGGCCAACTATGTGGCCGTGCTCACGGTGCTCAGCATCGTGGCTTGTGTGGTCCTGCTGTGGGTCACGGCTCGCAAGAAAGTGCCGAGCGACGCCAACAACACGACGGGCCATGTCTGGGACGAAGACCTGCGTGAAATGAACAACCCTCTGCCGATGTGGTGGGTCGGTCTCTTCATCCTCACCATCGTGTTCGCGGCTGTGTACCTCACGTTCTATCCGGGTCTTGGCAATTCGGCCGGCAAGTTCGGCTGGAGCTCCAAGGCTCAGTACGAGGAAGAAATGGCCAAAGGCCAGGCCGCCAGCGAGCCGCTGTATGCGCGCTTCAATGGCATGCCGCCCGAGCAGGTGGCGGGGGACCCCCAGGCCATGGCCATCGGTGAGCGTTTGTTCATGAACCACTGCGCCCAGTGTCACGGCTCTGATGCACGCGGCTCCAAAGGTTTTCCCAACCTCACCGACGCGGACTGGTTGTACGGCGGCACGCCCGACAAAATCCGGGAAACCCTTGAAAAGGGCCGACAGGGCAACATGCCCCCGATGGCCGCGGCCGTGGGCACGCCGGAGGATGTCAAGAATGTGTCGCACTATGTGCTGAGCCTGTCTGGCAGCCCCAACGATTCCTTGCGCGCCTCACTGGGCAAGTCCAAATTCGGCGTCTGCGCGGGTTGTCACGGCATGGACGGCAAAGGCAACCAGGCACTGGGCGCTCCCAACCTGACCGACAAGGTCTGGTTGCACGGCTGGGGCGAGCAAGCCATCGTGGCCATGGTCAACGGCGGCAAGGTCAACCAAATGCCTGCGCAAGAAGGTCGCTTGACGCCCTCCCAGATCCATGTGCTGACATCCTATGTGTGGGGCCTGTCGAACAAGCCCGTGGCAGCAGCAGCGCCGGCTGCAACGGTCGCAGCAACGGCCAAGCACTGAACCACGCCATCCGCCCGATGTTGCCTGCATGACACGTGAACCACGCTGACCGAAAGACCATCCCCATTGTGCCGGTTGAGGCCGATGAGGAATTGGTGTCGCTGTACGCGGCTCACAAGAAGATCTATCCCCGCACCGTTCAGGGGCTCTTTGCCCGTTGGCGCTGGGGCTTTGTGGTGCTCACCCAGTTGCTGTTTTACGGATTGCCGTGGCTGGAGTGGGGGCAGCGCCAGGCGGTGCTGTTCGATCTGGGTTCCCGCCGTTTTTACATCTTCAGCCTGGTCCTGTACCCGCAGGACTTCATCTACCTGACGGGCCTGCTCGTTATTGCTGCGCTCTCGCTGTTCTTGTTCACCGCGGTCGCGGGACGCTTGTGGTGTGGTTATGCCTGTCCGCAAACGGTGTACAGCGAGCTGTTCATGTGGATCGAGCGCAAGATCGAAGGCGACCGCTCGGCACGCATGCGGTTGGACGAAGGCGCGTTCTCGCTCGAGAAGCTGGTCAAGAAGTGGTACAAGCACATCGTCTGGATCGGCTTGTCCATCTGGACGGGATTCACTTTCGTGGGCTATTTCACGCCGATCCGCGAATTGGCGTTGGAATTCTTCACCACGGACATGAGTGCGTGGGAATTGTTCTGGGTGCTGTTCTACGGCTTGGCCACCTACGGCAACGCGGGGTTCATGCGCGAGCAAGTGTGCAAATACATGTGTCCCTATGCACGCTTTCAAAGCGCCATGTTCGACCATGACACCCTCATCGTCACCTATGACCCAGCACGCGGTGAGCCGCGAGGTGCGCGTTCGCGCCATACCGACGCCAGCCAGTTGAAGCTGGGCCACTGTGTGGACTGCACCCTGTGCGTGCAGGTGTGTCCCACCGGTATCGATATTCGTCAGGGTCTGCAATACGAGTGCATTGGATGCGGGGCTTGCATCGACGTCTGCGACGACGTCATGGACAAGATGAATTACCCGCGTGGATTGGTGCGCTATGCGACGCAACATGCACTGGACAACCGATGGACCTCACGGCAGATGTGGCGTCGCGTGTTGCGCCCCCGGGTGCTGATCTACACGGGACTGCTGAGCCTGATCACGCTCGGCCTGTTCCTGAGCCTGGCATTGCGCACGCCGTTGAAAGTGGATGTGGTGCGTGACCGCGCGTCGCTGGCCCGCATCACGGAGGTGGGGACGCTTGAGAATGTGTATCGGTTGCAGATCATGAACGCCACCGAGGAGCCCCAGACCTACCGTCTCCAGGTGCAGGGCCTGGAGAATATCCAGATCAAGACCGACCCCCAGGTGCTGGTCGATCCGGCACAGTCACGCTGGGTGGTGGTGCGGGTGGACATTCCGTACGGCTCGGCCCCGGCGGGTTCGCATCCCATCTGGTTTGAGATCAGCGCCGACGCAGCCCGCCACCGGGTGACCGAGAAATCGGTATTCCTGGTGCCCCGCTAATCACAATGGAGACCTT